>Ga0070741_10003575_pt1 | contig 38230 bp, 37 predicted proteins | sample Coa_R1_4_FD_66440 | JGI IMG/M metagenome (GOLD analysis project Ga0070741, IMG submission 66440) | Surface soil microbial communities from Centralia Pennsylvania, which are recovering from an underground coalmine fire - Coalmine... | ecosystem: Environmental > Terrestrial > Soil > Unclassified ... | reverse complement strand
CCACCTTGAAAATTTATACATTTGCCGCGGACTACGCAGCGGCGCGCGGCATCATCGTCGCCGATACCAAGTTCGAGTTCGGAACGGATGCAGCCGGCAAGCTCTACGTCATGGACGAGATGCTCACGCCGGATTCGTCGCGATTCTGGCCGGCCGACGAATACCGAATCGGCACGAGTCCGCCGAGCTACGACAAGCAGTTCGTGCGCGACTATCTGGAAACGCTCGATTGGAACAAACGTGCGCCGGGGCCCAAGCTGCCGGCCGAGATCATCGAGCGCACCGCGGCGAAATATGCCGAAGCGCTGAAGCGCTTGGCGGGTCTCGTGCTCTGAAGCGGCCGGGGGCGCAGGCCTGAGGTATCATGGCGGCCAGTCCGCTGCGAGGTGACTCATGACCGCCGCTACGACCTCTTCCGATTCGCGCCGCGACGTCGACCGCTGGCTCGGCAACTACAGCGAAGATCATCGCAATTCGACGAATATCCTGATCCATTGGATCTGCGTGCCGGTCATCGTGTGGACGGTCATGGCGCTGCTCTGGAGCATTCCCGTGCCCGAAGCGCTCGGGCGGCCCGGGCTCTGGGCCGGCGCGGCGATGTTCTTCGCGCTCGTGTTCTACCTGCGGCTGTCGCGGCCGCTCGGCTTCGGCATGCTCGCGGCGTTCGTCGTGCTCGGCGGCGCGACCGAGTTCCTCTATCGCGCGCTCGGTGCTGCCGATTTGCGCTGGCTCGCGCTCGGCGTCTTCGTGCTCGCCTGGATCGCGCAGTTCGTCGGCCACAAGATCGAGGGCCGGCGGCCCTCGTTTCTCACCGACATCGCTTATCTGCTGATCGGGCCGGCGTGGATCATGGCGAAGATCCTGCGCAAGGTCGGCATCGCGTACTGAACCGCGGACGGCGTCAGTTGCGAATCTGCTCGATCGAGGCGATCTTGCCGTCCCGGATTTCGAACATGATCGATTTGCCGTCGTCGACGTATTGCCAACGCTCGCCTTCGCGGCCGCCGTGCGCGGTTTCGATCCGTTCCTTGTAGGCAGGCTCGCCGGCCAGTTCGATCAGCTTGCTTGCGGAATCGCCGATCTCGACGAGGCGGCTGCCGAACCGGTAAGTGTCGAGCGCGAACGCATTGCCCGCGCAGAGCAGCGCGGCGAGCAACAAAACGCGACGAGACATATTCGAACTTCCTTCGCTGGGTTCCGCCCATAAGCAGTCTAGCGGGCGCGGCGTTAGTTTTTCGGAAGCGTCGATCAAAAAAACAAGGCGCCGTTGCGGCGCCTTGTAGAAGCGATGCGCAGTGGACGGATGCTCAGTGTGCGCCGCCCAGCATGCTCACGAATGCTGCGCCGAACAGCACGCCGATGATGATCGCGATCACGATCCACACGATGTATTCGATGAGCGTCACGAGGCAGGCTTTGCCGAACCCCATCTGGCCGCCGCCGGCCGGCTTGACGATCAAATTGATGATGAAGGAGTTGAGCAGGAAGCCGATGACGAGGCTGATGGCCGATCCGCCCAAGCCGGTGACGACGTGCTGCAATATGACGTTGACGATGGCGCCTGCGATACCGCCGACGATGACGGCGAGCGCGGCGATGCCGAGCCCCGGCCTGAAGCCGGCCGCTATCTTCGTGGCGAATTGCACGACGAACGCGGCGATGATGATGCCGATCACGATCGACAGAAGGATGATCAAAAGTGCAGTCATGAGTACTCCCCTCAGAGATGGACGTCGGTTGCCTTGCGCGAGCCGCGGTCCTTGCGATCCTAGAGCCGGGCAATCAGGCCCGCCCTTCTACCTCGACCCGGTGCAGTAAACGTCGAAACGGGACGAAACCGTATATTCTCTTTCACGCCTTCTCGGTCGGCCGCAGCAGCCATCGGCACAGCGCCGGCAGGAAGATGATAGCGGCGATCATGTTGACGACGAACATGAACGTCAACATCACGCCCATGTCGGCCTGGAACTTGAGATCCGAGAACACCCAGGTGCCGACGCCGACCGCGAGCGTCAACGCCGTGTAGAAGATCGCGATGCCGGTGGTCTTGAGCGCGATGAAGTAGGACTCGGTCAGCGTGCGCCCTTGGCGCATCGACTCGCGCATGCGCGCGAAGATGTAGATCGCATAATCGACGCCGATGCCCACCCCGAGTGCGAGCACGGTCAGCGTATTGACCTTCTTGCCGATGTCGAGCTCGACCATCAGCGAGTGTCCGAGCTCGGTCACGAGCACGAGCGGCAGCACGATGCAGAGCGCCGCGAGCGGATTGCGGAAGCTCAACAGGCACATGAGGAATACGGCCGCGTAGAGCAGGTACAACATCGTGTGGTCGACGGCGCGCACTTCGTCGTTGATCGCCGCCATGACGCCGACGTTGCCCGTGGCCAGGCGCAGGTTCACGCGATCGCTGACGAAGGTCTTGCCCTGCGCCTGCGCGTCGGCAGCCTCCTTGGCGAGCTGCTCGCGAAGATTGACGTCCGCGCCCGCGAAAGCGTGGTTGTCGTCGCGGAACGTCTTGACCGCGCCGATCACGCGGTCGATCGTCGTGGCGCGGTGATCGGTCAGGAACATCATGACCGGCATCGCGCTGCAGTCCTGATTCAGCAGGCCCGAATCCGTCTCGAAACCTTGCGTGTCCTGGCGCAGCGCGTCGTTGTCGCGCGGCAGCACGCGCCAGCGGATGTTGCCTTCGTTCCAGCCGGCGTTGACGATCTTGGCGGCGGCGGGCAGGGTGATGACCTGCGCCACGCCGTCGACGTTGCGCATGTGCCACGCGAACCGGTCGAGCGTTTCCATGACCGGATAGCTCGTCGTACAGGCATTCGGCGCGGCTTCGGCGATGACGTCGAGGATGTCCACGCCGAGCGCGAATTTGTCGCTGATGAGTTCGGCGTCGCGGTTGTAGCGCGCGTCGGGCCTGAGCTCCGCCACGCCTTTCTGCGCGTCGCCGATCATGACGCGGCTGCCGAAATGCGCGGCCACGGCCCAGATGCCGATGCCGAGCAGGATCACGACGGCCGCCATGACCGGCCGGCTCAAGCGCGCGAGCGCGGCCCAGAGCTTGTCGAACTGCGTGAGTTGGCGCAGGCGCCAATTGCGCTTGCTCTCGAGGCTGCGCAGGGTGCAGAACGAGAGCAGCACCGGCAGCAGGATGAGATCCGTGAGGATCGTCAGCGCGACGCCGATCGTGGCCGTCACCGCAAGTTCGAAGATGATGCGCACGGGAATGATGAGGATCGTCGCGAAGCCGATGCAGCCGGCGATGAGCGCGACCGCGCCCGGCACGAGCAGCATGCGGAATGCGAGCCGAGCGGCGGTCTGCGCATCGACGCCTTTGCGCTGGCGCAGCTCCTCGACCGTGCCGTCCTCGAGTCCGCCGAAAAACAGCTCGCCGCGGAAGCGGTTGATCATCTGTTCGCCATGGCTCACGGCGATCGCGAAGATCAGGAACGGCGTCAGCATGTTCATCGGATCGATGCCGAAGCCGAGCAGGCGCAGTGCGCCGAGCATCCAGACGACCGAAACGAGCGCGCAGAACACCGTGAGCGAGGCGAGCTTCATCGACGCCGAATACGCGAACAGCAGCAGCCAGGTGAACGCGATCGTGACGAAGAAGAAGACGATGACCGATTTCGCGCCGCTGCTGATGTCGCCGACCATCTTGGCGAAGCCGATGATGGCCACGGTCGTGTGCTCGTTCTCGTATTTCGCGCGGATCCCTTCGAGCTGCTCGGCGATGTGGTTGTAGTCGATCGTCACGCCGTGCGCCGGGTCTTCGGGCACGAGATCGACCCAAACCATCGCGCCCGAGAAATCCTTGGCGACGAGGCGGCCGACGATGCTGGCTTTCTCGATGTTCGCGCGGATCGTCGCGAACTGCTCGGGCGTGGCCGTGAAGCCTTCGACGTTCGGCGTGAACGTCGCCGGGATCACGTTGCCGCCGGCGAAACCGTCTTCGACCACCTCGACGAAGCGCACGTTCGGCGTGAAGATCGAGCTGACGCGCGCTTCGTCGACGTGCTCGATCGTCTTCGCATCCTGCGTGATCTTTTCCATCGTCTGGAAGAACGGCTGGTTGAACATGTTGCCGCTCTTGTCCATGACCGCGATCAGGATGCGGTTGGCGCCGCCGAATTCCTTCTCGTAATCGAGGAAGGTCTTCATGTATTCGTGCTTGAGCGGGATCATCTTCTTGAACCCGGCGTCCACGCGCAGTTGCGCGGCGAAGTAGCCCATCGCGATCGTCAGCAGCGCGAACACCGCGAGCACGGCGATGCGGTTGCCGAACAGCAAGGCCTCGGCCGCGCGCTGGAAGGCGTTGGGCTCGGTGACAGTCGTGGGTGCGGCCATGGTCGCTCGCGCTAGTGCGGTTGGAAGGTAGACAGGCCGTTCTCGCCGGCGAGCAGCAGCGCGCCCTTGTCGAGCGGCAGCGCCGCGGCGAGTATCCCGGCCGGTTCGTCGACGTAGCTCTTGAGCGGCTCGCCGGCCCGCTCGCGGATCAGCACGATGCCGTTCGCGCCGACGATCGCGGCGCCGCCGTCGGGCAGCGCCGTAGCACCCATGAGACTGAGCTCGGTGCCGGTCTCGATCGCGTTCCAATGGTCGCCGAGGTCGGTCGATTCGTAGACGTGCCCGCGCAAGCCGTAGGCGAGCACGCGATCGCCCTCGTAGCCGATCACGCCGAACATCGAGCCGTCGTAAGGCAGCTGCAGACGCTGCCAGGTCGCGCCGTCGTCGCGCGAACGGAACGCGCTGCCGCGCTCGCCGACGATGAAAAGCGCGCCGCTGCCGGTGCGCGCGATCGCGTTCAAGTGCGGCGTCGCTTCCTGACCGACCGTGAGCTCTTCCTTGCTGAACGTATCGCCGTGGCCGGCCTTGGCCGGGGATTTCTTGTCGCCGTCGTCATTCGCCGCGGCGGGCTTGGCGACGGTCAGCGTCTGCCAGGTGGCGCCGCCGTCCGTCGTTCTGAGCGCGAGGCTATACGCGCCTACCGCGTAGCCGCGGTGCGTGTCGAGGAAGAGCACGCCGAGGAGCGGGGCGCCCTGCACGGAATCGCGCATACCTGCGTCGTCGCCGGGCTTCCACGGATCGGCGCGCTGGATTTCCCAGTGGGTGCCGCCGTCGCCGCTGTGCGCGATCACGCCTTCGTGACCGACCGCCCAGACTTGCGCATCGACCGCGGCGACGGCCGTGAACGTCGTCCGCGTCGGCACGTGGGATTGACGCCAGTTGTGCGCATCGTCGGAGAGCAGGATGTCGCCGCGCGTGCCGACCGCCACGTAATGCTCGCCCGAGCGCGCAATGCCGAGCACGAGCGTTTGCGCTGCGAGCGGCACGATCTCCGCGGGCGCGCCGATCGGATCGGTCCATCCCGTGGGCGTGTCGGCGCCGGCGAGCGCCGCGACGCCCGCTAGTGCGGCGACCGCGGCGCTGCGGATCGTTGCTGATGTCATCGCGAGTGCCCTCCCCGGCTGCACGCAGATCCCCGATGGATCGCCGGCCGCGCTGTGCGGCCGGCGCATCGTCATGCGCGAGGTGTCACTCGACGCCGCGCTGGCGCAGCGATTGCGGCGAGAACATGTCGGGCGTGGCCTGGAACGAGAAGTTGTACTCCTGCTCCTGGTTGTCCAAACCCTGCACGAGGTAGCGTCCCGACTTGAGATCGTAGTGATACTCGAGCGTCGACCAGAATACCGGCACTTCGTAGTAGTTGACGCTCGGCGCCTCGGAATAGCGCCAGAGCTTGCCTTCGCTGTCGTAGTGGTCGATCTCGAGGATCTGCCAGCTGTCCTCGTCGAGATAGAACGTGCGGCGCGGGTTGATATGGCGCTGTCCGGGTTTCAGGTTCGCGTCGACGATCCAGATGCGGTGCAGCTCGTAGCGCAAGAGGTCCGGGTTGATGAAGTTCGGCTTGATGAGGTCCGCGACCTTGGTCTTGTCGCTGTGCGCCGTGTACGAGTTGTACGGCACGTACATCTCTTTCTTGCCGACGAGCTTCCAGTTGTACTTGTCCAGCGCGCCGTTGAACATGTCGGTCATGTCGTTCGTGCGCATGCCGTCGGACGCCGTGCCCGGGTTGTCGTAGGCGACGTTCGGCGCGCGGCGCACGCGGCGCTGGCCGGGGTTGTAGATCCAGGCTTCGCGCGGCTGCTTCTTCGAGTCGAGCGTCTCGTGCACGAGCAGCACCTGGCCGGCCAGGCGCGGCGGCGACACGACGTCTTCGAAAAAGTACAAAAGTATATTGTTGATGTCCTTGAGCGTGTTGCCGGGCTTGTAGTAGAGGCCGAGGCCTTCTTCGTGGAAGCGCTCCAGGGTGAACTGCCCCGAAGCCGTCGGGATGGCCTGGTTGTTCCAGCGCTCGAACGCCACGCCCTTGTACTTGAGCTTGTGGTTCCAGATCGCTTCCATGCCGGCCTTGCCCGGATCCTTGTCGAGGATCGGGAACGGGAAACCTTCGGCCACCTTGTCCACGCCTTCGCCGTCGTCCACGAGCTCGCCCGTGGCGGCGTTCTTGATCGTCATTTCGTACGTGCGCTGCGGGAACGAGGCGCTGCGATGCGTCGGGAACACCTGCATCTTCCAGTTCGGATATTTCTGGAACATCGCGATCTGGCCGGCGGAGAGCTTGTCCTGGTAGTCCTTGTAGTTCTGCGCCGTGATCGAAAACAGCGGTTTCTCGCCCGGGAACGGATCGGGGTGATGATCGCCGACTTTGTATCCGGCAGGCGGCGTCGTGATGCCGCCGTCCCATGCCGGGATGCTGCCGTCCTTGTTGCCAGCGCGCTCGGCGCCCACCGGCGTGAGCGGCGTTCCTTTGATGCCGAGCTTGGCCACGTCCTCCGGACTGCCCTTGGCGAGCACGCCGGCGGAGAACACCGCACACGCGACGAGCGCCGCGAGTCTTGTCCGATTGAGCCTTGCCATCGAAAGTCCCTCCCGTCGATGCATCAGAATGAATATTTCGCCACGAACGCGACGAAATCGCGGTCGCTGATCAGGTTGAACTGACCGCCGCCGAAGTAGCTGGTATAGCTCAGATCGACCGACCATTGGTTAAGGTAGTTGGCCTCGACGCCGAGCGTCACGGATTTGCGGCCCTCGATGAAATTGCCGCCCGGTCCCGGCGACGTGCCGTTGACGTCGTGGTTGAACGCAACGCGCGGCGACAGCGTGAACGCCGTGCCGAATGCATTGTTGTAGTCGGCGCGTGCGGCGATTCGATAGCCCCACGAGAACGCTGTCGGGAAGCCTTGGGTCTGCGTTTCCGGGTTGTTGAGATTACCCGTGAGCACGTCCGGACCGCCGCCGGTATCGGTGCCGTCGCTGTTGTAGCGCAGCACGGACTGCACCGGCAAATCCCACACGCGCGTGGCGCCGGCTTCGCCGATCAGCGCGATCTGGTCGGCATGGAACCAGTTCTCCGGACCGAATACCTTCGTCGCCGTGAACTGGAGCTGCGAGACGCGATTGCGCGTGTAGCCTGCGAACGTGGTGCCCGGCGCATACGTGCCGAGCTGGCTCACGAAGCGCGCGCCCGGCGCCGGGATCAGCGCATTGAGCGGCGAGAGACCCGCGAACAACAGCTCCACCGCATCGATCTGCAACGGCTGATTCGGCCGGTAGCTCAATTCGCCCTGCAGTGCGATGCCGAGCTCCTCGAGCTGCGTGTTGAAGCTCACGCCGTAGAGGTGGATGTTCTTGGGATACGTGATGAAGTAGCCCGCGCTGGTCGGGCTCGTCGTGGTCACGCTGGTGCCGCTGATCAGCGGGAGGCGGCTGTCGTAGTTCAGGAAATAGAATCCGAACTCGCTATTGTTGAGGTTCTCCGCGAGATAGTGCGCGGCGACGCCGTACTGGCCGTATTCGTTCGGATACTGATCGCGGTGCCGTGGCACCGTCTCGGCGCACGCTTGAGCGAGAAGCGCGGCGAGCGGATTCGATGCCGCGTTGCGGATGCTCTGACCGCCGAACGCGCTGTTGTCGCTCGCTGCGCCGCCGAAGCACACTGCGTAATAGTTCTCCGGGTTCTTGACCGGCTGCGGGATCAGGCCGAACGGCAGCGACGCGTACGTGCCGCCGATAGTGGCGAAGTCGTTCGTCGAGAAATACGTGCCGGCCGGATCGGGATTCGTCTGCGAGAACTCGAGCAGGTACGTCGCCTCGACCGAGAAATTCTGCGTGACGTTGTACGAGCCCCACAGCATGTTGACGGGCAGCAGCGCTTCCTTGAGTTCGGCGCCGGCGACGTGGAGCTGCGAGACGTCCACCGGATTGATGACGTTGATGCCGCCCTGGATGAAGGTGCTCTCGCCCCAGCTCAGCACCTGCTTGCCGAAGCGCACGGTGCCTTGCTGGTTGTTAACCGTGAAGTTGTCGAACACGAACGCGTCGAGCACGCGAAAGCGCTTGCCGACCTGGTCCCTGGCGAGCGAGGTGAGCTTGTCGTTGTTCGCGTTCTCGAAATCGTAGAAATAGCTCGCGCGCAGGAATGCGCCGAGGTTGTCGCCGTAGTTGAGGTGCAACTCGCTGGTCGCCTTGACGGCGTTCGAGAACACGTCGCCGGAGGAGCCGTAATTGAGATCGCCGTCGTCGTGGTTGGCCGAGAACGCACCGCGCGCGGCACGCTGCTGCGCGTTCGGCAGCAAGCCGACGAACGGATTGTAGGCCGCTTTGGCGACATTGTTCGGGCTCGGATCCTGCGTGCGCATGTCCACGCCGTAGGAGACGGTCGTGTTCAGCGTGCCGTGCAGACCTTCGGACTCGCCGAACTCGAAGGCCTGCGCCGGCGCCGCCGCATAGCCGGCGAGAGCGAGCGCGATCGCGGCAGTCAGACCGCGAGGCACGATGAGGGTGGCGCGCGGCGCGCGAAGCGTTGTTTGAGTTGTCATGTGCTTTCCCCTTGGCCCATTACTGCGTGCGGATCACGGAAGGATTGGCGATCTGCACGACCGTGCCGTCGCTCAGGATCATGCTGGCCATCTCGCCTTGCATTTCCACCGTCACTGCGGGCGAGCTCGACGGATCGAGCAGCGAACCGTGCGTACCCTGGGTGAAGCGCACCGCCCCGCGGATCTGCGCCGCCTGCGTGGTTTGCGTGATGCTCGACAGCCCGAGCGCCGCGAGCAGCGGCTCGGTGCCCGAGAGCGGCGCCCCCGGCACCGAGTTCGGAATCACCTGGTCGGACGGATGGGTCGAATCGCCGACGACTTCCTGCGCGAGGATCGCCTTGTTCGCCGTCGCGAACGCGAAGTTGATCGAGTCGCCGGAATCGGCCACGGTCTGCGCCGCGACGAAGAACGCGTCGTATTGCGGCGTGCCTTGCTTGAGTCCCGCGGCGGCGAGGCCGGCGTGGATCTCGGGGCCGAACGCCGGCGACGCGTCGAGCAGGCGCGCGATGCCGCCGCCCGGCACGTTGAGCACGCCGACGCTGACGTGCGGCTCCATCGCCACGAACGCGGTGCCGATGATCGAACCCAGCGATTGGCCGACGAACTCGATGCGCGAGCCGTCGAAATCGCCGGTCGGGTTGCCGTCGTAGCTCAACGTCGGGATCGCGCGCGTGAGCTCCATGAGGTCCGAGTTCGCCTGGCGCAGGTTGTCGCGCGAGGTGAGCAGGCTGCTCAGGTTGATGAAATAGCTGCCCGAGGGATCGATCGCGCCGTCGGGACCGGGAGCGCCGGTCGCGTTGTTCTCGAGATCGAGATCGAACGTGCGCTCGCCCGTGACCAGGAATGCGGCCGGCGAACCCGCCAGCAGCTGGTTGCGATAGAACGGATTCGTCTTGTCGACGAGGCCGTGCAGCGGCGCGTCGATCGCGATGACCGCGAAACCTTGCGCGGCCAGCGTGCCCGCGATCGCGAACATGTCCGTGCGGTTGCGCGTGATGCCGTGCTGGAAGATCACGATCGGCCAGCCGGCCGCCGGCCGCGTCCCATGTCCCGAATTCGCGTTCGGCACGGTGAGCAGCACCGGGATCGTCTGCGTCGAGGTCGCGACCGGGAACGGATTGGCGAACGTGACGTTCGTCGACGTCGGATCGAGACCGACCGCGTTGAACGGCGGCACGTACGCGCCGGGCGCCGCCTGCCAGAAACTGTGCAGCGGCGCGAGCGGATCGGCCGCGCTCGGCGCGCCGAGGTAATACGGCACGGAGAGTGTACCGACGAAGATATCCGCGACGGGCGGCAAGCCCAAGTTGAGGTCGCCGAGCGTGAGGCCCGTCGGCACCACGACCGCCGCGGGTGCGGGCGACTGCTCGATGCGGCTTTGCACGGCCTGCATGACCGGCGTGATGCTCTGCGTCGTCATGACCCACGACAGCACGACGCGCAGGTCGGTGCGCGTGCCGTCGAAGACGTCGAGCGCGCCTTCCTGCGAGTTGACGAGCTGGCGCAGCGGTTCGAGCGCACAGGCCTGAGAGGCCGGCAGCAGCGGATCGGTCGACTGGCCGTTCACGCAGAGCGCGCTCGTGCGCTTGGCCAGGAAATACGTCGTATCCGGCGTCACGTCGTTGCCGGCGTTGTCGGTGATGGTCGGCGCGGGAGCTGGATTGAGCTGGCCGCCGTTGCCGATCAGCACGGCCATGTACGAGGTGAGCTGACGGAGCGGCGCGGTCGGCACGATCACGAGCGTGCGGCCGGTGGTATCCGACGGCGCGAGCGCAACGACGAACTCCTGTGGCGACTGCAATTCGCGCACGATGCTGGTCACGCCGCCGCCGGGTCCCGTGAGCGTCACTTCGAATACGCGCACGGTGCCGTTGTGGCCGGCGATCAGCGTCGACGCCTTCGGCGGCGTGCTGAACGTCGTGCTCCAGGGCGCGGTGGTGCTGAAGCCATCGAGCGCATTGAGCGCGACTTGCGGATCGCCGACGTTGGTCGGATCGGCTACCGGAATGTTCAAGGTCAGATCGGTCGTGCCCGCCAGCAGCAGGTTCGTCGGGAACGGAACCACGGCGTTCGTGGGATCGAAACGTGCGGTGATCACGGCAGTGACCGGCGTTCCGCCGCTATTCGTAGCGGCAGGCGCGGACACTGCGCGCGAACTGTTGCTACCGCCCCCACACGCGGACAGCAACAGCGACGACGACAGCGCCAATAGCAAACTCAGTCTGGCCTGCATAATGAATTCCTGTCAGTGATTTCGGGTGCGCAACGGCGCTCGTATCATAGGTAGTTCAAACGGGCGTTGGCAACGGTAATTTAACGGCGCCACGCGGATTTGCGGTTGCTGCGTCGCAACAACACGCCGCGGCGAAAACGCTCATTTGTATACAGGTGTCTCCGGCAGCACGTCGGCGGCGCGGAATGCGCGCGGTGCGTAGGCGAAGTCACGCGCCGCCGCGGCATTGTCGGCGATCAAGTCCTGGCGCAGGCGCCGGATGGCCGCGCGCGGGACGCGTACCGAGAGACTCGCCGCGAAGGCGAGCGCAGCGACCGGGAGTGGCGGCGTGAAGATGGGCCCGCGCAGCGCGGCGCCGATTCGCCGTATCAGCGCATCGAAGCGCAGCCGTTCGCCGCCGCCGAGCGGGTAGGTGTTGCCGAACGTCGCCGGGTTGTCGAGCACGGCAGCGCAGGCCGCGGCGAGATCGGCGGCATGAACCGGCTGGCGCAGCCCCGTGGCGCCAAGCGGGACCGGCAGCACGCGCCAGCGCTGCGCGAAACGCGCGATCGGTGCGAGACTGCGGTCGCTTCCGGCGCCATAGATCAAGGTCGGCCGGAACAGCGTCGCGGCGATGCCGTGCTCGGCCGCAACGCCGAAAATGCGCGCTTCGGCGTCCGCGAGCCGGGCGGCGAGCGCGCGCTCCGCCGGATCGAGCGAATCGTTCTTGCTTTCGATGCTCATCGAGCTCAACGCGACGACGCGGCGCAAACCGTCGGTGGCGGCATTGCGTTCGAGCCACGCGGCGAATGCGTCGAGCGGCCCCAGGCTGACGGCAATCGACGTCTGCGGCCAGGGGAACCGCGCATCATCGAGGTTCGCCGCGAGCCAGCCCGGTTCGGCCGGCGGCGAGCGGCTCACGCTCACGAGCCGGAAGCGGCCGGCGAGCAGCGGCACGAGGAAGCGCCCGACGGCTCCGCTCGCGCCGAAAACGAGGACGTCGGGCGATGAAGGAGACGGATCGGCGGCCATGGCCGCATCTTCACCGATATCACGCTGCGGCTGCACCTCGCGACCGACAAGACGCTTGCGTCACTCCAGTCCTTTCGTTAAACTTCGCAGTCTTTCGTTCCACTTTTAATGCCGATTCGGCACAGGTTTCCCGATGAAAACGATCAGCGCCAAGGCTGAGACGGTGAAGCGCGACTGGTATCTCGTCGACGCCAGCGACAAGACACTCGGCCGCCTGGCCAGCGAAATCGCGCGCCGTCTGCGCGGCAAGCACAAACCCGTCTACACGCCGCACGTGGACACCGGCGATTATCTCGTCGTCGTCAACGCCGAGAAGATTGCCGTGACCGGCAAGAAGATGGACGACAAGATCTATCACCATGTGACCGGCTACATCGGCAACATCAAGTCGATCGCGCTCAAGGATCTGTTGACTTCGCATCCGGAACGCGCGATCGAGATCGCCGTCAAGGGCATGCTGCCGAAGAACCCGCTCGGCCGCGCCATGTACCGCAAGCTCAAGGTTTACCGCGGTCCCAACCATCCGCATACCGCCCAGCAGCCGCAGGCGCTGGATATCGCCTGAGACCAGGAATAGCACCATGGCTACGCAACAGAATTACGGCACCGGCCGTCGCAAGTCTTCCGCGGCGCGCGTGTTCCTGCGGCCCGGCAAGGGCAGCATCGTCGTCAACGGCAAGGCGCTCGACGACTTCTTCGGCCGCGAGACGGCGCGCATGATCGTGCGCCAGCCGCTCGAGCTCACCAAGCTCGGCGACAAGTTCGACGTGCTCGCGACGGTCGAGGGCGGCGGTATTTCGGGGCAAGCCGGCGCGATCCGCTTGGGGTTGGCCCGCGCGCTCGTCGAGTACGACGAAACGCTGAAGAGCCCGCTGCGCAAAGCCGGTTTCATGACCCGCGACGCGCGCGAAGTGGAGCGCAAGAAAGTCGGCCTGCACAAGGCCCGCCGCGCGACCCAGTTCTCCAAGCGCTGATCGCACGACGCCGTTCCCCGTTTTGGGGGATCGTCTAATGGTAGGACTGCAGACTCTGACTCTGCCTATCTAGGTTCGAATCCTAGTCCCCCAGCCAACAAGACTTCCCGTCAGTTCCCGGGAAGTCGCAGAAACCAAAAACCCCGCGGAAACGCGGGGTTTTTTCGATTCGAATCCGTGTCCGTCCAAGGCCGTCAACGACGGCATCCACTTCAGGCCGTGTCGAAAAGCATCGGTTGCGCTGAGCGCAATTTCGGCATCGAACGTGGCGCGCACAACGCGCGACGCGAGTCGGTCAGCTGAGGTTATCGCCCAGAGTTCTCACGCGAACTTTCGTCGCCTCGCGACGGACGTTGGACAAACTCGCGCGGAAGATACCTCGACATTGCAGATGCTGCTAATGCGGCGGCGAGGACAATGCGTTCTTGACCCACTCGCCACGCTGGAAGATGGCGGTGGAGGACCAATGGCTGTCGGGCTGGCGCCGATACCAGTAGACGTCGTAAGGTCCGCGGTGTTCGAGCTTCGGTATTGCGGCGACGGTCGCCTCGTCGAATCCCCACTGTTCGGAAACCGGGCGTATCAATTCGAATACCTCGTCGGCTTCGGCTTGCCGGTCCTTCCCTTCGGCGTCCGGATGCAAGGCGACGTACTCGATGGCGAAACAATCCTTCCCGAGCGTATGGTCATCGTGCTCGGCTCCCCAAACGAGATTGAGCGACGTGACCTTGATCGTCTTGCCGGATGCGAGTTTTTCGGCATGCCACGGGGTTTTGAACGGACCGTGTCCGTCGTCGCAACCGACCGCGAAAACCAGCGCGAAAGCCGCAATCAGAGCTATCGACGGTCGGGGATATTTCATGACGGCTCCCGCTTCGAGGACGTCATTTCTCTAACGGCGCGCGGTTCCGACAGCGAACATGCGCGTCTCAACCAGTGCCGGCTCGGATGCGGCGGCACCTGGTGCTTCGGCGAAGCAGCGACCTATTTGCTTGCGTCGGGCTGTGTCTCCTGAGCCTTGGAGTAAACGATCTTCTTCGTGCCGCCGTCGCAGCTGCCGACGACCTTCTTGTCTCCGGCCTGGTCGTCGGCGACGATTTCGAGAACGTAGTTCTTGACTCCCTTGGCGTCCATTTTGGCTGCGATTTCAGTTTTGAGCTCTTCGCATGGCTTCGCTGCGAGCGCGCTCGCAACCGGCATCATGACCGCGACGATGAGAAAAAGTGAGCGTTTCATATCGGCTCCTCGATGGGTATGTCTTCCGCACCGTTCCACCATCTCGAATGAAAGGCGCGAAAATCCCGAGTTTACCTACCTTCGTTCAAGCTGTGACGGCGATTGCAATGACCGCGTTCCGCTTGGCCGGGTTGCAGACGCCACCCTAATCCGATGCGAACCCACGCTCTTGACGTGCGTCAACTCGCAACACGAGGGCTCCGGTACAAGGAACGCATGAATGTCGAACCGCGTTACCCGCGCACGCCGGAATCCGGCCTCGACCGCACGGATGCAGTGGTCCGTTTGCGGCACTTCGGGCTCCACGAGCCGCCACGTGCGGTGCGACGAAGTGTCCTGCGCTCCCACATGCGCAGTGCGCTCAACAACGTTCTGCTGGGTTCCGTGAAGGCACCGGTGCTCGTGGAGTGCGCGATGCCGGTTCTCGTCGCGCATTAGGTGGCCCGCGTGGCCGATTTCCTCGCCGTCGAGCAGGTCTTCGGGTTTTTAGCCGCCCTCGGTGGAGGCTTGCTGGTCGGAGTGCAGCGCGAGCGGCAGAAGGATCGGCATGCATCCGGCGAGCCCGCAGGCGTACGAACGTTCACCGTCGTCGCCCTGATCGGGGCCATTGCGGCGCATCTTGGTGCGAGTACGCAGTGGATGGCAGGCTTTGCGGTAACGGCCATGGCGATAGCGGCATACCTTCAGCGAGCCGACCGCGATCCCGGTCTCACGACCGAAGCGGCGCTGCTCGCGACATACTTGCTTGGCGCGTTCGCCACGGCGGCGCCCGCATTCAGCGCAGCGTTATTTGTGGTCCTTGCTGCGCTGCTGGAGACGAAGCAGGCGCTTCATCATTTCACGAGAAACGTATTGAGCGAGCGCGAACTCGGCGATGCCCTGTTGCTCGCCGCTTCGGTGCTCATCGTGCTGCCGCTGTTGCCGGATCGCACGTTCGATGCCTACGCGGTGCTCAACCCGCGGCGCATCTGGCTATTCGCCGTGCTCGTGATGGCCATCAATGGCGCCGGGTACATCGCACTTCGCGTTTTCGGTTCGCGACGCGGTCTGCTGCTTGCCGGATTTTTCGGAGGCTTCATCTCGAGCACGGCGACGATCGCGAGCATGGGGCAGCGTGCGCGGGAAACGCCGGGCGTTCGCCGAACATGCATCGCGGCGGCTTTGTTGTCGAATGTCGCGACCGTCGTGCAATTGGGCCTCGTGTTGCTGGCTACGGCCCCGGCCACGCTGCAACGGCTGGGTTTTCCGCTGGCGGCTGCGGGCGTTGCGGCGATCTTCGTCGGCACGGCTTCCGCGGTTCGCGGGGACGGCGCGGCGGCAAGCGACCCGCCGCGAGGACGGCCATTCGATCTCGGACAGGCCGTTGTCTTTGCGCTCGTCGTCGCCGCAGCTACGGGGGTGGCCGCCTTGCTGCGCGGCTGGATGGGACGTGGCGGTGTGGTGCTCGCAGCGACGGCGACGGGCTTCGCCGACGTACATGCCGCTGCCATCAGCCTCGCGCAAGTCAATTCAGGCGCGGATTCCGATTCCAATACTTTCGCGTATGCATTGGCTGCCGCGTTCGTCGCCAATTCGATCATGAAGAGCATCGCCGCCGGCGCCGGTGGCCGCGACTACGCGCTGCCGCTCATCGGCGGCATCGCCGTGATCAGCGCAGTCTTGCTCGGCACGGTCTGGGCGACGTCATAGACAGGCGTCGCAAAGGCGGCGCGTTTTCGAGCGGTGCTATCCGTTCGATGGGCCCGCTCGACATCGTGCTCGAGCCGGGTGAGCGATGTCCGGGTGAGGCCGTCGGCGACGGCACACCGAACCACCGCTGAATGTCCGCGGGCAGCGGCTGAACCCTCGATAGCCGACGGCGGAACACATCCGCAAAAGAGACGCGGAGTGTCGATGCACATGCGCAATCCAGGGACTTGTCTTACGGCGGTGCTGATCGGATGGTCGGCGACGCGGGAAGCTCTCGCCTTGCCGAGCTTTGCACAGCAGACCGGGCAGCCTTGCGCGACGTGCCATGTCGGCGGATTCGGTCCGCAGCTCACGCCGTTCGGCCGTGCGTTCAAACTGGGCGGCTATACGCTCTCCATGCCGGACGCGAACGCGGTACCGCTCGCGGCGATGCTCGTCACGTCGTACACGCACACGGCGACCGATCAGCCCGACGCCGCCGGTCCGCACGCCGGCCGCAACGACAACATTTCGCTGCAGGAGGCATCGCTGTTCCTGGCGGGGCGCATGACCGATCACATCGGTGTGTTCGCACAGACGACGTATTCGGATATCGATCGCAAAGTCACGCTCGACAATGTCGATGTGCGCGGTGCGAGGACCGTTACGCTCGGCGAGCAACCCGCCATCCTCGGCGTGTCGCTCAACGACAATCCGGCGGCCCAAGATGCCTGGAACACGCTGCCGGCGTGGCGATTTCCCTATATGGCTTCCGAACTGGTACCGCAAATCGCGCGCGCGCCGTTGCTCGACGGCGGCCTGGAGCACCAGGTCGTCGGTGCCAGCGGTTACGCGTTCTATCGCAATGCGTGGTATGCCGAAATCGGCGGCTATCGTTCGCTCTCGCGCGGATTTTTGCAGTCGGTTAACGTGGAAGACAGCGCGGGACGCATTGCCGGTGTCGCGCCCTACTGGCGCCTCGCATACGAGCACGTCGGGCAGAGCCATTCCTGGTCCGTCGGCGCCGTCGGCCTCGACGCGCGGCTGCATCCGGATCGTGGCACGGGGCCTGCCGACACGTATCGCGACACCGGGCTAGATGCGTCGTTCGAGTGGTTCGGCGCCGGCCGGCACGTGTTCACGATCAACGGTGCGTACATCCACGAACACCAGGATCGCGACGCGTCGGTCGCTGCCGGCACCGCGGACCGCCGGACCGGTTCGCTCGATTCGCTGACATTCAACACATCGTATTACTACGACGCGCACTATGGCGTGACACTCGGTCGGTTCGACACGCGCGGCACGCGCGACGTCGGCTTGTTCGCGCCCGCGCCCGCGAGCGGCAGCCGTACCGGCACTCCGGACAGCGCCGGGACGATCCTGCAGGTGGACTGGACGCCGTTCGGCGCAAAGGATTCGTGGAATGCGCCGTGGGCGAACGTCCGCGTCGGCGTGCAATACACCGTCTACGACAAATTCAACGGTGCCTCGCGCAATTACGACGGCTTCGGCCGCAACGCGCACGACAACGACACGCTTTTCCTGTTCCTGTGGGCCGCACTGTAGGAGCCTTGCGATGCCGAATTATTCGAAATGCAGCCGACGCGAAGCAGCGAAGCGCATCGTCGGAATAGCCGCGCTGCTCGCGAGTACGCGTTTCGCGACGGCCGCGGAACTGCCGCATCTGACCGATGCGAATCCGAGCGCCGCTGCGCTCGGCTACACCGAAGATTCCACCACCGTCGACGAACGGAAGTTTCCGAAACATCGGCCCGGACAACGCTGCGCGAACTGCAAGTATTTTCACGGCGATGCCGGTCTTCTCTACGGCGCATGCAACTTGTACCAGGGCAACGCAGTGAACGCGCAAGGCTGGTGCGCAGGCTACATCGCCGCGTAATGCGGGCGCAGGACGCGCCCGAGCGGATCGATTGGACTCGATTCGCAGCCGTTTCCGACATCGGTCGGTGCGGCATCGCGGGCTGCGTCAGGACGACGCATGCCCGGTTCACCATGCGTCAAGCAGGAGGTTCTATGAAGACTTTCAACGCCAAATCGATCGGTCTCGCGCTTGTGGTATCGCTCGCCGTCTCGTCGACCGCATTCGCGGCAGGTGCGCGGGGCGGCGCTGTCGGTGCTCCGCACAGCGCACCGACGATGACCACCCCCACACGCGTCGGCGCCCCTACGACAGCGCGAACGACGCGGCAGGCGCACGCGACGGGTCAGCCCAATCAGACCTGCGGCAGTGCAACCGCACCCAACACGCCGGGCAACGCAGCAGCGGCGCCGGGCTCTGCGTTCAATCCCGACGGCAAGTCCGGGACGGTTTATGCGGGTCAGCAACCGCAGAACTCGAAGAATCCCGTGAGCGTGTCGCAATACGACGTCGCGTGTTCGCATCAGCCGTAGCCGAGAGTCCGCGTTCCGCCCCGCTCCCATCTTGGGAGCGGGCAGGCCCTCACGCGATGGCCCTGGCGGACTCTAGCGTGAACCTATTGCTCGAACGCGGGAACTAACAAGCCGAATGGGTCGTGGAGCTGCCATGCGCTTGCCCAACGTCCACCCGCCGCTGCACGCAGTACCCGCTCGGGACGACGCTGCGACGGACGGTGATTCGCTCAGCGCTATCGCGAACGGCGATCGGGCGGCGTTCGAGCAACTGTACCGGCGCTACTACGAGCGCCTGTTTCGTTTCTGCCTGCGTGTGACGGGACGCATCCACCTCGTCGAGGACATCATCAACGAAACGATGCTCGTGGTGTGGCGTCGCGCCGCGCAATACCGCGCCGGCGCCGCTGCCTCGACCTGGATTTTCGGCATTGCGTATCGCAAATCGCTGAAGGCGCTCAAACGCGACGGGCGCGCCAGAGTGCCGACCGACGCTACGTCGGCGCTCGAACCGACGGCGCCGGATACGCTCGATCGCGAAGACGTCCAGGCCGCCATCCGTCGCGCCGTCGCGGACCTGCCGCCGGAACATCGTGCAGTCGTCGAGCTCACGTTTCATTCGAATTGCTCGTACGACGAAATCGCACAAATACTGGACTGTCCTGTCGGCACCGTGAAATCGCGCATGTTCAACGCGCGCGCCAAATTGCGGCCGCTGTTGGCCGATCTGTTGGGGGACTGATGTCATGAACGCGTTCGATGACCGTCAAGCGATACGCGAGCTCTTGCCGTGGTACGAGAACGGCACGTTGCCCGAGAGAGAACGCGAGGCCGTGCGTGCATTGCTGGCGACGGATCTCGAGGCCAACCGGCAGCGCCGCGAATTGCGTGCGCTGCGCGAGGCGATCGTCGACGACACGACGTTGGCGACCGACATGGCGGTGAATCTGCGTGCGTTGCAGACACGACTCGACGCGCCTGTGGGAGCGAAACCGAACCGCCTGCGCTGGTTCGCATGCGCGGCTGCGCTGTTGCTCGCGCTGGGCGGCAGCACGTTCTTTGCCGGCTTGCGCGTCGGCACGTACCACACGCTGAGCACGCCTGCGGCGACGCCGTTGGTGCCGGCGGATTTCGAACTGATACGGGTGGATGTCGCGAGAAACGTGGACGCGACGCTATTGTTGAGCTTGGCCGGCGACCCGCAGGCGCGCGTGCTTCTCGGTCCGAGTGAGCACGGCGTCGCGACCTTGGTCGTGCCGCGCGACCATGCGGCTGTCGTGATGGCGCGCTTGAACCGCGATCCGCGGTTGCGTTTCGTCGCTCCGGTGCCGCGCTGATGTGGTACGTCCTTCGATATCTCGGCGTCCTGTTGACGTTCGTCTTCGCTTATTGCGCCGATGCGCCCGGTGCGACGGAGGCGCAACGCATCCTCGTCACGGTACGCACCGATGCCGTCGATGCGATGTATGGCGATGCCGTGGAACGCTATCGCCGACCACACGACTACCGTGCGGGTCCGACCGTGGACCGCGTTCTCGACGCCATCGCCGGCGACTATGCCATCGTCCGCGTCGACGGTTGGCCGATGCGAGCGCTCGCGTTGCATTGCGAAGTATACGCAATAGCGAAAAACGCCGACGCGGGCACGATCGTCGCGCGGCTCTCGCACGATCGCCGCGTCGAGAGCGCGCAGATCCTTCAGCATTTCCACACGCTCACTGCCGCGACGTCGTACCGCCCCTTGCAATACGCGCTCGATGAACTCGACATCGATCGCGCCCACGGCATGTCGCGCGGACGCGGCGTGCGGGTTGCCGTCATCGACTCGGGCATCGATGCGCAGCACCCCGATCTGCGCGATGCCGTGCGTCTGCAGCGCGACTTCGTCGACGGCCCGCCGGCGGCGCACGGGACGGAAGTAGCGGGCGTCATCGCTGCGCGCCGCGAACTCGTCGGCGTCGCACCGGAGGCCGAATTGCTGGACTTGCGTGCCTGCTGGAGCGACGGCACGCGGGATTCGGCGAGCTGCGACAGCTTCGGTCTGGCGCGAGCGCTCGACTATGCGATCGCGAATTCGGTCGACGTGATCAATCTGAGTCTTGCCGGACCGGACGATGCGCTGCTGACGCGCCTGCTTGCCGCAGCGGATGCGCATGCGATCTGCGTCATCGCCGCCGCACCGCCCTTGCGCGACGCCGCTCACGCGTTCCCTGGGTCCGTGCGCTCCGTGCTCCTGGTGAGCGTCAGCGGCGACACCGCGGACGGCGCGCAGCTCAGTGCGCCCGGCGTCGACGTGCTGACCACATTTCCCGGTTCGCGCTACGACTACGCGTCCGGCAGTTCCGTTGCGGCCGCACACGTCAGCGGCGTGATCGCGCTGGTGCGCGCGATTCGCCCGCAGACGACTCCACAGCAAATGCGAGCTTTGCTCACCGCGCACGCCCGTCTCTCTGCGGCGACGGTGCTGCGCGATGCGCCGACACTGCGGTGACGCGCCGACCGGCGCAGCGAATTTCGCGATTCCGTGCGCTATGATCCGGCGCGTGCGCAAGACGCCGCAACGCAAGGAACAGCGATATGGCGAGCAAAGCACTGGCGGTCATCGGTGTGACGTTCTACGCGGCGTCCGCCGCCGCATCGGAATGGAACGGCTATCTGAGCGTCGGTTCTGACTACGTCTATCGCGGTGTCTCGTTGCTGGACTCGGGGCCGAGCCTCGACGGCGGTATCGAAGGCCGATTCGGCGAAGCATTCGTCGTCGGCGCCAGCGCGGCGCGCGTAGATCGGCAATGGGCCTATCAGCAGCAAGTGTCGAATCATCTGCAGCTCGATTTCTACGGCGGCGCCGATTTCGGCTGCGGCGCATACTGTCGCGCACGCGTGCTGGTATCGCGCTACGCGTTTCCCGGGTCGGGCGCTCGCGACTGGTTCGAAGCGACCGGTTCCGTTTCGTTGTTCGACCGCGGCGGGGTGTCCGCGTCGTGGAGCCCGCACGGCCTCGGTTCGCGCGAACGCACGTGGACATTCGAATCCTGGCTGCAGCAGCCGTTGTCGCGGAACACGGTGTTCGAGCTCGGTTACGGGCGCGTTCTCATCGAGGATCTCGACTATTGGTACACGCGTATCGGAGTGTCGCATCGCATCGGCCGCTTCATGGTCGATCTTTCGGCGCATTGGAGCGACCATGGCCTGCGCAGCTTCGCGTTGGACGACCACAATCGGCGCGTGGTGATGACGGTCACCACAGGGTTTTGATCGGTTCGCCGGCGGTCTCGAGGGCTTTCGCCTTCGCCAACGCGCAACCCCGTTGAGTACCCGCTCGAGAAATACCGGCTCGACGGCCGAGTTTCTCACCCGGTATTCCACGTATCGATGCGGAAGCAATTACACATTCGACTCTTCGGCAGCGTTCGCCAGACAGGCGACGCGAGCGTGCTGTCGCGCCGGCTAGCGCGCCAGACCGACGCCTGAAGAAATCCGAGGCCGAGTAGCGTCCGGGTGGAACGAATGATGCTTCGGCGCGTCCGGATGGATGATGTCCGCCGAGGATCGTGCCGTGACGCCCGACGCTCCGTTACCGTATCGCAATTCGATCCTATTTCGCCGTTGCGGGACGCTGATGCTGTTGCTTTCGGGGAATCTCGTGGCCGGCGCTGACCCGCCGCAGCCGCCGGTCCCGCCTGCTTCGGCTGCGCCGAACGACGACGGCCAATGGACGATGGCGCAGAAGAATTACGCCGGCACGCGCTATTCGGAGCTCGACGAAATCACGCCGCAGAACGCCAAGCAGTTGCAAGTGGCGTTCACGTTCGGTCTCGGCATCAAACCGCGCGGCGAGGAAGCCGCGCCGCTCGTCGTCGACAACACGATGTACATCGAAACCGCGTGGCCGAACAAGCTCTATGCGCTCGATCTCACGCAGCCCGGCGCGCCGATGAAATGGGCCTACGAGCCGCACCCGCCGCGTGCCGCGCAGGGCGTCGCCTGTTGCGATGTCGTCACGCGCGGCCCGGCGTACGCGAACGGGCGGATTTTCATGAACACGCTCGACGGCAGCACGATCGCCGTCGACGTGAAGACGGGCAAGGAAATCTGGCGCACGCAGCTCGGCGACATCAATCGCGGTGAATCGATCACGATGGCGCCGATCGTCGTGAAGGGCAAGGTGCTCGTCGGCGTTTCGGGCGGCGAATTCGGCGTTCGCGGCTGGCTCGCGGCGCTCGATGCGGCGTCGGGCAACGTCGCCTGGAAAGCCTACAGCACGGGACCCGACAAGGACGTACTGATCGGTCCGGATTTCCATCCGTTCTACGCGTCCGATCGTGGCAAAGATCTCGGCGTGACGACCTGGCCGCCCGATGCGTGGAAGATCGGCGGCGGTACGACGTGGGGATGGATCTCGTACGATCCCGATTTGAACCTCGTCTACGTCGGCATCGCCAATCCCGGCCCGTGGAACCACGAACAGCGGCCCGGCGACAACAAGTGGACGGCCGGCATTTTCGCGCGCGACGCCGACACCGGCGCCGCGAAGTGGTTCTATCAAATGACGCCGCACGACGAGCACGATTACGACGGCGTCAACGAAAACGTGCTGCTCGACATGCCGGTCCAGGGCGCGATGCGCAAGGTACTCGTGCATCCGGATCGCAACGGCTATCTCTACGTCATCGATCGCGGCACGGGCGAGGTGATCCGCGCCGATGCCTACGGTCCCGTGAACACGATCACGGGCATCGACTTCAAGACGGGCCGGCCGACGCTGAATCCGGCCAAGGAGACCAAGCTTGGTCAGGTCGTGCGCGACATCTGTCCGACCGCGGCGGGCGCGAAGGATTGGCAGCCTTCCGCGTATTCGCCGCGCACGGGCTTGCTGTACATCCCGCACCAGAACCTCTGCATGGATTGGGAGAGCACGCAGACGAACTACATCGCGGGGACGCCGTACGTGGGTGCGACCGTGGTCATGAAGCCGGGCCCGGGCGGCAATCGCGGCGTCTTCGCGGCATGGGACGTGTCGCAAGGCAAGCCGGCGTGGTCGATCAAGGAAGATCTACCGGTATGGAGCGGCGCGCTCGCGACGGCGGGCGACGTGGTCTTCTACGGCACGATGGACGGATGGTTCAAGGCCGTCGATGCGCATACGGGCGATCTCGTGTGGCGCTTCAAGACCGATTCCGGAATCATCGGCCAGCCCGTCGCCTACCGCGGGCCGGATGGGCACGAATACGTCGCCGTGCTGTCCGGCGTCGGCGGTTGGGCCGGCGCGATCGTGCCCGGCGAGCTCAATCCGCAAGACCGCACGGGTGCGCTCGGCTTCGTCGGCGTGATGGGCGATCTCAAGCAGAAGACCAACGCGGGCGGAACGCTCTATGTGTTCGCGATTCCGCATTCGTGAGGCCGGCCGCGCCGCGGCGACGGTCGTGATCGTCGCCGCGATCGGTGCTTGCGGAAAGGCCGACGAGCCCGTTGCGCCGCGCGCGCCTTCGGACGCTTCATCTACGCAGGAATCGCCGACGTCGCGTCTGTTTGTCGGGAACGGCGCTCCGCCCGAGGAATCGCCGCTTGCCGCGAAATATGCGAACGACGACGCGGCCAGAGCCGAGGGCGCACGCCTGTTCGACCGCTACAACTGTTCGGGCTGCCATTTCCATGGTGCGGGCGGCATCGGGCCGTCGTTGATGGACAACGACTGGATTTACGGCGGCAGCGTTTCGCAGATCTACGCGAGCATTTACCAAGGTCGGCCGAACGGCATGCCGTCATGGGGCACCAAGCTTGCGTCCGCCGACATCTGGAAAATCGCGGCGTACGTGCACTCGCTGCCGCAATCGAATCCCGCCGGCGCAGCGGCCGAGCCCACGACGCCTCCACCTCCCGTGCCCGATGATGCGGCAGCAACGCCCGACCGAGCGGCGCCGGCGCCGAAGGGGGCGTCCCGGTGACCGCACGCGGGCTGCTGTTCGCGGCGCTCGCGATCGTCGTCGCCGATGCGAGCGGCGCGCCGTTGCGCGTATGTGCGGACCCCAACAACTTGCCGTTCTCGAATCGCGCCGGACAGGGCTTCGAAAATCGCATCGCCGAGCTCCTCGCCGAAGATATGCATCGGCAGCTCCGCTATGCGTGGTGGCCGCAACGCCGCGCATTCGCGCGCAACACGTTGAAGGCCGATCGCTGCGATCTCTGGATCGGCGTCGCCGCGGGGGTGCAGGGTCTCGACACGACCGCTCCCTATTACCGGTCGAGCTATGTGTTCGTGACGCGCGCGGACCGCTCGCTCGACATCCGCTCGTTCGACGATCCGCGCTTGCGCGAGCTCGTCGTGGGCGTGCAGATGATCGGCAACGATGCGACGAACACGCCGCCCGCGCACGCGCTGGCGCGGCGCGGCATCACGTCGAACGTGCGCGGTTACATGGTCTACGGCGACTACGCCGCGCAAAACCCCGAAGCACCGATCCTGCGCGCGGTTGCCGATCGCGAGATCGACGTCGCGGTCGTCTGGGGGCCGCTCGCCGGCTACTTCGCCCAACATTCGCGCACGCCGTTGCGCCTGCGCGCCGTCGAACCGCCGGCAGACGGGCCGCTTCTGCCGATGACGTTCGACATCGCGGCCGGGGTGCGGCCTGGGGACGTCGAGCTCAAACGCGACGTCGAGCGGGTGCTGCTGCAGCGCCGCGATGCGATCGCGCACATCCTCGATACGTTCGGCGTACCGCGCGTCGCTGCCGGTACGCCAGCGCTTGCGGATTCCCGCCGACCGTAGAACGCGAGCTTTCGCCGCGACGGGTGCTCGCGCCTCGATCCTTCGCTCGGCGATCGATCGATCGCCAAGCGGCGACGGACTTCGCGGTCAGTGGCTTGCGAGCGCCGTCTTCGCGGGGAAACTCTTCGCCCACGACTTCTCGACGAGCTTGACGAGCTTGGGCGGCAGCGGCGTATAGCCTTGCGCATCGGCGAGCTCGGCGCCGTTGTCGAGCGCCCAGCGGAAGAACTCGAGCGTCTTCTGCACGTTCGGGCTCTTGTTCGGAATGATGACCCACGTCGTCGCCGCGATCGGCCAAACGTCTTTGCCCTCGGTGCCGACCAAGAGCAGGTTGAAGCTCGACGCGTGTGCCCAATCGGCCGCATCGACCGCATTGCGGATCGTCGTTTGCGTCGGGAACACCGTGCCGCCCGAGGCCGTATGCAGCGTCGCGATGCGCAGATTGTGCGCGAGCGCGTAGCCGTATTCGACATAGCCGATCGAATCCGGCGTGTTGCTGACCATGTTCGCCACGTTTTGGTTGCCCTCGGTGCCGGTGCCGACGGGCCAGCTCACGGTTTTGCCGGTGCCGAGCTTCGCGGCCCACGCAGGGCTCACCCTCGTCAGGTACGCCGTGAAGTTGTACGTCGTTCCCGAGCCTTCGCTGCGGTGCACGACCGTGATGGGCGTATCCGGCAGCGCCGCTCCGGGATTGAGCGCGGCGAGCTCCGGGTCGTTCCAGCGCGTGATCTTGCCCATGAAAATGTCGGCCAAGGCTTGGCCGTTGACTTGCAGTCGGCGTCGTCCGAGGCTCGAAATGTTTTCGATCACGACGATGCCGCCCGCCACGATCGGAAACTGCACGAGGTTGTTCGCGGCGAGTTCCTCGTCGCCGAGCGGCGCGTCGCTGGCGCCGAAATCGACATCGCCCGCTTTGGCCTTGGAGATGCCCACGCCGGAGCCGCCGCCGTCATAAGTGATCTTGACGCCGCTCTTGGTCGACCAGTTGTAGGCCCATTCCTTGAGGATGGGTTGCACGAACGTGGAACCTGCGCCGTGGAGATCTTCCACGGGCTTGGCAGCGAACGCCGGCGTGGCTGTCGCGACCAGCGCGGTGGCGACGGTGAATAGAAGTCTGTTCAACGTGCGAAAACGTGTGGTGTTCATGGAACTTCCCCTGTCGGAAGCGATGAGCTGCAGCCGGCATCGCCGGGGCTGCGAACGAATAACGCTAGTCCCGGTGTATGTCAGAATCGTGACGGCGGGCAGCTTCTGCCGCAGGCGTATCGCCGACGTGGTACCGTTTGGCACGATGCCGCCCGGAGCCGACGCCATGAGCGCGATCACGCTGGTCAACCGCACCGACACGCTCGGCGATTTCCGGGTGTCGCAGGGAGCCATTCTCGTCGCACGCGTCGGAATCGCAGCGGGCGGCACGGCGACGATTCCGAGCGCGAATCGCTACAGCGCTCAGGCGCTCACGACGCTCGGCGAGTTTCGTTTGATGTCGAACACGGTGGAATTCGACGACACGTCGGTGACGTTGGTCGCGTGCATGTCCGAACAGAACGGGTACTATCGTTTCGATCTCGTGCTTGCGCCGGGTGTTGCGCCGAACACGATCACGTTGCGCAATGAATGGTCGTCGCCGGTGCAATTCACGCTGGAGAGAATCGGCGGCCCCTCGCAGCCACAGACCGTCGATGCGCAAGGCGCATTGGAGATCGACATCGCCCCGCCCTGGACCGTGTACGCAACCGTGGATGCCGTGACCACGCCGATCGTGAGCCTGGATTCCGATGCGAGTCTGGCGCTCGTGGGCGACGATCGGAACGGCTACAGGCTCGTCGTTTCCTAGGGTTCGCTAGCCGATCCGGTTCAGCCGAACACCACCATCGTTTGGCGGCTCAGCGCGATCGCGCGTCCGTCGGGCGCCCAAAGCGTCGTCGATTGGCTCGTGTAACCTGCACTCGCGGCGACCATCTCGGGGTCCATGCGCCAGCCGGCGAGCGGCTGCGTGGCGAAATCGGCGTCGAGAATCTCGAGCATCCAGGTCAGTGAACTGCCGGGCACAGGTTGCGGCATCCAGGACAGCGCCACGGGCGGCACGAAATCGGCGATCGCGAGCAGATGCGCTTCGGTGGCCGGACCTTCGCCGTGCAGGCCGACCTCGAACGCGGCGCGCGAAATCTGCGCGTTCGCGAACGGCAACGCGCCGTCGAGGAGATCGACGTCGAAATGCTGCATGAAGCTCGGCGTCACGCCGCGCGCGAAGGCCAGCCGGCGGCGTAGACGCGGCGGTGCGGGTGGATCGATGTGACGATGCACGATCGATTCGCGAGCGGCGCCGAAGATGCCGACCACGAGCGCTTGCACCTCTTCTTCCGAGCCGAGCCGCGACTCGACGTGGCTGACGTTCTTGCCCGCGCGCAGCAGCCGCGCATGGGCACCGACACGGCCGTGCGCCACCGGTGCAATGAACGTCATCTGGAGCGCGCGCAGCGGCGTCCCGGCGGGGACGAGCGTACGCATCGCGAGGAGCGCGATCGCTGCTTGCAGTCCGCCGAACACGCTGCGGCCTTGCAGCCAGTCTTCGCCGACTTCCGCTTCCGCGGTGCCCGCGCCCAAACGCACGGAGGACAGCAATTCGGTGAAGGTCGACATGGGATTCCGCTACGCCAAAATGCGCAACTTAGCCGAGCGCGAGCGCACGAGCCAGTGGCAAGTGCGACACGCGTCAGGAGCGCGCCTTGAGGCCGCTTTTCCAGGCGAATACGGCCGCTTGCGTGCGGTCGGCGACGCCGAGCTTCGCGAGCACGTTGCTCACGTGCGTCTTGACCGTCTTGTCGCTGATGCCGAGCTGAGTGCCGATCTGCTGATTGTTCATGCCTTCGGCCATCAGTGCGAGCACCTCGCGTTCGCGCTGGCTCAGCGTGTCGAGCGTTTCGGCGCCTGGCGTACCGCCGCCGCTGCGCAGCGCATCGAGCAAGTGCGCGGCGATGCGCGGATGGAGCACGGCTTCGCCGCGTGCCGCCTTGCGCAACGTGTCGGCGAGCGCGTCGGCGTCGACGTCCTTGAGCAGACACGACAGCGCTCCCGACTGCACCGCAGCGAGGATCTGGCGCGCATCCTCGAACGACGTGAGCAGCACGACTTGCGTGGCCGGGCTCGCCGCGCGGATGTCGCGCGTCGCCGCGATGCCGCCGCCCGGCATCACGAGATCGACGAGCGCCACGTCGGGCTTTCGTTCCGCGCAGATCGCCGCGGCACCGGCCGCATCGTCCGCCTCGCCTACGATGTCGATATCGGGGTAGGTTTCGAGGAAGGCGCGGATGCCCTGACGCACCAGCACATGATCGTCGGCGATGACGAGGCGGATCGGGGTCGCGTTCATGCGAGCGTACCGGCAAGGGAGAAATGGATGCGGATGCGCGTGCCTTCGTGTTCGCCGCGCTCGAATTCGAAACGTCCGTGCGGCAGCGATTCGGCGCGCTCGCGCATGTTCGCGAGACCCATGCCGGGGCGCATGTCCGCGCGCGGGCCGCGGCCGTTGTCTTCGATCGCGAGTTCGGCGTCGGTGCCCTCGCAGCGCAGCGTGAGCCTGGCTTCCTCGGCACCGCTGTGGCGCATCACGTTGGCCAGCGCTTCGTCGGTGATGCGCAGCAGCGCTTCCTCGATTTCCGTCGGCGCCGAAGCGAGCTCGGCGAGCTCGAGCCGGAGCTTCAATCCGCTCGCCTGCGCCCACTCGAGCGCGCGCCGGCGCAGACGCTCGGCGAACGGCAGCTCGCTGTCGGCGGCGCGCAATTCGTCGAGGATCTGCACGAGCTCGCGCTGCATCTGTTGACCGAGCCGCTCGGCGTGAGCCACGCGTTCGGCGGCCGGGTGTTCGCCGAGCTGGCGCCGCACGGCCGCGAGCTGGAGGCTCAGCGCGAACGCCTGCTGCTTGACCGTGTCGTGCAGATCGCGCGCGAGGCGCTGCCGTTCCGCGAGGATCGCCAGTTGCGCACGCGAGCGCATCAGCGCTTTCAGTTCGAGCGCCATCTCGTCGAGCTGCGCGGAAAGACGGCCGAGCTCGTCGCGCGAAGTGTCTTCGATGCGATCGCTGAAATCGCCGCGGCTCCACGCCGCGGCGGCGCGCGCCACGCGATTGAGCCGGCGCGTCACCCACGCCGCGAGGAACAACGACGAAGCGATGCCGAACACGATGAGATAGCCGAGCACGACCGGCCATTCGAGGCTCAAGTCGAGCGGCAGCCGGTGCCACGGCACGGGCAGGCGCAACTCGACGAACAGGAAACCGCGCAGCGAACCGTCCGTCGTGCGGATCGGCGCCAGCACGCGGCGGATGCGATCGGGCGTTTCCGCGCCGGGCAACCTATGCGCTGCGGCATCGGTATACGCGGTATCGCCTGGCACAGGCAGCGAGAGCGGCCAGCGAGGATCCGCCGGCGACCGTGCGAGCACGTGTCCATCGGGCGCGAGCACGGCGGCGGCGAGCGGATCGCTCGCGAGCTCGAGCAGGATGTACGATTCGCGTTCGATGAGTCCGCCGCGCGGCTGCTGCATCCTGAGCACCCACGACTGCACCCACACGGCGAGGCTCTTCGCTTCGTCCTGCGGCTGGCTCGGCCACGCCTCGGCGAGCTCCGCGGCTCCACGCTCGGTCGCGCGCGCGAGCGATCCCGCATCGACTTCGCCCATGAAGGCATGGAATTCGAAGAGGAGCAGGGCCGATTCGACGAGCATGAGGCTCGGCAGCGAAAGCAGCGCGTAGAACACCGCGAGCTTGAAGATCAGGCCGCGCAGTTGCGGACGCAGCGGTTTCATCGGGGCACCGGAAACGGCGAACGGCCGCTACTCAGCCTTCAGGATGAGGACGTCAGTTGAGCTTGGCTTTGACGAGCTCGGACAGCTTGCCCATATCGGTGCGGCCGGCGACCTTGGGCTTGACGAGCGCCATGACCTTGCCCATGTCCTTGGGGCCGGCGGCGCCGGATTCGGCGATGGCGGCGGCGATGATCGCGTCGATTTCAGCGGCGCCGAGTTGGGCGGGCAGGTACGACTGCACGACCGCGATCTCGAAGTTTTCCTTGTCGACGAGATCGGTGCGGCCCGCGGCCTGGAACTGCGCGACCGAATCCCGCCGCTGCTTGAGCATTTTCTCGAGCACGCCGAGCACCTGCGTGTCGTCGAGCACGATGCGCTCGTCGACTTCGCGCTGCTTGATCGCGGCGTTGACGAGCCGGATCACGCCGAGGCGGTCCTTGTCGCCGCCCTTCATCGCGGCTTTCATGTCGTCGTTGAGTCGCTGTTTGAGGGACATGGTGTCAGTCTCGGAAGCGGATTTCCGCAGCGGCGGCGTCTTGCCGGTCCGCGCAAACACAAACGGCCGGCAGCGCTCGCGCGCGGCCGGCCGCAGAATCGAGGCGCCCTTTACCGCAGTGGATCAGTAGAGGCGCTGACGCTTGGTCACGTCACGCGAGACGCGGCGCAGATGGCGCTTCACGGCCGCGGCGGCCTTGCGCTTGCGCTCCTGAGTCGGCTTTTCGTAGAACTCGCGCTTGCGCGTTTCGGCCAGGATTCCGGCCTTCTCGCAGGTGCGCTTGAACCGACGCAGCGCGAACTCGAAGGGTTCGTTCTCGCGAACTTTGACGTTGGGCATAGCCTCTCCACTGGTACACTTATGGCCTAACAATCGGCCGAGCCGCGCATTTTACCGTGCAACAGGCAAAAATTGCAAAAACTACCGTAAGGTCCGGGCCCGTCCTGGGCGTCGAGACCTCCTGCGACGAAACGGGCGTGGCGGTGTTCGACCGCGACCGCGGCCTGCTCGCGCACGCGCTCTACAGCCAGATCGCCATGCACAACGCCTACGGCGGGGTCGTGCCGGAGCTTGCCAGCCGCGACCACGTACGCAAGCTGCTGCCGATGATCCGCCAAACGCTGGCCGGCGCCGGCTTGAGGGTCGACGAGCTGCGCGGCATCGCGTACACGGCCGGGCCGGGCCTCATCGGCGCGCTGCTCGTCGGCGCCTCGTGCGCGCGGGCACTCGCGTGGGCGCTCGACGTGCCCGCGATCGGCGTGCACCACATGGAAGGCCACCTGCTCGCGCCGTTGCTGGAAGCCGACCCTCCCGAGCCGCCGTTCGTCGCCCTGCTGGTTTCGGGCGGCCATTCGATGCTCGTCGAAGTGGCCGCGATCGGCCGATACCGGCTGCTCGGAGACACGCTCGACGACGCCGCCGGCGAGGCCTTCGACAAGACCGCCAAGCTCATGGGGTTGCCGTATCCGGGCGGACCGGCGCTCGCGCGGCTCGCCGAATCGGGCACGCCCGACAGATTCCGCTTCGCGCGGCCGATGACGGATCGTCCGGGTCTCGACTTCAGCTTCAGCGGGCTCAAGACGCAGGTGCTGCTCGCGTATCAGGCGCACGCTCACGAACCGGCTGCGAAGGCCGACATCGCGCGCGCGTTCGAAGACGCAATCGTCGAGACGCTGCTCATCAAGTGCCGGCGCGCCCTTGCCGAGACGGGTACGCATCGCCTCGTGATCGCCGGCGGCGTCGGCGCGAACCGCAAATTGCGAGCGCAGCTTGCCGCGGCCGCCGAACGCGACGGCTTCCGCGTCTATTTCCCGCGCCTGGAATTCTGCACCGATAACGGCGCGATGATTGCGCTCGCCGGCGCGCTGCGCCTCGGCGCCGGGCTGCACGACGGTGCGGAAATCAAGGTCGCGCCGCGCTGGGATCTCGAAACGCTGCCGGCTCTTCACCCTCAACCCTGAGCACGGACGTGGACACCGTATTCATCGAAGACCTGCGCATCGAGACCGTCATCGGCATCTATGACTGGGAGCGCAAGATCCGCCAGACTGTGGCGATCGATCTCGAAATGGCGTTCGACAACCGCAAGCCGGCCGCGACCGACCGCATCGAGGACACGCTCGACTACAAGGCCGTCGCCAAGCGGCTCATCGCCTTCGTGGAAAACTCCCATTTCGAGCTCGTGGAAACGCTGGCCGAGCGCTGCGCCGGCATCGTGGCCCAGGAGTTCGGCGTGTCGTGGCTGCGCCTCAAGCTCTCGAAGCCCGGCGCGGTGACGGGTTCGAAAGCCGTGGGCGTGGTCATCGAACGCGGTTCGCGGCCCGCATGACGCGCGCCTATCTGAGCCTGGGCTCGAACGTCGAGCCGGAACGGCACTTGCGGTCCGCGGTCGCCGAGCTCCGCGCGCGTTTCGGCGACGTGCTCGTCTCGCCGGCCTATCGTTTTGCGGCGGTCGGCTTCGCGGGTCCTGATTTCATCAATCTCGCCGCGGCGATCGACACCGACCTCGATGCCCCCGCGCTCGACGCGTGGTTGCATGCGCTCGAAGACCGTCACGGGCGGCGCCGCGACGTGCCGCGATTTTCGAGCCGCACGCTCGACGTCGACATCGTGCTGTTCGGCGATGCCGTCGTCAAAGGCCCTGGAAATCTCGAGATCCCGCGCCGCGAGCTGGCGCACGCGTTCGTGCTGCAGCCGCTCGCCGACATCGCCCCCGATGCCGTTCATCCCGTTTCCGGAAAAACCATCGCCGAGCTCTTGGGCGCCTGCGCCGAACCGTTGGGAATCGCCGTAGCGCTAGGTCGATAGGGCGGGGAACTTTCGTGGTTCAATCTTTCATGGTCCGCAACATGCTCAGATCGCAAGCGCGCGGCCGCCGTCGACGCGCAGGATCTGCCCGGTCGTGAACGTCGCATCGCGAAGCAAAAACAGCACCGCGCGCGCCACATCCTCGGGCGCTCCCGCGCGCTTGAGCGGCGTGCGCGCGACGAGCTCCTGGCGGTCCGCGTAGTCCTTGCCGGCATCGGGCCACAGCACCGCGCCGGGCGCCACGGCATTGACGCGGATCTCGGGGCCGAGCTCGCGCGCGAGCGCGAGCGTCATCATGGCGAGCGCGGCCTTCGCCATGCAGTACACGGCATGGCCGGCGAGCGGCCGCTCGGCGTAGATATCGATGAGATTGACGATGCTGCCGCGCACGGCGGACAAGTGCGGCCGCGCCGCTTGCGCCAGAAAGAACGGCGCCTGCGCGTTGCTCGCGAAGAGCTCGTGCCATTGCGCAGGTGTGACGGCGCCGATCGGCGTCGGAAAAAACGCCGAGGCGTTGTTGACGAGCGCGTCGAGGCGGCCGAAACGCGCGATGCACTTTTCCACAATGTCGCCGGGCGCCCGTTCGTCGGCGAGATCGGCTTCGACGGCGATCGTGCTCGCCGCGCGTTGGGCGTCGAGCTCGGCGCAGAGCGCCTCCATTTCCGCCCGCGAGCGGCGATAATGCAGGGCGAGGTCGTAGCCGGCCGCGTGCAGCGCGCGGGCGATGCCGGCGCCGACCCGGCGGGCGGCGCCCGTGACGAGGGCGACGCGTCGCGGTGTTCCGTTCGTTTCCATGGCGCCGATTGCAGCCGATCCGCGGAGAAATTGCCAGCGTGCGAACCGAATTGCCCAAACCGGGGGCCGACGAGCTCGCGCACAGCGAGCGGCTCGCAGCCGTGATCCGAGCCGAGATCGCCGCCGCGGGCGGTGCGATCGATTTCGCGCGTTACATGGAGCTCGCTCTCTATGCGCCGGGGCTCGGCTACTACAGCGCGGGCGCGACCAAGTTCGGCGCGGCGGGCGATTTCGTCACCGCGCCCGAGCTCGGCTTCGTCTTCGCGCGCTGTCTCGCTCGCGCGCTCGCTCCCGTGCTGCGCGCGACGCGCGGCGACGTGCTCGAGCTCGGTCCCGGCAGCGGCGCGCTCGCCGCCGAGCTTCTGCTCGAGCTCGAGCGCCTCGACGCATTGCCCGCGCGCTATCGCCTGCTCGAGCGCAGCGCGGACCTGCGCGAGCGGCAGCGCGCGATGCTCGCACGACGTTGTCCACATTTACACAAACACGCGGAATGGCTCGATGCGCCACCGTATGAGGCCTGGCGCGGTGTGCTCGTCGCCAACGAAGTCGCCGACGCACTGCCGGTGCGCCTGTTCGCCCTGCGCGAGCACGGTCTCTTCGCTCGCGCCGTCGGCGTCGAGAGCGACGGTCGCTTTGCATGGCGCGAGCTGCCGGCGGATGTCGCGCTCCAGGCGGCCGTCGAGCATGCGCTCGGCACGGCTCGCGAGCTGCCGTTGCCGTATCTCTCCGAAGTGCGGCCGATGCTCGCGCCGTGGTTCGGCGAGGTCGCCGGAACGCTCGAACGCGGCACGGCGTTCATCATCGACTATGGCTATACGCGGCAGGATTTTTATCGATCCGAGCGCAACGTCGGCACGCTGCGCTGCCACTACCGCCACCGCGTGCACGACGATCCGTTAGCACTGCCGGGACTCCAGGACATCACCGCCTGGGTCGATTTCGACGACGTCGCCGACGCCGCCGAACGTCTCGGTTTCGAGACGCGGTCGCTCGCGAGCCAGGCGCAATTCCTCCTCGGGAACGGCCTTGAAAACGTCTACGCGGACGCCTATTCGAATGCGTCGGAGGAAGCGGAACGCTACCGCTTGTCGCAAGAAATCAAACGGCTGACCTTGCCGGGGCAGATGGGGGACGCATTCAAGATCGCGGCGTTCGTAAAATAACCCATCGAAAACTGCCGGAATTGCACGCGAATAGGCGGTCCTTCGCGCGATGGGTCGCCGCAAACTGAGAAACCGCTAGCAAAATGCGGCGTTTCCGCTCGCGTCTTTACGGTTTTGAAAGCTTCCGCGCGATAACATGGCCTATCGGAACGCCGGCTCTCCCAGAAACCGGCCCTACCCAGAGTGATCACGATGTCGAAGAGCTTCGTTTGCGCGGTGGCTATCGTTGCCGCGCTGCTGCTGTCCCCGCCAGTCCCGGCGAATGTTCCGGCTCCGCCAATGCCGCAGATCACGCAGACGATCGATGCGACGCGCATGGTGCCGATGCAGGGCACGGTGCATCCGCGCGCCACGGCCGAAAACGATCGCGGCCGCGTCGCCGACGATTTCCCGATGCAGAACATGCTGCTGCTGTTGCATCGTCCGGACGCGCAGGAGCAGGCGCTCGAAGCGTTCATGGAAGAGCAGACGACGCCCGGATCGCCGAACTATCACCATTGGCTCACGGCCGAGGAATTCGGCCAGTACGGCCTCGCGTCGTCGGATCTCGCCACGATCTCGAGCTGGCTCAGCGACCAAGGTTTCACGGTCAACGCCGTCTACAGCAACGGCATCACGATCGATTTCTCCGGCACCGCCGGGCAAGTGCGCAAGGCGTTCAACACCGAGATCCACCGCCTCGACGTGAAGGGCGAGGCGCACATCGCGAACATGACCGTGCCGCAAATACCGGCCGCGCTCGCACCCGCGGTGGTCGGCATCGTGTCGCTGCACGATTTCCGGCCGCATACGAATTTCAAGCCGAAGCCGGACTACACGATCGGCAGCGGCAGCAGCGCCACACATGCCGTCGTTCCTGCCGATCTGGCCACCATCTACAACTTCACGCCGCTGTTCAATGCGGGCACGAAGGGGGCGGGGCAGACGATCGTGCTCATCGAGGACACCGATGTTCATTCGACGAGCGACATCTCGACGTTCCGCTCGACGTTTGGTCTCGGTGCGGGAACGCTCAATACTGTTCATCCGGGCTCGTGCAGCAGCCCGGGCATCGTCCCCGGCAATGACGGTGAGGCGAATCTGGACGTGGAATGGGCCGCCGCGGCGGCTCCTGCGGCGACGCTCGAAGTGGCGTCGTGTGCGGACGGTGCGTCGTTCGGCGGCCTCATCGCCATGCAGAAGCTCTTGAGCGCAGGCAGCCCGCCCAAGATCTGGAGCGTGAGTTACGGCTTTTGTGAAGCGGAGAACGGGGCGACGGCGAACGCGGCGTACGTATCGACGTATCAGCAGGCCGCGGCTGCTGGCGTGTCGGTTTTCGTCTCTTCCGGAGACGAAGGTGCGTCGAGTTGCGATGCGAACCAGTCGGCGGCGTCGCATGGTATCGGCGTCAGCGGATTCGCCTCGACGCCCTATAATGTCGCCGTCGGCGGCACCGATTTCGGCGATACCGCTGCCGGCACGGCAGGCACGTACTGGAACGCCAGCAATACTTCCACGTTCGGTTCGGCGAAGTCGTACATCAACGAGATTCCGTGGAACGACTCCTGCGCTGGCCAATTGCTTTCGACGTTCGAGGGCTTTGCGCATCCTTACGGCTCGACAGGGTTCTGCAACGACCCGACGAAGGGCGTGAACTTCCTCACGACGGGATCGGGTAGCGGCGGCCCTAGCGCGTGCGCAACGGGAACACCGAGCACGAGTGGCGTGGTGAGTGGTACCTGTCACGGTACGGCCAAGCCCTCATGGCAGTCCGGAATCGTCGGCAATCCAAGTGATGGCGTACGCGATATTCCCGACATATCGCTGTTTGCCGCAAATGGATTGTGGGGGCACTATTACGTTTACTGCTACACCGGCAACGCGTCCGATGGCGGCGCATCGTGCTCGGGCGCACCGAGCACGTGGTCTGGCGCCGGCGGCACTTCGTTCTCCGCGCCAATCATGGCCGGCATCCAGGCGCTCATCAACGAGAAGACCGGCGCGAGTCAGGGCAATCCGAATCCCACGCTTTACCAGCTCGCCAAGAGCGAATACGGCGCTACCGGCAGCACGAGCTGCAATTCGAGCAGAGGCAACACCGTCGGCAGCAGCTGCATCTTCTACGATGTCACGCAAGGCGACATGGACGTCAACTGCACGACCGACGTCGACGATGGCCTGCTGCACAACTGCTATCGCCCGTCCGGCACCAACGGTGTGCTGTCGACTTCGAACACGACGTACCAGCCCGCGTACGGCACCACCACGGGTTGGGATTTCGCGACCGGCATCGGCACCGTCAACGTCACGAACCTCGTGAATGCGTGGGTCGGCGCGTCGTCGCCGCCGGCCAAGCTCGCGTTCACGGTCGAGCCGAATGCAAGCTACGCGTCGGGTGCCGCGATCACCGTCAAGGTGAGCGTCGAAGATGCGAGCGGCAACGTCGTCACGACCGACACCTCGACGGTGACGCTGAGCCTGAGCGGCGGCACGGTCGGCGCGACGCTCGGCGGCACGAAATCCGTCGCTGCGGTCGCGGGTGTCGCGACGTTCTCGAACCTGACCGTCGACAAAGTCGGCAGCGGCTACACGCTCGGCGCGACGGACAGCACGCTGACCGCGGCGTCGAGCTCGGCCTTCAAGATCACAGCCGGCGCGGCGACGAGTCTCACGCTGACGACGCAGCCCACACTGCACCAGAACATCGGCGCCGGCGCCACGATCGCGTTCGTCGCGCATGTGCAGGATGCGGCCGGCAATCCGGTCTCGGGCAACAACATCCAGCTCGCGATCGGCGCGAACCCGGGCGGCTCGACCCTATCGGTCACGGCGAGCCCGATCAACACCGACAGCAGCGGCAACGCGAGTTTTGCAGGCGTCTCGCTCAACAAGCTCGGCACCGGCTACACGCTCGTCGCGACGGACAACACGACACCGCTCAACGCGACGAGCAACGCGTTCAACATCATCGCCGGTACGCCGACGACGATCACGTTGACCGCGCAGCCCGCGACGAACGCGAACATCGCGATCGGTGCGACGATTCCGATCACGGCGCACGTTGCCGACGGCAGCGGCAACCCGGTGGCGAGCCAGAACGTGCAACTGACGATCGGCACCAACCCGGGCGGCGCCAGCCTCGCCGTGACGACGAATCCCGTCAACACCGACGGCAGCGGCAACGCGACGTTCTCGGGCGTCTCGCTCGACAAGCTCGGCACCGGCTACACGCTCGTGGCGACCGACAACACGACACCGCTCAACGTCACGAGCAACAGCTTCAACATCGTTGCGGGCGCGCCGGCTCAGCTCTTGTTCTTGCAGCAGCCGACGAGCGGTACGGCGGGTGTGGCGCTGACGCCGGCCGTCACGGTCGAAGTGCTCGATGCGCACGGCTTTCTCGTCACGGCGGACGGCAACAGCGTGACCATGAGCGTCGTCGCGGGTCCGGGCGCCTTCGACCCCGGCACCGTCGCGACGGCCACGTTCAACAACGGCATCGCCACGTTCG
>Ga0070741_10003572_pt1 | contig 38250 bp, 42 predicted proteins | sample Coa_R1_4_FD_66440 | JGI IMG/M metagenome (GOLD analysis project Ga0070741, IMG submission 66440) | Surface soil microbial communities from Centralia Pennsylvania, which are recovering from an underground coalmine fire - Coalmine... | ecosystem: Environmental > Terrestrial > Soil > Unclassified ... | reverse complement strand
GCCTGCCGAGCGTTTTCCGCATTCACTAACTGACTTGCGGTTGCTGTCATGTCAGTGGCGGCAACCGTATCCTGCTGCTGTGCCAGCTGCAGCTTTTCGCCGTTCAAGTATGTCTGCTGGCTCTGGATCTGGTTTAACGCATTGCCATAAAAGACTCGCTGCGACGTGATGTGGTCAAACGCCCCGCGCACTGCGGAAACAGCGGCATCGATGCCCGAGTTGCTATCCAATGCATTCATCAACCCGGTGACGGCTCCGAAAACGTCCGCTCCTGGAGCGGCAAACACCTGCGATCCAGGAACGTTGAACTGAAGCTGGTATCCATTCCCGATGCTCACCGCATTCACCCCGGCATTGCCGTCGTAACGCACCCCCGACGCGACGCTGGAGTCGAGCACAAACGGTTGTACCTGGGCGGTACCCGAGAAGACGTACCGGCCCTGGTAGGAAACGTTGGCAAGACTCAAAAGCTGGTCCCGAATTCCGCTCACCTCCCCGGACAGGGCCGCGCGATCTGAATCCGACAACGTGCCAGTGGCACCCTGTACGCCGAGCGATATGGCCCTGTCCAGCGCGAGCACCACCGAACTCAAGGTGGAATCCGCGGTCTGATATTGTCCCTGCACGTCACCCATCGTGCGCTGGAAGGAATCCGCCTGGCTGGTTCGATCTTGGATGCGAGTCAAAGTGGCTGCCCCGGCGGGATCGTCGGAGGGGCGATTAATCCTCTGTCCAGAAGCCAGCTGCAAGATTGCAGTCTGTTCCTGTCGCAAGGTTTCATTCATCGATGCCAGCAGGTCCGGCATGATGTTTGGGTTCACTCGCACGTTAATACCTCCCGAGATTGATGGTCACGTCCAATACGTCGTTGATCGTCGAGATCACTCGCGCGGACGCCTCATAAGCTCGCTGGAATTGAATGAGATTGGCTGCTTCTTCGTCGAGCGATACTCCCGAAATACTGCCCCGCTGGTCCTGCAGCTGCTGCAGGACCAATTGAGAGGCCTCCGCTTCAGCCTCGGCGTTCGCCACGTCGTTGCCCACCGTAAAAACCATTTTGGAATAGAAATCGGACGGAGTTCTGCCTCCTGCAATCAATTGATCGTGCACCGCGAGCAGCCCTGCCACGTTTCCGTTGCTTCCCGCACTTCCATCGGAACTGGCCGCAATTGCGGCTGGATCGTTGGTGAATAACGACATCGCGCCCGCCGCTCCCGTGCCCCCGGCAGGAGGCGCGGTAAACAGATTCCCTGCCGGCTGCCCGTTCAGGTCGTAGCCTGCCTTCTGAGCCGCATTGACGGCCTCTTCGAATCCAGCGGCCAGGGTGTCGAGGTCAGAGAGTAAGTCTGGAATCTTCTGGTCGCGAATCATGAGCACACCCGCGATGGCTCCTGAACTCAGCTTTGAAGTGATGTCGCTGTTCTCCGCGTAGATATGCTGTACTCCGGAAGCATCAACTTGCGTGTTTAAGGAGTAGCTGCGCATTCCATCCACCAGCGGCGTGCCATTCGAGGTGGTCAGCGCAATTCCGTTGTCGCTCCTTATACTGGAGACGTCAATCAAGCTCGAAAGTTTTTCAATGAGAACATCGCGCTTGTCGATAAATGAGCTCGCCTCTCGCCCCAGGTCCTCCGCAGCCTGAATCTGCCCGTTGAGGCCGGCTATTTGGGTGGTCAAGGCGTTTACCTGTTGCACGTCTTGCACAATGCTCAAATCCAGGTTCTGGCGCTGCAGAGTCAGGTTCGTGACTATGTTATTGAAGGTGCTGGCCAGGTTTCCTGCGGCAGTAAGCACGCCTTGCCGCAGAGAGAGGTCGGACGGGTTGGTCGAGAGCTCGCTGAGGCTCGCGAAGAATTTTGAGAATTGCGCTCCAATATCGCTCTGGCTGGAAGTAAACATCACTTCCACCTGCCTCATTCCCGTTAGAAAGGCATCAATCTGGCCCTGCCCCTGGTTTTCTTGCTGAATCTGTACCTCCAACACCGAATCCCGCAGGCTCTCCACTTTGAGCAAGGAAACTCCGGAGCCGAAAGTCAACGGCCCGATTATGATCGGATCCGCCTGCACCAGGACCGCCCGCTGACGCGAGTATCCAGGCGTGTTCGCATTGGCCACGTTGTTGCTTGTGACGTCCAGTTCCCCTTGACTTGCACGCAGTCCGCTAAGCGCGATGGACAGAGTTCCAAACAAGCTCGACATCACTCGCCTCCTTTTTGGGATTCTGCGGCAATAGCTGGACCATACGTGGGGCACTGGCTGGCAACGATATGACGAAGCAAGGCAAGGGATCTTTGGGCGCGTCGCAGGAGACACGCGTGTACGCGATTCAACTGCCGCACCCGATCTTCCATCCGCCGCACCTGAGCCAGCAGCGCGACCTGCCGCGGTAAGTCCGCGGCTTGGCGGGTACGATTGACATCCGCTTCCTGATCCTGGGAAGCCGAGTCAACTGCGGCCCTCTCCTGCATCAGCGCCTGGCAAAGAGTCCATTGCCTGGCAGTGTGGGCCTCAAAACTTGGCAGGTCCGAGGTCAGCATCGCGGATTGAGCCGCGCGCAGGGATTGGGCGAGTTCATCAAGCAGTGAGAGCTGCAATCCCAGGCCGTTAGATGCGGGTTGGATGGGCTTATCCATACTCAAGCCAGGCGGTCGACTTGATGTTCGGACGCGGCACCTTCGTCATTCGCCTTCTCTTGTTGATCGGGACGCCGGCGAACTCCCTTGCGTTTGGCCGGCAGATCCGATTCCCGACGCAGCTGCTGTTGCTGCGCCCCAGTAGGTGCGCTGGTCGGCTTCAACTTGTCCAGGGATATATCGCCCACGGTGCGCTCCTTTACCGCAAGGGAGGACGGCGCAACATTTCTGACAACATGGCCTCAGCGGTTTGCTGGGGAGTCACTTCGTAAGCGCCACTCTCCAGTTTCTGCGCCAGGGCCTTGATTCGCTCACTCCGCACCTCGGGCAGTTGTTTGGCCTGCCACTCAAGGTCGCGAATCCGACCCTGATCCAGGCTCAGCTGCGCTTTGTCCTCGCCGATTGTGGACCGATCCCGCGGATTGGAACCCACCCGTGGTTTGGGCTGGCTCGCCCCCTCCGCTTGTCGCGATTCGGGACTCTTGCCGGTTAAGTCGATTCTCATGGTTTGGCCCTCACTACCACCGTCACTTGCAATTGCAGGGTCGGCTGGCGATTAGAAATAGCTCACGCTATTCCAACCACTCTTTAATCCCTATCGGCGGTTTCGCCGGAAACTTTAGTGTTAGCCCCCATCCCAACGCAATTTGTCATCGTTTCATTTCATCAGCTTAGCCAGTAGCATGCGGGAAATTCCCAAACCTCCTGCGGCGCTGACCGCCGCCGCCATGGTCTCGACTGCAAACTGACCGTAGGATTGCGCGACCGGATCCTGCTCGTTGCCGGGTAATGTAACCAAAGTTTTCTGCACGGAATTTAACAGCGAGGTCAGCAGCATGGCTTCGAATTCCTGGGCCGCCTTCCCGATCCGTGCCCTCTGCGAGTCCGATCTATACCCGGAATGTGCAGCCTGAATCTGCATCAGATCACCTCCAGTTCCGCATCCAGTCCTCCTGCCGCTTTGATCGCCTGCAGGATCGCGATCACGTCGCGCGCAGTCGCTCCAATGGCCTGCAGCCCGTTGACCAGTTGTTCCACGCTGGCTCCCTCTCCCAGTTCAATGCGCCGGGCCGGAGTCTCCTGCGCCCGCACTGACGTTTGCGGTACCACCTCCGTCTTACCTTCCGACAAGGGAGCGGGTTGCGAGACCGTGTATTCGGTCGCAATCTCGATGGAAAGATTCCCATGCAAGATCGAAACCGCTCCCAGCCGCACATCTTTTCCCATGACTACCGTTCCGGTCCGTTCGTTCACCACCACGCGAGCGCGGCGGTGCACCTCAACCGGCAGATTCTCGATCCGGGCCAGCAAGGTTGGGACGGTCCCTGACTCCAATCGAGTGGCGTCAATTTCGACGCGGCGGCTGTCGACGGCTTCCGCCAGGCTGCGCCCGAAATCCTGATTGATCACCCCCGCAATCTCGGTTGCAGTACTGAAACTGGGATCGCTCAACAACAGCGAAACACGTTGCCAGTGATGCAAATCGATGGCGAACTCGCGCTCCACCAGAGCCCCGCTTACCACGCGTCCCACGGTGGGATGATTGACTTGACGCGAAGTACCGCCTCCGCCGGTGCTGTAGCCCCCCAGCGTGACAGGGCCTTGCGCGGCCGCGTAGATCTGTCCATCGGGGGCCCGCAACGGCGTGAGCAGCAACATCCCCCCCTCCAGACTCTTCGCATCGCCAATGGACGAGACTGTCACGTCCAGTTGCGTGCCCGAACGGGCGAAAGGGGGCAGACTCGCCGTCACAAAAACCGCCGCAATGTTGTTCACTCTCGCCGTGCCGGTCGGGATCTGTATTCCCAACCGTTGTAGAGCGTTGCCCAACGTCTGCATGGTGAAAATAGTTTGCCGGCGATCTCCGGTACCGTTCAGCCCCACCACAATGCCGTAGCCAAGCAGAGGATTGGCGCGTACTCCTTCGACGCTCGCGATATCGCGGATCAACGCTTTTCGGGGAGCTTCTGTCACTTCCGCCCGGCTAACCGCTGCCAGGAGCAGCATGGTACAGATCACGCCGCGCATGTTTCATCTCCTATTAAAAACCCACAAGACGCAGCAGCATGCGTACCAGAAGATTCGGAGGCCGCGTGCCGTCGCTGATAACACCTTTGCCTTTGATCTCCAGTTGCAGGTTGCCGACCACATTGGAGGCGACAGCGTTGTCGGGAGAGATGTCGCCAGGACGTACCAGGCCGCGCAACAAAATCGTCTGGCGTTCGTTATTCATGGTGATCTGACGTTCGGCTTCAATTACCAGCATGCCGTTGGGCAGCACGGCCGCCACTTGTCCCGCCAGGCTGGTTTTCAGACTTGAGTTGGAACTGGCTTGCGCCTTGCCTGCCAGGGTTGCCGAAGATTGCGGAGAAAAAATATTTTGCACGCCGCTGGTCGAAATGTGTCCCGCCAGGGCGTTGATACCGGAACTTGCCTTGAAGCTGCGATCACTGGCGACGTTCCCGGTGTTATTAGCCTGCAGGCTTTGCGATACCAGGATGGTAATCGTGTCTCCCACCTTCGCGGCCTTGTAGTCTGTCGAAAAGTCTGCCAGTCGTCCCTGGTCTGTCCACAAGCTGCCAGGGGCCGGCTTCTCCGGCAACGGCGAAGACAGAGAAAGCCGCCGGAGATATTCCTCCAGGCTCTCCCGTTGGATGGTTTTCTCCTTGGCCCATACCAGTGTCGAAGCCAACAATAGGAACAGCACTAAGCGAAAGACTGTGCGTCTCATGTTTATTTCTCTCCGAATGAGGTTCGAGGTCGAAGTTTCCCTTGAGCGATGACCTCAGCCTGTGACACCGTTGGCGAACCAACCGCTCTCACGCGGATCACCTGGTGCATCCGTCCAGCCTGTAAGCAGATGATCGGCGCCGAAAGATGGACCGGCCCACTGTCAAGCACCAGGGTCGCTCGCTCTCCATTGCGAACCAGAAGCGCAGCTGGTTTGCGAGAAACCTCTCGTGACTGCGCCAGCTGCGGAATTGCAGCCCGCTCGAAGCGAGTTGCCGGAAGCTTCACCGCCAGCAGCACGTCATTCGCCGGCCTTATGCCTTGCGGGCGCAGCGTGATCTGCACCAGCCCCTGCAAGCCATCCCAGCGCGCCCTGACCGGTTGCAAGGAATCACCTGAGTTGCAGAGTTCGCGCGGCCAGAGGATATCCTCCTTACCTGAGGACGTACTCGTAAGCCACTCCTGTTCGTGCAAGAAATGAAAAATGCGTTGCGAAATTCCAGCGCGGTCCAGGACGGGACACGTGCGCCGCACCAGCACAGCCGCCGGAACCACCATGCCGGGATCACCGGAGCGAAAGCTCTGGGGAATTCGATCTCGAAGGTCCGAGGCGGTGAGCACGCGAATACTGCCGGGCTGAGGCGATCGGCCTAGCAAAATACTGTAGCCGGCATTGCGCAAGCTTTCCGAAGCCGCTGCGGGAAGCAGGTCCGAAAGAGTAATCGTCTCGGACGATACTTCTACGGTATTGAGCAAAGACAAAGCCGTGCCTTCTGCTCGCGCACTCTGAGAAAAGAAGCCCGCCGCGATCAGCAGCGCGCTCAATAGCACGAATCGGACGGCTATGGCTCCGTCAGCGTGCAAGATTGTTCACCTGCTGAAACATCTCATCGGCCGCTTGTACTACCTTGGAGTTGGCTTCATACGATCGCTGGGCAAGGATCATCTGAATAAACTCTTCCACCACGTTGACATTGGATTGCTCGAGAAAACCCTGCTCAATACCGCCTAAACCCTCGCTGCCGCCCGGAGTTCCGACCACCGGATCTCCAGAGGCGGTAGTGGCCAGGAAGAGATTCTTGCCCACGCTGTTGAGCCCGCCCGGATTCGGGAACAAGGCCAGTTGCAGGGCGCCCACCTGTTGCGCCTGGGATTGCCCCGGCTGAGTGACACTGACCGTGCCATCGGCGCCGATGGAGATGGTGGTAGCGTCCGCGGGGATGGAAATCGCCGGTTCCACCGGGTTTCCATCCGCCGTGACCAGGCTGCCTTGCGCATCCATGTGAAAAGCTCCACTTCGCGTGTAGGCGGTTTCACCCGATGGCAATGTGACCTGGAAAAATCCCTGGCCCTGGATCGTCAAGTCGAGTGGATTTCCGGTAGAGCTGAAGTCGCCCTGCAATTGGATCACTTCGGATGCAGTGGGGCGTGCCCCCAGCCCGATTTGCAGTCCTGCCGCGACTGTGGTTTGTTGCGTTGCCGCGGACCCTGGCATGATCACATTCTGATAGAGCAGATCCTGAAACTGCAGGCGCCGGCGACGGAAACCGGCAGTGCTGGAATTCGCCAGGTTGTTGGCGATGTTGTCCAGGTTCATCTGCTGCGCCATCATTCCGCTGGCGGCGGTATAGAGAGAACGAAACATCGGGCTTCTCCTTTAGACCCGCGGCAATTCGGATGCCGCGATCCGGTTAAACTCGCCATAGAACACCGACATCGCACGCTGCATCATTTCGGCCTGCCTTTGCGCGGTGATAAGCGACATTGTCTCCGCGATGGGATTCACATTGGAAGACTCGATCATCCCCTGGCGCACGTAAGACCTCGCCGCAGGCAGAGCGGAATTCGCTTCCGCTGTGTATCGCGCCTTGCCCGCGGAAACCAGCGGGCTGCCCGGCGCGAATTCCACTACCCGCAGCTTCCCCGCTACCGCTCCTCCCACCGAAAGGGTTCCGTCCGAACTGATGGAAGCAGTGCCCTGCGGCACCTTGAGCGGTCCCTGTTCCCCCATCACCGCGTCCCCGTCGCTGGTCACCAATTCACCGCTCCGCGAGACGTGGAACTCCCCATTCTTGGTGTAGAACGTTCCTGACTGGTTCTGAAGCACGAAAAATCCATTGCCTTCAATGGCCAGATCGAATGGGTTCCCGGTTGTCACCATGTTCCCGGAACTTAAGTTGGTCTGGCTCGCGCCCACGACATTGAAATTGTTTACGGCCTGGTTCAAGGCACTCAATATCAAGGGCGATTTGCTGGCGAGCAGCGAACGAAAGCTGGTCCGCTGGCTGCGATAGCCCGCGCTGTTGGCATTGGCAAGATTGTTTGCGATCAATTCCAGAGCCTGAGACTGGCTCCGGAACGCTGCACACGCTGCGTAGTATCCGCTGTCCAAGATGGTCTCCTGACAACGCGTATGCAGATGCCGTGCCAAGAGACTGGCGAGAAACCTATCGATGGGCTATGGCGCAAGAGCTTGTCTGTCGCCACGTAATAGACAAGGCATGGCTGGATTGCCGTTGCGTCCCGGTAAGGGGAAAACTTTGCCGGGCACGTTGTTCCTGTCCGGCAAACAATTCCGGCTGTGTCGGTGCCAGCAAACCACTCTAACTGTGGATCTCGAGAGAGACGCTGATAAGCTGGCCGCTGAATCGCAGGCGGGTCCCGAACGGCGGCGCGTCTGCAAGGGAGTGCAGGCTGAAATCAGCTCCGGTAATTGCCGTGGGAACCGAAAGCATGCAGCCATCTCCGAGGCCGGTGATCTTGTTTTTGAAAATGCCGGCAATCATGTTGGATACTTCTCCAACCGCGTCCCATACCTGTTCCCCCACATCCGCCGGATCAACTCCCAACATCTTCGACGCCATCAGTGTCGCAGAGCTTATCGTGCACCGCATCGACAACACTCCGCACACCTGACCTGCCAAACCCACACACACCCACTGGATCGGCTCGCCCTCAGTGATCTTTCGCATGGCCGAAGAGTCATCCACGATCAGCGCCCATACCTTGTTCATAACAGCGCTCCTGCACGATTGGAGATCGGACGGACTGAGCCTGCCCGGGATACGCTCGGCTGATCTCCAGACATACCGGTTATCGGCAAACTGGAATCTTGACGTCGGCCGATGGAGCGCGGGACCGGGAACGCTCGGCTCTCTCCTGCAAGGCGGAATCACTGCAGTGAAATAAGAGATTCGTAATATCTCTCTGATGTTCCAGCCGCGCCCAGATGAAATCCTCGCAGCCGCCGAGCCGTACCCTGTGAGCTCCCACCTTCATCACATAACTTGCAAGGATGTGGGCCGCTTCCCCGGTGCTGTTCCGGTGATCGAAGAAGACGTCGCGCCCGCCATCGTCGCTTCCTGTCTCCAGCAACCGGTCCATTTCCCGCTTGGCGATCAGGCAAGGCTCGGTGTGACAATCCAGCATGGAATCGATCGTGTACAGCAAGGGATAGTTCACACCCTCGGCAAAAGCGACACACAGCGCTCCGGTGCGGCGCACATACCGCACCGGCAGAACTCGGAAGCGCTCGCTGATCCGCGCCGGGAGTAATCCCCGGCACCCGGGATCGATCTTCAAGGCCCCGGCCAGCGTTGGACAGCACCATTGCCTCGCCAGCGCAGCTGTCACCTGGTCTTCGTCCACGTAGCCCATTTCGGTAAGCAAGGCTCCAATGAGCATGCTTGGTTGCGCGCGCTGCCGCGCGATCGCTTGGCGCAGTTCGGCATGGCTGATCTGTCCCCGCGACAGAAGAACGAGTCCTAGGGGTATCCGGTGCGCAGCCCGTTGGCGGAGCGCCTGGCCAGGCATTGCTCGCGAGATGCTCAGTTCTGCAGCGCGCTCAAAGCACCGCGTAGCACAGTAATACCTACCATTCAAATTCACTCCGCTGCGCCGCCAGTCGAGACGCCGCCAGAACTTCCGGCTGGACTCGCAATTCGGGTCGTCGCAGTCCAGCCACCGCAAGTACGTTCTTGTTTCCGATTTGGGGCGCATTCGTGCTTTCCCGCCATCCGGCTTCTTTTCAATGTTCCGGCTGAGAGGACATGACCTCGGTTACGCGAAATCCGTAATTGCCCTCCACTACCACCACCTCGCCGCGGGCAATCAACCGTCCATCGAGTAGAAGGTCCGCGGGATCGTCCACTTGCCGATCCAGTGGCAGCACCGAACCTGAGTTCAAGTCGAGAATTTCCCGCAACAACATACTTCGTGAGCCAAAACGCAAGGTCATCCCAAGCTCTACATCCATGAGGAGATCCAGTCGGTCTCCTGCAGGAGCGGGTGACACAGGCTGGCCCGGTGTTACCTGCAACGGACGCAATGCGGCCACCAGAGCCGCACTGGCATTCCATTCCATAACAATGGCCGGGGCCGCGCCAGGCGAGGAATGCAGCCAGCCCGTCGCCGCGGGGGACCACGTCGGGGCCTCGGCGCGTTCCACTCGCAGCTGCACTTCACCCCACTCTGCCTTCAAGGCGGTCACGACATGGCCTGAGACCTGGCGCAACAATTCTTCGGCAGCTTCGGCGTGTTCCGCTTTGAACTCCGCGGCAGGATCTTGCGCCTCTCCCAGAAGCACCTGCGACAATGTGAGGGCGGTGGATTGCGGGAGACGCAACTCCATCTCGCCCCGTAACGATCCCCCGGCCGCAACCAGGAAACGGAGATCGCTGGCGGAGGGCTCAGGGGCTGCGGCCGGCTTCGTCTCGCTGCCCTCGATTGCCACGGTCGCCCCGCAGAGTTGAGACAGCACCTCACTCGCGCCTGTGATCCATGCGGCGATAAATTCGCGGACCTCGTTGGCAGTTTCCATCGCATCGCCTTCATTCTCACCCATGACGTTCCTCGCTGGCAGCCCTGGGATTCACGATCTGTAGTACATGCGCTGCACGTTTTGCGCCCTTTTTTACGGCGCGAGCATGAAACAGTGGCCGGTTGGTCACCATCAGCGCACCTCCGTCCTGAATGCCGCGATCAAAGATCAAAAGGTTTCCTGGCTTCAGCTTGATCAGGTCCCGCAGCGACACCGTCAGCGACGGGACTCCCAGTCCGACTTCAAAGGGACAACTCATCAGCCGTTCGCGAATCTGCTGGCCGACTTCGGCCATGGGACGGGCGCGCGAGGTCGTCCACTCCGCCGAGATCTTGCGCAGCAGCGCGTTCGAGATCGTGGCCGGGACGGCAATGCTGAGGGTTCCGCGGCTCTCTGCCATCGTGATCTCGAAGCTCAGGGAAAGCGTCTTCTCTTCATTGGGCAGCAGATGCTGTGCCTGCTCCGGTTGCTGCCTTTGTCCAAACTGAAACTCAATCTGCAGCGATTGCCAGGCCACCTGCAGTTCGCGGCAGATGATTCGCATCACCGTCTCCAGAATCAACTCCTCAATCGCGGTGATTTCACGAGTGGGAGTCGTGCCCTTGCCCTGTCCTCCAAGCAGCACGTCCACCATGGGAAAAGCGACCGCCAGATCCAGTTGCAGCAGGGCCGGCACCTCCAGCGGCTTGATCTGGCAATTCGCCAGGTACGCCACCTCGGGAATCGTTCTCAGGAAATCGCTGTACTTCAGATGTTCCGCCGAAACCAGAGCGGCCACGAATGCGCTGCGCAGGTACGCGCCCAGGGAATTTGTCAGGTTGCGCGCGAAGCTTTCGTGCAGCAGGCTGATGGCGCGCGTCCGCTCACGGCCGATTCTTCCCGCCTGTCGCAGATCCCATTTCTCGGCCGCAACCACGGGCTGCACAGGGACCTTGAGAGTTCCGCCGCGGTCGGCTTTCACCATGGCATCGATTTCCTCCTGACTCAGAACCTTTTCCATCTCTCTCCCTCCTCGCACTTACATCCCGCTGTGCCCCGCAGCCTCCGATCGCGGCCCTTGCAACTCCGAGAGCCGGGCCCGCAGCCGGACCAATGCCATGGAATGCACCTGAGACACTCGCGACTCGCCCACCCCAAGCACGACTCCAACCTCCTTCATGGTCAGTTCCTCGAAATAGTAGAGCGTGAGCACCTGCCGTTCGCGTTCCGGCAACTCGGCAATCGCTTTGGCCAGCAGTTCCTTCATCTCCGAACGCATGCACTGCAACAGCGGCGTCTCCTCGGGATCGTCAGCGATGTACTCGCACAGGTCTTCCTCCCTGCCGTCGCGCGCCGACTCGATACGAAAACTGCCGATCTCAAGTCCGTTGAGTTCGGCAAGCAGCGACTGCAGGCAGCGCAAATCAAGCCCTAACTCGGCGGCGAGTTCCGGTTCGCTGGGATCGCGGCCCAGGCGCAGGCGCAACCGAGTGGTGGCATCTTCCAGCTGTCGAGCTTTTCGGCGCAGGTCGCGCGGACTCCAATCCAGCTCGCGAAGGCTGTCCAGGATGGCACCCCGAATTCGGAACTTGGCATAGGACCCGAACTGGACATGCTTGTTCTGGTCATACTTGCTGAGCGCGTCAATCAGCCCGAGTACTCCGGCGTGGATCAGATCGTCCAGCGACACGTGCCTTGGCAGGCGTTCGTGAATGCGGCGCGCAATATACCGCACCTGAGGAAGCTGCTCGTTCAGCAGGCGCTCGCGGTCCTGTTCGTCTTGCCAAGTGGTGTAGGCCTGGGTAGTAGCCTCGCCCATGATTCCTCCCTTATGCGGTCATTTCAAAACCCCTACCGATTGCAACGAGATGACGGGAGGGATCTCGTTGGGTGACAACACCACGAGTTTCGGCAAGAAAGGCTCCAGCAGCCTCTTCAGATGAAAACGCGCAGGACTCGAGCACAACATGACCGGAGTGGCGATTTCGACATGCTCTCCCGCCAATCGCCGCAGCCCCTCGAGAATGCGCCGTACCAGCGACGGCTGCAGGCTGGCCGCGGGCAAATGCGTGGCCTGCGGGTTCAGCGCTCGATTCAGTTCCTGCTCGATCTCGTCGTCCAGGGTAATGACCCGCAGGGTGCTGCCTTCGCTCAAAAGCGGGCGGACCAGGGCGCGTCCGAGGGCCTGCCGCACCGCCTCGACCAGCAACACCGGGTTCTTGGTGGCGACTGCCGTATCCAGCAGGGTTTCGAGCACGGTCGAGAGATCGCGGATCGAGACTTGCTCCCGCAACAGCTGCTGCAATACCTTCTGCACCTCGCCGAGACTCAGCAGCTTCGGCACCAGCTCTTCGACCAGCTTGGGATGACTCTCGGCCAAGCGGTCCAGCAGGCGCTTGGTCTCCTGCCGTGTCAGCAGTTCCGGGGCGTGCTGTTTGATCACTTCGGCCAGGTGCGTCGCCAGCACCGAAGTCTGGTCTACCACCGCGTAGCCCGCCGCCAGCGCCTGGTTCTGCAGCGCCGGGGCGATCCACAGTGCCGACACTCCAAACGCAGGTTCTCTGGTCGGAGTTCCCGCCAGAGGCGCGGGGTTGGCATCGGAGCTGATGGCCAGCAGGTGATCTTCGTGGGTCTGCCAGCGCGCAATCTCGACGGCGCGCAGCGAGATCACGTACTCTCTGGCGCGCAGGCGCACGTTGTCGGTGATGTGCACAGGAGGGACAATGAAACCCAGCTGCAGGGCGAGGTTGTGACGAAGCGCGCGAACCCGCGCCAGCAGCGCTCCCCCCTGCTGATTGTCCACCAGCGGTACCAGCCCGTACCCGACTTCAAGGCTCAACTCGTCGAGTTGCAGCAAATCCTCGAGCGATTCCTGCGCGGGCTTGGCGGCCTTGGTTTCAGCCTCAGATTCCACCGCTGGCTTCGGGCTGCGCCAGGCCAGCAGAGCCACGATTCCCGCCAAGAACAGGAACGAAAATTTCGGCAGCCCGGGAATCGCAGCCAAGGTCAGCATTACACCGGAGGCCAGGAACAGTGGCCGGCGACCGGAAAAAACCTGGCTGCCCAGGTCTGCCGAGAGGGTCTTCCCTGACGAGGCGCGGGTTACGACCATGCCGCCCGCCATCGAAACCAGCAGCGACGGGATCATGGTGACCAGCCCATCGCCTACTGTGAGTACGGTGTAGGTCTGCAAGGCATCGCGAAACGGGATGTTCAGCTGGAACACTCCTATCAGGAAGCCAGCCACGATATTGACCGCGGTAATAAGGATGGTGGCCAGGGCATCGCGCTGATTGAAGCGGGCAGCGCCGTCCATGGCGCCGTAAAATTCCGCCTCATGGGCGATCTGTTCCCGCCGCGCCCGCGCTTCGGCTTCGCTGATGATGCCGGCGTTCAGGTCGGCATCAATCGCCATCTGTTTTCCAGGCAAGGCATCCAGGGTGAAACGCGCCGTGACCTCCGCCGTGCGCACCGCTCCGTGGCTCACCACGATGTATTGAATCGCGATCAGAGCTACGAACAGAACGAATCCGACGACGTAATTTCCGCCCACTACGAATTGTCCGAAGGCCTCGATCACCTGTCCTGCAGCCGCCGCGCCTTCGTTTCCGTGCAGAAGAATGCGCCGGCTGGAAGCCAGATTCAGCGACAACCGGAACAGCGTCAGCAACAGCAACAGGCTGGGAAAGACCGAGAACTGCGCCGGCCGCAAAATGTGCAGCGCCGAGAGCAGCACCAGCACCGATGCCGTGATGCTTGCCGCCAACAGCAGGTCCAGCAGCAGTGAGGGCAAAGGGACCAGCATCACAAAAACCAGTCCCACCGCCGCCATGGGCACGATCCATTCCACCGCGGAGTTGCGGGCGAGTGCCGTCGGTTTGGGGGTCGCGGCCATGGCTTATCCCGCAACCCCTGCGGCGCTGGCCCGCGCCTGGGCGCGGTACAGTGCGGCCAGCAGTTCCGCCACCACGGCGTAGAGTTTGGGAGGTATCGATTGCCCGACTTCGACGGCGCGATAGAGGGCATGGGCCAGCGGAGGATTTTCGACCAGCGGGATGCCGTGCCAGCGCGCAGCCTGCTTGATCTGCTGCGCCAGCAGGTTGCGGCCCTTCCCTACCACCACCGGCGCAGACATTTCGAGGCGATACTCAATCGCCACCGCGAATTCCGTGGGGTTCGTAATCACCACCGAAGCGCGTTTCACGTCCTCCAACATCCGGCGCCGGCGCACCTGCCTCTGCAGACGCCGGATTCGCGCTTTGACCGTGGGATTGCCCTCCGACTCCTTGTACTCGTCGATCAGTTCCTGGCGGCTCATCCTCAATTCGGCTTCCAGTTTGCGTTTCTCGAGCAGGTAGTCGGCCAGCGACCACACCAGCAGCACCAGAGCGCTTTTCCAAGCCAACTCGAACATGACTTTGCCGGCAAATCTGGCAATCGCCGGCGCCGGACGGTTCGGGAGTTCCAGAAACGCAATCCAGTTCTTTCCCAACAGGTCAATGCAGAAGTACACGATGCCGGCAAAGGGCAGCAGCGCTTTCAGAAAACGGCTCAGCGCCGACAGGGAAAAGAGCTGGCTCACCCGCGATGCCGGGCTCATTCGCGATGGCGCCAGGGCCAGCGCCGACGGAGCTAACACGATCCCGCCTTGGGCTACCGCCGCGATCAGGGCCGCCCCCCAGCTCAATGCGACCGCGATCGCGGCCCCTTGCCACACGGGCGCCGATGCCGCCAGCGCGCCATGGAATTCGAAATTGCCGGCGTTGGCCTGGGCCAGCAAATCCCGCAGGAAGGTCCGCCACAAGCCGCCGAACCCGGGCGCCTTCACTCCTACGAATAAAATCGCCGCCATGGCCGCGGTTCCCGAGATCAAATCCCGGCTGCGGGCCACCTGCCCTTTCTCGCGAGCTTTCTCCCGGCGCCGCGGTGTCGCTTTCTCGGTCTTGTTGTCCTGTGCCACTTACGATCCTTGCAGCTGCAGCAGTTGCTCTCCCAGTCGCACCGCGCTTGAGAAGTAACGCTCAAAAAGGCTGGGCCAGAATCTCAGCGAGCAGATCAGAATGACCATGCCCAGCGCCGCCTTCAAAGACAACCCCAGCAGCAGTACTGGAGTCTGCGGCGAGGCTTTCCCAAGAAAGCCCAAGCCGATGTCGGTCAGCACCGTGGCAACCAGCACCGGTGCCGCAATCTGCATGCCCGCCAGCCAGATCCCTCCGGCCGCTTGCAACAGGTCGGGAAATGAAACCGTGCGTGTCCACGCCTGCCCCGGCGGCAAATATGCAAAGCTGGCCGCCAGACCGCGCAGCAGCCAGTGATGAACGTTCAATTGCAGGAAGATCAGCAGGACGACCAGTTGATGAAATATCGAGATGACGGGGGTGTCCGCCTGCGTCTGCGGATCCAATTCGCTGACCAGGGAAAAGCCCATCTGCAGGCCGGTCACCTGACCAGCAAACTGTGCCGCCTCGAGCACGAAACTCAGCGTCAGCCCCAGTAGCAGACCGACGGCAGCCTCCGAGAACGCGATCCTGGTCCAACCCGCCGGGCTCAGGTTCCACCTTGCCGGCGCGTAAGCCGGATAGAGCAGCAGCGACAGGCTCAGCGTGAAACCGGCCTTGACTTGCATAGGTATGCCTTGGCTGCCGAAGAACGGAGCGAACACCATCACCCCGCCGATACGCAACATCCCGAACATGAATGCCGACACCAGTTCGTTGAGAGAGTGAGCGGGCATACTGGCTAACGCAAAAACGGCCGAAAATCAGAGAACATTTGTAATGTGAACAACGCCAGGCGGCGCGCCATCCACGGCATCAGCAGAAAGGCGGCGGCGGCTACCGCGGCCAGCTTGGGTACTACCGACAGGGTGGTTTCCTGCAGCGAAGTCAGGACCTGGACAATATTAATCAGCAGGCTTACGACGGTCGCGATAACCAGCAACGGCGCGCCGATCCAGAACGCGGTCTCCAGAGCCCGCCGCACTAACTCGATGACCTGTTCACTCGACATAGGCCTCCTATGCGAAACTCTTCATCAGCGAAGTCACCAGCAACCCCCATCCATCCACCATTACGAACAGCAGGATCTTCAACGGAGTCGAGATCACAACCGGCGGCAACTGCAGCATTCCGATGGAAGTGGTGATGGCCGCCACCACCATGTCAATGACCAGAAACGGCAAGAACAGGGCGGCTCCGATCTGAAAACCCGCCTTCAATTCCGACAGCAGGTAGGCGGGCATCACCACCCGCATGGCAAGGTCCTCCGGACGCTGCGGGCGCGGCTGCCGGGCAAGTTCAAGAAACAGCACCAGGTCTTTTTCCCTGGCGTACCTCATCATGAACTCACGCATCGGGCCGGAACCGCGTTCGATGGCCGCCAGCGCACTGATCTGGCCGTTCTGAAACGGAACCACCGCAGTCTCATACACCTGTGTCCCCACCGGCTGCATCAGGAAATAAGTCAGGATCAATGACAATCCGATCAACGTCTGGTTACTCGGAGTGCTCTGGGTTCCTAGGGCCTGGCGCAGGAAGTGGAAGACAACCAGCAGGCGGGCGAAGGGCGTCATCGCGAGAATGATGGCCGGCAACAAGGTCAGTACCGTCAGCAGCACAACAATGTTCCAAGGCACCGACCCCGCGCCTGGCAGGGAGTTGGTGTGCTGGGCCACATGGCGCGCTCTTAAGAGGAGCGCGAAGCCCTCCGGCGGAAAGGCAAGGCAGCCCAGGATCGCGATCCTCCACACCAGTGCGCGCTTCACGGCGCTCTCCGCGAGGTAATCTCGATGGCCGACTCTTCCGCCGCGTCTTGGGAAGTTGGCGGCAGATCGCTTAACAACGCGATGGAACTGGCGGTGCCCGCGATCAGAAATCGTCTGCTTTCGAATTCCACGACCGCCAGGAAGCGGCGCTCCCCGAGTTGCACCGTCTCGGCCACTCGCAGGCGCTTAGCGGACCGGCGCCCGCGCCAGTTGCCCAGCCACCGCCAAAGCAGCTTCTGACCGAGTCTGGGAAATACCAAAGTCATGCGCACCGCCAATCTCTCTCGTTACACGAAGTCCGTGATGCGTACCGCCAAGCTGTCGGCCACGACCTCAAATTCACTCCACGCCAGCACCGTGCCATTCACCAGGGTAGGAACGTCGCTGTTGATCGATGCCTTGGTATCGATCACCCTTTGCGGCGCAAGCTGGATCAGGTCGCGGACGGTAAAGCCCGCCAGCGGCAACTCCACCGTGATTTCACAACTCAGTTCCAGCAATTGCGTCCACAACAGATCGCTGTTCGCCGTTTCCGCATCCGCCGTGGCTGGAGCTTGCTCTTCCATATCAACGCTGAATCAGAAGTTCGGTGAAATAGACCTCTTCAATGCCCAACTCCGGAGCCCTTTCTTGCAGCGCCTTCAACAGATCGCGTTTCAGCCGGCCCTTGCCTTCCGGCGTGAGCAGTTGGTCGGCATGGCACGAGCCCAGTACTCCGATGATCGTGTCCCTTAAGGGCGCTATCGGCGAGGTCGGCCCCGCGCGTTCCGCTTCTTGCAGCGGATGGTTCATGCCAACATCAATCCCGATTCGTAGATAGGCCCTTCCTCCGGAGTCTTCCAGGTTCATGACGAAGTTTTCCAGGTGAAGCACGGATTGAATGGTTCCCGCGCGGACCGGCCCTTGCGCTCCTGTCCTCGAGCGCACCCACCCGCCGGTCCACAGCGTGACCAGCACCGATCCAAGCGCCAGCGGCAAGCTCCAGACCACGAACGCCTTGCCACCTGCTTTCCGAACTACTTCGGTATCCGACACGTTTTTGCTAGGAGCACGTGCCTTGCCGAGTTCGTGGTGGGGTGCGCCGCAATGTGCGAGCAGGCGAGCAGGCGAGAACGCTTTGTTGTTATCAGTTTGGCGAGCAGGCAAGACCTGGGTCTCGCCTGCCTGCCTCAGCGGAGTTGTTAAGTCGCAAAGCGATTAGGAATATCTCATTAAGAAGCTCTATCCCGATGCCTAGCGCTTCAAATTGATGGTGTCCTGCGTGATCTCATCAAACGTAGTCACCACCCGCGCATTGGCCTGGAACCCGCGTTGCATCACGATCATGTTGGCGAACTCCTTGGCAATGTCCACGTTGGAAAGCTCCAGCGCTCCGCCCGCGAGCGTGCCTCGCCCGCCAGTTCCAGGGGCTCCCACCACGGCCTGTCCGGAAGCAAGCGTCTCCACGAAGCCGTTTTTCCCGGTCCGCGACAGCCCTTGGTCATTGGCAAAAGTTGCGAGTGCCAGTTGTCCCAGAATCGCGGTTTTACCATTGCTGAAGGTGCCGGTGATAATTCCATCCGAGCCGATCGAGAAATCCGACAACGCCCCGCTGCTGGTTCCGTCCTGTTGTGTGGATGAGGTCCCGTTTGGTGACGCTACCTGGGTCAGGACTGGCGCCGTCCCGTCGTACAGCTTCCAGGTGAAGCTCATATTGTTGGCCCCGTCGGCCAGGTTCTGAATGGCAATGTTGGCGACGTCGGCAGCTGGAGTCATCAAGTTGCCATTGCCATCGAATACCAGCGTTCCGCTGCTCAGCACCGTCGGGTTGCCCGTGCCGCCAACGTCAGCCGCCGGTATCGAGATCGAATAATTCCAGGTATTGGACGCCGTTTTTGTGAAGCTGAATGCCAGGGAGTGGCTTGCGCCGAGAGAATCGTAGATTGTGATCGGAGTCGAGTAGCTCCCCTCGATGCTGCCGATGGCAGCGGACGCATCGAGATTGGTGCGAATCTGCACTGAACTGGTTGCTGTCGGAGGGCTGATCGTTCCCGTGCCCAGACTTAATGCAGTCAGCCCCTGCCCGGTCGTGATTGCACCGTTTACCGCGGGATAACCGAGCACCTGCTGGCCCTCGGCGGTTACCAGCAGATCGGTATCATCCACGGAAAAATTTCCGGCGCGGGTGTAAGTGGTAACGCCATCTCTTTGCACGATGAAAAAGCCCGCGTCATTGATCGCGACGTCGCGATTCACTCCCGTCGGGTCCACGTTTCCCTGAGTGAATATGGATGGCATGGAACTCACAGCCACGCCCGCGCCCAACTGGATGGGATTGCCCGAGCCGCTCGATCCGATGGACTGATAGAAGAGGTCGCGAAACAGTACTCGCGTATCTTTGTAGCCGACGGTATTGAGATTCGCCAGGTTGTTGGCAATCTCTGAAAGTGCGGTTGACATCGCTGTCAAGCCTGATAGCGGGATGGAAAATGTTGGCATCCTAAACTCCTTTACTCGTGGTTGCTGCAGATCCGCTGTTCTGCAGGGCGTCCTGCACAAGCTCGCGAATCTGTATGAGTTGATCGAGGGTGTTGAATTGAACCAGTTGACCGACAAACTGATTGGGATCGACCGGATCAATCGGGTCTTGAAACTTCAGCTGCGCTGTCAGCAGCTTCAGGAACATGTCGTTGGTCTCCTGCGCCGAACTGCTTTTTGAAGCGTTCGTAGATCCGGTCCCAGCAGTGCTATTGAGCCCCTGAATATTCATTCCTCCTCCTTCAAGCGTGTATGTTGAGCCCGTTTTTTGGCGTAAAGGTGGTAACGATCGGATTCGCTTCCTCCGCCATTTCTGGAGAAATCTCTATTGCCTGCCATGGAACCGGGATGAAGTCCCGCGAATGGGAACTATTGCCCCCGGGATTGCCTCCTCCCATCGCGGTGCCATTGCCTACGAACTGGATGGTGTCGAAGCGCAGGTCCTGTTGCTGCAGGTTTTTCTGCATGCCGGGAACTTCGGCGCTCAGATAAGAAGTGAGATCTCCCTTTTCGCTTCCTATCGTGATTCCAACTTGAGCATTCTGGACCACCGTGTGCATTTGAACCTGCCCAAATGCTGATGTGCGCACGTCCAAATGCATTTCGGCGTGGTCGGCGCGGAAACGTATTGTGGCGACGCTCACTTCGGGCGGAGGTGGGGGCTCGCCTACTGAGGCGCGCTCTGCAGGTTGCGCGAAGTGCACAGTTGGCGCTGCTTGCCCCGAAGCTTCCGACGGTACGCCTGTCGGGACCGCTAGAGACAGCATCGTGTCCGGCTGCATGGGTGGCGCTTCGCGAACCGCTTCACAGATTTGCGGTGCCGCAACAGGATCTGCCGCCAGGACCACGCGCGGCCGAGACCCGGAATCTGCCTCCACGGTGTCGCAGGACACAGGTTTCGGGTGAACATCGTTTTCTTTCTTCCGCGGTTCCGGTCCGCGTTCGCCATCGGAAGCTGAATCCCGCGCACCCGAAGAGACCGGTGTCGGCGTCGCCGCGCGGGTAGTTACGCTGGCTTGCAACGTGGTCCGGGGCGCCACGCTTTCAGTCTGCCCTCCCGCGGTCTGCGGGGTGATGTGCTTTGGTGGAGCTGAAGTCAGGGATGGCCCAAAGTTTGAAGATTGCTTCTCCGTCGGCTGCACCGGCGTCTGTTGCTTTGGCGATCGATGGACTGAATCTTCGACGCGAGCGTCCACCAGCGGTGGGATGCCGCCGACCGGGTCTGGCTTTAGCAATCGCAGCCCTTCCGTTTCGACTTCAATCTCAGCAATTTGCTGCGAAGGAACCGGATCAAGCTCAATCGGCCTCAAGGTCTGCATGGCAGCACGTGGTTCTTCGGGGAGCGACTCAACCACGTCTTGGCTTTGGCCGACAGGCATACTTCCGGGAATAAAGCGTTCTATGACTTCGGGCCGCACCTCGAATCCTGCGTCTTTCATCGGCTCCGCAGCTATTTGGGTCGAAGCAGTACCGGAATCGCCAGCAGAGTGGCTTTCATCATTTTCACTCACTATTACTGCGTTCCCGGAACAGGCTGCCAAAGCAGGCAACGGCAGGTTCACCGGAGTTGCCAACGCCGCGAAAACTCCACAGATCTGAGGATCCTCAGCGCGCCGTTGCGACTGCTTCTCCTTCGGCAGCGGCGCATGCTCGCAGGAAGGCGGCTTCTCCTTTGTTTGCCCAGCGCCTGGAATGGAAGGCATCTGCTCGGCCAGAGCCGATTCCAAAATGTTCACAAAGCAGAACGGCCCCGTGATCTTCAACCCCGATCCTTCCTGCACCGCTGCCATAACCGCAGAAACCGGCCCCGCGTTCGCAGCACTCACCTGTACCGCCATGACAGTCGAGGTGAAGCATTTGTGCGACCATCCATCGCGCGAGGCACAAAATCCAAACCGCTCAAAATGCAGCGGCTTGTTGTCAGATTATTCTGAGGGAAACGGTGGAATGGGCAACTGCTGCCGGGATGGTAGGCAAGAGTTATCCCCGACGGATGTGTTCACGGCGAAGCAAAAAGAGATCGTCGATTCGTCTCTGCTCGCGACGATTGTGTTCGATTTGATAGCTGCGTAGCTGCGAACAGCGCAAGGTGTCCAGGACTTCACGCTCCCGGTGTATCCGGTGATAAGTCTGAAAGCATTCTTCCCGCGCCTGCTGCAGGCATGACAGCTCTTGTTCGATGCGTTTGCGGCGAGCTGCAAGTGTGCTGCGGCCAAGGCCCGAAAACTGTACCTCGGCTGCAGTCATACCGTTCCCCAAGCCACGTTGGGTTTCCTCTTCGATGGTCCTGCGCTGCCGTTCGAGCGCCTCAATCTGTAGCTTGCATTGCTGAACTCTGGCATTCGCCTGCTCGAGAAGGATCTGCTGCTGGCGTTCCTGACTCTCCTTGAGCCGCAGGATTGCTTGAAGTGTAAAGCGAAACGGCATGGCTAGGTCGCGATGCTCAGCAGCCTGGCTATGGTGTCCTCGAAAGGCGCCGCATCCATTGCACTCTGCTGCAGAAAATCCCGCAGATCGGGCAGCACCGCGATCGCCTGGTCCAGCGTGGCATCCGCACCTTTCTGGTAAGCGCCAATCCGGATCAGGTCTTCCGACGCCATGTACGCCGCCAGGAGCTTCCGCAAGGCATGAGTTTTCTCCATATGCCCGGGGCTGCACACCATCGGCATCAACCTGCTGATGCTGTCGAGTATCGCTATAGGAGGATAGTGGTTCTGGGCTGCCAGACGACGGTCCAGCATGATGTGGCCGTCGAGCAAAGCGCGTGTGCCATCCACCAGCGGGTCCTGCTGATCGTCTCCTTCCATCAATACTGTGTAGAAAGCAGTGATGCTTCCGTTCTTAAACCTTCCCGCCCGTTCGATCAGCCGTGCCAGCATGGTGAACACAGATGGCGTGTACCCCTTGGAAGTCGGAGGCTCTCCTGCCGCCAATCCAACCTCCCGCTGTGCCATGGCAAGCCGGGTCAGCGAATCCACGACCAGCAAAACGTGGCGGCCTTGCTGGCAGAAGTATTCTGAGATCGAGGTTGCTGCAAGCGCCGCGTGAATTCGCAGTAAGGGCGACTGGTCGGAGGTGGAGACCACCACCACGGCCCGCTTCCGCCCTTGTTCGCCCAGAGCTTCTTCCAGAAAATGACGGACCTCGCGTCCGCGCTCGCCGACCAGCGCTAGCACCGTGAGATCGGCACCCGTGTTTCGTGCCATCATTCCAATGAGCGTGCTCTTGCCAACTCCGCTGCCTCCGAAGATGCCTACCCGTTGTCCGCGTCCGCAGGTCAGAAACCCGTCTACCGCACGGATCCCGCACCCGATCGGCTCACGAATGTTTTCTCGCTCCAGGGGAAGCGGTGCCGCGGCATCCAGAGGCCGGACTTCATAACCCGGCAACACACCTTGGGAGTCAATCGGCTCTCCCTTTCCATCAATGACCCGGCCGAGCAACTGTTCTCCCACACGAACCGTGGGGCGCTCACCCCAGGTCACGACCCGGTCGCCATAACGAATGCCGTGCGGCGTCTCCAGCGGCATGGACAATACGGTGCTTCCGCGGAATCCGACTACTTCGCCGGGAAAAATCCTGCCGCTCGCGTTCACAACTTGACACAGCTCTCCCACACAACTGAGCGGGCCCCGGGACTCCACAAGTTGTCCCACCACCTCTTCCACCTGCCCGGTCCAGCGCAGAGCAGGAAAGTTCTCAACCATTTCGAAAAAAGCGGACAGAGAATTCGCGGTCATCAGCTTTGCGGCCGTTTCGAGAGCAGGTCCAGCAGCCCTTGTTCAATTTCCTTGAACTGCAGCTCAACTCCAATCTCAGTCGATCCCAATTCAGTGTGGATCACGCACATATGCCGCGCCAGCGAGCTGTCTTCGATGATCTCGGGCGCCAGTTTCGCGTTTGGAACTTCCAGAGCCCGAGAACGGAATTCCGCCGCATCCGCCGGATGCACTCGCAACTGAACTGCGGTCCCGGCATCGATCTTTTCGAGCGCCCAGCGCACCAGCCCCGACAACAACGAGGGATCGATTTGGGACTCGCGATGCAATACCCTGCGTGCGATCGCGAGTGCCAGCTGCACCACCTCGATTTCCACGCGGCGGAAGTATGTCGCCCGTTCGCTGCCAAATTCGGCTATAGCTCGCATGGCTTGGGCGTGGATCATTTCGAGTTGCTGCTCGAAACCGGCTCGCGCCTGGGTCTCGCCCTCCTGCCGCCCGGCCTCCCGCGCCAGTTCTTCCCGAAGGGCCGCGTCTTTTCCCGGGGTTTTTCCGGCCTGCTCGCCCGCCTCCTCGGGATAGCAGAACGGCGACACGTTCGCGGTCAACCCCCGTTCCGGTGCGGCCTTAAATGATGACTTCATCTTCGCTCTCTGCACCCAGCACGATCTTGCCTTCCGATTCCAGTTTGCGGGCCACGGCCACCGCCTCCTGCTGCGCCTTCACGACATCCTTCGAGCGCACTGCCCCCAGCACCTCCATATCTTCTTTCAACATCTCCACCGCCCGCGAAGACATGGTCTTGAAAATGTAGGTTTTCAGCTCTTCGCTGGCCCCTCGCAAAGCCAGGGCAAGGGTCTTTTTATCTAACTGCGACAGGATTTCCCGGATCGCATTCTCCGGCACTCCCATCAAATCCTGGAAGGTGAACATCAGGTTGCGTATGCTGAGCGCCAGTTTGCCATCCTCTTTTTCAATGCTTTCCAGAATCGCCTTGCCGGCATTGGGATCCAGCCGGTTCAGCAGATCTGCTACCCCCTGCACTCCCGCATAGGCGCGGCGATGCTGTTCTCCCAGCGCTTCCAGACGCTTGTGCAGGGTCATGGAAACCCGCTGCGCGATTTCGGGGGAGAACTGCCGCATCTGCGCCATTCGCTTTAACGCTTCTGCTCGTAAGGCCTCGGGAAATTTCATCAGCAGCACCGACGCCTGCTTGGGATCCAGGTGAGCCATGATCAGGGCAATGGTCTGCGGATGCTCGCCTTCCAGAAATTTCGCCAGTTGCTGCGGGTCGGCCTTCTGCAGCGAATCGAGCTTGCTCGCGCTCAATTCCGCCGCCTTGGAAACCTGCTGCAGCAGTTGCCGCGCCCCATCATCTCCGAAGGCTTTGACCAGAAGCTTCTGGGCATATTCGGTCCCTCCCTGGGCCAGATAATCCTGGGTCAAAGCCAGGCGGTGATACTCCTCCAGAACACCGAGCGCGGTGTCGGCGTCGATGTAGTCCAGTTCGGCAATCTGCTGGGTCAACTGTTCCAGATCGCGGTCCGGCAGGTGCCGGTAAATGTCGCTTGCGACTTCCTCTCCCAACAGCACCAGCAGCACCGCGGCTTTGGACAGTCCGGAACGCCTTGGGGACGGGCTGTTCACCGGGTTTCCCCTTCCCGGATCCAGGTCTGCACCAGGCGGCTGGCGGTTGCCGGCTCAGCTTTAACTTTTTCGGTGAGTTGCCGCTTGAGCAGGGCCGCCCGGCGCGCCCCTTCCACCCCGGCCGGCAATTCGATCTCCGGCGAGGCCCCGGCCGCACCCGCCAGCTTGGCAGTCTCCGTTCTGAGCCGTTGCGGCAGTTCCCGGAAGGCAGTCATGACCTGCTTTTTCACCGGCCGCAAAATCAGAAAGTAAACGATCACGAACAGCGCCAGGATTCCCACATAGCGCAACAGCCCCGACCATTCCACGATGATCTGCCGGGTCTTTTCTATTTTGCCCGGAGCGCTCAGCACGGGGAGCGGCTCCTGCTGAAACGAAAGGTTCTGAATTGCCAGCAGATCGCCGCGCTGCGCATCGATTCCGAGCGCGGCCGCCGCCAGTTGCTCGATCTGCTTCATCTCTTCCGCCGTGCGTTTGCGCCGGACCGACGTCTTCTTCCCGTCTTTCTCGCTCCATTCGGTGGCATCATCGACCAGAACCGCCGCCGCGATCCTCCGCATGCGCCCGGGCGGTTGCAAGGTGTGGCGCACGCTCTTGCTCACGGCAAATGTTGTGCTCTCCGAGCGCGATGACTGGGTATCAGAGGTCAGGCTGACGGTGGCAGGCGTGGTTGGCGGTAAATTGCTCGCCGTGCCCGGAACCCCGGCCGGATTGGCGCCACCCGAAGTCTCCTCGGATTTCTGCTGGTTCAGCGTCACAGCCGCTTTGGGGTCGTAGAGTTCCTCGGTGTTTTCGCTGCTGCTGCTGTCATATTCCACGTGAACGCTGGCCCGCACGTGTTCGGCACCAACCACGGGCTCGAGAGTGACCACCAGGTTCCGGCCCAGTTCCTCATCCAGCGCGTAAAAGCCCGCCTTCCCGTCCGGCCCCCGGTTGTGCACCAGAGGATTGTTGCTGTCGGCATCGACTACGGTGACATTTTCCGGGCGCAGCCCGTCCACCGCGCTGGCCACCAGTTGTGGGATGGCCAGTTGCGCGACTTGCGACAGTTGACCGCCGCGCATCTTGATGATCACCGCCGCCTTGGCTTCGTGCTCCCGCTCGCGAAACAACGACTCCCGGGGCAGCACCAGGTGGACTCTCACCGCGTCCACCTCGCTCAGCGTCTGCAGCGTGCGTTCCAACTCGCCTTCCAGCGCCCGCTGGTAGTTGACCTTCTCGGTGAAGTCGGACCCGGCCCAGTTGGGGCTGTCAAAAAGCTCGAACCCCAGGCGGGCGTTGCGAGGCAGCCCCTGCGAGGCCGTCTCGAGACGGCTGGCATCGAGTTGTTCGGCGGGAACCAGGAGACTGCCGCCGTCCGCGGACAACTGGTAGGGAATATTCTTCGCCGCCAGCTTGCTTCCCAACGCCTGCGCTTCCCCTGGCTTCAGGCCGGAGTACAGAGTGGCATATTTCGGTTTTCCAATCATGCCCACGAACAGCCAAAGAGTTATGCCCACCAGGACAGCGCCGCCCACCAACAACGCCTGCTGCTTGGAAGTCAGGCCCTTGATCAGCTCCCGAATCTGCCCGACGCCTTGGCTGAGCGGGGAATCGCCGTCCACGATGTTATCCTCGATTCAAATCAAAACTGCATGCGCGAAATTTCCTGGTACGCCTGCACGATTTTGTTGCGTACCTGCATCATGAGCTGGAACGACAAATCGGCCTCCTCGACCGCGATCATGGCGCCGTGCACGTCCATTCCGCTTCCATTCAGCAGCGCACTCACTTTTTGTTCGGCGGTCCCCTGCAACTGGTCGACCTGCTCCATCGCTGTGCGAAGCGTGTCGAGGAATTCCTCGCCGGAAGCATCAGGCTGCGCGGCGGCGGGCCCGATTTCGGCGGGCAAGATTCTGAGTCCTGGAACCGGATCAATCATTGTTCCTCTGCCTTTCAGCGCAAGATGTCAATGGCCTGCGCGATCATGGTTTTGGTCGCCTGTACGGCGGCGGAATTCAGTTCATAGGCCCGCACCGCGCCCAGCAGGTCCGCCATCTCTTCTACAGGATTGATCGCCGGATACGAGACATAGCCGCTAGCATCCGCGTCCGGGTGCCCGGGTTCGAATCGCCGCAAGGGCGGGGCCGGGTCGATCGCGACCTGGTCCACCCGGACGCCGCGGGAACCGGAGTTGCTTATTCCCGCCAGGACAAAGGGCTGGCGCATGCGCTGGGCGCGAAAAACCACCAGGCGACGCCGGTAGGGTCCGCCCTCCGGCGTGCGGGTGGATTCCAGATTGGCCATGTTGCTGGCCACCACCTCCGCCCGCTGCCGCTCCGCATGCAGCGCCCCTCCGCTCAGCTCAAGCATTCCAAAAAGGTTCATCTTCATTTCCCTTCGTTGATGGCCAGCGACACCCGCCGGAATTCCGCCCTCAGGATCTGCACCCCGATGTTGAAGCGCAGCTGAGTTTCCGCAAGCAGCAGGCTTTCGCGGTCGATGCTCACATTGTTTCCGTCCGGACGCTCCACCAGGCCGCGGACCTCGCGCGCTATGGGTGAAAACGAGGCGTACTGCAGATTGTTGCCGGCCCGCTCCAGTTCTCCGCGAAAATCGATGTCCCGGGTGCGGTAGCCGGGGGTGTCGATATTGGCCAGATTCGAGCTGATCAGCGAGTGCCGGTATACGTTGACATCCAGAAAACGCGCCAGTCGATCAGTGAAATGGGTATCAATCATGGACATAGCTCTGCCTCGAGGGGAGCCCGTACTCTCGGATCTTGTTGCGCACGGTTCGCAGGCTGATGCCGAGCATCTCCGCGGCGCGAGAACGGTTTCCGTGGGTCGCAGCCAGCGTCATTTCGAGCAGCCGCTTCTCCATCTCTCCCAGAGAAAGTCCGGGGCTCATGCCGGCGCAGACAGCCGCTGGCCCCGGTTCCTCCATCTCCCCGGGAAGTGCGTCAATCGCAAGGGCAGCGTCCCCGAGAGCGGCCGCGCGGTGCATGAGGTTGGCTAACTCGCGCACGTTGCCCGGCCAGGAATAACGCTGCAAGCGCCGCAGGAACTCCGGCGAAAGCTCCGGGTCGGTTCCTGCGGTCGTGTAACGACGCGCAAAATGCAGGGCAAGCTCGGGAATGTCCTCCACGCGCTCTCGCAACGGCGGAAGCGTCAGCGGAATCACATTCAACCGGTAATAGAGGTCGGCCCGAAAACTCCCGGCCTTAACCATTTGCTCCAGCGAACGGTTGGTGGTCGCGATCACTCGAATATCCACTTTTAGGGTGCGGGTGTCGCCCAGGCGATCGAACTCGCGTTCCTGCAGGGCTCGGAGCAGCTTGGGTTGCAGCGGCAGAGGCATTTCTCCGATCTCATCAAGAAGGAGTGTCCCACCCTGGGCCAACTCAAATTTTCCCGGCTTCGCGTTGACGGCTCCGGTAAAGGCGCCGCGCGCATGGCCGAACAACTCGCTTTCCAGCAGGGCTTCGGGGAATGCGGCACAGTTCACCGCAATGAGAGGCCGGCCGGCCCGGCGGCTGAGCCGGTGCACCATGCGCGCCACCAACTCTTTCCCGGTGCCGCTCTCGGCCTGGATCAGCACGTCGGCATCGCTGCTGGCAATCTGTCGCGCGCGCTGCAAAGCCTGCAACCACGCCGCGGAATGCCCAATCAACGGTTCTGGGCCGTCAGCATCTGGCTGCTGGCTTCGCTCCAGGATGCGCCGCGCCGCCCGTTCCAACTCCTCGAAGACAACCGGCTTGACCAGATAATCGCAGGCGCCATTCTTCATGGCACGCACCGCATCCGGGATACTGCCGTACGCGGTTAGCAAGATGACACCAGTACGGGGTTCGACTGCGCGCACCTCGCGCATCACCGCCAGGCCGTCGCCATCGGGCATCCGCACATCCGTCACCACCAGGCTGTGTCGCGAGCGCTGGAACTTGGCCATGGCCTCCTGCAGCCCGCCGGCACTCTCCACCGGCCAGCCATGGCGCGCAAAACTCGCCTGTAAAGCGGTGCGCATGGCAAGCTCGTCATCCACCACCAGGATATGGTTCATACCTGCGCTCCCGGCAATTCCAAAGTGAAGCAAGTGCCTCCAGAAGCCCCGCGGCGCACTGAGATCTCTCCTCGGTGTGCATCCATGATGGTCTTGCAAACTGCCAAGCCAAGGCCGGCGCTGCCCGGTCGGGTGCTGAAGCCGGGATCGAAGATGCGGCCCAGGTGCTCGGGAGGGATTCCCGGTCCGGTGTCGCTGACGCATATGCGGGCTGTGTTTCCTCCCGGCCGAAATCCGATGCCACCGCCGATCGTCAACCGCCCGCCGCTGGGCATGAAATGAAGGGCATTCATCGCCAGGTTCAGAAGCACCTGTTTCAGCGCATTGAGGTCCGCAGGCACGGTGACGCCCTGCAGCCGATGAGCCATCTCGATCTCGACCCCGCTTTGCTCGGCAACCGGCAGCAGGAACTCTCGCAGGTTGTCCAGGAACTCGGCGATATCGGTCGGCACCAGGCCCAGCTTGCCGGCACTGTGGAAGTGCAGGACGTTATTCACCGTGGCGGACAACGAGCGAAGTCCCGCCTGAAGATGACGCACCCAGGGACAGCACTCCTCGGGCAGCGGACTGCCCGCAAGCAGACCGGCGAACAGCTCCATCGTGGCCAGGGGGTTTCTTACTTCGTGCGCCAGCAGCGCTGACATCTGCGCGAGCGCGCGCTTGCGCTTGAGTTCTTCGTGCTCCTGCCGCAACCGTCGCCATTCGGTCACGTCCTCGACGATGAAAATCGCGAAGCCCCCCTCGGCTCCCTCCATGCGCGTGCAGCGGACCGCAAGCCAGCGCCGGTTCCCGTCCACCTCGTATTCCAGTTCGCTGCCAGCGCAGGAAGCCTTTGCAAATAAACGTTCGACTTCGGGAGCGGGAACACAGTGCGGAGAAACTCCCAGCAGCTTGCGGGCCTCAGGATTCGCAACCGAAATCGAGCCGTCGGCCGCGCAGACCAGGACCCCGCACGGCAGGCCTTGCAGGATCTGGTCCAGGTGCATCCGCGTGCGCTGGTTTTCTTCCAGGCTTCGGGTCAGGTCGCGGTTGGTGCCTTCCAGTTCAAGCCTCAGGCCCGTGACCTCGTCCTTTAATTGGGTATAAGACTTCTCCAGCCATCCTGCAGCCTCGCGGAATGAAGCAAACGCCTGGGTCAGCGCTTGCCCGTTGGCGCTGAGCGTCAGTTCGCAATCCGGGGCTGGTTGAGCCAATGTAGACATTTTCGAAACCCATCCGTGCATCGCACTCGCCACTTCACTGCCGGGCACGTGAGATTTCGCTAATCCCTGAAACCATGTCCGTTCGAGAACCGTTCAGGCCCGGCAAAAAGTAGAGGTGCTCGATGGCAACGGTTGCTGCGCCGTCCGCCAGTATCACCGCCCGTTCCATCGCGTGCTGCAGTTCGCGTACATTGCCTGGCCAGGGATACGCTTGCAAGAGGCTGCTTGCCGCCGGACTCAAGCCAGGACTGGCCGTCCCCGTCTCCGCTGCCGCCTTTGCCAGGAAGTGCTCGGCCAGTGGCACTACATCTTCCCGGCGAGCCGCGAGCGGAGGCAATAACAGCGGGAAAATTGACAGGCGGTAGTAGAGATCACTGCGAAACCCGCCCTCGCGCGCCTTCCTCTCCAGGTCGGCGTTAGTTGCCGCCACCACGCGTACATCAATTCGCTGCACCTCGGCGCTGCCCAATCGCTGCACTTCTTTCTGGTCCAGAAACCGCAGCAATTTCGCCTGCAGGCCCGCAGGCAGATCCCCCACCTCATCGAGAAACAAGGTTCCACCCTGGGCGGCGGAAATTCTCCCGCTATAAGCTTGGGCTGCACCGGTAAAGGCGCCTTTCACGTGTCCAAACAGCTCCGATTCCAGCAGCGGCTCCGGGATGGCGGCGCAATTGAGCACTACAAAAGGGCGCCGGGACCGCGCACTCAAGCTGTGCAGCGCCCGTGCCACCAGTTCCTTTCCCGTTCCCGTAGGCCCGCAAATCAGCACCGTGGTGTTCCGCGGAGCCACTAACCGGGTCAGCCGATAGACTTGTTGCATGGCGGCGCTGTCTCCCACCATGTCCGGGAGCGGTTCGATCGCTTCGGCTTTTGCCGGCACCAGACGGCACGCCTGGCTGTTCGCTGCCGGGCCGTTCACTCGCCAACTGCTTCCAGCCGCACCGCCACGGTCTGAATCAATCACCACCACCTTGATCCCAGGGAATCGCAACTTGATAATGGCGGTGAGTTCCTCCGTGTCCAGGTCCGGCAGTCTTCGGTCGAGATACAACACCTGCCAGTCTCCCGTAGCCAGCTTCACCAGCGCCTCTGCACCTCCCTTCGCCTGCTGCACGGGGAATGCCCGTTCGGACAGGCTCTGCAGCACCTGCTCGCGAAGGTGATGGTCGGGACTGGCGACTAATACGCCGCCGATAGTGGCAGTGGGCATGGGACAGGTCATGTGACCGATTCCACTGCGAAATGGTTAGAAGGCGATTAGATCAGGATTAAGGATTTCTATCCCCGGCAAATCTTTCCCAGTTGGGGTGGCAGTCCACAGATGGGAAATTCTTGCCGCCTGCGGACCGCCTCTTTCCGTCCAGCCTCGGATAGCTGCGGCAATACGATCACAACTCTTTCTCCACTACGCTCATGCCCTGTCATGACACGGCCGCCTGCCGCTTCGACGAGTTCGCTGGCCTTCCAAATCGCAAGTCGGTTGGAGAACACGCACCGTTGTTCCCGACGAGCTTGTTCGCGATGCTGCTGGGTTTGTACGTCCTTCCGATAGCTGGTGATGATCAACACTACCTGTGTAGTGCCTTTCAGGGTGACGCGAATGCGGTCGCCGGAACCTGCGCACCCAAGGGCTGATTCCAAAAGGCGAAATAACATCTCTCGAGACTTGCCCGTTGGAAATCTTGTTCTGCTGTCGCCCATCGCTCGAAAGGTCAGCTGAACACCGCGGTTCTCGGCGACAGGTCTTAGTTCTTCTACTAAGCCTTCGATTTGTTCGCCGAGTGTGATTTCCTCGCAGGCCCTGATCTCATCGGGTTCCATCAACTCTCGGATGGCCGCAACCGGCCACGTAATCTGCTGAATGCAATCCGTTGCTTGTCTGATCTCGTTGCGAATCGGTCGAGGGAGGCCGTCATACTTTGTGGCAAGATCCAACCAGCAGGCCAGGGCAGAAAGAGGCTGATTCACCATATGAAACAAATCCGCGATGAGTTGGGCTCGCGCGGATCCCGATCGAATCTTGCGAACCTTAATGGCTGCCGGCTTACTGCGTGTGTCCATGGCTGCTCAGCTCATATCCAACGCCCCGAACCGTGTGGATCAAGCGAGTCGTGAACCCATCGTCGATCTTTCGCCTGAGGTAGTTCACGTACACATCCACCACGTTGGTGCAGGTATCGAACGATAGATTCCAGACGTGCTCAATGATCATGGCTCGGGTAATGCGGCGTCCGGCATTCCTCATCAGATATTCGAGAAGCGCAAATTCCTTCGAAGTGAGTTCGATGCGCCGTCCTGCCCGCTCTACCCGGCGTTCGACGCGGTCCAGCCGCAAGTCGTCCACCGCCAGCACCGATTCGGCGGGCAGATGACAGCGTCTCAGCAAGGCCCGGATCCGCGCCGACAGCTCCGAAAAGGAGAACGGCTTCACCAGGTAATCATCCGCACCCAGGTCGAGACATTGCACTCGATCTTCCACCTTGTTGCGCGCCGTGAGAACCAGGATGGGCATGCTGCTTTTGCGGGTCCGCAAATAGCGCAGGATGGCGACCCCGTCGAGCCGCGGCAGGTTCAAATCGAGAATAACCAGGTCATAGTCGAATTCGGCCGCCATCGATCGCGCCTGCTCTCCATCCGCCGAAAGATCGACCGCGTAGTGCTCGGCTTCCAGCCCTTTACAGACGAAACTCGCCAGGGCCGTATCATCCTCAGCTATTAAGATCCGCATAGCGCGCTGCCTCCTGCGGGGAAGTATCGAGATTGCACAGGTTCTCAGGAACGCGGGCGGGAGAGGATGCGCCCTTTCGTGGCGCGAAAACCCCGTAGCCAGGGCCAAACTTTGGGTAGCGCCTAATCTTCGCTCCGGCTCGGCCTTTACGCTGTGACGTCAATCACTTACCCCGGTGTCACCTACCGGTGGAATCTGCGGGAACACTGCCGGCGCGGCGTCGGGATCAACGATAATCCAACATCATCGGATGAGAATAGGCATTACACTTTCCGACAAGGAAGCATGGCGCTGCTTTCTGTTGCCAGGCGGCCTGCTACTGCTCACGACCGGCGTGCTGCTGGGCTTGCGTGTCCCTCTGTCTGCCTCCGCCATAAACCTGCTATTTGCCGTTGCGTGCGCGGCCGTCCTGATGCTGAGTCTTCGCTTCCGATCCGATCGTGCTCTGCTGGCGGCCAGCTTTGTGTTCCTGAGCCAACGCGCCATTTCGTTCTTCGCTTCCGGGCGAACACCGGTCGGGTCCGGCCGCATTGCCCTGGAGGTGATTTCGGTGTTTCTCCCGCTCAACTTTCTTTTGCTCATGTTCTTGGCAAACCAGGGGAGGCACTTCGTCGCGCTCGCACGGATGCTGGTTCTGGCGCTGTTCGAATCAGTGTTCGTTGCGATCGCCTGCCGTGCTGGGCAGGCGAAGAGCCCTGCCTTCATTCGCTATACGTTCGTGGATTCCCATCTCTTTAAGCACGGCAGTGCTGTGCCTCAACTCGCCATCTTGGGTTTCATTGTCTGCATGGCTGTATTGTTCATTCGAGTATTCAGAACCCGAACTCCGATTGACGCCGGCCTGTTCTGGTCACTGGCAAGCGCGTTCATCGCTCTAACCCAGGGAGGAGTTGGCCACATCGCGTCGGCTTACTTCACCACTGCCGTCTTTGTCATTGCGGGCGCGCTCATCGAGAGTTCCTATGTTCTTGCCTACCACGATGAGTTAACCGGATTGCCGGGGCGGCGTGCTTTTAACGAGCTGCGAGCTTCCCTGGTAGCGCCGTTCTCCATCGCAGTCGTGGACATTGACCATTTCAAGCGTTTCAACGATTCCTACGGGCACGACACCGGCGATCAGGTTTTGCGGATGGTGGCCCGCAGGCTTGGGGAAGTCGGTGGCGGAGGCAAAGCATTCCGGATCGGCGGCGAAGAGTTTGCGATCGTATTCCGCGGCGACAGACTGGAGCAGGTCCTTCCCTATCTCGAACAACTACGGGGCACCGTCGAGAGGGCCAGCTTCCGGTTGAGGGCGCTCAGAGAGCGCCGCGAAATTCCGCGTTCACAACCCGACCGGCGTGAGACTCCGCGCAAGAAAGCCAAGGAGAGCCTGGCCCTCAGGCGCATCCCTGATGAGAATTATCTGTCGGTGACGGTGAGCATCGGCGCGGCTGAGGCAAATTCGCCCAGACAAACTGTTTCCACGGTCTACGAGGCTGCGGACCGGGCCCTTTATCGAGCTAAGAAAGCGGGCAGGAATCGAGTTGAGACGACGATGAAATCCCGCATACGAAAGCCTCGACTTAAGAGCAGCATTGCGTGAATCAACAATGACTTCGTGGCGGGCACCGGCGTCTCAATGGCGCAATTTAAGCCATAAACTCATATTCCGCAGGTTCTATTCGTGATACGGTGCGCACTCCTCGCGCTGCCGCGCGTCTTCTAAACATTTGCCTTCGTCCTGCCGATAGGTAAGAAGGGCATATGGATCAAGAAAACACGTGCGATAGTCACACCTCCGACAGCGGGCAAGATGCGCGAACCGGGAGGAACTCCCGCGAGAACCAGTTGCGCACGGCGCACGCCCGCGCCGAACTCTTTATCAACTCCGTACCGTCAATCCTTGTCGGGCTCGATAGCGAAGGCCGTATCAATCGCTGGAACTTGGCTGCGGAACGCGCCTTTGGCCTGGGCCAGTCCGAAGTGTTCGGAAAAACCCTGGTCTCTTGCGGAATCAAGTGGCTCAGCTCTGACATCGAAGCCCAGATTGCGTCACTCGCCGTGGAACGGGGGGAAAAGCAATTTGATGGCATTCGTTTCGAAAGAGAGGGGGAGACGCGCCTGGTGGGCATGCGAAGCATCGGGATCATTCCATCTGATCAAGGTACCAGCGAACGTTTGATTGTTGGAGCAGATATTACCGAGCGCAGAAAAGCGGAGGAGGAACTGCGTTTCAAAACTGCCTTTCTGGAAGCGCAGACTAATGCCACCCTGGACGGCCTGCTCGTCGTTGACGAGAACGGCAAGCGCCTGCTGCAGAACCGCAGGTTTATCGAGATCTTTGAGGTACCGGAAGAACTTAGCAAGCAAACGCACGACGGCGTGATGCTGGCGCATGTGCTTCCCAAGATCGTGGGTTCCGAATCCTTTCTTCAGAAAGTGAAGTATCTCTATTCGCACAAAAACGAGACCAGTCGCGATGAGATCGAACTGCGGGATGGAAGAGTTTTGGACCGCTATTCCTCGCCCGTGCTTGGACGCGACGGCCATTATTACGGCAGAATCTGGATTTTTCGCGATATCACTGACCGAAAGCGCAACGAGAATGCCCTGCGCCAGCTCTCGTTGGCAGTCGAACAGAGCCCGGTTTCCGTGGTCATAACCGATCTTCAGGGCAACATTACCTATGTCAATCGCCGCTTTACCGAAACCACCGGATATGAGCGCGAGGATGTGCTGGGCAGGAACCCGCGCATACTGAAGTCCGGCCGCAACGCTGCTGCCGAATACGAAAATCTATGGAACACGATAACCCAAGGGCACGAGTGGCGTGGAGAGTTGTGCAACAGGAAAAAGAACGGCGAGTTGTTTTGGGAGACCGCCGCGATCAGCCCGATCACCGATAGCAAAGGGGCCACAACTCACTTCCTTGCAGTGAAAGAAGAGATTACCGAGCGCAAGATGATGGAGCATCAGCTGCACCAGGCCCAAAAGATGGAAGCCATCGGTCAGCTCGCCGCCGGAATCGCGCATGAGATCAACACTCCGATTCAATTCATTGGCGACAACACCCGCTTCTTCAAAGAAGCCTGGGCCGCGCTCGCTCCTGCAACCTCCTTGTTGAGTTCGCTCAAGGAGCCCACACCGGGTTCGGCAGTCGCCCCTGACTTTGTCGACCAGCTTGCCCAGTCTCTCGGGGACGCTGATCCCGCATATCTGCTTCAGGAAGTGCCTCAAGCCTTAGAGCAATCCCTCGAAGGCATTGGTCGCGTCTCAAAGATTGTCCAGGCCATGAAAGAGTTCGCACATCCTGGATCGAGTGAGAAACAGCCCACCAATATCAACAAGGCCATACTGACCACGGTCACCGTCGCAAGAAACGAATGGAAATATGTCGCCGAAGTCGAAACCCTCCTGGCCGAAGACCTTGAGCCCGTGCCCTGCCATGTTGGCGAACTCAACCAGGTGCTCCTCAACCTGCTGGTCAATGCGGCCCATGCAATTTCACAAAACCCCGCAACCAAAAACGGCGAAAAGGGAAAAATTAGCATTCGCACTACGCAGAACCACGAATGGGTCACGGTCTCGATTCAAGATACAGGTCTAGGCATACCGGCTGAAATCCGCACCAGGATCTTTGAGCCCTTTTTTACAACCAAGCCTGTTGGCAAAGGCACAGGCCAAGGGCTCGCCTTGGCCCACAACATCATCGTGAAGAGACATGGTGGGAGGATTTGGTTTGAAACCGAGGTCGGCAAGGGGACGGTCTTTCACATCCAGCTTCCAAAGACCCCGCCGGAATAGCTATGTCCAAGCGCATCCTGTTTGTAGACGACGAACCCATGTTGCTGAGCGGCCTCAAACGCAGCCTCTACCCGCTTCGGCAGGAATGGGAGATGGTATTTGTGAACAGCGGTAAAGAGGCTCTGGATGCGATGTCACAGCATCCCTTCGACATCATCGTCACCGACATGCTCATGCCGGAAATGAGCGGCGCTCAACTGCTGGAGGAGGTAAAGGCCCGCTTCCCCCAGACTTTGAGGATGGTACTTTCCGGCCAGGCCGACCAGGAACTCATCCTGAAGTCGGTCGACCCCACGCACCAATACATCTCGAAACCCTGCGAGGCCGATGAACTCAAGCGGCGTCTCATGCGGGCATTCGCCATCCGCGATTTGTTGCAGAGTAGCGAACTCAGGGGACTCGTGTCACGATTGGATTCGCTGCCCAGCCTTCCGTCACTCTATTTTGAACTCACTGGCGAACTTAACAAGAGTGAGCCCTCGGTCGCCAGAATCGGCAAACTCGTCTCTGCGGACGTGGGGATGACCAGCAAAATCCTGCAACTGGTGAATTCCGCTTTCTTCGGAGTGCGCTGTCAGATTTCCAATGCTATGCAGGCCGTCCAGTTGTTAGGTCTCGACGTCTTGAGAGCACTGATTCTGTCCACCCATGTGTTCAGCAGTTTCCGGACGACTCTTTTCTCAGATGCAGACCTGCAGTGCCTCTGGAAACATAACCTGTCCAGCAGCAGTTACGCCCGCTCCATTGCCGTCTCCGAAGGGATCGGCCAACGTGGGGTGGACGATTGCTTCACGGCAGCCCTGCTGCACGATTCGGGCAAAATGGTACTGGCTTCGGTTGTGGAGAGCAACTACCAGCATGTTCTGCAGTTGGTCAAAAGCACGGGAGCAAGCATCGTCAGCGCCGAAAAAGAGGTGCTCGGATGCACTCATGCCGAAGTGGCTGCCTACCTGTTCGGCATGTGGGGCTTGCCCGACTCCATTGTCGAAGGCGTAGCCTGGCATCACAAACCGTCTGACAGCGGCCAGTCCACCTTCTCTACCGTAGCCGCAACCCACGTCGCCAGCATCTATGACGAACTGCACTCCCCGAACTGGCTCCTGGACCACATCGAGCTAGACCGGACATTCCTGGAAACAATCGGCTGCGCTGCGCACGAGGAGAAATGGAGATCGCTCACCGCCCCAGCCGAACCCAACCACGTGCCTGCCATCGTCACAGAGTGAAATCAGAGTCTCCCGTCCTCATCGGCGTCCAGGCCATCCCCATGAAGACGTCCCGGCACGGGACGCTTGATGTTGTCCGCATGGAATCGCGCAGATTTATCCCAGCAACCGTGTGGGAATACCGCTTCCAATCCGCCGCAGTCGGTAATTTCACTAGACATTCTTATTTGCCCTAGCGTTTCGGCGATGATTCATGTCCTTCAGGCGGATAAACACCTCATGCCCGTGCGACCATTCCTGAAATGGGACTTCAGTAAGTTCGCCAAAGAGACTATCAACTCCACGTTCCGACATTAGACCAGGCAACGGTTCCCTTGTGGACAGGCGCCTAAGTTTCGAGTGTTTACTTGAGACTTACTCCTCCGGGGCTGTTTCAAGGAGTGTTTTGCCTAGCTTTGTCCTTTCTTTTCTGGGTAGCTTGTGTTTACATCGTGACATCTTTGAAGACAAGTTCTTTGCGCTC
>Ga0070741_10003571_pt1 | contig 38254 bp, 30 predicted proteins | sample Coa_R1_4_FD_66440 | JGI IMG/M metagenome (GOLD analysis project Ga0070741, IMG submission 66440) | Surface soil microbial communities from Centralia Pennsylvania, which are recovering from an underground coalmine fire - Coalmine... | ecosystem: Environmental > Terrestrial > Soil > Unclassified ... | reverse complement strand
TGCAGTTCAGCACGGATAGTTATGTGCTCCAAAGCGGCACGCTTTATCTGACCGGCACGAGCACGGACAATTCGGTGACTGTCGATTCAGGCGTGACCGCGACTGTGAGCACGGCGCTTGCGGGCACCACTGGCATGACAAAGGCCGGCGTAGGCGGCCTGACATTGAATGGAGATAACTCGGGATTAAGCGGTGGTATTACTCTTTCGGCAGGAACGCTGGCAATCGGTTCGGCAAATGCACTCGGTAGCAATGCGGTGACACTCACCAACGGCACCCTTACATCGAGTGATTCGACAGCGCGCACGATTAGCAATAATCTTACGATAAATGGCGATATCGGATTGGGCGCGGCATCGACTGGTAATCTCACGCTGAGTGGAGCGATTGATCTGAGTGGATCGACGAGAATACTGACGATCGGTTCCGGCGTTACCGCGGATATTACCGGCACATTATCCAACGGAGGCATCTCGAAGGCGGGGAGCGGAACGTTGGAGTTTGGCGCATCAAACACATTGACGAATCTCGTGCTTACCTCGGGAACAACGCTGATCGATAGCGGAGTCACATTGACTCTGACGAACTCCATGGTCAATTCGTCGACAGGAAGTGCATTAACGGTTAATGGTAATTTGCTCTACACAGGCAACACGGGAAGCACTGCTCCAGCAGGAACTGTAACCTTTGCATCAGGTGCAAATGTCATTTTTTCCGGCAGTGGATCGGCTACAAATCTCATCTTTGGCGCGAATACTATTTTTCAGGCAGGCAGCACGATCGTGTTCCGTGATTATGGCCTAACTATCGCGGCGAGCGGCAGAACCTATAACGCCAATGTCACTTTTGATACTCTTAATGGCACTTACAGCACTGGTGCGATCAGTGGAGCCAATCCTTTGGAAATAGTCGGCGATTTTACCGTCGGAACTGGCGTGACATTTAATTATGGAACCAGCAGTCGAATCACAACGAAATTCGACAGCAATATCATCGTAAATGGAACCATGGGCGGAGCTGGCGGGGCGAGCTCCTTTACCGTGAACAGTGGCAAGACGCTGACAGTGGCAAACACAGGTGTTGTGAATCTGGGAACCGGTCAATCATTAACAATCACCGGCACCGCGAATGTGCTGGGGAGCATCAGTGGAACCATTAATAATAACGGCATTACAAACGTGCAGGGAAGTATCAACGGGGATGTTAATATCAATGGGCGTTTTGCGCTCAATGGTAACGGCGTCATCGCAGCGGGAAACGTGAACCTCGCCGGCGGCACGTTTGATATTTCGGGTATCAGTGCATCGAGTTATACGCTCGCATCCTCGCAGTATTTGACTGGCTCAGGGACAATCACCGCGCCGGGGAAGACACTCGTTTTAAATGATACGCTAAGCCCCGGAGGCAGCGGAACGACGGGAACTATCGCTTTCAATTCCGGAACGCTTTCACTGACTTCATCGACGCTGTTCACATTTGATCTTGGTTCCACCAGTGATCTCGTGAATATGGCCGGTGCGATATTGGACATCGGCAACGCAGTGGTCGATTTCAACCGGTTTACGTTTAATGTCGGCGATGGCTTTGGAGATGGGACTTACACTTTGTTTGGCGGCGCGAGCAGCTTGACCGGTAGTCTAGGAGCAACCTTGACGGGAACAGTGAATGGCGAAGATGCAACGCTATCGATTTCGGGTAACGATCTCGTTCTGACAGTCGTGCCGGAGCCTTCGACTTTTGCCGCTTTCGCCAGCGGAGCGGCGGCGTTGTTGTCGGTGCGGAGACGCAGGCGCGGTTAAGCGCGTGCGGTGCGGCGTCCGGGTTTTTTGCCGTATTTTACCGGACGCCGTTTCGGCTCGATTTTGCTGATGCCGGTTCCGCTCTTTAGCTCGGCGATTTGGTCGCGGAGCAGGGCGGCGCGCTCATATTCGAGATTTGCGGCGGCGATTTCCATTTCCTGCTGAAGTTCGCGCAGGACTTCGGTGAGATTGAAGTCGCCGCCGGCTTCGCGCACAACGGATTCCTCGATTTCGCGCCCGCGCAAAATCGTGTGCAGGCTTTCCTGCACGGCGCGCTGGACGCTGCGCGGTGTGATGCCGTTCTTTTCGTTGTATTCCACTTGTTTTGTGCGCCGGTATTCACTGATCGCGATGAGCGCTTCCATGCTTTTCGTGATGATATCCGCGAAAAGAACGACTTCGCCATTGACGTGGCGCGCGGCGCGGCCGGCGGTCTGGATGAGCGAAGTTTGCGAGCGCAGATAACCCTCCTTGTCGGCGTCGAGAATGCATACGAGCGAGACTTCCGGCAGGTCGAGGCCTTCGCGCAGCAGGTTGATGCCGACCAAAATGTCGAACTCCGCTGCACGCAATGCGCGCAAAATTTCGACGCGCTCGATGGTGTCGATGTCGCTATGCAGATAGCGAACTTTCAACCCGACATCGCGCAGGTAATCGGACAAATCCTCGGCAGTTCGCTTCGTTAACGTCGTGATGAGAACGCGTTCCTGCTTCTCAACGCGCTGGCGGCAAAGTTCGATCGTGTCGTCGATTTGATTTTTCAAAGGACGCACGACGATTTGTGGATCAAGCAAACCGGTCGGGCGAATGATTTGCTCGACGATCAATTTTCTGCCTGGAGTGTGAACGTCGAATTTTTCCAGCGGCTCATCTGTCCGCGAAACAAGCGGCAGAGCGGCCGGGACGGTTTCCTCCTCGCCGATGCGATCGCGTTTGTGCGGCACGTAGCCGGTGTTGCCGACGACGCTATTGCGCAGCTCGAATTCTGCCGGCGTCGCGCTCACGTAAATAATCTGGTTCATCATTTGCATGAACTCCGGGAAATTCAACGGGCGGTTATCCAGCGCGCTCGGCAGGCGGAAGCCGTATTCGACGAGCACATTTTTGCGCGAGCGATCGCCTTCATACATGCCGCCGATCTGCGGCACGGTTGCGTGCGATTCGTCGATGATCGTCAAAAAATCGCGCGGGAAAAAGTCGAGCAACGTAAACGGACGCGAGCCCGGCGGGCGGCCGCTCAAATGCCGCGAGTAATTTTCGATGCCGCTGCAAAATCCCATTTCCTGGATCATCTCGAGGTCGTATTCCGTCCGCATTTTCAGCCGCTGCGCTTCGAGAAGTTGACCGCGTTTTTCAAACTCGATGATCCTTTGGTCAAGTTCCTCGCGGATCGTCACGATCGCGCGCCGCAGCTTGTCGGCGGGCGTGACGAATTGTTTCGCCGGGAAAAACGTCATCGTCGTGAGCTGCTCGTGCGTGTGGCCGGTGAGGGGATCGAAGCGAACGATGCGGTCGATTTCGTCGCCGAAAAATTCCACGCGCACGCCTTCCTCGTCGAGGTTTGCGGGATAGATTTCGACGACATCGCCGCGCACGCGAAAGCGCCCGCGCTGAAACGCCACGTCGTTGCGCTCGTAAAGCATGTCGACGAGTTTGCCGAGGACGGCTTCGCGCGTGATTTGCTGTCCTACTTTGACCGTGAGCAGCATGTTTAGATAATCCTCCGGCGAACCCAAGCCGTAGATGCACGACACGCTCGCGATGACGATCACGTCGCGGCGCGACAGCAACGCGCTGGTCGTCGAGAGGCGAAGGCGCTCGATCTCTTCGTTAATCGACGAGTCCTTCTCGATATAAGTATCCGAGCGCGGAATGTAAGCCTCGGGCTGGTAGTAATCGAAATAGCTAACGAAATACTCGACCGCGTTGTTTGGGAAAAACTGCTTGAACTCGCTGTAGAGCTGCGCGGCGAGCGTTTTGTTGTGCGAGATGACGAGCGTCGGTTTGCCGTAATTCGCAATCACATTTGCCGCGGTGAACGTCTTGCCCGAGCCGGTCACGCCGAGCAGAGTTTGGTGGCGGTTTCCCGCCTCGACCGATTTCGTCAGCTTCTCGATTGCCTGCTGCTGATCGCCCTTTGGTTGGTAGTTCGACGCAAGCTGAAAGTCCATCCGGCAAACTTAGCACGCAGGCTGCGGACTGCGTCAAAATTTTGGATTGGGTTCGCAAAATTTGCAAAAGATTCAACTGTTCATGCGGTGGCGACGTGTTTTTCTTGTCTCGCGAAATCGACCCGCTACCTTCGCGTATCCCCTCGCAACCTAAAACAGAGGAGAAAAAATGCAGCCGTTATTTACATACAACGTTGTTCCGAAATTGCCGGACACACTCGAACCATTGCGCGAGATCGTTTACAATCTGTGGTGGACGTGGGAACCCGCCGCGCGAAAATTGTTCCGTCATCTCGATCCCGATTTGTGGCATCGCACGAATCACAATCCTCTGCGCATGCTGCAGCTCTCGCGTCAGGCGCGGTTGCATGAGATTGCGGCTGATGACGATTTTGTGCGCGAGCTAAAGGTTGTTCACCAAAAATACAAGGACTACATGGCGCGGAAGGACACGTGGGGCAAAATGCGCACGGAATCGCCGCTAAAAAATCCTGTCGCGTATTTTTCCGCCGAGTTCGGCTTTCACGAATCATTCCCGAACTACTCCGGCGGCCTCGGAATTCTGTCGGGCGACCACTGCAAATCTGCGAGCGATCTCGATCTGAATTTCTGCGCGGTCACGCTGCTTTACCGGCACGGTTATTTCCGTCAGCAAGTCAACAAAGACGGCATGCAGGAAAGCGTCGCGCTTAATCAAAACTTCCATCATTTGCCGATCACGGAAGTGCGCAAAGACGACAAGCCGCTGCTCGTTTCGGTCGATTTGCTCGGGCGCCAGGTCTTCGCCAAAGTGTGGCGGCTTGCGGTCGGGCGCATCAATCTTTACCTGCTCGACACGGACATTCCGGAAAACAACGCTGACGATCGTTTAATCACGGCGCAGCTTTACGGCGGCGACTTGGAAATGCGCATCCGGCAGGAAATCGTGCTCGGCATCGGCGGCGCGCGCGCGTTGCGCGAAATGGGCATTACTCCCTCGGCGTATCACATGAACGAAGGCCACGCGGCATTCCTTTCGCTCGAATTGATCCAGCGGCAGGTGCAGGAAGCGAAACTCGATGTTTACGCCGCGCTGCAGCTCGTCGCGGCGGGCAATGTTTTTACAACGCACACACCGGTGCCCGCGGGCAACGACGCGTTTCCGCGCGAGTTGATGCGGATGTATTTCGGAAAATATCCCGAATCAGTCGGGATCGATTTCGACGCGTTTTTTGCATTTGGCCAGACGAGCCGGAATCCTGCGGATGCATTCAGTATGACCATCCTCGCATTACGCACGAGCCGGCACGCGAATGGCGTGAGCGAATTGCACGGCGCGGTCAGCCGCGGGTTATGGGAGGACGTGTGGGCGGGCGTGCCGCGCGATGAAGTGCCGATCACGCATATCACAAACGGCATTCACACGAAAACATGGATGGCACCGGAGTTTTCCGCGCTTTACGAAAAACATCTTGGCGACTGGGAGGAGAATCTTCTCGACGAGGACTTTTGGCGCGGCGTCATCGACATTCCCGACGAGGCGCTCTGGGAAACACACCAGCAGTTGAAAGCCCGCCTCATCGAATTCGTGCGCCAGCGCGTGCGCGTGCAGCGCGAGCGGCTCGGCGAATCGCCGGAAAATATCCGCAAGGCAAATCGTCTGCTCGATCCGGAAATTTTGACGGTCGGTTTCGCTCGTCGTTTTGCGACTTACAAGCGCGGCAATTTGTTGTTCTCCGACATCGAGCGACTCCGCCGGATTCTAGGAAACGCGAACCAGCCGGTGCAGTTCATCTTTGCCGGAAAGGCGCATCCGAAGGACGACGGCGGCAAACGCTTCATCCAGGAAGTTTACAAAATTTCGCGCGAGCACGAGTTCGAGAACCGCATCGTTTTCGTCGAAGACTACGACACATACATCGCGCGGCGCCTCACACAAGGTGTTGACCTCTGGTTGAACAACCCAATTCGCCCGCTAGAGGCAAGCGGCACCAGCGGCATGAAGCTTCCGCCAAATGGCGGCCTCAATTTGAGCGTGCTCGATGGCTGGTGGTGCGAAGGTTACAACGGCAAAAACGGATGGGCCATCGGTGCGGAAATCACCGATCCGCTTGACCCGAATTTGAAGATCGATTTCCAAAATGAAGTCGATAGCGCGAGCCTCTTTCATACGCTCGAGACGCAGATCATTCCGCTTTACTATGCAAAGCCAGACGGTCGTCTCCCGATCGCGTGGCTGCAGCTCATGCGTGAGTCGATTCGTAGTGTCACGCCGGTGTTTAACACGCATCGCATGGTGAAGGAATACACCGAAAAACTCTACGAGCCTGCCGCCTCGAAAAAGGTCGAGCTCGCCGCAGGCAAAGCCGCGAAAGCGACAGAGATCAGCCAGTGGAAATCGCACATTCGCAAAGTGTGGCCGCAAATCCATATCAAAGAAGTAGAGAATCCGATGGCCGATAGTGTCAGCGTGCTGGTCGGCGATTCGCTCGAAGTGCGCGCTCGCGTGCATCTCGGTGAACTCGATCCGAAGTTCGTCCGCGTGCAGGCCTACTTTGGCGAAGCGAACGACAGCCAGATATCAAAGGCGACGATCACCGATCTCAACGACTGCGAAAAAATCGGAAACGGCGACTATCTTTACCGCGGCACGATCCCAGCCAGCGAAAGCGGCGCGTATGGCTTTAGCGTGCGGGTCATTCCGTCGCATCCGATTCTCGCACAAGCGCACGAACTGCGCTTGATCACGTGGGCGCGGTAAGCCATTTCAGAGTGTGATCGCCGATTTCAGAGTGGGCTCTGATTTCAAAGCTCCCAATCTGCAAATCTGCAATCTGAAATCTGCAATCTGAAATCTGCAATACCATGTTGAGCTGTTCGACCTGTTGGAATTCCTCCCGCCACACGCACGGCGCCAATATGATCCAGGAAATCCTCGACCTTGGGTTCGAGCGCGTTGAGCTCGGTCACGGCATTCGTCTTTCGTTAATGGAAGGCGTGCAAAAATACTACGAGGCCGGAAAAGTGAAGTTCTCCACCTTGCACAATTTTTGCCCGCTGCCGATCGAGATCACGCGTTCCGCGCCGGATTGCTACGAGTTCACATCGCATCGCGAAGCCGAGCGCGACCGCGCGATCAAGCTGACGATGCAGACGATCGATTTCGCCGCGCGACTCGGCGCTCCGCTGGTCGTGCTGCACTGCGGCCGGGTGCCGATGGACCCGATCAGCGATTTGCTCGTCGCGCTCGCGGAAAAGGGGGAACACCTTTCGCGAAAATACGTGAAGATTAAATTGAAGGCCGTGAAGGAACGCGAAAAAAAAGCGCCGTTTTATGTTCAGCGCGCAAAGGATTCCCTGACGCGCATCGTCGATTATGCCGGTGAACGCGGCGTTAACCTTGGTATCGAAGGCCGTTTTGGCTACGAGGAAATTCCGAGCGAGCGCGAAGTGCCGCAATTGCTCGACGAACTTAACGCACCGAACGTTCGCTACTGGCACGACTTCGGGCACATTCAGGTGAAGGAAAATCTCGGCTTCGTGGATCATGCCGAGTGGCTCGCGCAGATCGCGCCGCGCATGTGGGGAGGGCACTTGCACGATGTTGAATGGCCCGGCGGCGACCATCGTCCGCCGTTCACCGGCACGATTGATTATGACAAACTCGTTCCCCTTTTGCCGAAAAACTGTTTGCTTGTGTGGGAAATGAGTCCCCGCCGTAAAACCGAGGAAATTCGCGAATCGTTAACGAAGTGGAAAGAGCGTTACGGAGAATTTCTCGGATGAAGAAAACCATCCTTACGATCATTCAGGTCGCCGTCACCGTCGGCATTCTCGCATGGGTTTTTCATGACCCAAAAAAGCGCGCCGAGATCGCCGGTTCGCTGCGCAATGCGCAATTATCGTGGATCATCGCGGGCATTATTACTTACGGCATCGTCGAGATTCTCGCCGCTGCGCGCTGGCAGATTTTGCTGCACGTGCAGGGCGTGAACATTAGCTGGCTGCGTGTTTGCGGCCTTTTCTTGATCGGCATTTTCTTCAACCAGTTCATGCCCGGCGGCACGGGCGGCGATGTGGTGAAGATTTACTATTTGCTGAAAGAAACGCCCGGCAAACGCCCTCAGGCCTTGCTCGCAACGCTGATCGATCGTGTGATTGGTTTACTCGGTTTGATTTTAGTCGCGGGCGTTTTGGTGGTGTGGCGATGGGAATGGCTCACGCAAGGAAAACCGATTCCTCATTTCGAAATCGGCTGGCTCTTTTCATTCAGCGCCATGAAAGAGTGGCTCGGGCAAATTCCCGATACAACCAAGCTACTCTACATATTGCTGGCGATTCTTGGCGCAAGTATCGCAGGCATCGCGACCTCCTTCGTGATCACCGGCTTCGGACTTGTGAACAAACTGCCGGCGCATTTTCCAAAGCGTGACATTTTCGTTGATCTTTCAATTGCCTACAACGCTTACGCGAAAGCGTGGAAATCTTCGCTCGCCGCCATCGCTGCGTCTGTTGGCGTGCATCTCGCGTCGTTCATGGTTTTTTTCTGTGCGGCGCGTTCGCTCGCCGCACCGGTGAAATTTTGGGATCTCGTCTCGGTAATGCCGATCATCAACACACTCTCCGCGCTACCGATCAGCGTCGGCGGCACCGGTCCGCGCGAAGGTCTGTTTCAAACGCTGCTAAATGAATTGTGCGGCATCAACAAAGGACAGTCGGTTGCGATTTCACTTACTGGTTTCGTGCTGATTTTGGTTTGGGGCTTAATTGGCGGTTTGATATACATATTTTACCGCCCAAGTGAACACGCGAAAATTAGCAAAATCGAGCAGGAGGTCGCAGCGCTGGAGCATGAGATCGCGGAATCGGAGTAACTTTCCGGTGTGAATCGCCCGATCGTCGTCGTTAATTTTGCGCTGACATTCGACGGGAAAATTTCAACACGCAATCTCACGCCGTCCGATTTTTCGTCGAAACGCGACAAGCGACGGCTCCTCGAAATTCGCGCGACAGGCGACGCATTGCTCGTCGGCAAAGGCACGCTCGAAAAGGAAAATATGTCGATGGGATTACCCGCGCAGGATCTGCGCGCGACGCGCATTCAGCACAAACGCGCGCCATATCCTTTGCGCGTCATCGTAACAAATTCCGGGCGCATCAAACTGTCGCTGCGCATTTTCGAAAAAGCATTTTCGCCAATCGTTATTTATTCGACGCAACGCATGCCCCTGCGGACGCAACATGCATTGCGTGAAAAAGCGACGCTGCATTTACACGAAAGCGCGACCGTGGATCTCAACGCGATGCTTGCGCATTTACGTTCTGCTTACAAAGTGAAGCGGCTTATTTGTGAAGGCGGGCCGACGCTTTTGCGCGGGCTTCTGGCGCGTGATCTCGTAGATGAAATTCATCTCACGTTTTGTCCGCGCATTTTCGGTGGCGAAACTGCGCCGACACTAAGCGGTCTGCCCGGTGAGTTTCTGCCGCGCACACTCCAGTGCAAGCTGTCGAAGATGGAAGTGATCGGCGACGAAGGTTACGCGCGTTACACTATTGTTAGAACCGCATAACCGCATTTTTTGCTGACAAGTTTGCGCCGCGTGCGCATCTTCGCGCTCCCTTGTCTATGTCACAACGTTACACGCTTAAAAATAAAGTCGGCATCAACGGCCTCGGCGCAGGCGTCTGGAATCTCGGCCCAGGCGGCGATCCATTTGGCGGACCGACACGCGAAGCGATTCCGGTCCTCGACCGTCTTCCGATGCTCGCGGAAGCCGGTATGAGTTTTTACGAGGCGCACGATCACGAAATCCCAGCCGAGGACGCACCGAGGGCGGTCAAGATCGCAAAAGCCAACGGACTGAAATGCGCGATGTATACGCCGAGCTTTTTTGCCGATCCCATTTTTAAGGATGGCGGAATGACCAATAACGATGCGGCGATTCGCAAAACTGCACTCGAGAATGCGAAGCGCGCGGTCGACACGACCGTCGTGCTCGGCGCAAAGACGATGGTATTCTGGAATGGTCGCGAAGGCTTCGATTTCATGCTCGCGAAAAATGGGCGCGATGCGTTCAAGCGGCTTGTCGAAGGTTTTAACAAAGTCGGCCAGTATGCGAAGGAGAAATACGGCAGCAAAATACGCTTCGCACTCGAGCCGAAGCCGAATGAGCCGCGTGCAAATATGTATCTCGCGAATGTCGGCGAGGTGCTTTATTTGATCAGCCGGCTCGACGAGAACGTGCAGCCGCTTTTCGGCGTAAATCCCGAAACCGCGCACAGCCGCATCGCCGGGCTCGACTACGTTTGGGATATCGAGCTCTGCCTCGAAGCCGGCAAACTTTTCCACATCCATCTCAACGCGCAGGACGGCCAGCGCTACGACCAGGACCTGCCGTTCGGCTACACCGAACCGCTGAAAGACCTCGCGCTGCTCGTCGTTTTGCAGGACGCAAAATACAAGGAGATCATCTGCTTCGACGTCAAGGCGCCGCGGACTGATGAGCAGAAAAACATCGCCGACATCCTGCATGTCAGCTCGAAAAATCTGATCTGGCTCTGGGAGCGCGCGCTCGCGGTCGATCGGAAAAAGATCGAGCAATTCCGCGCCGAAAAACGCGCGACAGCGCTCGCGGGTTACCTCGCGGGTTGCCTCTACGGCAAATAGCAGCGTATCGACTGGCCAATGATTTGGCCGATTTATCACACGCTCGTCATCGTGCTGCTGATCGCGGCAATCGCGATGATGTTCGCGAATTTTCGCGTTTTTCGCCGATTACGGACGGCAACAACCGCGGAGAAATCGCCATTCGTTTCCGTGCTCGTGCCGGCGCGGAATGAAGAAGTGCGGATTCACGCGTGCGTCGGTTCGTTGCTTGCGCAGGATTATGCGAATTACGAGTTGCTCGTGCTCGATGATCGCTCGGAGGACGCGACGCCGCAAATTTTGGACAACATCGGTCTGCGTGAAAATGGCAAGAAACATCGTAGAATTCACGGCGAGGAATTGCCGCCGGGTTGGATCGGGAAAAACTGGGCGTGTCATCAACTCGCGCAAAATGCGCGCGGCGAGTTTTTGTTATTTACCGACGCGGACACGATTCACAAACCGGGCGCACTGCAAGCTGTCGTCGCGCATGCGCTCGATACACGCGCGGATTTGCTTTCGGCGTGGCCGCAACAACTCACCGGAACGTGGAGCGAGAAAGTGGTAATTCCGATCATTCATCTGGCTGGGCTCGCGCTGTTTCCGCATCCGCTGATTCCGTGGCTGCAAAGCGATCCGGTGCGCGCGCAAAAATTGCCGCAAGGTTTTCTCCATGCGCTCGGCATCGCGAATGGGCAGGTGATTTTTTTTCGCCGTAGCGCTTACGATGCAATCGGCGGACACGCGGCGGTGCGCGATCATCTGGTCGAGGATGTCGCGCTCGGGCGCGCGATGACACGCCGAATCGGTGAGGGGATGCGGCTCGTGAATTGCGACGGCTCGGAGCTGATCGATTGCCGCATGTATCGCTCGTTCCGCGAGCTGTGGGAAGGTTTCACGAAGAACGCGTGGCCGGCATTCGAAGGCGCGCACGGACTTTGGTGGGCCACGGGTATTACGCATTTGTGCATTTTCTTTCTGCCGTTCGTCCTCGTCTTTTTTCCGTCACAAAGAATGGTCGCGCTCACAGAAATCGCGCTGATTTATTTCATACGCTTTGTGTTAACGCTCCGCACTCGCACATCGTGGCTTGGCTGCTGGCTGCATCCACTCGGGCACGGCATCGCGATGCTCATTGCGCTCAATAGCCAGCGGCTCGCATCGCGAAAAGGCGTCACGTGGAAAGGGCGCACGTATCGCGCGGAGTAGCTTGCAATTTACGCGCAGCGACAACATTGTGCGGCATCGTGACAGCTTCCGATTTTTGGCACATTATCAGTCATCCATTTACGCTTGGTTTGTTGCTCGGGCTCGTGTTTACGGCGATCGCTTTTTACCAGCTCGTGCGTCTAAAAATGGAGATGAGCCGCTATAAGAGGCACCTCAGCGACAAGCTCGAGATCGAGGCGGAATCGATGAAGCGCATTCGCGGCGAGCAGGAAGTTTTGCGTAAGGAAAACGAAAATCTGCGCGTGAAAATTGCCGCGCTGAACGAATTTCCCGACCGCAAGCTTCAGCGCGACCTCGAGATTTTCGCGCGCGCGGAAAAGCGAATGTTCGTGAACGTGCCGGGCTTCGCGCCCGCGTGGGAGCAGGCGAAAAGCGACGCCGCAGCAGAGCTCGAGGACGAAGAGAGCGGGCGCAGTCTTCCAAAACGTGTGTTTACCAAGCTGTTTGGCGTTGCGCGCAAGGACGAGAAATCATTGCCCGAGCCGGAATCACCGTAGTGCGAGCGTCTTGTCTTTTGTGCTGTTCGCTTTTACGGTGAATCAGATATGAGCAAATCCGTGGTGCCAGTCCATGTGCGTGCCGTGTTGCCGACCAGCGCGGGCCGCGCCGTGTTTCTTGGAAATGAGGACAAAATTTTCGTCATCTATGTCGATGAAAGCGTCGGCGCAGCGATCACGATGTTCATGAGCAGCACGCCGAAGGAACGTCCGCTCACGCACGATTTAATGGGTCATCTCATGACGGCGCTCGGTGCGCACGTTGAGCGTGTCATCATCAACGATCTAAAAACGTCCACCTATTTTGCGCGGCTCATCATCATTGCGGAAAACGAATTGCAGCAGCGGAAAATCATTGAGCTTGATGCGCGTCCGAGCGATTGCATCGCGCTCGCGACTTTGCAAAAAGCGCCGATCTACGTCAGTCGCGAAGTTTGGGACGAAGTGGATGACATGTCCGACGTGCTCAAAAAGATGGCCGAGGGCAACGCCGAGGAAGGCGAGAGCGAGTAGATTTCATTTGGCGCGCATTTGCGCCGACGCATAAGCTGCACGGCTCCGCTTATGCTACGAATCCGCGCTTTTCAAGGTCTCCGTCCCACACCGAAACTCGCATCGCAAGTCGCATGCGTTCCCTACGACGTCGTCGATCGCGACGAAGCGGCCGGGCTCGCGAAAGGCAATCCGCACAGCCTGCTTCATGTCGACCGGGCAGAGATAGATTTGCCGGCGGAGATCGATCCGTATTCGGCGGAAGTTTACGAAAAAGCGCGTGCGAATTTTCAGCAGCTTCAGTCGAGCGGCACGCTAATTCGCGAAAATGAGCGCTGTCTCTATCTCTACGAGCAACGCATGGGCGCGCACGCACAGACGGGTGTGGTCGCTGTTTGCCACGTCGAGGATTACGAAAACGACATCATCAAAAAGCACGAGAAGACACGCAAGGACAAGGAAGACGACCGCACACGTTTGATTAACACATTGAGTGCGGATACCGGCCCGGTCTTTCTCACGTATCGCGACAGCGCCGAGATCGATGCCGCCGTCGTCACCATGAAAAAAGAGCAGCCACTTTACGACTTCACGGCGCCGGATGGAATCCGGCACACCGTCTGGCGTATCGCGCACGGCGGCGATCTGGTGAGTGCGTTCACGAAAGTTCCCGTCGCTTACGTCGCGGACGGACATCATCGCACTGCGAGCGCCGTTCGCGTGGGGCGAGAGCAACGTGAGAAGAACCCGGACCACAACGGCACGGAGGACTACAACTGGTTTCTCGCCGTTCTTTTCCCGGCGAGCCAGCTCCAGATTTTGCCATACAACCGCGTCGTGCAGGATCTCAACGGCCTTTCCGCGGATGAGCTTTCCGTCAAAATCAAAGCGCTTTTTTCAGTTAGCGAAACGAACGATCCGAAGCCTGCGCAACCGGGCGAAGTCTGCATGTTTCTCGCCGGCAAATGGCACAAACTCACGCTCACCCGCGACGAAGATGCCGATCCGGTTTCGCGGTTGGATGTCAGCATTCTGCAGGACAAAGTGCTCGCGCCGATTCTCGGCATCGACGATCCACGCACGAGCAAACGCATCGATTTCATCGGCGGCATTCGCGGCACCGGCGAACTCGAGCGTCGCGTTAACGACGGACGCGTCGCCGTTGCATTCTCGATGTATCCAACCACCGTCGATCAGCTCATGGACATTGCTGACGCGAACCAGATCATGCCGCCGAAGAGCACATGGTTTGAGCCAAAATTGCGCTCCGGTTTGTTCATACACACGTTTTAACACGCGCTAATTCACGCCCGGCAACGGCTCGTCGAGCACTTCGCGCACTTTGTATGCGAGCCCCTCGGGCGTGAACGGCTTCGGCAGAAACTTCGCCCAGCCCTCGTGCAGCGCCCGTCCGATGCGCGTGTCCATTTCGGAGCCGGAGCTAAACAGGACCGGCTTTCCCGGATGCAGCTTGTGAAAACGCTCGGCGAGTTCCTTGCCGTTCATCTGCGGCATGATCACGTCGGTGAGCAGAAGATCGATGTCGTGGCCGTCTCGCGCAAGTTGCAACGCGCGCTCTCCATTTTCCGCTTCGATGACGTTGTAACCTTGCTGTCGCAGCGTGCCGACCGCGAGCGCGCGAAGCTCCGCGCGATCTTCGACGACGAGCACTGTCTCGTCGCCTTTCGGCAAAGTGACGCGACGCGCAGGAGCGGCGGGGCTGTCTGCCGTCTGTTGGACAGCCGGCAACAAAATCTCGAATGTCGTGCCTTTGCCCGGCTGGCTGCTGACGCTGATGTGGCCGCCGCTTTGTTGAATGATTCCGTAACAAGTGGCGAGGCCGAGACCAGTGCCTTTGCCTTCGGGTTTCGTTGTAAAAAATGGCTCGAAGATGTGGTTGAGCACATCCTTGCCCATGCCGGTGCCGGTGTCGCTAACCCTTAGACTCGCGTAACGGCCGGGAAAAACGCCGTGCCGTTCCTGGCTGCCATCGACGACGATATTTCGCGTTTGGATCGTAATCCGTCCGCCGTCCGGCATCGCGTCGCGCGCGTTGACAACGAGGTTGACGATGACCTGCTCGATCTGCCCGGGATCGGCTTGCACGCACTCGAGATCGGGCGAGAAGCTCGTGATCAGATCGATGTGTTCACCGATCAAACGATTGAGCATGTTCTTGATGTCGCCGACAATCGCGTTGAGGTCGATCACGCGCGGCTGGAGCGTTTGTTTGCGGCTGAATGCGAGCAGTTGATGCGTCAGCTTCGCGGCGCGCTCGCCGGCCTTCGTAATCTCCGATGTGTAACGCTGCAGCCGCTGATCGGAATCGAGATCCCGCCGGACGATCTCGTTGTAACCGAGAATGGCGGTGAGCAGGTTGTTAAAATCGTGCGCGATGCCGCCTGCGAGCCGTCCAATCGCTTCCATCTTTTGCGATTTCAAAAACTGCTGTTGCAGTTGTTTAAACTCCGTCACGTTTTCCGCGAGGCCGAGAATGCACTTCGGCTCGCCGTTTGGCCCGCGCGAGAATACCGTGTCGCGACAGATCCAATGCCAGCGCGGCCCGTTTTGCTCAAACTCGTATTCCGTCTCGATGAAATCGCCTTCCCTCGTGTTACGCAGGCGCTCGCGCAGGCTGTTGAGCGCGCGATCGAAGTCCGCCTCGCTCATGAATCGCTTCACATGCTCGACGTCGATTTTCTGATGCGTGCCCGCTGGCAACCCGAGAGCCTGCGTGAGACGCCGGTTTGCATAGATGATCGTCTGGTTCGCGAGATCGAGCATGTAGAGCATCCCCGGCGTCGCATCGGCGATGCGCTGGATGAAATGTTCGCTCGTGCGCGAACGCTCCGTTGCGCGCGAGAGATCGCGTAGCACGTCCTCGATTTTATTAAACGAATGCCGCCGGCTTTGCTCGAAAAAGAGCCCGAGCAACGACATGAACACTGCAAACCCGACGTAGCCCGCCGCCGTTACCTGTGAATGCCAGCGTTCCGGGTAAACTGCGTGCAGCCGCACTCCTCCGGCGTCGAGCGCGCAATAAAACAGCGTCACGAAGAAACAAACCGCGCACCAGATCATTGCCGCGCCGCGTTCCAAAATCAGCAGAGCCAGTAACGGCACGCCGCACGCGAGCCACGCGATTGCATGCCCGTGAACGCCGCCCTCGATCGCCGCCAGCGCCGAAAATCCGATCGTCCACGTCAGGCATTGCAGATTTGCCGCAGCCGTAAGATTTCCCTTGGCGCGAATCCAAAACGGCGCCGCGATCATCGCCACATCGCATACGCTGATGACCAGCGCGCCCCACAAGTGCCCGATCGCCAGATAAAACGCCACATAAAGGCAGCCGAACGCGCTGCCGAGGATCGCCAGGCCGGCGATCAGGTGCGCGCGGTGTGTCGCATCGAGATCTTCGCGCAGCTTTGGTGGCGTAAAAAAATCCATCCAAAGCTGCCACTGGTGCAGCCAATACTCCACGTAATGGATTTCGGACAGCGAATGGCAATTACGCGCATGGATGATCGAGATCAGTAGCAATCGCGCCCCGAAAATGCCGCTTAATCACCGCCGGAAGTTCTTTGCCGGACATCCGGGAATCCTTTCCGGTGTCTTGGCAGCTAGTTTCCGTCGCGACTGGCGAGCAGGTCCACCGGCGTGAGAACGCCGCGCAGGTTGCCGGTTTCGTCCACGACGAGCAACTTATTGCGGCCGCTGCGCAGGATGCGCTCGACGGCTTCGGGAACGCTCATCGTCTGCGGCACGGTCGGAAGCGTAACGGGCTGAAGTTTGCTCAGCGGACTTTCGGTCGTGACGAGATTCTCGCGCAGGGCATCGTAAATTTGCGTTTCGTTGATAACGCCGAGCGGTTTTTCGGCGTCGACGATTGGGAATGAATTGTAGGGATGCTTGGTGACGCTGTTTAACACGTCGGCAATCGTTTGTTCGGGCCGGAATGTGACGAGGTTTTTCGACATCACATCCTGCACGCGCAAACTGCGAATGCGCTCGGGCATCGTCGCGATCAGCGCCTCGACGCGCTGGCGCGTGATGTATTGACTCGCGGAATGCTCGAAAAGTTTGTGGATTGAGCTGCTCGCGCTGTTGATCGCCTCGAAGGATTTTGCGTCGATTGAGACGAGCGTCGTCGGCTCGGAGGCAACGGCGTTGAAGCGCCAGATTTTGTCCTGCATCAACGCGCGTTCGCCAAAGTGTTCGCCGTCTGAAAGGCTCTTCACGATGCCGTGCTCGTCCATCAGGTCGACGCGCCCTTTTTTCACGATGTAGAACGAAAGCGCAGGTTCGCCCGAGTGAAAAATGCGGTCGCCTTTTTCGAGATGCACCTCCTGCAGCAGTTCGGTAGGTCGCGAGCGGAGCAGCGTGATGTCGCGCGGGAAGAATAAATCAAGCGTCCAGTCGATCATCACGCGCAGCTTTCGTTCGAGGCCTGGCAGCTTGAGCAGATAAATCGTGCGCCACATAAACCACGCGATAAAGCCGGAGAATTTAAAGCCGAAAATATCCGCCACCGCGCTGCGATGACCGATCGACGCGAGCTCGCCGAGGCCGGTAAACGTGAACGGCTTCAATTCACCGCCGCGCAAAGCAGCCGCGATGTTTTTGCCGAGCAGCAAACCCTGCCGGTAAGCAAACTGCGCGGTCGGCGGACAAAACTTCGTGCCTTCCGCGGCCGGCGCAGTGTCGCCGAGTTTTTCATGGCGCGCCTTTGGGTCCCGCAACGGCACAGCCGCGCAATCCCCGGCAGCCCAGAGCCGCTCGGCGCCTTTCACGCACATGGTCGCGTCGGCAAGGATACGGCCTTTCACGCACTGCAGCTCGTTTTTACGACAAAGATCGAGCAGCAGCGGATGCGGCGCGTTGCCGACAGTCGAGATGACCGTGTGCGTCTCGATGACCTGTCCGTCGTCGAGCGTCACTTTGCTCGCGGTCATCGCGGTGACACGCGCGTTGAGGATCATCTCGATCCCGCGCTGGCGCATGTTTTCTTCGCAGTAACGGCCAAGCTGTTCGCTGATTTCCGGCAGCAAGTGCGAGCCGCTGTGGATGAGGATTACACGGAATTCAGGCTTCGCGATGCGCGGATAAAAGCGATTGATGTCCTGGATGAGGTCGAGGATTTGTCCCGCGGTTTCAACGCCGGAAAATCCGCCGCCGACGACGACAAACGTCAGCAGTCTGCGCATCACCGTCGGATCGGACTGCAAATTCGCTTCCTCGATTCGGTCAATCAACGAGCCGCGCAGTTCCATCGCGTCACCGACGCTTTTCATCAAAAACGCATGCTCCGGCATGCCCGGAACGCGGCTCAGATCGACGATACCGCCCATCGCAAGCACGAGATGGCCAAACTGCACATCTACTTCGCCGGTGAAATTCCCTGCGCTTAACGTGAGTGTGCGCTTCGGTAAATCAAAGCTGGTGATACTACCGCGCAGCACGCTGACGCCGCGGCACAATCCACGAATCGGATTCACAACGTGGCGCGGGGAAATCGACGAGCCGCAAACCTCCGCGAGCATTGGCTGGAAGACCATGTAGTTGTGATCCGCGATGATCGCGACCCGCTCGCGAGCGCCGCTGCCAAGCGCCTTCGCGAGCGATTGCGCGCAATATACGCCCGCAAATCCGCCACCGGCGATCACCACTTCGTAATTCAAACACTCCGCGCTCATGACAGCGAATGCAGCGCGATTCTATTGCCCTCGGAATCGAGAATCACCGCGCGAAATCCGTAAGGCCCGATCTGATGTTTTTCCGCGAGCACTTTGCCGCCGTTCGCTTTTACCGCGTCCGTCGCCGCATCGAGCCGGCCTTCGACGGAAAGATAAACAAGCGGCCCGTTTTGCGACGGCTTATTGTCATCCATCGCTGTGAGACAGCCGGAGACGTTATTTTCCGCGTGCGGCAAAAGTCCGAACGCACAATCCGGTCCGGCCATTTCCTTTGTGACCTGTGTCCCGAGCACAGCGGAATAAAATACAATCGCGCGATCGAGATCGGTGACGGGAATATCAGTCCAGCAAATCGTGTTGTTCATGTTGAAAATTGAAGTCCGGCACGGTGCAAGAAAGCTGGCAGAATGCTCAGCGCCGGCGCCGCACCGGCTGCGGTTGAGCGTTGTCCTCCGGATATTGTTTCTGGCTGTGCCAGATGAGCCGCCACGGCTCGCGCTTTACCGTGTCGCTAAATTGCTGGATGTTGTGCCCGGCTTGCGTCAAATCCGGACTCAAACTCGACATCGTGCTCTTCAATTGATCGGAAGCCTGCCGGAAGTTCTGCAGCGAGATTTCGATGTTTTTGTTTTTCGCGAGGTCGGTTGTGAGTTTGTCGATGTTTTCGATTGCGTCGTGGAGATGACCGTTTGGTCCCGTAAGCGTCTGCAAATTGTCGAGCGTCAGTTGGATTTTGCCGTTGCTGCCGGAAATCTCGACGAGGTTGTGGCCGAAATCACGGAAGTTCACGATCGCCTGATCGATGTTGCCGCCGGGCTGCGTCATGTCTTTCAAACTCGAAGCCGTGTCGCGCAACTGCGCCATCGTCTTTTCCGCCTCCTGCGCGACGGGTGTTACGACGTTTTTAACAACGTCAACCGCCTCCGCGATCGATGCCGAAAAATCCTTCTGCCGTTCGCCCTTGAAATACGTGCCGTTTTTTGCGGCGCCGGTGCTTTCGTCGCCGCTGGAAAAGTCGATCACCTGCTCGCCAAGCAAGCTGTATTGCACCATTCGCACCTGCACGTTGTTGTAAATCTGCGCGTCGCGATCGACGCGGACTTCGATGAGCGCTTCATATTCCGGTTTGCCCTGTTCTGGCTTTGGGCGATCAGCGAGTGGCACAGGAGAGGAAAGCTTTGTGACCTGGCCGATTTTGCGACCCGCGAGCAACACAGGCGCGCCGAGTTTGATGCCGCCAGCGTTGTCAAAAAAGATGTGATACGTGTTTACCGGCTTGAAAACACCGGGGGCGCCGAGCGCCAGCAACACGGCGGTGATGATGGCGACGCTGACGAGAACGAGCAGCCCTGTGCGGATTTCTTCGCGGCGGATTTGCATTAGCTTTTTTTGTTTTCCAAAATCGGCCCGTCAGTCTTGCCTTCGACGAACTGTTTTACCACTTCGTTTTCCGAACGGCGGAATCGTTCGGGCCGGTCTTCCTCGATGATTTTGCCTTGGTAGAGCATGGCTATGCGCGTGGCGATCTTAAATGCGCTGTCCATCTCGTGTGTGACAATAATTGACGTGGTGTTTGCTTTTTCCGTGAGGGAAATAATGAGCTCGTCGATCACGGACGAAATCACCGGGTCGAGTCCCGCACTTGGCTCGTCGAACAAAACCAGCTCCGGGTTCAGCACGAGCGCGCGCGCGAGGCCGATGCGCTTTTTCATGCCGCCGCTCAGCTCCGACGGCATGCGCTCGCCGGTGTCTTCCATGCCGACCATCGCGAGTTTCTCCTCGATGATTTGATCGATTTCCTCGCGCGATTTGTCGGTCAATTCCTCCAGTGGCAATGCGAGATTATCGCGGATGGTGAGGGAACTGATGAGCGCGCTGTATTGATAAACCATGCCGATTTTTTGCCGCATGCGATTCAGCTTTGCCCGGCTCATGTGCGTGACTTCTTCGTTTTTAAATTTCACGCTGCCGTGCTGCGGATGGAGGATGCCGAGGATCAAACGCAGCGTCGTGCTTTTGCCGCTGCCGCTCTGGCCGAGGATCACGAGGCGCTCGCGCGGCGCGACGGAAAGGCTCAGTCCTTTGAGAATGCGTGTTCCGTCGAAGCTGAGATCGACGTTGCTCATTTCGACAAGCGGCGTGTCCATCAGTCGTAAAGCGCGACGAGCACGATATTGGCGAGCGTGTCAAAGCCGATGACGACCGTTATCGCGGTGACAACGCTTGACGTCGTCGCATCGCCAACGCCCGCGGCGCCGCCTTTTACGGTGAGGCCCTTGTAGCAAGCGACGAGGCCGATGATGAGTCCGAAGAGGAAGCTTTTAATCACGCCGGCGATGATGTCGCGCCGCTGCAGCGCGTCATGGATCAAATCGAAAAAATACGGCAGCGAAATGTTGAGGTGCAGATCGCTGATGAATGCCGCGCCGATCAGCGCCATGATATTCGAGACGACGACCAGACACGGCATCAGCAAAAAAACCGCGAGCACCCGCGGTGTGACAAGAAAACGCAGCGGGCCGATTCCCATCGCTTCAATCGCTTCGACTTCCTCGGCGACGGTCATCGTGCCAAGCTCCGCTGTGTAAGCCGCACCGATTCGCGCCGCGACCATGATGCCGGTGATCAACGGACCGAGTTCGCGCGTGAAGCCGACTGCAACAAGCCCCGGCACGAGCCGTTCCGTGCCGAAACTTTGCAACTGGTAACCGGTGAGCAGCGCCATCGTCAGGCCGAGGAAAAGCGACACGAGCGCCACGAGCGGAATCGAGCCGACGCCGGCGCGATCCGTTTGCTCGAAAAAAATCGCCGGTCGAAATGGCAATCGTCCTCGACGAGTGTGCTCCAGCGTTTCCTGAGCCGTCTCGAACAACAGCCAGACGACGCTGCTCAGGTGCTGCAGCATATTACGAACGGGTGGAAAACGATCGAGGATCACAAAGTTTGGAGACGGGCGTGGTCAATCGTTGTCAGCCGGCGGCGTTTCGCGCCGAGGCGCGGGATGCAATCGATGAGAGCGCGGGTATAAGGATGCTGCGGATTCGAGAGCACGTCACGCGTTTGGCCGTATTCGACGATGTTGCCGCGATACATCACCGCGACGCGATCGGCGATGTCGCTGATGATTCCGAAATTGTGCGTGATCAAAATGATCGCCATCGAGAGTTTTGATTTCAGCTCGCGCAGTTGCGCCATGATTTGCGCCTGGATTGTGACATCAAGCGCCGTCGTCGGCTCGTCGGCGACGAGCAAATCGGGCTGACACGAAAGCGCCATCGCGATCATCGCGCGCTGCTGCATGCCGCCGCTGAGCTGATGCGGATAATCGCGCATGCGCTTTTCCGGTTCGACAATCCCGACAAGGTTCAGCCATTTCACAATTTCCGTATCGACGTCTTTTACATCCCGCCGGTGCAGTTTAATCGCTTCCGCAATTTGGTTACGGATCGTAAACACCGGGTTGAGCGACGTCGATGGCTCCTGAAAAATGTAAGCGATGTCGCCGCCGCGAATTTGGCGCAATCGACGCGGGCGCATCGCGAAAATGTTTTCACCTTTCCACAAAATTTCGCCGCCGACGTAGTGCGCGGGCGGCTCGGGCAGAAGCCGCGTGAGCGAAAGCGCGGTCACGCTTTTTCCACTGCCGCTTTCGCCGACGATCGCGAGTGTTTCGCCGCGCTGCAGATCGAACGAAACGTTTTTCACCGCGTCGACGTTGCCGTTTTCTGTGACGAAACGGATCGATAAATCGCGAACTTCGAGGAGCGGCTGGTCGGGCATTATTTTCGTTCGGTGCGGGTTTGCGTCGCTTTGCGCAACGCTTCGCCCGCGAGGTAAAACGCGAGCGCGGTGACGAGAATGGCGAGACCGGGGAAGAGGATCAACCACCATGCGTCGAGGATGTAGGCCTTGCCGTCGGTGATGATGTTTCCCCACGTCGCCTGCGGCGGTTGCACGCCGAAGCCGAGAAAGCTCAAGCCCGCCTCGGTGAGAATTGCGTCGGGCACGCCGAGCACTGCTGTGACGACGATCGGCGCAGCGGCGTTCGGCAGGATATGGCCGAAAATGATGTGCCGATGATGCTGGCCGAGCGCTTTCGCGGCGCGAACGTATTCCATTTCGCGCAGCGTCAGAAATTCCGCGCGAACGAGACGCGCGGTGCCCATCCATCCGGTAATTCCAATCACGATGACTACGTTCCAGATACTGGGGCCGAGATAAGCGACGATTGTTAAAACAAGCGGCAGCGTCGGAAAACACATCAAAGCGTCGACAATGCGCATGACAAGGTTGTCGAGCCAGCCGCCGAGATAGCCGGAGATCGCGCCGACAACCACGCCGATGGCGAGCGAAACGAACACCGCGACAAAGCCGACTGTTAACGAAATGTAACTGCCGTGCAGCATCCGCGTGAAAACGTCGCGGCCGAGATTGTCGGTGCCGAGCCAATGCGTAAAATTGGGCGGCACCAGTTTGATTTGCAGATTCGTTTTGTTCGGGTCGGTCGGGAAAGGAATGTGCGCGATGCTGCAAATTGCGAAGAGGATTGCGATCGCGGCAAGCACGACGAGAAAACAGGCTGACGCGACGCCGATTTTGTCAGCCGAAAAGCGCTCGATGGCGCGTGCACGTGGCGATTTGTCGTTCATTCGAGACGCACGCGCGGATCGACGAGCGCGTAGAGCACATCGGCGATGAGGTTGCCGATCAAAATGAGAACCGCCGTGATGAAATTGAACGCCATGATGAGCGGGTAATCGCGCTCGAGCACCGCGTCGTAAGCGAGACGGCCGATGCCGGGATAGGCGAAGATCGTCTCGACAATCACCGACCCGCTGATCAGTGCCGGCAGCAAATACCCAAGACCGGTGATGAGCGGACGAATCGAGTTTTTAAACGCGTGTTTGTAGAGCACAAGATGATCGGGCAGTCCTTTCGCGCGCGCGGTGCGGATGTATTCCTCGCCGAGCGTTTCGATCATGCTGCCGCGCATGTAGCGCGATTGCGCCGCGATGCCGCCGAGCGCGAGCACGGTCGCGGGCACGAGCACGTGCCAGAATTTATCGAGCGCGACTTGAAAGCCGTTTTTGAAATCGAGACCAAAAGAATGCGTGCCGAGCACGGGAACGCCGATGCCTTGCACAAGGCCGATCACGACGAGATAGGAAATCCAAAATCCGGGCAGCGCGATAAAAACAAACGCCATGATGCTCGTCGCCAGGTCCGGCCACCGGCCCGCATAACGCGCTGCAAAAACGCCGAGCGTAATTCCAAAAACCGTGTCGATGAGCAGCGACATTAAATTCAATCGCAGCGTCGCCGGAAGCCGCTCGCCGATCTTTTCCAGCACGGGTCGCTCGTCCTTGATGCTCGTCAAATTGCCGCTGAGCAGGCCCGACATGATGAATGTGTATTGTTTATACAGTGGTTGGTCGAGGTGATACTTTTTGCGATATGCCTCTTTTACCGCCGGCGTGATTTTCGGATTCAAATCCGCCCACGGAAACGGGCTGCCGGGCGTTAGCGTAAAAATCAAAAACGACACGACGCTGATCACGACGAGCAGCAAACACGTAATCAAAAGTCGGCGGATGATGAATGCGGCCATCGGTTATTGCGGTGTGATTTGCGGACGATATTGCGGCCGGTAAAACCATTCCTGATACACACCAGCGCCGGCTTTTGTCTCGCGAATCGGCTCGTCAGTCCACTTTCCATTCGCCGGCCGCAGCACACGAAATGTGTCTTTCCACATCGCGGTGATCGGCTTCGGGACGGCGAGAAACAGATATGGCTGATCGTCGTAGATCGTTTGCTGGAGCCGCCCTGCGAGCGATTTGATCGTGTCGCGATCGTATTCGACGCGGAGCTGCTCGAGCACTCGATCGACTTCCGGATTTTTGTAGCAACAAAAATTCAACTGCTTCGGGTTGGTCTGCGACGAATGCCAGAGTGTGTATTGATCGTAGTCCACGCCGAGCGCCCAGCCGAGGACGACTGCATCGAAATCGCCGGTGTCCACGTGCCTCTCGAGAAACACCGCCCACTCGTAAATCTCGACTTTTACTTCGATGCCGATTTTGCGCAGGTCGGCCTGCACGAGCGTCGCGATGTCTTTGCGCGCTTCGTTTCCATTGTTCGTGATGAGCGTAAAAGAAAAACGCTGCCCGTTCTTCGTCAGAATTCCGTCCGGGCCCGGCGTCCAGCCGGCTTCTCCGAGCATGCGCTTCGCGAGTTCCGGATCATAGGTGAACGGCTTCACGTCTGCGTTGAAGAACCACATTTCTGGCGGAAAAATTCCGGTCGATTGCGTGCCGTTTCCGTAGAGCACGTATTTGATGATCGAGCCGATATCGACTGCGTGCGCGAGCGCCTGTCGCACTTTTTTGTCCTGAAACAGCGGTCGCCGCAAATTCCAGCCGACATAGGAATATTGCCGTCCGGGCGACTTGAATAAATCGAAGCGTGGGTCGTCTTGAAAACGGCCGATCGACCATGGATCGATCAACCATGAGTCGGTTTGCTTCGTTTGAAATGCGAGCCGCAGCGTGAGCGGATCGGGGAGCACGCGGATCAGCACACTGTCGAGATGCGGCTCGCCGCGAAAGTAATCGGGATTTTTAACAAGCGAGATGTATTCGTTCGTTTTCCACTCCGCGAACTTATACGGACCGGTGCCGAGAATTTTCCGGTTAAAATTTTCCGCCCACCAGTCGGTCGTCTTGCCCGCGAGAATGTGCTCCGGCAGCGGCGGAATCATCCACGCCAGCAGCGCGAGTGAAAACGGTTTGCGGCAAACCGCCCGCACCGTGAGCGGATCGGGCGCTTCGACCAATTGAAACAAATCGAAGTCCGGCTTGCGCGGTGACGCGACGCTTTCGTCCATGACTTTTTGAAACGTAAACACCATGTCCTTCGCGGTGAACGGCGCGCCGTCGTGCCACTTCACACCTTTGTGCAGGTGGAAAACAATTTCCGGCTCCTGCAGGTAATCCATTTTGTCCGTCGTCGTCACATTCGCCGCGAGCGATTTGTTTGCGCCGAGTGCGGTTTGCAATTCATCGACCACGCGTTTTGTATCGCCGGCGACGGTGAATTCAAACGCGCCCGACGATTCGATCCACGATCGCTTCACGAGCGGCGCGGTGACGGCGGACTTGCGAAAATTCGACGCGTATTGCTGCGCGGCTTGCTTCAGCTCCGCGCGAACGATTGTCAGCGGCGCGATTTTTGAATGATCGAGCAGCGCGAAAACTTCGCGCGAGCCTTTCGGACCGGGGATCGAAAAATTGAGGTGAAGCTCCGCGCCGTTCGGTTCGGCGGAAACGAGACTCCAATCAGTCCAGCGATCCGCAGCCTGCTGCACTTTTAGCGCAGCTGATTTCGCATCGGTTTCGTTGAAAAAGAAAATCGTTGTTGTCTGCTTCTGCTCCCAGGAATCGGCGAGATCGCCGACGACTTCCAGATTCTCGTCGTATTTAACAAGCGTGTTGCAAACCCAGCTCTCGACCTCGCTCGCCGCCGCGTCGGAGCTTTGCACCGGATTTAAATTGTGCGCCTCGCCGATACTCGCGGAGATGAGCTCGTTTTTATGATGCGCCTGCGTGTTTTTTTCGCTGTAAAACGCAGCGGCAACGATGCCGCAGAGCAGCAACGGTAGACCGAAAATAAATGCGCGAACGCCAAACATCAGCGGCGGATTTTAGTCGCCGCTTTTCCGTTTTCCATACGCGCGAATTGCGTCGCGCAATTCTGCCGCGCGTTCATAAGCCTCAGTCGCGATCGCCGTTTCCATCTCGCGCTGCATCAGTTCGAGTTTGGTGAGCGGACGGCGCGCGCGGACTTCCTCGAGCCACTCGTCGAGAAATGCGATCTCGGGGCTGCTGGTGACCATTTCCGGAGTGTTTCGCTCATTAAAAATATCGACGATTCTTTCGCGGCCGCGTTCGATCTGCCGCACTGCGCCGATGTAATCCTCGCGCTCGAGTTCGATCGAAGCCTTTGCGCGCGTATTCATCATGATCACGTAAGGACGGAACTGCTCGAACGAAGTCGCGAGCTCCTCGCGCTCCGCGTGCTCGAGCACAAAATTAAACAAATCGAGATTGCGCTGCGTATCACGGATGACTCCCGGAAAATCGTTGAGCTGAAACAGCGCGACGTAGCGATGGTAATATTGAATGCCTTCCTGCTGCATCTCGCCGCATTCCTCGGCATTGATCTGATAATCCTCGCCCGCGTCTTCTTTCTCCTTCGCACGCGCCTTGTGATACGCGAGTAGCGATTCGTAGCCGTGCGGACGATGGCCGTCGGGCCGGCCCTGCGTTTCCATTTGAATCAGCCCAAGGTCGATCCGGAGCTGAATCTTTTCCTTCCCGTCGCCGCCGAGAATTTTGCGCACTTTGATCTGGCCGGGTTCATGCGGCCAGTCGCGGAGCAGATCGTTTAAATCCAAATTCATCTGAAGTTAGTATCGAAATGCGTAAGTGCTTTGTCAACGAACGGTGAGGAAAGTCCGCGCACTTGACTTCAAAATCCGCGTCCCTACATTTGCCGAGCTTTGCCCTGAACTAACATGGCCCGTTCTCTTTTTGTTTGTCTCATTATCCTCACGTTGAGTGTTTGCGCCGCGCCGCGCGCTATCGCCGAAGAGCAGGTGCTCGATGGCATCGCCGCTGTTGTTAACGGCGATGTCATCACGTTTTCACAAGTGCGCGAGCTCGTCGGCGCGCGCGAAAAAGCCTTGCGCGATCAATACAAAGGCCAGGAGCTCATCGAAAAAATCAAAGAGCTGCGCATGGCAGCGGTCAACGACCTCATCGACCGCCAGCTCATCATCCAGGAATTTAAAAAGAACAAATTCCAGATTCCCGATTACGTCATCGACGATCACATCCAGACGCTCATCCGCGAGGAATTCGGCGGCGACCGCAACGCGTTTGTCCGCACTCTCGAGGCGCAGGGTTATACGCTCGCGAAGTTCAAGGAATCCGAGACCGACAAGATCATCGTGCAGGCGATGCGCTCGAAGCAGGTGAAGAGCGACGTCATGATTTCGCCGCAGCAGGTCGATGAATATTACCGCAAAAACAGCGAGGAATTTTCCACGCCGGAGCAGGTGAAGCTCCGCATGATCGTCGTCAAGCGCGGCGGCGATTCCGGCAAGCAAATGGCCGAGGAAATCCGCCAGAAAATTGTCGCCGGTGCGCAATTTGAAAGTCTTGCGCAGATGTATTCCGATGACCCGACCAAGGACGCCGGCGGCGACTGGGGCTGGGTCGACCGCAAGACGCTCAACGAAAGCCTGACGAAAGTTGCGTTCAGCCTGAAGGCGGGCGAGGTGAGCCGCGTCGTCGAAATGGGCGGCAGCTATTATCTGCTCTACGTCGAGGCGAAAAAGAACGCGAGCACGCGGCCATTGGCCGAAGTCCGCGATGACATCGAGAAGAAATTGATGCAAGGCGAGCGCCAGAAACTGCAGGAGAAGTGGATCGCCAGTCTGCGCCAAAAAGCTTACATCAAAACTTTTTGAGCCACGGAAAATCCGTGTTCATCCGTGGCTAAAAACACCATCGGCATCACGCCCGGCGACGCTGCCGGCATCGGTCCCGAAATTGTCGCCGCGGCTCTCGACTCCGGCAAAATCGACCACGATTTCGAATACTGCGTGATCGGCGAAGCGATCGCTTGCGAGCCCGGCAAACCCACACCCGAAACCGCCAAAGCCGCGCATCGCGCATTGGAGGAAGCCACTCGACTCGCGCTCAGCGGCGAGATCACCGCAATCGTCACCGGTCCGATCCACAAAGCGCGAATGCAACAAGCCGGTTTCGATTTTCCCGGCCAGACCGAATTCTTCGCAGCGCGCTCCGGTGTGGAAAATATCGCGATGCTCCTCACCGGCGGCAGCCTCACCGTCGCGCTCGTCACTGCGCACGTGCCGTTGCGTGAAGTCGCGCAACTGTTAAACACAGACGAAATTATTCGCGTCGGCGAATTGCTCGCCGGTTTCCTCCAGCTTCGCACTGGCAAAGCCGCGCGCATCGCTGTCGCCGGCCTCAACCCGCACGCCGGCGAATCCGGCGCGCTCGGTCGCGAGGAAATCGAAATCATCGCTCCCGCGGTCGAGCGATTAAATGCAAAATGCAAAATGCAGAACGCCAAATTTTCCGCACCGCTTTCCCCCGACACGGTCTTCAATCGCGCTGCGAACGGTGAATTCGATGCGGTGCTTTGCATGTATCATGATCAGGGATTGATCCCGCTGAAGCTCCACGCCTTCGACTCCGGCGTGAACGTCACGCTCGGCCTTCCGTTCGTGCGCACCAGCCCCGACCACGGCACCGCCTTCGAGATTGCCGGAAAGGGAATAGCGCGTCCCGACAGCATGATCGCCGCAATCAACCTCGCCGCCGAGCTGACGAAAAAACGAAAACGGTAGAGCGCCGTTCCTGCGCTAAATCTTCGCGCGGATTCCGCGGACGGAGTCGTAGAGCTTTCGCAGGCCGAGCTCGAGGCGGGTTTTGATGGTGCCGAGCGGCGTATTGGTAGCAACGGCGATTTCGCGCTGGCTCATGCCTTTGAAAAACGCGAGCTCGATGGCCTGTTTTTGAAACGGCGGGAGCGCGTCGATGCGAGCGCACAAAAACTGGCGCAGATCGTCCTGCAAAATGTCGTTGTCGATTCGATTGTGCAGCCATGATTCCGGCTGCTGCTCCGTGTGTGTCTCGAGCCGCTCGGTGGCGCGATGATAGGCCTGGCGTTTGCGCAGGCGATCGATGGCGCGGCGGCGTGTGAGGGTGACGATCCAGCCGAGCGCCTGGCCCTTTTTCGGCGAGTAATTTTTCGCCTGCCGCCAGATCTGCATGAAGATTTCCTGCAACAAATCCTCGGCTTCAGCCTCATCGTGAACCACGCGCAGGATGAGGGCCTTCAAGATGCCGCTGTAGCGATCGTAAAGTTTGGCGAGTGCGTTTGAGTTGCGCCGGGCAATGGCGCGCATGATAGCCGCATCCTCGGCGGCAGTGATTTCCTCCGGCTCTTCGAGTAGCGCTTTCATGGTTTTACGCTTTGTTTAATCAGCGATGGTCGCGGCGCGTTTTTTTTGGCGCAGCTTTGGTGTCGACGTTGGCTCGCTCAACTCGTCGAGGATTCGCACCCAGTCTTTCCACGCGTCGTCGTCAACGAGCGGGTTGCCGGGCGTAATCCATTCGCGCGGCGTGGAGGGGCAATCCTCCGTCGGGCAATTCACATTGTGTCTGCCGCGGCGGTCGGTGCTGATGCGGACCTGCCGGCCGGTGAAGGTGCGTTCGCAAAGAACGCAGTGACGGCTTTCGTCGAGACTTTCCCATGGTCGCAGAGGATCGGCTTCGCGCAGGATTTGCAGTTTTTCTTCGGGAGTGAGCAGATGCCGTTTCATGTCTATCACACAATGGGACAAACCGGCGTCGGTAGACAATCGGACGGCCTGCCGAGCTTTTCGTCGGTGAAAAACCTAAGCAGCAGCGTGTTTTCGCGTAGCGCGCATCGTTTTCCTTATCCGGTGCGGTCCGAGACGGGCGCTCACGCCATGATCGCCGCCGGTTACGCGGTCTGCTGCTCGACCCACTGCACGGCGAAGCGGGCGACTTCGCGCGCGGTTTTGAAGTTGAACTTCTCCTTGATGTGCGCGCGGTGGCTCTCGACGGTTTTGGCGCTGAGGTTTAACTGATGTGCGATCTCCTGCACGCCGAGGCCTTCGCCGATGAGTTGCAGCACTTCGAGCTCGCGATCGGTCAGTTTGTCGGTGATCGAATCGCCGGTCTCACCTTGCACGAACTCGCTGATCATCCGTCCGGACATCGTGGGGCTAACGTAAATTTCACCGCGCAAGACCTGCCGCATCGCGCTCATCACACGGTCGAGCGCCTCCTGTTTCATCACGTATCCGCGTGCACCGGCACGCAGAGCGCGCACGGCGTAGAGTGATTCGTCGTGCATCGAGACGACCAGCATCGGCAGCTTCGGGTGCTCGGCTTTGATTGATTTGATCAGCTCGATGCCGTTGGTGCCTTTGAGCGAAATGTCCACGATGACGAGGTCGGGATTCAGCTTGCGGATCGCGTCCAGCGCGAGCGGCGCGCTCTCGGCATCGCCGCACGGCTCGAGATCGTTTTCGGCATTGATCAAATCGCGCAATCCGTGGCGGAAAAGCGGATGATCATCGACGATCAGGATGCGCGATTTCGTTACTTTCGGCTCAGCTTGTGGAGCTGAAAGTTTCCGGGAAGGTTCTTTCAGTTTCATAATTCAGCCACAGTTGTAAGTTTTTCCGGAAGCGAGCATGTCACGCATGTCCCGCTTGGTGTCAATCTATCAATCGAAATCTCCGCGCCAATCGTTCGGGCGCGGTAGGCCATAATGTGCGTGCCCATGCCGTCGGACTTTTGCTTTTCAGGCACGCCCACGCCGTCGTCGCGCACAGTGAGGGCGATTTTGCCGTGGCGATTGTCGAGGCCGATGACGATATGCTTTGCGTTGGAGTGCTTCAGCGCGTTGGTCACGGCTTCCTGCGCGATGCGGTAAAGGTTCAGCGCCACGTTGCTGTCATTGACGGCGATAGCGCTCTCGCACTGCATTTCGCAGTGGACCTGCTCATCGGTGCGCACGGCGAGCTCGTGCAGCGCGATCATCAAGCCCTCTGCATCCATGTGCACCGGGTGCAGGCCGCGCGCGATATCGCGTGCGTGCGTCACGCTGGTATTGATGCGCTCGGCGAGCTTCGAAAGCTCGTCGGCTTCTTCGATTGATTTTTTCGTGAGTCGCGTGGCGAGCGCCCGCGCCATGAATGCAATCGCCGTGAGCTCCTGGCAGAGGCCGTCGTGCAAATCCTGTCCCAGGCTTCGCCGCTCGCGTTCGCTGACCTCGAGGATCTCTTTTTCCAAAAGCAGGCGCGTTATGATTTCGTTGGAGAGATCGGCGTTGGCGCGATGCAGCGCCTCGGTCCGCCGGCGCACGCGATCCTCCAGCACCGCCTTGGAGCGCAACACCGCTGCCTGCGCGTCGGTGCGCTCGATGAATTGCGCGACCTGCCGGCTAATGGCCTGGAGCAGATCGAGCAGGTCGTGCTGCGGCTCGAGGATGTGTTTGTTGAACAGCTCGATCACACCGCGCACATCGGCGCCGCGCACTTCGGCGCCGCGCAAGATCGGAACTGCAAAGGCGGCGTGCAGCCCGCATTTTTTAGCAGCTTTCGCCCGTGGAAAAATCGGTTTCGTCAAGTCCGTAATCCAGACCGGCTTCATTTCCACCCACGCCCGGCCCGGGAGGGCTTCGCCTTGTGCGAACGTGAGCGAGAGGCTTTGATCGATGAACCCTTTTGCGTCGATTTCCGGTTCCTGCCACATCGCCACCGGCTCCAGCCGCTCTGTCTGGGGATTCACCCGCCAGAACCCGGCCGCCTGCCATCCGAGCCGTTGGCATAACAGGCGCAAGACCTCCGGGGCCGCTTCCTCCAGCGTGCCGCACTCCGCCAGCACGCGGGTCACGGCGTATTGCGTGGCGAGGCGCAAATGCTCGGTTTGCAATTTCGTGACGAGCCGCGCGTTCTCCTCCTCGATGCGCCTGCGGTCGGTGACGTCGTTCGCCATCGCCACGACGAAGCGCCGCCCGTCCGCCAGCCGTCCGAGCGGGGAAATATTCATCAGCCACGTGCGATGCGTGCCGCCGCGGGTGCGGATGGTAAACTCCTGCTCGCGCGGCGGTGCTCCGTGGAAGAATTCCTGGTAAACCAGCTTCATCGCGTCCGCCTTGTCTTCGTGCGCCTTGGCCAGCCAGTCGGACATATTCTCGAGCTGCTCGCGCCGGTAACCGGAGGCCTGCACAAAGCCTTCGCTGACGGCGATGATCTCGCCATCCTCCGCGTGCATGATCATCGGGATCGGCGCATTCAGGATCGCGACGCGAAAGAGATTCTCGGCGCGGCTCAATGCCTCCTGCCGGATGCTGTCGCGCATGGAGCAATCGATGATCACGCTGAAAAACACCGCCTGGCCGTCGCCGCGGGCAGCCGGGGAAGTCACCAGCTCGATCGGCATCGTCGCGCCGTCGTGGAGGGTGAGCTGCAAATTCGTGGAGATGATGAGGCTTTCGCTCTTGCAGCGCCGGAGATGGTCGGTAAAAGCCTGGACGGAAGACTTGCTCACGAAATTGAGGAAGGCCTCCCCGAGCACCCGCCCCCGCGTGCTGTGCACGAGGGTGGTAAATGCGATGTTGGCCGCGCGGATCGAGCCTTTGCGATCCAGCACCACGCAAGCCACCGGCGCCAGGTCGAACATATCCAGGGAGAGCTGCTCCGCGCTCGTAGCCGGCTGCGCGACCGCTACGCCCGACGAGGGCAGGGACGCGTGGCTTTCGATTGTGGTGCCAGGGGGAATTCTCTTCACAAAGCCGGTGCAGGATTATGCACGCACGGAGCAAAACTTCAAACGAATCAAGCGAATCTGTCGATATTTGGACACGGTTTTTGACGTCCCAAATGCGGCACGGAGCGTTCCGGACACGGTTTTGGACGTCCGAAATGCAGCGCGGGACGTTCCGGACGCGGTTTTTGACGTCCCAAATGCGACACGGGACGTTCCGGACACGGTTTTGGACGTCCGGAATGCGGCGCGGGACGTTCCGGACGCGGTTTTGGACGTCCGGAATGCGACGCGGGACGTTCCGGACACGGTTTTGGACGTCCCGAATGCGGCGCGGGACGTTCCGGGCGCGGTTTTGGACGTCCGGAATGCGACACGGGACGTTCCAGACACGGTTTTGGACGTCGGAAATGCGGCACCGGACGCGCTGCCCCAGCCTTTTTACCCCTTAACCCCGCGCTTTTTCACCCCGTCGATGTCCACCAGCGTGATTACCGCGCCGTCGATCTTGCTTTCACCCGTGCGATACGGGCGGATGCGCAGCGACCACCAGCGGCCGGCGTTGTCGCGGACTTCCTTGTCGCAGGTGGTGAGGGTGTCGACGACTTTGCGGATCAACTCGGCGAGATCGGGCACGTCGATGTTCGGCTTGATGTCGCTCAGCCGCCGGCCGACGTCGGTCGGGATCAAATTGAACGCCTTTTCCGCCTGTGGCGTCATCCGGCGGATGACGAGCGAGTTGTCCACCATCACGATCGGGATATTGATGCTGCTGAGCAGATTGTTGAGGTCGTTATTCGCCTGCGTCGTCTCGTAATGGCGGGTGTTGAGCTCTTCGTTGAGCGTGGTGAGCTCCTCGTTGGTGCTCTGGAGTTCCTCCTTCGCCGTCTCGAGTTCCTCGTTGGTGCTCTGCAGCTCTTCGTTGCTCGACTCGATTTCCTCGTTGGCCGACTTGAGTTCCTCGTTGGTCGCCTCCTGCTCCTCGATGATCGCCTGGAGCGATTCCTTCGTCGAACGCAGCTCGGTTTGCAGCCGCTCGTTTTCCATCGTGCCAGGGTCCTGCGTCCTGCGGCGGCCCTTTTTGGAAACGTCCCGCGCCGGCGCTTCCTCGAAAATGACGAGAAACCACTGCTGCGACGCAGCCGGGATGCGGAACGGCACGACCTCGATGTTGATCACCACCGCATCGCGCCCGTGGCCGAGTTCGATGCCTTCCTTGCGGACGTTGATGCCGTGCTTGACCGCCTTGTGCACCGCACCGCGCACATCCATGGCGAGGCCGCCGTGAACCATGTCGAGCAGGTTCAGGCTCGCGGCGCCGGGCGCGTGCTCGATGTATTTTCCCGTTCGCCCGCGGAAGTGCAGCACCTGCATGTCGGCATCGATCACCACGCCGGCGGGCGCATAATTATTCAGCAGCAGCCTGTCGGCAGTGCGTGTGACCTCGACGCCGAGGTCGCGTTCGTGCTGGCGAACGCGGAATCGCTGCCCGGCCTCCACGTCCACCGGCGAAAGTGCCTTCGACGTAAACTCGACCGCCGGCGGGTTCGGGACGATTTTTTTGGCGTAAATCTTCTGCTTCCGGTCCACCATCGTAAAGAGGTCGTTGAAGCCGCCGACCGTCTCGGAGTTGCCGAGCACGAGAAAGCCGCCGGGATTGAGCGCGTAGTGGAAAATGGGGAAGCACTTTTTTTGCAGCGCCGGCCCGAGGTAGATCAGCACGTTGCGGCAACTGATGAGGTCGAGCCGCGAGAAGGGGGGATCTTCGCAGACGTTCTGCCGCGCAAACGTGCACATGTCGCGAATGTTGCGGTTCACCTGCCAGCTTCCGTCCATCTGCGTGAAGAACCGCCGGAGCCGCTCCTCGGAGACGCCCTTGACCGCCGCGTCGGAGAAAAATCCCGAGCGCGCCTTGGTGACCATCGGCTCGCTGAGGTCGGTGCCGAAAATCTGCACCTTCACGTTGGCGAGCTCCTTGCCGAGCGCCTCGACCATGCAGATCGCCAGCGAGTAAACCTCCTCGCCGGTGGAGCAGCCGGGCACCCAGCAGCGGATTTCGCCGTCGTCTTTTTTGTTGCGGATGATCTTCGGCAGCACGCTGCGCTTGATCGCGGTGAAAGTCGCCGCGTCGCGGAAGAAGCCGGTGACGTGGATGAGGATTTCATTAAAAAGCTCGTCCACCTCGCGCGGGTTCGCGCGGAGAATTTCGACGTAGCGCTCGATGCTCTCGACCTGCTGCAGGATCATCCGCCGCGCGATGCGCCGGCGCAGCGTGGAGTGCTTGTAGTTGGCAAAGTCGACACGCGACCGCTGTTTTAACAGGAAGTAAATCTTGCCGAGCTCGTCCGCGCCTTCCGGAAACGGCTCGCGCTCCTCCTGCGCAGCGGCCTTTCCGCTCGCGTGCCGCGGCCAGTCGGGATGCTTCGCGATTTTCGCGAGCTCCTCCGCGATCGCTTTCGCCGGCAAAATCTTGTCCACGCTGCCCGCCGAGATCGCGCTGCCGGGCATGCCGAAAAACTTCGCGCTCGCTTCCGACTCGGCGATGGTGATGCCGCCCTCGAGCTTGATCGTCGCCAGCCCGAGCGTGCCGTCCGCGCCCGTGCCGGAAAGCACCACGCCGATCGCCGCCGTGCCTGCATCCTGCGCGAGCGAATCGAAAAAACGATCGACCGTCAAATGCGGCCCGTGCGGCTCGGTGTATTTCGAAAGGCGCAGCGCACGCTTGTTGAGCGTCACGCTGTAATTCGGAGGCAGCACGTAAACGTGATTCGGCTGCACGCCCACGCCATGACGAATGTCGCGCACCGGCATCTTCGTCGTGCGACCGATGAGCTGGGCGAGGCTGCTGCTCTGCTGCGGCGAGAGGTGCTGGACGATGACGAAGGCCATGCCCGTATCCGGCGGAAGTTTTTTAAACAACGTCAGCATCGACTCCAGTCCGCCCGCCGATCCGCCGACACCGACAATCGCGAACGATTCCGCCGATTTTGTTGATTCCTTTTTTTTCGCGGGCCGTTCGCGGCTCTTCTCGATTTTTTTGGAACGCGGTTTCGGTCTCTTCGGCATGGCGAGTTACGGTAAGACTCGTTTCGCCGCATTCGCAAGTCCGCGGTGTCTCCCGAAAGGCGGATTTCCGTGCTGAAACGATCGCATCTAAAAGCGAGTCGTGGCTTTTAACTGCGGAACATGAAAAAAACCGCGCCGACGAGGCAGAGCCCGGCCCAAAGATAATTCCACGTGAACGCCTGCCGCATGTAGAGCAGCGCGAACGGCAGGAACACTGAGAGCGTAATCACTTCCTGCAGAATCTTCAGCTGCGAAAGATTCAGCGTCGTATAGCCGATGCGATTCGCCGGCACCTGCAGCAGGTATTCAAACAACGCGATGCCCCAGCTCAGCAGCGCGGCGATATACCATTTGCGGTCGCTCCAATTCCGCAAATGCGCATACCATGCGAATGTCATGAATGTGTTTGAACAGGCGAGCAGCAGGATCGTTTTCAGAACAATCGGCGATTTCATTGCGGCGGGAAAATAGCGCGCCAGCCCGACAGCGGCTACGAAATGTTCGCGCTAAATTGAAGCCATCCTCAGGCGACCATCGCTCCCGCAACCATGCCCTGCCTCGTCCGAAAACCGGGCGAGGCAGGCTTCCTATGAACCGCTCAATCCTCGTCCACGATCACGCGATCGACGAGCATGCCGTCGCCTTCGCGGATGTAGTGAACGTGCACCGGCGCGCCGACTTTGATGCGGGTGCGCACGTCTTCCTCGGAGAGCGTTTTGCCGCTCTTGGTCACATAGGTGACCGACTTGCCGAAGCGATAAGAGCGCGGTCCGCTCGATTCTTTCAGCACGATCGTGCTGCCGGGACTGAACTCGGTGATCGTGCCGCCGGACTCAGTGGTCGTGGTCGTGGTCGTGGACTCGGTGACTTGCGCCCAAGCGAACGGTGCAAGGGCAGCTACCGTGATGCTAATGATGGTTTTCTTCATGTTTTCTCCTTGTTTCTTTGTTTCAAACGGGACGCCGACCGTCCTTTTCCACGTGGAAAACCGATCGCCTCCCTTTTTTATAGCTTCGGAAATATCACAACGAATGGCCGTGCGTTGGCGTCTATGGAACTTATGAAAATATCAGGGAATCGACCGATTGATTCCTTGGACGGGTTTCCGGCTTAATGCGCACATGAAAATCTGGACGCCGAGTCAGGATCCGCGGGTGCAGGCGCAAAAATGGACGTGCATCATCGCGGGCAGTTTTCTCCTGCTGGCTGCGGCAGCGGAATTGGTCGCGTCGCTGTTGCGTTAGGCCACGCAGCGCCACGAGGAAACCTGTTTATTTCCCGTGTTCCTCGCGCAGTATTTCGCGCGCTTTTTTGCCAAGCGACTGGTCCTGGTTGCAATGGACGACGGCGTAGAGTTTGCCGCCGCGATAATAGCGCAGGATGAACTTCCGCTTTTCACGCGCACCCTCACACTCCACGCGCGATGGCGGCAACATGAAGTCGCCGAAAAACTCGAAGCTCAGGTCGAAGACATCGCTGAAAAAGTAGGGGATGTAGTCGAAGCGAATGCGTTTTTTGCCGCTCATGTTCTGACCGGCGATGTAGCCCTGCTCATTCGCGCAATCCCAGTGATCGACCCGGCGCATTCCGCCGAAGAGTTTGTCGGGATAAAGCGCGATGTCGCCGGCTGCGTAGATGCCTTTCTCGTCGGTCTCAAGGTAGTCGTTGACCGGTGTGCCGTTCGGCGTGTTGAGCGGCGTGTTTGCGACGAGCTCGAGGTTCATCTCCGCGCCGACGGCTACCAGCGCCATTTGCGCTGCAAAGCGGTCGCCGCTTTTGGTCTGGATGTTCTTGAGCACGGTCTTGCCCTCGAAGCCGTTGATGTCCTGACCCATCATCAACATCACGTCGTGATTGCGGAAATACTCGGTGAGCCACGTGGAGGTTTCCGGATCGAGCCACTTCTGCCACATCGTGCGGTTGCGGTTCATCAGCATGACTTTCATCTTTGCCTGCGTGAGCGAAGCCGCTGTCTCGATCGCGATAAAGCCGCCGCCGATAATGGTGATGTGTTTTTCCGTCTGCGCCGCTTCCTTGATCGCGAGTGCATCGCGCACGGTGCGGAGGTAAAAGACATTGCCGAGATTCACGCCGGCGACTTGCGGCCTGCGCGGCCGGCTGCCGGTGGCGAGAAGCGCTTTGTTAAACTCGATCGTCTGGCCGTCCTCCAGCACGGCAAGTTTGCGCTCAATGTTTAAACCGCGAACAACAGTGCCTGTCCGCAACTCGATCTTGTGTTTCGTAAACCACGCGCTGTCGTTGTGAAGCAGCTTGTCAACGGG
>Ga0070741_10003570_pt1 | contig 38273 bp, 31 predicted proteins | sample Coa_R1_4_FD_66440 | JGI IMG/M metagenome (GOLD analysis project Ga0070741, IMG submission 66440) | Surface soil microbial communities from Centralia Pennsylvania, which are recovering from an underground coalmine fire - Coalmine... | ecosystem: Environmental > Terrestrial > Soil > Unclassified ... | reverse complement strand
CGGCCCGATGTATCCGGTCAGCACCATCGTGATGCAGAACTCGGTCAAGCCGCATCAGCTCGGCACCGCGACCGGCACCTTGAACTTCTTCCGCACCCTGGGCGGCGCCATCGTGGTCGCGGTGTTCGGTGCCATCATCCTGGGCGGCGTTGCCGAAGGCTCGACGATGACGCTCGACAAGCTCGCCGCCGGGCACAGCGAGCTCGGCCCGGCGTTTCACTGGGTGTTCATCGCCGCCGCGATCTGCCTCGGCATTTCGTTTGGCTGCTTGCTGGCGGTCGAGGAACGGCCGCTGCACGGGCCGGCGCATCACGCCGAAACGGCCGTGGATTAAAGCTCCCGCATGACTGCCCCCCGCGCTCCATGCTTGCGCCCGCGCAGGCCGCGGCGCAAAGCTAAGCCAAAGCCGTAAGGGGCCGCGGGAGTGCCGGTTACAGCATCGTCAAAACACGGCACCGGCCGGCCGCCGCATCGGGAACCGAAGGCCGTGGATGCGCCGCCCCAAGCGGAGGCCGCGCCGCCGATACCCGCAGAGGTCCATCTCGGCCGCCGCGAGGTCATCGGCATCATCGGCGGCCTGGCGCTGGCCATGTTCCTCGGCGCGCTCAACCAGACGGTGGTGGCGACCGCGCTGCCGACCATCGGCCGCGCCTTCGACGACTTCGAGAATCTGTCCTGGGTCGTCATCTCCTATTTGCTGACGTCGACCCTGGTGGCGCCGCTCTACGGCAAGCTCAGCGACATCTACGGCCGCCGCGGCATGATGCTGGTGGCGCTCGGCGTATTCATGGCGGGTTCCGCCGCCAGCGCCGTGGCGCCGAGCATGTTCATGCTGATCCTGGCGCGCGGCCTCCAAGGACTCGGCGGCGGCGGCATCGTGCCGCTGACACAGGCGATCATCGCCGACGCGGTGCCGCCGCGCGAGCGTGGCTATTACCAGGCCTATACGGGTTCGGTCTGGGTGATCGCCGGCGCCGGCGGCCCGGTGCTCGGCGGCGTCATCGCCGATCACCTGCATTGGTCGCTGATCTTCTGGCTCAACGTTCCGATCGCCATTGTCGCCGCGCTGTTATCGCAGCGTCAGCTCAAGCGGCTGCCGCAGCACGAGCGCGCGCACAAGATCGATCTCACCGGCGCCGGGCTAATGATGGTGTCGGCCCTGACGCTGTTGCTGGCGCTGACCTGGGGCGGCACGCGCTATCCGTGGCTGTCGTACGAGATCGTCACATTGGTCGTCGTCGCCGCCGTGCTCACCGCCGTCTTCATCTGGTGGGTGCTGCACGTCACCGAGCCGTTCTTGCCGCTTGCCATTCTCGTCAATCCGATAATGCGCTTCGGCACGCTCACCACCGCGTGCACCCAGGGCGTCAACATCGGTCTGACGATCTTCGTACCGCTCTACTATCAGCTCGTCCACGGCCTGTCGGCGAGCGATTCCGGGCTGGCGCTGATCCCGATCGTGATGATGACGACGCCGGGCTCATATCTGTCCGGCCGCGCCATGCTCTATCTCAACCGTTACAAATGGGTGCCGCTGCTCATGCTCAGCTTGGCCGCGGTGGCGCTGCTGGCGCTGGTATTTTATCCGCTGATGCCGGTATGGGCTGTCGCCTTTGTCATGTGCCTGGTCGGCATGGGCACCGGCAGCTCGTATCCGGTCGTCACCGTATCGATTCAGAACGCCGTGTCGCATCACCAGATCGGCGTCGCCATGGGGGCGATGAATTTCTTCAGGGCGCTCGCCAGCGCCTTCGTGGTCGCGGTGATGGGCGCCATCATGCTGGCGCATCTCGGCGCCGCGCCGGAGCGCGGCGCCGGCGCCGCAACCGCCATCGTCACGGTGGCGCACAATGCGACCGGCGACGTGCTCGCCCACACGTTCAGCATCATCTTCGCCGTCGCCGCCGGTTTTCTGCTGCTCGGCATTGCGACGCTGGTGCTCATGGAAGAGCGGCCGCTGCGCACTACCATCCGCGCGATGCCGGCGCGCGAAGCGGACTGATCGTCGAACGCGCTACGGAACTCCCGGCACCTTGACGCGGATCTTGTAGATGCTGGTGCGGGCCGCGATGTAGAGCGTCTTGCGATCGGCATCGCCGAACTCGACATTGGCCGAGAGCTCCGGCGTCGGGATGGTGCCGATGTGCTTGCCGTCGGGCGTGACGATCCACACGCCGCCGGGCCCGGTTTCCCAGAGATTTCCGTTGATGTCGACGCGCAGGCCGTCGGTGATGCCGCGCTCCGGATCGCTGTTCATGTCGATCAGCATGCGGCCGTTGGCGAGCGTATCGCCGGGCAGCACGTCATAGCGTTTGACATAGCGGTCGCGGCTGCCGTTGGCGTAAAGGATTTTCTCGTCCGGCGAGAACGCGAGCCCATTGGTGTTCGGGATATCGGTAATGACGCGGGACACCTTGCCGTCCTTGAGCATGTACAGGCCGCCGAAGTCGAGCTCCTTGCGCGGATCGCTGGTGGTGTGGCGCAGGCCGCCGAAGCCGTCGGTGAAATAGATCGCGCCGTCCTTCTTCACCACGACGTCGTTGGTGCCGCCGAAGCGCTTGCCGTCGTAGCGGTCGGCGAGCACGGTGCGTTTGCCGTCCCACTCGATGCGGTCGATCGAGCGCCCGGCCCAGGTGGCGATGACGAGCCGGCCCTGCCGGTCGAGCGCGAGCCCGTTCGAGCCGATCATGGGGAATTCCTCGAATTTCGGGTCGCTCTTGTCTTTGCCGTTGGTCTGCATGAAGCCGACGCGCCAGATGTCCCGGCCGGTGTAGCCGCTGCGGTCGAGATAGATCGAGACTTTGTCGTCGAGCGGATTCCACATGTAGATGACGTTGGCGGGGATATCGCTGAACAGCAGATAGCCGGCCTCGCCGCGCGGCACCCACAGCGCGCCTTCGGTGAAGCCAAAGCCCGTCTTTACCAGTTCGAGCTTGGCATCCGGCGCGATCAGCGCGTCGAGCGCCGGATCGAGGCGACGGATCGGCGCTGAGTGTTGCTCTTGTGCCTGCGCCAGTCCCGTCAAAGCCATGATGCAGAACGCGGCAAGTATCGGCACGGTGCGCATGGATGCCCCCCTCGGTGTGATTGGAAGTGCCTCAAAGCGTAACGGCCCGCGTGCCGTGACGAAAGGGCCGAGTGAGGCGCTTTTCCGGCGCGCGTCGTCGTCGTAAGCTTCCGGCAAAATCAGCGGGAGGGACAGGTGCATCGCAAATCGATTTGGCTTGCTGCAATCGTGGTGACAGCCGTCATGGCAGGCGCCGGCACAGCACCGCTCCCGGCACGCGCCGACAGCACCATCATCGACGACTGGTCCAAGGCGAAGCTGCCGGCGCCGCCGCAGCTCAAGCCGGTCACGCTCGATCCGAAGACGACGGCGCTGCTGGTCATGGACTTCACCGTGCAGACCTGCACGCCGGCGCGGCGGCCGCGCTGCGCCGATTCCGTTCCGAAGGTGAAGAAGTTCGTCGAGGCAGCGCGCGGAAAGGGTGCGCTGATCATCTACAGCGTCGCCGTGCCGAAGTCGGTCCCCGGCGACATTTTGAAGGAGCTGACGCCGGCACCCGGCGAGCAGGTGCTGCCGCCGCTCGGCCCCGACAAGTTCATCAATAGCGATCTGGAAAAGACCCTGCACGACAAAGGCATCACCACCGTGGTGGCCATGGGCACGCAGGCCCAGACCTCGGTGCTGCATACCGGCGGCGAAGCGGCGCTGCGCGGCTTCAAGGTGATCGTGCCGGTCGACGCCATGTCGGCCGACGATCTTTTCCCCGAGCTTTACACCGCCTGGCATCTGTCGACCGCCGCGCGCATCAGCAATCAGGTGACGCTGACCAAGCTCGACATGATCGGGTTTTGATCCGCGCTCCGCGCCTGCGTCTTCGAACACCGGGAGCCGTCGCCGATTCGCCAGCGTCGGATAACCGACTTTGCGTGCAGAACGGTAGCGCGGTCTCAACGCAGCTGAACGCTGATAGTGCGTCCGTTCTTTATTGCGGCGGCTGAATGCGCGCCACTGCCGACGTCCATCGCGGCGGCATGGCGGACGCGACAATTCCATCAGGAACTCGGAGTTTGCCCAGCGGTTACGCAATCAGTGTGTCGTTAATCGCAAGCAACTTCCGATGAAGCACGATCCAAAATTCTTCGCCAACAGACAGCCGGCTGGAGGCTGGGGTTCCGTCCAATCGCTGGGCCGCAGCCTCACGCGCGAGCGCGTTCCGTTCAGCGGCACGCGCATCCTGTCGCATCAGAACAAGCCCGACGGCTTCGCCTGCGTGAGCTGCGCCTGGGCCAAGCCGGCCAAACCGCATCCGTTCGAATTCTGCGAGGAAGGCGCCAAGGCGACGACCTGGGAAATTACCAGCCGACGCTGCACTCCGGATTTTTTTGCCGAACACACCGTCTCCGCGCTTGCCTCGCGCAGCGATCACGAGCTCGAGGAACAGGGACGGTTGACCCATCCGCTGCGCTGGGACGCACGAAGCGACAAGTATGTCCAAGTCGAATGGGCCGACGCCTTTGCCGAAATCGGCCGCGAACTCAAGGCACTCGATCCCAAGCAAGCGGTTTTCTACAGCTCCGGACGGGCTTCGCTCGAAGCGTCCTATATGTACGCCCTGTTCGCGCGCATGTATGGCAACAATAATCTGCCCGACAGCTCCAACATGTGTCACGAGAGCACATCGGTCGGCCTGCCGCTCAGCATCGGCGTGCCGGTCGGCACCATCACGCTCGATGACTTTCAGAAAACCGATTGCATCCTTTTTTTCGGGCATAACACCGGATTAAGCGCACCGCGCATGCTGCACGATCTGCAGGAATGCGGCAAGCGCGGCGTTCCCATCATTGTTTTCAATCCGCTCGTCGAACGCGGCCACGAGCGTTTCACCAATCCGCAAAACCCCATCGAAATGCTGGCGAAGCCGTCGACGCAAATCAGCTCGCAATACCATCAGATCAAGGTCGGCGGCGACAAGGCGGCGCTGATGGGGCTGTGCAAGGCGCTGTTCGACGCCGACGACGTAGCGCGACAGTCCGGCGCCGAGCGGGTGCTCGACCTCGCTTTCATCAGTGAGCACACCCACGGCTTCGCCGACTTTGAAAAAGCCGTGCACGATACGACGTGGGCGGAGATCGAACGGCGCTCGGGCCTGCCGCGGCAGGCGATCGGCGCCGCGGCGGCGGTCTATGCGCAGGCCAAGGCCGCCATGATCGCCTACGGCATGGGCCTGACGCAGCAAGTGGGCGGCGTCGAAAACGTGCAGATGCTGGTCAATCTGCTGCTGCTTCGTGGCAATATGGGAAAACCCGGGGCCGGCGTGCTGCCGGTCCGCGGCCACTCGAATGTCCAGGGCCAGCGCACCGTCGGCATCACCGAGAAGCCCGAGCTTGTTCCGAACGACAAGCTCAAGGAGCTGTACGGTTTCGATCCCCCCAAGGAAAAAGGCCTCAACTGCACGGAGGCGGCCGAGGGCGTGATCAAGGGCGAGGTCCATGCCGTCTTTCAGCTCGGCGGCAATCTCGTTCGGTCGTTGCCGGATCACGCCCAGCTTGTGCCGGCGTGGCGGCGCCTGCGCCTGACCGTGCAAATCCTGACCAAGCTCAATCGCTCCTGCCTGGAGCACGGCGAAATCTCCTACATCCTGCCGTGCCTCGGCCGCATCGAGGTCGATGAGCAGGCAACCGGCCCGCAAGCCGTGAGCATGGAGGACAGTACCGCCTGCATTCACGGCTCCCGCGGCATTGCCAGCCCGGCCGGCAAATATCTGCGCTCCGAACCGTGGATCGTTGCCGAGCTCGCCAAGGCGACGCTGCCGCAAAATCCGAAGGTCAACTGGGATTGGTGGGTGGCGGATTATCGCCGCATCCGCGATGCCATCGAGCAGACCTATCCGGAGATGTTCCGCGACTTCAACGCGCGCATGTTCCAGCCCGGCGGCTTTCACCGGCCGCTCGCGGCAAAGCATCGCGAATGGAAGACAAAAACCGGCAAGGCGAATTTCATCGTGCCGGAAAGTCTTGCGGGCAACGTCGACACGCCACCGGATCAAAGCGGCGTCTTCCAGCTCGCCACGATCCGCAGCCAAGGCCAATTCAACACCACTGTTTATTCCGATCGCGATCGCTTCCGAGGCGTGTCGGGCACGCGCATGGTTCTGTTCATGAACCCGGCCGACATCGCACGCATGGGGCTTGGGGAAGGTGACATCGTCGGTCTTTCGACCGCGATCGGCGACGGCATCCGTCGTCACGTCGGCGGTTTCTTGGTGCGGCCGTATAATATCCCCGAGGGCTGCCTCGCCGCCTATTACCCGGAATGCAATCCGCTGGTGCCGGTGTCGCATCACGCCAAGGGCAGCTTTGTGCCGGCCGTCAAAGGCGTGCCGGTCCGTATCGTCAAAGGCGAGGAGGCGCACGTCGCATGACCGAGCTCGCCGTGCCCGTATGGGACTCGCCGACGTTCGCACCGGAAATAGCGGAAACGTCATCCCTGCCGCCGCCCGTCGAACGTTTCCGACGTGCGCGTTGGCGCGGCCAAGTCATCACCGGCGGCGAGCGCGTGTTGGCCGAAGAAACGCCGGTGGCGTTTACCTATGACGGCTCTTCGCATGCGGTCATGATGGCGACGCCGTGCGATCTCGAGGACTTCGCGGTCGGCTTCAGCCTGTCCGAGGGCATCGTTACCGCTGCGAACCAGATCGAAGCGCTTGAAGTGATGCCGAATGAGCTGGGCATCGAGCTGCGCATGTCCATCGCCGCGGCGCAACGGGAAAAGTATCAGCACCGCCGCCGTTATCTTGCCGGCCCGACCGGCTGCGGCCTGTGCGGCGTCGAAAGCCTCGACGAGGCGTGCCGGCCGTTGCGCCACTCGACCAGCGAGCTGCGCATCTCGGCCGCATCCATTCATTCGGCGCTCAAGGATCTTAGCCTCAATCAATTTCTCAACCGGCAAGCCCAAGCCCTGCACGCCGCCGCGTTCTGCCGGCCGGGCGGAGGTCTCACGGTGCGCGAGGACGTCGGCCGGCACAATGCGCTCGACAAGCTTGCCGGAGCGCTGGCGCGCGGCGGTGCGGCGCCGGAGACGGGTTTTCTGGTTCTCAGCAGCCGGGTGTCGATCGAGATGGTGCAAAAGGCAGCCGCCATGGGCGCCGCCGTCATCGTGGCGGTGTCCGCGCCGACCGCGCTGGCGGTCCGCGCCTGCGCAGCCGCCGGATTGACGCTCGTCGCCGTCGCGCGCGATGACGCGTTCGAGGTGTTTACGCATCCTGAGCGCATCGCCGGGGGATCGTCGTGGCGCGCGATGCACACGGCGGCTGCCATCGCGGCGGCCGACGCGGCCAATCGGGGCGGCGAGACGCCGCCGCCCGCCGCGCGCTTTTGACCGCTTACTTCCCCGCCTGCTGCTTGAGCGCTGCCAGGTCGGCCTCGCTGCGGAACGTCATCACTGCGACCTTGCTGGTGCGCGAGTAGGGCACCACCACTTCCATCTTGCCGTCCTTCTCGAGGAGCGAGATGTAGCGCGCTTCGGTGCCGCGGGTCGGCAGGTCGAACGTAGTCCATTTGTCGGCTGCCGGGTCGTAGCGCAGGATCACGTCCGACGTCCAAATGTTGAGCCAGGCGTCGTGATGGCTGTCGACGGTGATGTGGTACGGCTGCATCACGCCCGGACCGGGCAGCGGCACGAAGCTGGTCTTGTGGGTGTGGATGTCGATCTTCGCCAGATTGCGGCCCCACGAATCGCCGACCCAGAGCACGTCGCCGTTCTTGTCGGTGCCCATGCGGCGCGGCCCCTCGTTCCACGGCACCGGCGCATTGAAGTCGGGCGCTGAGAACGACGCATAGAACTTGCGGTCGGCATCCGACATGGCGTCCTCGGGCAACGCCACCGGCGGCAACTTGAGCGCCACGGATTGGCCGGTGGCGCTGACGCCCTGGTTGACGGTGTCGATGATCATCTCGGCCCACCAGCCGTTGCCGTCGCGATCGCCGGCGGCGCCGTAAGTGATGCCTTTGCCGTTCGGCGTGTCGAAGGTCGGCGATTTGAACGCGGTGAACTTTTCGGTCGCGGGATCGAAGCGCAGCGCGCCGTCCGGCGCCGACACCCAGATCTGGCCCTTGCCGTCCCAATCGACGGTGGTGGCGCCGCCGGTCGGCGACATGCCGGTCGGCGGCACGAAGGTTTCGATCTTCTCCGTCTTCGGATCGAGCCGGCACAGCGCGCCGCGCCCGACATTGCAATTGAACCAGATGATGCCGTTCGGGTCGCGCGTCATGCCGTGGGTGTTGGCGGCGAGCCCGCTCGACGAGAACACCTTGAACATCTTGACCGCGCCGCTCTTGGCGTCGATGCGGCCGAGCGAGGTCTCGTGGTTCGGCACGTTCGAGGTGAACCACAGATTGCCGTCGAGGTCCGGCCAGGCATCGTGCACCAGCGAACCGCGGCGCGACGGGGTGCCGTTGAGCCAGTCGCTGCCATCGGTCAGCTGTGTCTTGGCCGGCGCATGCATGTCGGGCTGCAGCGGAACGTCGTATTCCTTGAACACGACGCGCGCGGTTTCGCCGGACGGCCGCGGCCGCAGCACGATTTTCGCGTCGCTGGCGCCGGGGCCGCGCACGCGCGCCAGATAGTCGGCAAGCGCCTTCTGGTTATGGTCGATCACGCCCTGCGGTTTGTGATCGGTGCCCTGATAGACGCCCGACACGTTGACGTGCTTCATCAGGTCGAGCACCGCGCTCCAGCCGGCCGCGTCAAAGCGATGCTGCAGCGGATAATTCGGCTGATGGCAGCCGGTACAGTTGTTCTCGACGATTTTCTTGAGCAGCGCGTCTTGCGGATTGGCGTCCGGCAGCGATGCCATGGCGAGATCGCCGGGCAATTGCTGGAAATAGTCGCCGGCAAGCGGCGTCAGCTTGAAATCTTGCCGCTTGTTCGCTTTGAGGTCGACCGCGCCGTTGCCGGTCGCAAACGACAGCGCCTGCGCCCAAACCCGATAGTGCCCCTGCGGCAGCGGCGGGAAGTAATAGGCGCCGCCGTCATCGGAAAACACCGTGGTGGTGATCGTTCCGTCGTCGGCCTTGGCCGATACCGTGACGCCGCCCATCGGCTTGCCGTCCGCCGCGGTCACGATGCCGCTTAGCAGCGCATCGGCGTGCGCTGCCGATGAAGCAAGCGCCGCGCTAAGCATGATGGTGCCGCCGATGGCGGCCGATCGGACTGTGTTTGTGTGCGTCATGGCAACATCCTCGTTCGATCCGGTGCGATTTGCGTGTTAATCGGCTCCGCCGTCGCTGCGGGCCTTGCGCGGTGGCGGCGCGGCAGCAGCGGCGGGCGGGACGGTTTTGATGTAGGCGACGATGGCGTCGATCTGCGGCGCGCTGAACTGATACTTGAAGCCCGGCATGCGCTGCGAGCCGTCGGCGATGAATTGATGCATGATCTGGGCATTGCCGCCGAGCGTGTCCTTTGACAGGGCAGGGGCGTAGCTACCGCTCGTGATCTGCGGCGCGAAATGACAGACCACGCAGGACTGATTGACGAGCCGCTCGCCGACCTTGATCTGATCGCCAGCCGCATCGCCCGGAGCGGCCGCAGCGGCGACGCAGACAAAGAGACCGGGCAAAGCCGCCGCGATAAACGCAGGACGCAACATGTGGCATTTCCTCCCGTGCCGCGGCGGCCACCTGCCGCCGCGTTTCATTGGCCAGCCTTGGACCAGTCTTGCAGGCGCAACGCAGGCTACTGCGCCGCCTGCTTCTTCAACGTATCGATCTCGGCCTGACTGCGCAGCGTCATCACCGCGACCTTGCGGGCGCGGAAGTAGGGGATCGCCACTTCGGTGTCCTGGCCTTGGCGCTCCAACAGCGAGATATAGCGCGGCTCCGCCCCGCGGGTCGGCAGGTCGAACGCGGTCCAGGTGCCGCTATTCGGATCGTAGCGCATCACCCGGTCGGCGCCCCACAGATTGGTCCAGGCGTCGTGATGGCTGTCGACCGCCACATGGTACGGCTGCTGCTCGCCGGGCAGCGGCACGAAATTGACCGTGTGGTTGTGGGTGTCGATGCTGGCGAAGTTGGCGCCCCATGAATTGCCGACCCACAGCACGTCGGCATTCTTGTCGGTGCCCATGCGCCGCGGTCCCTCGGCCCACGGCATCGGACTGTTGAAATCCGGCTGATCGTAGCTGGCGTAGAATTTTTTCTCCTCGGGGGTGAGCAGATCCTGCTGCGCCTTGACGGGCGCCAGCTTGATCTCGGAAACTTGGCCGGTCTGGCCGTTGCCGACGCCGATAGTGTCGAGAATCATTTCGGCCCAATAGCCGTTGCCGTCACGGTCGGCGGCGGTGCCGTAGGTGATGCCGGTGCCGTTCGGGGTCTTGAACGTCACCGATTTGAACTCGGTGAATTTTTCCGCGACCGGATCGAAGCGCAGCGCGCCGTTCGGCGCCGACGACCAGATGTTGCCCTTGCCGTCGTAATCGACCGTGGCGGCGCCGCCGGTTTGGATCATGCCGACCGGCGGCAGGTAGACCTCGATCTTCTGGGTCGCCGGATCGAGCCGGCCGAGGCCGCCGCGGCCATTGTTGATGTTGAACCAGAGAATGCCCTTGGGATCGCGGGTCATGCCGTGGGTCTGCGCCGCAAGCCCGTTCGCTCCCGCGACCTTGAACAGCTTCACCTCGCCGGTCGCCGTATCGATGCGGCCGATGGTCGTGCGCTTGTTCGGGATGTTGCAGGTGAACCAGAGATTGCCGGTCAGATCGAGCCAGGCGTCATGCACGCCCCAGCCCGGGATCATCACCGACGGCGTGCCGAGCGACCAGTCGCTGCCGTCGTTCTGCACGAAGCCGGCCGGCAGGTTGGAGTCCGGATCGAGCGGCACCTCATATTCCCTGAATACGGCGCGGGCCGCCTCGCCGGACGGCCGCGGCTCGAGCTTGACGTTCATGTCGCTCTGCCCCGGACCGCGGGCGCGGGCGAGATAGGCGGCCAGCTCCTTCTGATGGAAATCCAAAATGCCGGACGGCTTGCGCTCGCGGCCCACGAATGTGCCGTAGACGTTGGCGTTCTTCATCAGTTCGATGATGGCGTTCCAGCCCGCTTCGTCGAAGCGGTGCTGCAGCGGAAAGCTCGGCGTATGGCAGCCGGTGCAGACCGTGCGCACGATGCGCTTCATGCGCTGGTCTTGCGGCGTTTGCGCCGGCAGCGCGTCGAGCACCAGATTGCCGGGCAATTGCTTGAACATCGCCTCGGCGTCGCTCATCGGCGCAAGGGTAAAGTCCTGCTTGCCGTTCTTCGCCAGATCGAGTTCGCCTTTGCCGGTCTGGTAGCTCAGCGCCTGCGCCCAGACCCGATAGTGCCCATCCGGCAGTTCCGGAAAGTAGTAGTTGCCGGCCTCGTCGGTGAACACCGTGGTGGTGATGGTGCCGCCCTGCGGCTTGGCCGAGACGGTCACCCCGCCCATGGCCTTGCCGTCCGCCGATTTGACGGTGCCGCTCAAGAGCGCGTTGGCGAAAGCCGGCGCGGCAGCGAGGATGAGAGCGAGCGCGGTTAAGTTGGCGAGAACGAAGTTGCGGGTGCGTCGCATCGAACGTCTCCCTGTGCTAGTCGGCGCCCGGCGCGGCGTTAGGCTTGCCGGAGGCTGGCGCGGCTTCCGCCGGCGCCGGAATGGTTTTGATGTACGCGACGATGGCATCGATCTCGGCGGCCTTGAACGCGTATTTGAAGCCCGGCATGCGCGCCGTGCCGTTGCTGATGAATTGGCGCAGCGCGTCGGCGTTGCCGCCCAGCGTATTCATCGACAACACCGGAGCGTATTGCGGGCTCGCCAATTGCGGCTTGGTGTGACAGACGCGGCAGGATTGATTGAACAGCCGCATGCCGAGCGTTTGCTGATCGCTCTGCGCCCACGCCGGCTCTTGCGCAAAGGCGAGCAGGAGCGGCAACACGGCCAAAAATCCAGCGGGCGACAGCCGCGCGCTGCGCGTCATGTGATCGTCCTCCCAGGGTGCAGCCAAATTTTTCCGCAAGCGTACGCCCGAGCCGCGCGCAAGTGAAGCGTGCACCGGCACATGCCAGCCATCCGCGACGCGCTGCGGATTCGACCATGCGGCGCAGCGCCTGATATCGCCGGAACTTGGCTGGAACGGCGCCTTCGCCCGAGCGTTTTCCTGGTGAGCGCCGGTTTTGCATCCCTGACCGGTCGCTCTAAGGCCCCGGCCGACTATCCTCCCAGTCTCGCCGGGGCGCTTGTCTTTGGTTGCGGCGCCAGCGGCGAACCGAGCGCGTGCGCCCGCTGCAGGATCCAATCGCGATACCGCACGAGCGGCGTCACTCCGGTCAGGCCGCCGCAACCGGCCGACAGTTTCGGCCCGGTCGACCAACTCACCACGCCGACGATCGCGAGATGCCCGTCAATGTCGCGAAACGCCGGCGCGCCGGAATCGCCGGCGCAGGCACCGAGCCCCACGGTTTCGCCCTTGGTGCGCGGATCGAATAGCCGCACCTGCAACGTGTTCGGCTGTCCGGTGGCGACGAGCGTTGCCGCCCGCACGGTGCCGCCGGTGCGGCCGTCGCCGCGCACCGTGACGCCGTAGCCGGCGACCACCAACGCATCGCCGACCGCGACCGGCCTGGTCCCGTCGTCGAGCGCCACCGGCGGAATGTCGGCGGCGAGCGGCTGCGGCAGTAGCACCAGCGCCACGTCGGCGGTGGCCAAATGGCCGAGCAGGCGCTTCATGTCGAACTGCGGATCGCGTTCGATGCGCGCAATCGGTTTGAGCGCGGGCGCGTGCGGGTCGGTGAGGTCGGCAAGCTTGTAGTCCGACCCGGGCTCGACGCAGTGCGCGGCCGTCAGCAACAGATTGCGCGCAATGGCGGTCGCGGTGCAGGCGGTGCCGTGCGACCCGAGAATCATCACCACCGACCGGCCGGCACCCTGCGCCGCCGGCACGGCGCCGCCCACCATCGCCGCGGCCGGCACCATGGCTTGTGCGGCCACCAGCGCCGCGCCGAGGCAAAACGCTGCGGCCGGATTGGACTTGTTCTTGCTGCAATTGATCCAAAACATCGTCGTTTCTTGGTAGATTTCCAGATCTTGGCAGATTTCCAGATTTCGCGTGCTTGCCCCCCAACGGTCGTTCAGGCACTGTTCAGCACGCGTCGGTTAGGCAGAATCATGCTCAGCATCGCCCAAGCGGCCATTGCGGCCCTGGCCGTGCTTACACTTACGGTCGCGCGCGCGGAAGAACCTGCCCGGCCGCCGCAGCCCGGCGTTGCCTCGGCGCCGCATGCGTGCCTCAATCAGAAGGAGCGGCGGGCCGCCATCGAGAGCGGCAAGCTGGTGCGCCTTACTGCCGCCATCCACGCCGCCAAGAAGCGCATGCCGGGCACGGTGGTGCGGGCGCGGCTGTGCCACGGCGCCGACGGGCTGGTCTACGTGCTCACCGTACTGGCCCGCGACGGCAAAGTGGCGCAATTGACCGTCGACGCCGCCAAGGGCACGCTGATCGGCCAGCGCTGAACCGGAGCTCGATTTCCTTGCGCCTGCTCGTCGTCGAGGACGATCCCGATCTCAACCGTCAGCTTACCACCGCGCTCACCGATGCGGGCTATGTGGTCGACCGCGCCTTTGACGGCGAGGAAGGTCATTATCTCGGCGAGAGCGAGCCCTACGACGCGGTCATTCTCGACATCGGCCTGCCCAAGATGGACGGCATTTCGGTGCTCGAAGGCTGGCGCCGCGCCGGCCGCGCCATGCCGGTGCTGATCCTCACCGCCCGCGACCGCTGGAGCGACAAGGTGCAAGGCTTCGATGCCGGCGCCGACGATTACGTGGCCAAGCCGTTTCATCTGGAAGAGGTGCTGGCGCGGGTGCGCGCGCTCTTGCGCCGCTCCGCCGGCCACGCCAAGAGCGAGTTCACCTGCGGCAGCGTGCGGCTCGACACCCGCACCGGCCGCGTCACCGTCGACGGCAATCCGGTCAAGCTCACCTCGCACGAGTACCGCCTGCTCGCCTATTTGATGCATCATACCGGCCGCGTCGTGTCGCGCACCGAATTGGTCGAGCATCTCTACGATCAGGATTTCGACCGCGATTCGAACACCATCGAGGTGTTCGTCGGCCGCATCCGCAAAAAGCTCGGCGTCGACGTGATCCAGACGGTGCGCGGTCTCGGTTATCTGCTCACGCCGCCCGATGCGCACTAACTCGCTCGCGCTGCGCCTGTTTTTGTGGGCGGCCGGGTGGACGCTGATCATCCTCATCCTCACCGGCATCGCGTTGTCGACGCTCTATCGCCATGCCGTCGAGCGTGCGTTCGACCGCCGTCTCGACGTTTATCTGCGCACGCTCGTCGCCGACGTGGCGTCGCCGGAAGAGGGCGGCGACAAATTTCCGCAGTCGATCGGCGAGCCGCTGTTCGAGCTGCCGCTGTCGGGCTGGTACTGGCAGGTGACGCGCCTCGACGCCAAAAAGCCCGACGTGCGCTCGTCGCGTTCGCTGTGGGATTCGTCGCTGCCGCATCTCGGCGCCGATCAGGCTAACACCGCCGAGTACCGGCAAGGCTACGCCCAGGGGCCGGAGGACCAGCGGCTGCGCCTCGTCGAGCGCAGCATCGATCTCGGCGACGAGGGAAAATATCTGATCGTGGTCGCCGGCGACGCCTCGGAGATCGACGAGGAGACCCGCAGCTTCGACCGCGCCATCAGCCTCACCTTCGGGGCGCTGACGCTCGCCTTGCTCTTGACCACCGCGCTGCAGGTGCGCTTCGGCCTGGCGCCGCTCGGCCGCATTTCGCAACGGCTCGCCGCGATCCGTTCCGGCCGTGCCGAGCGGCTCGAGGGCCAATTCCCGGTCGAGATCGCGCCGCTGGCCCGCGAGACCAATGCGCTCCTCGACGCCAACCGCGAGATCGTCGCGCGCGCGCGCACCCATGTCGGCAATCTCGCGCATGCGCTCAAGACGCCGCTGTCGGTGATCGTCAACGAAGCGGTGGCGCGCGCCGACGATCCGCTGGGCCAGAAAGTGCGCGAGCAGGCCGCCATCATGCGCGACCAGATCGCGCGCCAGCTCGAGCGGGCGCGGCTTGCGGCGCGGCCGACCGTGATCGGCACGCTGACCGACGTGCCGCCGGTGGTCACCGCGCTCGCCCGCACCATGGAGAAGCTTTATCGCGCCCGCGACATCGCCATCGCGGTCGATGGCCCGGAGCACGCGTTCTTCCGCGGCGAGCAGCAGGACCTCGAGGAGATGATCGGCAATCTGGTCGACAACGGCTGCAAATGGGCGCAGTCGCGCGTCGCCATCGAGGTGGTGGCGGACCCGGCGTCGGTGAAGGCCGATGCTGCCGGCCAAACCGCCACCGCGCAGCTGCGCGTTATCGTCGACGATGACGGACCGGGCCTGTCGCCCGAGGAGCGCGAGCAGGTCGCCCGCCGCGGCCAGCGCCTCGACGAAACCAAGCCCGGCTCCGGCCTCGGTCTCTCCATCGTCGTCGAGCTCGCCGCGCTCTATAACGGCGCGCTCACCTTCGGCACCGCCCCGATCGGTGGCCTGCGTGCGGAGCTGGCGCTGCCGGCGGGGTCGCCGTAGCGCCGGCTTAGAATTGATTGGAGACTGGGCCGCGCATTCCGGCTCAATGTTCGCTTCGACCCGCGAGCGACGGAATTGCTGCGTGCCGCGGAATGACGCGATGTGCCATGAGCAGACATCAAGCAGGCGGCATCAACCGCGCCCGCCGACACGAGGACGGGCGCAGCCGATCTCTGCGCTACCGCGCTCCGACAGAAGTGGCTCGCAGCGCTTGCCCGACCGCGTCGCCGAGATTGAAGCCGGCTGGGTTCTGGCGCTGTGGGAAGGCCCTGAACGACTGCAAGTGTTGTTGCACGAACGCCTGCGCCGGCACGACCGTCCACAGCTTTTCGCCCGCGTAGATCGGGTAGTCTGGCGCGTCCATGTGCTGCTCGAACGGGTCCACCCGGAGGTTCACCGGCCGCGGCGCGGTCGGCGTCATAAGTTGCCCCGCGAACCAATTGTCCTTGATCTGGAAGTGGATTTTCCAGTCGTCGACGCGAATGGCGTAGAGATTGGCCTCGCCGTAGTAGAAGAACTCGCGGCGAGCAGAGTCCTGGCTGTGACCGGAGAGGTAGGGCAACTGGTTGTAGCCGTCGAGGTGCACCTTGAAGGTTTTGTCGCCGGCCTTGTACCCCGTGAGCAGCTTCTCCTTCACGTCAGGGACGCCTGCGGCGGCCATGATCGTAGGCACCACATCCTCAAGCGAGAAAGTCCCGTTGAGCACTTGGCCAGCGGGAATCCTCCCGGGCCAGCGCATCACGAAGGGCACGCGGAATCCACCCTCCCAGCCAAGCCCTTTCTCGCCGCGGAACGGGCTCGTCCCGCCATCCGGCCAGCTGAACTTCTCCGCGCCGTTGTCCGTTGTGAAGATGACAATGGTGTTGTCGGCGATCCCCAACTCATCGAGCTTGTTCAGGAGTTCGCCGACCACCCAGTCGAGCTCCGCCATCCCATCGGCGTAAAGGCCGTACTTGGTCTTGTCCTTCCAGCGATCCGACAAATGCGTCCACACGTGCATGCGCGTCGTGTTGTGCCACAGGAAGAACGGCTTGTTGGCTGCTTGCGCCCGTCCCATGAAGTCGAGTGAGCGCTGGAGAAGGTCGTCTTCGATTGTCTCCATCCGCTTGCGCGTCAACGAGCCGCTGTCCTTGATGGTTTGTTTTCCCACCCGGCCGAAGCGCGGGTCGACGGTCGGGTCGTCTCTCTCCGTGGCCTTGCAGTCCAGCACGCCGCGCGGTCCGAATTTCTGCTGAAATTCCGGGCCCTTGGGATAGTCGACTTGTTCCGGCTCTTCCTCGGCGTTGAGATGGTAGAGGTTGCCGTAGAACTCGTCGAAACCGTGGACCGTCGGCAAGAACTCGTTGCGGTCGCCCAGATGGTTCTTCCCGATCTGGGCCGTCATGTAGCCCAACGGCCTGAGCAGGTCGGCAAGGGTGGGGTCTTCGAACATCAGGCCTTGCGGCGCGCCCGGCAGTCCGACAGCGGTCAGACCCGTGCGCATCGGGATTTGCCCGGTGACGAAGGCGGCGCGCCCGGCGGTGCAACTGGCTTGGCCGTAGGCGTCGGTGAGCAAGACCCCCTCGCGGGCAATGCGGTCGATGTTGGGGGTGCGCCCCCCCATCATGCCATGGTGGTAGGCACTCACGTTGAACCAGCCGATATCGTCGGCCATGATCGCCAATACGTTGGGCAGGCGTCCGGGCGGTTGAGCGGGAGCCGGTTGCTGAGCCTGCGCCATCCTAACCGGCGCGCCGCCGCTCAGCGCAGAAGCAGCCGCGAGCGTGGTGCTGCCGAACAGAATGCGGCGACGATCGAGACCACGATCTTGCGTTGGCGTTTGGGTCTGTTCATTCTGGATACTCATGATTTTTTCTCCTGTCTGCTGCTTACGGGAACCGCTTGCGAGCGCGCAGCGCGATTGGCCACACGTTGAGGGTGCCGCAAAGAAGCGTGATAAATTCGTGTCATTTCATTGGATCACCTCGCGGCGGACCAGAAGGTCCTGAATTGAGGTGGGCGCGGTCGGCGCCTCCGACCCATTTAGATCGCGCTACCGGAATGAACCCGGCTTATGACTGCGATGAAGTTGTAGTTCGCGCTGTCGGGACTGCTCCGCCCGCTTGACTGACGCGACTCCATGATCGGCTTATAATCGCTCGTCTAACACGAGCGCAGCTATGCAGCCTAATGCCAGTCAGGCCTTGTAAATGCTACTCAAATACTGCAGAGCGTTCTGTTCTTTTTCTTACCGCAAACATTTATGCTTTTTCTCTGTCCACTTTTTGAATGGAAGATCGCACGCTGCGTGATAATTCAGCCGCGCGGAGACCGGGCCTCGATTCCAGATTTGACGAGGCGGTCCGATGCCGATCCACGTCGCGCGACCGATCCTGCTCGAACCTTTGTGCGCCTCCCGCCGCAGCTTCGCCGTCGCCGACTCCGAAATAAGCGACTTCCGTTGTGGGGCATTTTCGGCCGACCCAGCCCGTCTTGCCCCAAAAGCGGACCTGAAGCCGCGCGAGAGCGAGTCCGCTGCTTATCGAAATTGGAACGCCGCTTGATCACCGCCCCCATAATTCCTTCGACGCAATCCGCGCGCCGTCGGACAGCGCCTTGAACTTGGCCCAGACGATGGAGGGATGAACCTCCTTCGAGCCGGCGAAGGTGGCGAAGCCGCAATCTGAGCCGGCGATGATGTTTTCGCGGCCGACCACGGACGCAAAGCGCACGATGCGCTCGGCGACGAGCTCGGGATGCTCGACCAGCACGGTGGAATGCGAGATCACGCCCGGGATCAGAATTTTGCCGTCCGGCAGCTTGACGTCCTTCCACACCTTCCATTCGTGCTCGTGGCGTGGGTTGGCGGCCTCGAACGAATAGGCGCCGGCGCGGATTTTCAGGATGATGTCGACGATATCCTTGAGCTCCATGTCGTGGATGCGCGGCCCCATATTGATGCCGTAGCAGGTGTGGAAGCGGATTTTCTCCGGCGCGATGTTGCGCAGCGCGTGATTGAGTGCGCCGACCCGGACCTCGGCCCATTTGCGGCAATCGGCGATGCTCGCCTCGGGATGGATGATGTAATAGGTGACGAGGCGCGGATCGTCGATCTGCAACAGAAAGCCGGCATTGACGATCGTCTCGTATTCCTCGCGCATCGCCTCGGCGATGGCGAAGACGTATTCCTGCTGGGTCTTGTAATAGGCGTTGCGCTGCCAGTCCTCGATGTTCGACGGCGAGATCGCCGGCATAAAGACTTCTTCGACCTTGGCACCGTTCTTGGCGCCGTTGAGCGCCGCTTTCAGGTTGTCGATGTCGCGCTTAAGCCGCGCCTGGCCCTTGTAGGTGATCGGGCCGGTGCAGATCATGTGGGTGTGGCGCGAGGCGGCGTGGGTGCTGGCGTAAAACTCGGGGAACGATTGGCCTTCGCGCGACGTGGACCATTGATTGCGCGGCCCCGCGGTCGAGTCGACCTCGTAGCCGCCGAGCCGTTCGTTGATGTAGCTGACAAAGCTCGGCTTGCCGTACTCGCCGTCGTCGACGACGTCGATGCCGAGCTCGGCCTGGTGCCGCACGATCTCGCCGACCGCCGCGCGCAGCCGCGTTGCCGCCTCAGGCTCGTCGAATGCCTTCGGGCCGTCGCGCTCGACCAGCGTCAATAAATCGGCCGGCCGCGGCAGGCTGCCGGCATGGGTCGTCAGAATACGATCGGTGCTGCGCTTCATGGTTTGCTCGGATTTTTTGTAGCCGCACGGGCGAAGCGACATGCGGGCAATGAGCAAGCCGGTCCCGCATGTCGCCGCGCCGGATCGGGCCTACTCCATTTGCATGTGGAATTCGCGGATATACGGCGCCGCGTCGTCGACGGTCTTGTAGATAACGCGGCCGAACTCTTCGGGCGTGATCGATACCGGAATATTGCCGGCTTTTTCGAGGAACGCGCGGTATTCGTCGGATTTCGTGATCGACACGATGTGGCGATTGAGCAGGTCGACGATCGGCTGCGGCGTGCCGGCGCCGGCGCAGACGCCGAGCCAGCCGAACGGCGTCAGCGCAAAGCCGCGCTCGGTCAGGGTCGGGACGTCGGGAAAGCTTTTCAGCCGTTCCGGGCTGGTCGTGGCCAGCACCTTCAGCTCGCCACTGGTGTAGAACGGGCCGACCGCGATCGGCGGCGCGACCTGAAAATGGATGCGGCCCGCCAGCTGTTCCTGGGTAATGACGTTGGCGCCCTTGAAGGGCACCTTGGTCATCTTGATGCCGGCGGACTTTTCCAGCTGATGCGCCACCAGCTCCTGCGACGAGCCGGCGCCGACCGTGCCGTAGAGAATGTCGCCCGGATGCGCCTTGGCGTAGCTGATGAACTGATCGAAGTTGTCGACCGGCACCGATTTGGACAGCGCCATCAGATAATAATACTTCGACACCAGCGCCACCGGGGCGATGTCGGCGAGCTTGTAGGACACGTTCTTGTAAAGGAGCGTGTTGATGGCGTCGAAATAGGTACAGAACTGCAACGTATAGCCGTCGCGCGGCTGGGCCAGCACGTCGTTGAGCGCGATCATGCCGCCGGCGCCGGGCTTGTTCTCGACGTACACCTTTTGGCCGAGCTGCTGGCTGAGCCGATCGGCGATGAAGCGGGCAGGGATGTCGGTCGGCCCGCCGGCCAGGAAGCCGACCACGAGCCGGATCGGCCGGTTCGGATAGGTATCGGCCGCCGAGGCGGCGCCGGCGCTTGCCAAAACGAGCGCGATCAAAAGCGAGAAAAGCCGCATCCCAGCTCTCCATCCCGGCAGGTGCATTGCCGCCGGCGCCGTTATGGGTTGACTCTCACTCGAGCGTCACGTGAGCCGCCACGATCACCTTCTTCCAGCGCTCGGCCTCGTCCTTGAAATAGGCGGCGGTCTGCTGCGGCGTGCCGCCGGCGACCTCGGCTGAAAGGTCGGTGAAGCGCTTGGCGATAGTCGGATCGTGCAGCGCCTCGGTCACGCTTGCAGCGATCTTGGCGACGATAGGGGCCGGCGTCTTCGGCGGTGCGGCGAGCGCGAACCACGTCACCGAGGCAAAGCCGGGCAGGGTCTCGGCGATGGTCGGCACGTTTGCCAGCTCCTTGACGCGGTCGGGAGCGGCCACCGCGATCAGCTTGAGCTTGCCGGCTTTGACGAACTGCATGGAGACACCGAGATTGTCGAACATGCAGTCGACATTGCCGGCGACCAGGTCGTTGAGCGCCGGCGCCGAGCCGCGATAGGGCACGTTCTGCAGCTTGACGCCGGCCATCATCTGAAACAGCTCGGACGTCAGGTGCGAGGTGGTGCCGTTGCCTTGGGTCGCGTCGGTGATCTTGCCCGGATTGGCCTTGGCGTAGCTGATGAAGTCCTTGACCGTCTCGGCCTTGATCTTGCTCGGATTGACCACGAGCGCGTTCGACACGCGGCCCATCACCGTGATCGGCACGAACTGCAGCGGGTCGAATTCGAGGTGCTTGTAGAGGTTTTGATTGACTACCAGCGGCCCGGGCGGCGACGCCAACAGCGTGTAGCCGTCGGGATCGGCCTTGGCGACGACTTCGGCGCCGATATTGCCGCCGGCCCCGGTGCGGTTCTCGACGATGACCGACTGGCCCCATTTGCGCGACAGCCAGTCGGACAGGATGCGCGGCATCACGTCGGCGGTGCCGCCGGGCGGATACGGCACGATGATGCGCACGACGCGCGCCGGATACTCCTGCGCCCGCGCCGCGAACGGCAGCGCTGCGCACAGCGTGAGCCCGAGTGCCGCAATCGCGACTGCAAAATGCCGAACCGAACCGCGCATGGCTCCTCCCTGGTCTTTCCCCATTGGCGCCGATAAGCGGCGCACCGCCCGTCACTTCCGGGAGGCCGACCATGGAACGCCGCGCGACTGTAGCCAATGCGTCACTGGGCCGCCAGACAGGTCGGCACCCCGGCCCCGCCGGCCGACGGGCTATTGGGACGAATGCGGGCCGCCGTCAGGGTGGAGCTATCGCGTTGAATCCGCGGAACTTTGCGTAACCGCTTCTTAATCGCATGGGGACTAGAACAACGTCAGGTTCGGTCCAGTAAGGCGGACGCGCCATGACCCGCGATCGACCTGTCGTCGAGCGACTGCGCGAGTATTTGCAGGCCCTGTCGCCGGAAGCGCGAGCGATGCTGATTGCGGAGCTCGAACGCGCGTTGCTGCGCGGCGAGGACGAAGCCGGCAACGAACTGGTCTTGCAGGAGCTGCGCCGCATCGTTCGAGGCGGCGGCGGCGAGCCCACGCCGCGCACAGACCACATGGCGCGACGCTTCTTCATGCCGCTCGCACCGTTTCTGATCGATGGCCCCCCCGATCATAAGCGGCTCGGCCGATTGGCGCGGGTGTCGCTCGATCCGATCTGGCAGTGGATCGACCGCGATCTGATGCCAGCCGAAGCCAAGGCGTTCACCGACGACATCGAGCGCGCTTTCCTTGCTGCAGATCCGATCAAGGCGGATCAGCTGATGCACGCGCTGCATGACCGCGCCATTCAGCGCATGACAGAGGCAATTGCCGTACTCGATGCCCATGAAAAGGCGGGCCGTCGTTTCGCAGCCAAAGTCGGCACGCCGCACGCCGTCGGTGACGTCGCGACAATAGCGCGGATACTTACCGTTCGTGGCCGGCTCGCCGATCTGAGCAAGCATCTACCCGAGCACATTCGCAGCTTCGAGCACGATCAGGTCGAGCAGGTGAAAAAGCTGCTCGAAGCGGCCAAGAAACCGCTGCCGAAGGACGCGCGGCAAGAGCGTAAAGATGTCATGCTGTTCGGGCTGATCATGGTGTTCAACCGATTGGCGTTGCCATGGCAGCTCATCCATATCGCCACCCGCGTCGTGGAAAGCGATGATGTGGCCTTCATCGCCGGCACACCTTACGCGGTGGCTGTCGACATCGTCCTCAATGACCTCGAATATCTGGTTGGTGAGCTGCGCTCAGAGCTGAAGGCGGGTCGGTCGGTTGCTGCGTTGCTCAAAACAATGCATGACGCGATTCGCGGGCTGCGCACGGAGATGGACCTGTCGGTCGATTCGGCCTGGGCCCGGCAGCTTGCCGCCATCCGCGGTGCTGTTTCGAACCTGCTGACGGCCGAGATGGAGACGACCACCGGCCGGGTGCAGCGGCTGCTGCGGCCGCGGCCGGCCAGCGAAATCGTACCCGGCTCACTTCTCGATGCGTTGGATGTTTACGACGCCGAAGCGCGGGTCGAACTGGTCGGCGCCTGCCGCCATTACGCCGGCGAGCTTGCTGTGAGCGAAGTGACCATGCGGACCTATTCGGAGCTGGCCCAATACCTCGAGACCGGCACCAAGATCCTGCTCGACGCGCTGCGCCATTCCGGGACCGCCGAGCGTGCGTTCCGGCAATCGCAGCTCGACGCCGCTGTCCACTTTTGCCGCAGCATCATGGGCGCGGATTACGCCGGCGTGCTGGCCAAAGCCGTCAACGTGGCGATGCAGGGTTCCCCGCCGGAACGCCGGACGCAGCGCGCCTGAAGGCCCGCCGCCCGCTGGCAGTGACCCGGCATCGCGGCTACATGCCTGTCGTGCGCAATTGCCGCGTCGGCGTTCCCATTGCGGCCGCATTCGTGCCGTGATGTAACCATTGGTCGCGACGGCAGGCCTGCCGGGCGCCACCGGCTCAATTATATAGCGGCATATGCGTCGTCCGCCGCGCGCGAGCGGCCGCAACGAGTTAATGAACGGCGAGATGGCGCTCTGGATCGTTTTCGCATTGATGACGGCGGCGGCGATTACCGCCGTGGTCTGGCCGCTGGCGCGAAAACCGCGCACCGGCGCGGCCGGCAGCGAACTCGTCGTCTACAAGGACCAGCTTGACGAGATCGAGCGCGACCGCAGCGCCGGCCTCATCGGCGAGGCCGAGGCCGAAGCGGCGCGGCTTGAAGTGTCGCGCCGGCTCCTGGCCGCGGCGGACAAAGAGGATGCGGCGCCGGCCGCGGCGGCGCAGCCGTTCTGGCACCGCCGCGTCGCCGCGCTCGGGGCTTTGATCGTGCTGTCGCTCTTACCCGTCGGGCTTTACGCGGTGCTCGGCTCGCCGAATGTTCCGGGCCAGCCGGCTTACGCCCGCAGCAACCTGCCGCCGGGGCACGAATCCATCGCCACCCTGATCGGGCAGGTCGAGGAGCGGCTCCGGCGCAATCCCAATGACGGCGCCGGCTGGGAGGTGATCGCACCGGTCTATATGCGGCTCGGCCGTTTCGATGACGCGATCATGGCGCTGCGCAAGTCGCTGGCGCTCAATGGCGAAACCGGCGCGCGCGATGCCGACCTCGGCGAGGCTTTGGTGGCGGCCGCAAGCGGCGTGGTCACCGACGACGCCAAGAAGAGCTTTGAGCGTGCGGTGGCGCGCGAGCCGCAAAATGCCAAGGCGCGCTATTTTCTCGGGGTCGCCGACGAGCAGGACGGCAATCGCGAGGCTGCGGCGGCGAAATGGCGCGACATGCTCAAGGATGCTCCGGCCGATGCGCCGTGGATCGGCCTTGTCCGCGCCGCCCTGGCGCGGGTCACCGGCGAGCCGGCCCCCGGCGCGGGTCCGAACGCCGAGCAGATGGCGGCGGCGCAGGACATGCCCGAGGCGCAGCGCACCGCCATGATCCGCGGCATGGTACAAAAGCTCGCCGACCAGCTGCATAGCGACGGCGGCAACGTCGAAGGCTGGCTGCGGCTCGTTCGCGCCTATGCGGTGCTCGGCGACAGCGGCAAGGCGAAAGCCGCCGCCGCCGATGCCAAGCGGGCGCTGGCGAGCCATCCCGACGAGATCAAGCGCATCGACGATCTCGTCAAAGGTCTGGGTCTCGAAGGATAAAGGCTTGGGTCTCGAAGGATGATGACGATGGTGAGGAAACCGGCACGATGACGCGCAAGCAGCGGCGCCTGGTTCTGATCGGCGGCTCGCTCGGCGTGCTGGCCGTCGCGGTCGCGTTGATGCTCAACGCGTTCCGCGACTCCATCGTGTTCTTCAATTCGCCGAGCGACGTGCTGGAACGGCATGTCGGACCGGGGACGCGCATGCGTCTCGGCGGCCTGGTGAAGACCGGCAGCGTGGTGCGCAGCGATGGGCTGCGGGTGCGCTTCGAAGTCACCGACGGCAAGAGCGAGATTCCGGTCGCCTATCACGGCGTGTTGCCGGATTTGTTCCGGGAAGGGCAGGGCGTCGTCGCCGAAGGCGCGCTCGATCGCGCCGGCACGTTCGATGCCGACACGATCCTCGCCAAGCATGACGAGACCTATATGCCCAAGGAGGTCGCCGACGCCTTGAAGAAGTCGGGACACTGGAAGGACGATTACGCGCCGGGGGCGGCACAGCCGGTGAGCGGAGCGCGCCCATGATCGCCGAACTCGGCCATTACGCTCTTATTTTGGCGCTCGGCATCGCGCTCATCCAGAGCAGCATGCCGGTGATCGGTGCGCGCAGCCGCGATCCGCTGCTCATGAGCATGGCGACGCCGGCGGCGCTGGCGCATTTCGCCTTCATCGCCATTGCGTTCCTGGCACTCGCTGCATGCTACGTCACGTCGGATTTCTCGGTGCTCAATGTCTACGAGAATTCGAACTCGCAGATGCCGCTGATCTACCGGTTCACCAGCCTGTGGGGCAACCACGAAGGCTCGATGATGCTGTGGGTCTCGATCCTCGCGGTGTTCGGCGCGGCGGTCGCTCTGTTCGGCAACAATCTGCCGGCGACGCTCAAGGCCAACGCGCTCGGTGTCCAGGCCTGGATCGCCGCGGCCTTCGAGCTCTTCATTCTCACCACGTCGAATCCGTTCATCCGCATCGCCAACGCGCCGTTCGAAGGGCGCGATCTCAATCCGATTCTCCAGGATCCGGGCCTCGCCTTCCATCCGCCGATGCTCTACCTCGGCTATGTCGGCTTCTCGATCACCTTCTCGTTCGCCATTGCGGCGTTGTTGGAAGGCCGCATCGACGCGGCGTGGGCGCGCTGGGTGCGCCCCTGGGTGCTCGGCGCCTGGATGTGTCTCACGCTCGGCATCGCCGGCGGCTCGTACTGGGCCTATTACGAGCTCGGCTGGGGCGGCTTCTGGTTCTGGGATCCGGTCGAGAACGCGTCGCTGATGCCGTGGCTCGCCGGCACCGCGCTTCTTCACTCGGCGCTGGTGATGGAAAAGCGCGAGGCGCTCAAGGTCTGGACCATTCTGCTCGCCATCCTGGCGTTCTCGCTGTCGCTGATCGGCACGTTCTTGGTCCGCTCCGGCGTGCTGACGTCGGTGCACGCCTTTGCGGTCGACCCGCGGCGCGGCATCTTCATCCTCGCCATTCTGATTATTTTCATCGGCGGTGCGCTGGCGCTCTATGCCTGGCGGGCGCCGCTGCTCAAGCAGGGCGGCTTGTTCGCGCCGATCTCGCGCGAGGGCGCGCTCGTCTTCAACAATCTGTTCCTGGTCTGCGCCTGCGCCACCGTGTTTGTCGGCACGCTCTATCCGTTGGCGCTCGAAGCGCTGACCGGCGACAAGATCTCCGTCGGCCCGCCATTCTTCAATTCCACCTTCGGCCCGCTGTTCATTCCGCTGATGATCGCCATGCCGTTCGGGCCGCTGATGGGCTGGAAGCGCGGCGATCTCGTCGGCGCCGCGCAGCGCCTGATCGCTGCCGCCGTGCTCGCCGCCGTGGCGCTCGCCGGCTCGTTCGTCATCAGCCGCGGCGGCCCGGTGCTGGCGCCGTTCGGTGTCGGCATCGCCGTCTTTGTCATGGCGGGCGCGGTGACCGATATCGTCGAGCGCACCATGGTGCTGCGGCTGCCGCTGCATGTGAGCCTGCGCCGCGCCTGGGGCTTGCCGCGCTCGGCCTGGGGCACCGCGTTCGCGCATTTCGGCATCGGCGCCACGTTGCTCGGCATCGTCGCCGTGACCGCCTGGGGCAGCGAGCGGATCGCCGAGGTCAAGCCGACCGAAAGCCTGCAGATCGCCGGCTATCAGGTCACGTTCGATCGCGTCTTCAACCGCACCGGGCCGAATTACAGCGACGTCGTCGGCCATTTCACGGTGCGCCGTTCCGGCCAGATCATCGGCGTCATGGAGCCGAGCCGCCGCACATTCCCGGCCCGGCAGATGGCCACTACCGAAGCCGCGTTGATGTCGCGAGGCGTCAGCCAGCTTTATGTTTCGCTCGGCGATCCGAACAAGGACGGCAGCGTTCCGGTGCGGCTGTTCTTCAAGCCCTACGTCCTGTTGATCTGGATGGGCGCGCTTTTCATGTTTTGCGGCGGCGCGCTGTCATTGTCCGATCGGCGCTTGCGCATCGGGGCGCCGCGGCCGGCGCGGCTTCGGGCAGCCAAGAAGCCGGCGCTGCAGCCGGCAGAGTGAAGGGGCGGTCGTGAAATATCTGCATGCGCTTGCCCTCCTGATCGCACTAGCCGCTTCGTCGAGCGCATGGGCGGTCGAGCCCAACGAGATGCTGGCGGATCCGGTGCTGGAAGCGCGCGCCCGCACCATCTCCAAGGAATTGCGCTGCATGGTGTGCCAGAACGAGTCGATCGACGACTCGCAGGCGCCGCTCGCCCACGATCTGCGCGTCCTGGTGCGCGAGCGGCTCAAGACCGGCGACAGCGACGCGCAGGTCATGAACTTCCTGGTCTCGCGCTACGGCGAGTTCGTGCTGCTCAAGCCGCCGCTGTCCTGGCACACGCTGGCGCTGTGGGGCACGCCGCCCGGCCTCCTGCTGTTCGGCATCCTCATGATGGTCGTCGTGGTGCGGCGGCGCCGCACTATGCCGCAGGCCGCCGGCGCCGCCTTGAGCCCCGCCGAAGAGGCGCGAATCGCCGAAATTCTCGGCGGCCAAAGCGGTCAGTAGGACCTCGACGCTTCACCTCTCGCCGTACACGGGCTCTGCCCGCTAAGCCTTTGAAATCCGCGGCAAAGCGTCGCTTTCCCGACATTACAAATTTTTAATGTCACCGACAGCTAGCGGTAATGCGGCGTGTCTCATGGTCTCGACATCGCGTGCAGCGGTCGAGGCCGGTGCAACGCCGGCGGGGCCGCTGAACCACAGGATTGCAGGATGAACGGTAGCCAATCAGGACCACGCCGGCTTGCGGCGCGCCGCCTCGTTTTGCTGGCGACCACGATCGCCGGGCTTGGCGCCGCCGCACTGTTCGTGGCGCCGAACGGAACCTTGCAGTCGGGCGTCATCGGGACGCCGGCGCAGGCCCAGGATCTGAGCGCGCGGGCGCAGCAACTGGCGCAGAAGCCGGTCGGCTTTGCCGACATCGTCGAGAAGGTGAAGCCCGCCGTGATCTCGGTGCGGGTCAAGATGGAGCGCCCCGGCAACTCTCATCTGAACAACGACAACGACGAGGAAATTCCGTTCCCGCCCGGCTCGCCGTTCGAGCGTTTCTTCCGCCGCTTCGGCATGCCGAACATTCCGAACGGCCCGCAGACGGTCACCGGGCAGGGCTCCGGCTTCTTCATCACGGCCGACGGTTACGCGGTCACCAACAATCACGTCGTGCAGAACGCCGAGAGCGTGCGGGTGACGACCGACGACGGCAAGAGCTTCACCGCCAAGGTCATCGGCACCGATCCGCGCACCGATGTGGCGCTGATCAAGGTCGACGGCGGCAATTTTCCCTTCGTCAAGCTGACCGAGGAGACGCCCCGCGTCGGCGATTGGGTGCTGGCGGTCGGCAATCCGTTCGGCCTTGGCGGCACCGTGACCGCGGGCATCGTTTCGGCGCGCGGCCGCGACATCGGCGCCGGACCGTATGACGACTTCATCCAGATCGACGCGCCGGTCAACAAAGGCAATTCCGGCGGCCCGACCTTCGACGTCAACGGCGAAGTGATCGGCGTCAACACCGCGATCTATTCGCCGTCAGGTGGTTCGGTCGGCATCGCGTTTGCCATCCCGGCCTCGACGGTCAAGAGCGTCGTCGCCCAGCTGCGCGACAAGGGCAGCGTCACCCGCGGCTGGATCGGGGTGCAGATTCAGCCCGTCACCGCCGAGATCGCCGACAGCATGGGCTTGAAGGAGGCGACCGGCGCGCTCGTCGCCGAGCCGCAGCCCGACAGCCCGGCGATGAAGGCGGGCATCAAGAGCGGCGACGTCATCACCCAGGTCAACGGCGCGCCGGTGCGCGACGCGCGCCAGCTGGCGCGGCGGATCGGCACCATGGCGCCGGGCACCAGCGTCAACCTGACCCTTATTCACGACGGCCAGCAGCGCAACGTGACGCTGACGCTCGGCACGCTGCCCAACGAGAAACAGGCTTCGAACGAGCCGGCGCATCCCAAAGATAAAAGCGGCGATATCGACGTGCCGAAGCTCGGGTTCACGTTGGCGCCTGCCAGCAAGGTCGCCGGCGCGGACGCCAATGGCGTGGTCGTGACCGCAATCAGCGACGGTGGCGTTGCCGCCGATCACGGTTTGCGGGTCGGCGATGTGATTCTCGACGTGGGCGGCAAGCCCGTGGCGACGCCTGCCGAGGTGAACGATGGGGTCGCCGAGGCGCGCAAGCAGGGCAAGCACACCGTGTTATTCCGGGTGAAGTCGGGCGAAGGCACCAAATACGTGGCCTTGCCGCTCGGCAACGCCTGAGCAATGGGGCGATCCGCCGGCATTTGTCGCCCCCGCTGGCGGGCGTTCCTGGGGGGCGGGCCGTAAGGCCCGTCCCCGCCCAATACCAGCTCCGCCTTCCGGTATTCGTCGCCCCCGCCGGAGTGGAGTTGGCCGAGGAGGGCGGCGGGCCACGGCTCGCCGCCCTCTTTCGATCCCAAGCCGCGCTGATTTTAGGAAATACTCTGAACGCTTAAGCCCACTGGGCCCGGGCGCCGATATTGCCGAGAACGCCGCCCGGGACGATATTTGACGGGCCGGGCAGGCGCCGAGACTAGCTCCACCGCGGTGCTGCCTTTCGCTACGTTGAACGCGGCCTTGCAACATGCGCCTTCTGATCATCGAGGACGACCGCGACGCGACCGATTATCTGGTCAAGGCGTTCCGGGAGGTCGGCCACGTCGCCGATCCGGCCGTCGACGGCGAAGAGGGCTTGGCGCTCGCCCTCGAAGGGCAATACGACGTGCTGATCATCGACCGCATGCTGCCCAAGCGCGACGGCCTGTCGATCATCGCGGCGTTGCGGGGGCAGTCGATGGAGACGCCGGTCTTGATCCTTTCGGCGCTCGGGCAGGTCGACGACCGCGTCAAGGGTTTGCGCGCCGGCGGCGACGATTATCTGGCAAAGCCGTACGCGTTCTCCGAATTGCTGGCCCGCGTCGAGGCGCTGGCGCGGCGGCGTGGCAGCCGCGGCGAGGAGACGGTGTATCGCGTCGCCGATCTCGAGCTCAACCGGCTGTCGCACGAAGTCATCCGCGCCGGCCAGGAGCTGCAGCTGCAGCCGCGCGAGTTTCGCCTGCTCGAATACCTGATGCGGCACGCCGGCCAGGTCGTCACCCGCACCATGCTGTTGGAGAACGTCTGGGATTATCACTTCGATCCGCAGACCAACGTCATCGACGTGCATATCTCGCGCCTGCGCTCCAAGATCGACAAGGGATTCGCCCAGCCGCTGCTGCATACCGTGCGCGGCGCGGGCTACATGATCCGTGACGGCGCGCGCTGACATCGGCAGCGCCGGCGGCGCGCCAACGGTCTGCCGGCACGGCGCACGGCGCCCATGCGGGAGGGAACAATGAGCGCGAGCGACGCGGCGCCGTTCATCGCGGCACGTGATTTTCTGGTGCGTCATCGCGACGATTACGCCAAAGCCTGTCGCGATTTTGCCTGGCCCAAGCTCGACCGCTTCAACTGGGCGCTCGACTATTTCGACGTCATGGCGCGCGGCAATACCCAGCCGGCGCTCTGGCTGGTCGACGACGAGGCCGCCGAGATCAAGCTGTCGTTTGCGCAGTTGAGCGAACGCTCCAACCGCGTCGCCAATGCCTTTCGCCGCCTCGGTGTCGCGCGCGGCGACCGCATCCTGGTCATGCTCGGCAATGTCGTGCCGCTCTGGGAGACCATGCTGGCGGCGATGAAGCTCGGCGCCGTCATCGTGCCGGCAACGACGCTGCTCACGCGCAACGATCTCGCCGACCGCTTCGCCCGCGGCCGGGTGCGCCACGTCATCGCCGGCAGCGATGCCGCGGCCAAGTTCGCCGACCTGCCGGGCGACTACACGCGCATCGCCGTCGGCAAAGCGGCGCCCGGCTGGATTGCTTATGAGGACTGCTACGCCGAGTCCGCGGACTTCACGCCGCAAGGCGAGACCCGCGCCGACGATCCGCTGCTGCTCTATTTCACCTCCGGCACGACCGCGACGCCGAAGCTCGTGCTGCACTCGCACCAGAGCTATCCGGTCGGCCATCTGTCGACGATCTACTGGCTGGGCCTGCGTCCCGGCGACGTACACCTGAACCTTTCATCGCCGGGCTGGGCCAAGCACGCCTGGAGCTGCTTCTTCTCGCCGTGGAGCGCGCAGGCCACCATCTTCATCGTCAATCAGCGCCGCTTCAACGCCCGTGGCCTGCTCGACGCGGTGGTGCGCTGCGGCGTGACCACGTTTTGCGCGCCGCCGACCGTATGGCGCATGCTGATCCAGGAGGATTTGGCGGCCTGGCCGGTCAAGCTCAAAGAGCTGATCGGCGCCGGCGAGCCGCTCAATCCGGAAGTGATCGAGCGCGTGCGCGCGGCCTGGAATCTGACCATCCGCGACGGCTACGGCCAGACCGAGACCACGGCGCTGGTCGGCAATACGCCGGGCCAAAAGCTCAAGCCCGGCTCCATGGGCCGGCCGCTTCCCGGTTTTCGCGTCGCGCTCCTTGATGCGGCGGGCACGCCGCAGCAGGAAGGCGAGATTTGTGTCTTGCTGCAGCCGCGGCCGACCGGCCTGATGCACGGGTATCAGGGCGAGGCCGGCGTGCTCTCGGTCGGCGAGACGCTCTATCGCACCGGCGACGTCGCGACCGTCGATGACGAGGGCTATCTCACCTATGTCGGACGCGCCGACGACGTGTTCAAATCGTCGGACTACCGCATCAGCCCGTTCGAGCTCGAAAGCATGCTGATCGAGCATCCGGCGGTGGCGGAAGCCGCCGTGGTGCCGTCGCCCGATCCGATCCGGCTCGCGGTGCCGAAGGCCTATCTGGTGCTCGCCGCCGGCCAAACGCCGGACCGCGCCACCGCGCTCTCCATATTCCGGCACTGCCGCGCCGCCGTGGCGCCGTTCAAGCGTGTGCGCCGCCTGGAATTCGCCGATCTGCCGAAAACCATTTCGGGAAAAATCCGCCGCGTCGAGCTGCGCCGCGCCGAGGCGGTGAACCGGCAGGGCGACCAGCGCGGCGCGCTCGAGTTCTGGGAAGACGATTTTTCCGACAGCGAACTGGGCGCGTCATCTTGAAGAACTCGTTCGTCGTCGCACTCGGCAAGCTGCTGCGCACCACGGCGTTCAAGCTGACGCTCGTCTATTTGTTGATCTTCATCCTGTTTGCCGCGTCGCTGCTCGCCTATTTCGCGCTCAACACCCGGCGCCTGATCACCGAGCAGATCACCAACACGGTCGCGGGCGAGATCCGCGGCTTGACCGATCAGTACGACCAGGGCGGTTTGCGGCGGCTGTTCGCGACCGTGCAGGTACGCTCGCGCCAGCCGGGATCGAGCCTTTATCTGGTCACGACGCCGAACGGGGAGGGCCTGGCCGGCAATATCAGCGCGCTGCAGCCCGACGTGCTCGACCATCCGGGCTGGCACGAAACCTCGTATCGTCGCCTCGAAGCGCCCGGCGCGCCGTCGACCGGCGAACACCACGCGCTGGTCAATGTCATCCAGCTCGGCGGCTTTCACGTCCTGGTCGGGCGCGACCTCGAAGAGCGTCAGCGGCTTTACGACATCATCAGCAATGCCGGGCGCTGGTCGTTCGCGCTCGTGGTCGTGCTCGGCCTTGCCGGCGGGTTTTTCGTGAGCCGCCGCGTGCTCAAACGCATCGACGACATGACCGGGACGTCGCAGGTGATCATGGCCGGCGACCTGTCCGGCCGGCTGCCGGTCGCCGGAACCGGCGATGAGCTCGACCGCCTGGCCAACGCCGTCAACGCCATGCTCGACCGCATCGTCGCGTTGATGCACGGCCTCTCCGAAGTGTCCGACAATATCGCCCACGATCTGAAAACGCCGCTGACGCGGCTGCGCAATCGCTGCGAAGAAGCGCTGCGCGGCTCGAGGAGCGACGCCAACTATCGCGCGGCATTGGAAAGCACCATCGCCGAATCCGACGAGCTGATCCGCACCTTCGACGCGCTGTTGATGATCGCGCGCGCCGAATCCGGCCATGCCCGCGACAACATGAGCGAATTCGACGCCGCCGAGATCGCGCGCGACGTCAGCGAATTGTACGAGCCGTTGGCCGAAGAGAAGGGTTTGGCGCTGAAGCTCGAAGCCGTGACGGCGGCGCCGGTGCGCGGCAATCGCGAGCTGGTCAGCCAGGCGCTCGCCAACCTGGTCGACAACGCCATCAAATATACCGTGCCGGGCAAGCTCAACGGCAGCCCTGCGGAAATCGTCGTCAAAACCGGCAACGAAGGCGAGCGCATCACGCTCAGCGTGGAGGACCGCGGCCCCGGGATTCCGGCAGCCGATCGCGGCCGGGTGGTCGAGCGCTTCGTGCGGCTCGAGCAAAGCCGCTCGGCGCCGGGCTCGGGCCTCGGCTTGAGTCTCGCGTCCGCCGTGGCGCGGCTTCATGGCGGCGAGCTCAAGCTCGAAGACAATCATCCCGGGCTCAAAAGCACCATCGCGCTGCCGCGCGCCGGACCGATGGGGACCGGATGAGCCGGCCGGCGGTCCGCAAAACCGCGAAGCTTAAGCTCGACGAGGCGGCTTTGGTGCGACGGTTGTCCCCGGCCGCATCGGCGGAGGCCGGCGCGGCAATGGGCCTGCCGCGTGCGGCTGCGGAGATGCCTGAGCGTCTCTCGGACTGGCTGCGCAGCGTCGCGAAAACGCCGGCGGGGAAGAAGCTCGCCAGCCTCTTCAAAGACCATGCACAAGCGGCAACCGTCGTCGCGGCTATCGCCGAGAGCGCGCCTTATCTCTGGGAGCTGATCGAGGGCGATGCGGCGCGCCTGCTGCGCTTGCTCGCCGAAGATCCCGACCGGGAGATTGTCGCATCGCTCGCCAATGCGCGCCGCGCCGCCCAGGCTGCGCGTACCCAGCCGGCGCTGATGCGCATTCTGCGTCGGATGAAGGCCGAAGCTGCGCTTCTGATCGCGCTCGCCGATATCGGCGGCGTCTGGTCGGTCGAGCAGGTGATCCGCGCGCTGACCGAGCTCGCCGACGCCGCGCTCGGCATCGCGGTCGGTTATCTGCTGCGCGATGCCGCCCGGCGCGGCAGCCTGACGCCGCCCGATCCGCGGCATCCCGACATCGGCTCCGGCTACGTCGTGCTCGCCATGGGCAAGATGGGCGCGCACGAGCTGAATTTCTCCAGCGACATCGATCTCATCGTGCTGTTCGATCCGGCCGCCGCGGCGCTGCCGCCGCATGTCGAGCCGGGTCCGTTGTTCGTGCGGCTGACGCGCGAATTGGTGAAGCTCATGCAGGAGCGCACCGCCGACGGCTACGTGTTTCGCGTCGACCTGCGGCTGCGCCCCGATCCGTCCTCGACCCAGATCGCGATCTCGACCGAGGCGGCGCTCGATTACTACGAAAGCCGCGGCCAGAACTGGGAGCGCGCCGCCATGATCAAGGCGCGCCCGTGCGCCGGCGATATCGCCGCCGGCGACAAGCTGTTGGGCGGCCTCGCGCCGTTCGTCTGGCGCAAATATCTCGACTTCGCTGCGGTCGCCGACGTGCACGAAATGAAGCGGCAGATCCACGCCTATCGCGGGCACGGCGAAATCGCGGTGGAAGGCCACAACATCAAGCTCGGCCGCGGCGGCATCCGTGAGATCGAATTTTTCGTGCAGACCCAGCAGCTGATCGCCGGCGGCCGGCATCCCGAGTTGCGCGGCCGCGGCACCATCGCGATGCTGGCGGCGCTCGCCGCCGGCGGCTGGATCGACGGCGCCACGCGCGACGAGCTCGCCGCGGCGTACGATTTTCTCCGCCGCGTCGAGCATCGCCTGCAAATGCGCGCCGACGAGCAGACCCACACGCTGCCGTCCGACCCCGCCGCGCTCGACCAATTCGCCCGCTTCCTCGGCTTTGCCGGACGCGACGGTTTTGCCGCGCACCTCGTGGCGCAGCTGCGCACGGTCGAGCGCCATTACATCGGATTGTTCGAGCAGGAGCCCGCCTTCCTCGCCGAGCAGCAGCATCTTGCGTTCGACACGCCGGAGCGCGAGCACGAGACGTTCGACCGCCTGGTCGAGCTCGGCTTCCGCCGGCCGCAGCAGGTCGCCGAGGCGGTGGCGCGCTGGCGCGGGCCGCACTACCGCGGTTTGCACGGCGAGCAGGCGCGCCACACCCTGATCGAGCTGTTGCCGCTCATCATCGACCAGGTCGCGCGCGCCGACAATCCGGATACGGCGTTTGCCGATTTCGACCGCTTCATCGCCGGGCTGCGCGCCGGCGGCCGCTTTCTCTCGCTGCTCCGCCAAAATCCGCAGATGGTGGCGTTCATCGCGCTCATCGTCGGCGTCGCGCCGCGGCTCGCCGACATCTTGGCGCGCAGCCCGCACCTGATCGACGTGCTGATCGACCCGAGCTTTTTCGGCGCGGTACCGGACGATGCGCGGTTGGCCGGCACGCTGGCGCGCGTGCTCGGCGAGGCGCCCAGCACCGAGGATTTTCTCGACGCGGTGCGTTCGTTCGGCCAGGAGCAGATGTTTCTGATCGGCGCCCGCATCCTGCCCGGCTCGCTGTCCGCCGAGCAGGCCGGCGCGGTGTTCGCCCGGCTCGCCGAGGCCCTGCTTCGTGCCGTGCACGGCAAGGTGCAGGAGGATTTCGCCGCCGCGCACGGCCGCATCCGCGGCGGCCAAAATGCCATCGTCGCCATGGGCCGGCTCGGCGCCCACGAGATGACGGCGAGCTCCGATCTCGACCTCATCGTGATCTACGATTTCGACGGGCAGCATCCGACCTCGGACGGTTCGCGGCCGCTCGATGGCACGCAATATTTTGCCCGCCTGACCCAGCGGCTGATCAACGCGCTCACCGCGCCAACCAATTACGGCGTGCTCTATCCGGTCGACATGCGGCTGCGTCCGTCCGGCCGTTCGGGGCCGCTGGCGACGCAGCTCGAGCGTTTCCGGCATTACCAGGAGCAGGAGGCGTGGACCTGGGAACATATGGCGCTGACCCGCGCGCGCGTGATTTCCGCGCCTGCGGAGTTCGCCGCGCGCATCGCGGCCGTGATCCGCGACGTGCTGTGCCGCCACCGCGACGCCGCGGCGGTGGCCGCCGACGTCGTCGACATGCGCGCGGCCATTGCGGCGGAGAAGGGCGACGCCGATCCGTGGGACCTGAAAAATGCCGCCGGCGCGCTGGTCGATATCGAGTTCATCGCCCAATATCTGCAGCTCATTCACGCAGCCGACAGGCCCGATATTCTCGATCCGTCGACCGCGCGTGTCCTCGACAAGGCGGCAAGTCTCGAGGTGCTGGCGCCGCAGGACGCAGCGATCCTGCGGCCCGCCGTGCGGTTGTTTCACGATCTTACGCAAATCCTGCGGCTGTGCCTGCCCGGCAAATTCGATCCGGCTTCGACCAGCGCCGGCGTGCTGAGCCTGCTGGCCCGCGCCGCCGACCTGCCGGATTTCGCCGCGCTTCACGCCCATGTGGTGGAGACGCAGCGGCAGGTGCGCGAATGTTTCGTGCGGATTTTAGGCAAGGCGCCGTGAGTTTCGGACCGGCGGCACAGTTATTGGCGCCGACAAGCGATCAACCGGCATTGCCGCGCAGGGACCGCGTCAATGAAACAGGTCGCGGCTTTTGCCGGCGTCGCTGGGACTTTGGGTGGCGTCGGGCAATGGCTGTTCGTCTGCCCCGCGGCCCGGTGGTCCTTCCTGGCTGGCCTCCTTGAACAGCTCCGAGGCCCACAGCACCAACTGATCCGCAGTCTCTTCGTCGCCTCCGTCCCTGGCCTTCACGGCCATCGACAGGAGATGTCTTGCCCTGCGCCGCAATTGCTCTCGAGTAAGCATGCAGGCTGCTCCATCCTGCTGTAGCTTTCAGAAGGAAACGTCAGCCATCCAACAATCGTTCCGCCTCGTTCACGTCCGGCCGCTGTTCGTTGCGAATCCGGCGCGTACTGTTTGTGTCAAATCCTCATGATTGTTTGTTTTAAATCCGGCCATTAAGGTTGGGAAAACCTGGTTCTTGGGGATGAGCCACAGCAATGACGACTGGTGCAGCGCCCGCGGAGATCGTGTCGTTCTGGCGTGAAGCCGGACACGACAAATGGTTCGCGCAGGACGACGACTTCGATCAAGCCATCAGGTCGAGGTTTCTGCCGGCCCATGAGGCGGTCGCGAATGGCGAACTTGCGGACTGGCAAGACAGCGCCGAGGGTGCGCTCGCGCTCGTGCTTCTGTTCGATCAGTTTCCGCGCAACATGTTTCGCGGCACCGCGCGTGCGTTCGCGACCGACCCGTTGGCGCGTGCCGTCGCCGATCGCGCGCTGGCGCGCGGCTTCGACCAGGCGACCGAGCCGGCGCTGCGGCAGTTTTTCTATTTGCCGTTCATGCATTCGGAAGCGCCGATCGACCATGACCGCTCCATGCGCCTGTACGAAGCGTTGGGCAATGCCGAGCAATTGCGCTACGCGATAGAACACCGCGCCGTTATTCAAACATTCGGCCGGTTTCCCCATCGCAACCGTGCGCTCGGCCGCGAGACGACAGCCGCCGAGCAGGCGTTTCTGGAAGCCGCCGGCGTGGGCCAGTCGGCCTCCACGTCGTGGCCAACGTCGCGCCGCCCATAAACCGGTCGGGCCTGGTTTTCAGGTCGGCGTGGCCGGTGGGGCTGGGGCCACGGTCTTTGGCCCCCACTTTCGGATGAAATGAATGTAGACGCCGATCCACACGGCAAGTGCGACGAGGGAGACGAAGCCGTACAGGAGAGTACGGGAGGTGCTCGCAACGGGAGCAAGGATGACGGGCAGCGCGATGTAGGTCAGTCCCGCGGCAAGATAGCCAAGCGCAAGCGCTCCGAGGTGGCGCAAGACCGTTTTCATGATCCACTCCTCAGATTGCACCACGAATGCAGCAGCGATCAATCGTCGACGCGCCGCCGATCGGAGAAGGCGGAGCGTCTCACCACGTATAGCGCAGCGTGCCGGTACCGGCGTAGGTCTGCGAGCCCTTGGCGAACTCGCCGTCGAACTTGCCGAGCAGGGACCAGTTCGGCGTGAAGAACAGCTGTGCGCCGGCCGAGGTGAGCGCCGAGTCGTGCGGGATCGGCGCGCCGAACACGGTAAAGCCGGCGCCGGGCAGCGCCTGGAAGCTGGCATTGAGCGCAGGATTGCTGACCCAGTCGTGCGCCCACGCCGCTCTGGCGCGCAGGATGACCGGCATGGCGTTGAACGCGGTGTGGTCGTCGAACCGCGCGCCGAGTTCGCCGCGCGTATCGGTGCCGTTCATCGCCGCATAGGTGAGCCCAAAACCGCCGGCGGTCAGATCGGTCTCGCTGTAGGCCGGCGTATGAAAATTCTGCACCTGGATCGCCGCGTAGGGCGTGACGCCGATGGCGTTGTGCGCGAC
>Ga0070741_10003569_pt1 | contig 38273 bp, 38 predicted proteins | sample Coa_R1_4_FD_66440 | JGI IMG/M metagenome (GOLD analysis project Ga0070741, IMG submission 66440) | Surface soil microbial communities from Centralia Pennsylvania, which are recovering from an underground coalmine fire - Coalmine... | ecosystem: Environmental > Terrestrial > Soil > Unclassified ... | reverse complement strand
TCCTTACCGCTCTCGCCCCAAGGAAAGGCAATCGTGAACTTCGCGCGGACAAAGGGCGAGATGTCGTCGTGATCCGGTCCCAGGCCCGGCGCGAAAAGAACGCCGCCCGTTTGGCGTCGCGGCCGGTTCACCCCTTCAGGCGCAATCGGTACCAGATCAATATAGTCGGCCGGCGAGATGGCGCTCTTTTGATTCCACATATTGACGTCTATGACGTACAGTACGCCCTCGTCCGACGATGGCTCATACCATGCCGGAAAGGTCATGCGGAATGGAGGTTTGTCTCCGGCCGGCTCGTCCGCGTGACTCCGAAAACGATTTCTTGCAAACCAAAGCGCAACGTCCAAGGAAGGAGTGGCATCGATGTAACGCGACTGATAGCCGTAGTGTTGAACCAACGCTTCGGCCAGGTAGAAGTTTTCCGGCGCTACTTTGATGTCAAAGTAATTAAACCGATCCAACTTCTTGAGATCGCCGATGATGCTGAGGGTCGCCTGCTTGACAAACAAGTGTTGGAAGAAAACGCGCGAGACTTCGGCTGCAGGCCCCCCACGAACTCGCGCAAAGGAACTCAGGATCTTCGGATACTCTGTGGTTTGTCCGCGGAAAACGCGGCACTGCCCATTACTAGCAGGCGGTAAGGCCGCAATCGATGAGATCAGTTCGCTGTAGTTGGTGATTCTCGCCGCGATCAAGATTTTCAGTGCTCCAACGAACTATTCTGAGCGGCGAAGCCGTCTCAGGTTTCTCTCAGCGCCGTTGTGGGGTCCAGCCTTGATGCTCGCCGCGCCGGTAGCCAGGAAGCAAGAAAGGCAATCGCGAGGAACAATGCCGCCATAAATGCAAATGTGGCTGGATCGCTGGGTTTGATGTTGACCAACATGCTCGTCATCAGCCGCGTCAGACCGAAAGCGGCCGCGACGCCAAGAACGATCCCAGCCACACTGAGTCGCAGTCCATTTCCGACAATCAAACCGAAAATGTTGTTCGGAGCTGCGCCAATCGCCATTCGCACTCCTATCTCCGCCGTGCGCTGGCGCACCAGAGTGGACAAAACACCATAAAGTCCAACACCGGCAAGTAGCGCCGATATAAATGCGAAAGCGCCGATCAGCAGAAGCGAAAAGCGTGTCGCAGCTTGCGCCTTTAGCACGTGCTCCTGCATGGGAAGCATCTCTGTAATTAACAGATGAGAGTTAATGCCGGCGATTGTCTTGCGTACTTGTTCCGCGTATCGCGATGGATCACCTGACGTGCGAATGCCCCAAATGTTGGCGAATCCGTGACGCAAAAAGCCGTCCATGAAATAAATCTGCTCGCGGCCTGGTTCTGCCAGCGACACATCGCGTTGGTGTTCCACTACCCCAATGATTTCTACCCATTCCGGCTCCGGACTCCTTACCCGGATCAAAATGCGCTTGCCGACGGCGTTTTGCCCCGGAAACGCCTTCTGTGCGAGCAGCCGATCGATCACAACAAGATTGCGATTCGGCGCGTTATCTGCCTCGGTAAACGTACGCCCTGACAGCAGCGGCGTGCGCAAGGTTTCGAAGTAGCCAGGAAGAACGATCTGATTATCTACCGCTTGAAATTTGCTGTTATCCGCTAATGCCTCCGACGTGCCCCAACGTATGGGGTTGAAGCCTCCGGTCAAAGGAAATGGGGTGGATGCGGTAACGTTTTGAACGCCGGGTATGGCACTGAGGTGCTGCCGGATATCGCGCATCGTGGCGGCGCGTTGATCCGGCGTCGTTCCTATGGGTCCCAGCAAGCGGAACGTAAGCAAATCGTGCGGGTCGAAACCGGGATTGATCTGTTGAAGCGCAATGAAACTCCGAATCATCAGGCCGGAACCGATCAGCAGCACAAAGCAGAGCGTAACCTCCGCCACCACGACGCAGTTCCGTAAAAACCCGCCGCCCGTCAAACCGGACGTGCGGGAACTACCGCGAAGTATAGTCATCACGTTTGGGCGGGCCGCCCGTATCGCCGGCACAAGGCCGAACACCGCGATGGATGCAAGCGCCGCCCCAACCGTGAATAACAGTACGTTCATGTCAATGCGAATGGAATCCAGCCGCGGCAGGTTAGCGGGCGCAATGGCAATTAGTTCACGTATGCCAAGCCATGCGAGCGCCAGTCCGCACGCGGTTCCGAATCCCGCAAGCAGTACCGCCTCGGTCAAGTTCTGCCGCACCAGACGCCACCAGCTTCCGCCCAACGACACGCGTATAGCGAGTTCGTGTTCGCGCAGCGACATACGGACCAACATCAAATTAGCTACATTCGCGCACGCGATGAGCAGAAGAAAAATGACCGCGCCCATTAGCGCGAGGATGGTGGGGCGCACGCTCGCCACCAGATACCGGTCCATCGGCTCTACATTGATGTGAACGTCGGCCGTTCGCTCAATGATGAAGTTCTGCCGTAATTGTGCCGCAACCACCTCCGCCTGAGATTGCGCCTGGTCCGCCGTGACGCCATTCTTCAATCGCGCCACACCGTAGAAGATGACGGAGTTCCTGGTTGCGTTATCGTACGGTACGCGCGCGGCCGTCCAGATATCCGGCTTGACTTCCAGATTGGCGGCAGGCGGAAAGAGCAGTTCAAAACCAGGCGCAAGAATGCCAACCACCACGGGACCACCGCCGCCGGCTCTTTGGATAGGACGCCCTAAAATCGAGGTGTCTCCCCCATAACGTCTTTGAAAGTATTCATAGCTGAGGATCGCTATCGTGGGAAAAGGCGGCGGCGCGGGCGCACCCAAATTGTTGCCGGCCTGCGGCGGTATAGGCTGCGGCTGGCCGTCGGCATCATTAAAATCGCGGCCCATGACCACGTGAGCGCCCACAGTGCGGAAAAAATTGGGAGTGACCAACGCGAAGTGCACCTGTTCGGGTGTTCCATCACGTCCGGGCAGCGAACCTCGGCCGGTCGCGACGCCGGCAATTTCTTGAAAGACCTTCCGCGTCCCATTGCGTAAGTCGATAAAGTCGGCGTTGGAGAACAGCCAGTTTTTGACGTTGCGCTTACGCATTTCCATCGTCGCGACAACGAGTTCCCGTGGCTTTTCATACGGAAGCGGCTTTAGCAGTACGCCGTCCGTAACGCTGAAAATAGCAGTACTTGCGCCCATGCCGAGCGCCAAAGTAATCACCGCCGTTGTTGTAAATACCGGGGCATGCCGCAACATTCTGGCCGCGAATGTTAAATCGCCCAACCGCATTTCTTCAGCCTCCTCGAATTACGTACTAGACGAACAGCCTTTTTAATTGTTAGCAGCTATTCGCAAGTTCGTCGATTCGGCGGCGCAGGTAACGCCGTTCTACGGCATTGGCCGTCAGGGCCAAGGCACGCTGATAGGCGGCGGTGGCTTCTGTCTTGCGCTGCATACGGCGAAGCAGATCGGCCCGAGCGGCATGGTAGAGATAATAATCGTCTAAGGCGCCGCAGGCTCCAAGGCCGTCAAGAAGGAAGAGTCCTTCCGCGGGCCCCTCGCTCATGGCTACCGCTACTGCGTGGTTGAGAGCGACAGTTGCCGACGGATGCGCTTTAACAAGTTCTTGATAAAGGGCGGCAATCTGCTTCCAGTCCGTGTCAGCGGCCGTTTTCGCGCCGGCATGTACGGCTGCGATGGCGGCTTGAAGTTGATAGGCACCGACATTGCGAAGACGTAGAGCAGCTTCCACAAGCCGTAATCCCTCTTTGATCTGAACGGCGTTCCAACGCATGCGGTCTTGTTCTTCAAGAGGGACCAACTCGCCGTTGCCGGCGACGCGTGTATCACGCCGCGAATCGTGCAGAAGCATCAGCGCCAAGAGTCCCATGCTTTCCGGCACATTCGGCATGAGTTCACATAGGGTGCGCGCAAGACCTATCGCTTCGGCGCAAAGCTCGCGCCGGACGAGGCTGTCACCCATACTCGCCGTGTAGCCTTCGTTGAAGATGAGGTACAGAACGGCCTGCACGGCTCCTAGGCGTTGGGGGAGCGCGTCTTTGGGAGGCACTTGATAGGGTATGCGAGCCTCTTGAATTTTGCGTTTCGCCCGAACCAACCGCTGCGCTAGTGTTGTTTCCGGAATGAGAAATGCGCGCGCGATCTCAGGAGTTGTAAGACCGCCCAGCGTACGCAGGGTCAGAGCGACCTGGGCTTCTTTATTTAAAGCAGGATGACAGCACGTGAAGATCAGCTTGAGACGTTCATCCTCCCGTGAGGAAGTCATATCGTGATCGAGCTCGATATTTTTTGTGGAAGTAGTCTCGTAGCGTAACTGATCTGCCTTAGTTCGCCTTGTTTGTTCGCGGCGCACATAGTCGACAAGCTTTCGTTGCGCGGCAGCCGTGATCCACGCGGACGGATTATCAGGCAGGCCGTCTTGCCAATGGATCAAAGCGGCCGTGAAGGCATCCTGCATTGCCTCTTCGGCGAGATCAAAGGAGCGCGACATGCCGATGAGGCCGGCGATGATGCGCCCCGATTCGCGGCGGAAAACGGCCTCGACGGTAGACCGCAGATCATCCATTCACGGCGTGAACATCGGCATTCGCCGGAGAGTGGCCTGACATTTCTCGAATGGGACGGATTTCTACATATCCAGGCGCACCTTGGCACGAAGTCGGAATTTTAGCTGCCCACTCGATCGCTTCATCGAGATCCTCGCAATCGAGGATGTAGTATCCGGCGAGTTGCTCTTTTGTCTCGGCAAAAGGTCCATCGGTAAGAAGCACATCACGGCCTTGTACACGCACAGTGGTCGCCGTCGATGCAGGTTGGAGCGGATCGGCGGCCCGAAATATGCCACGGCGACCCGCTTCTTCCATTAGTGCTCTATGCGCAGCCGCCACTTCCGCCATCTCGCCAGGCGTGACGGATTCATTTTCTCGGCTGTAGATCAGCAACATGTAGCGCATGGAAGGCTCAGTTTAACGACTGCCCTTCCGGAAAACCAGAGCAGCCCTTTACTTCAAGAATCTGGCTGATGTGTCTGTCTGTATGCGCTGCAACAGCCAGAATCCACTGATAACCGTCCAAGGGGCCGAGAATGGGATGGAGCACCACATGGCCACGCAGCGATGTCGCTTCGGTAAGTAATTCCAAAGTGCGAGCGCGACGTTCCAGGAATCGGGGCAGAGTTTCCGCCGGGCTCCATTGGTGGCTCGGCTGAACGGGCGGCGGCGCGGTAATCTTTTCAGAACGGTCGGGCACTTTCGTCCTGATCATCTCTTCAAGTTGCCAATTCATGCGATCGGCTTCCGCTAAAGGAGCACCTGGCATCCGCCCTATGATCGCGTGAACACGGCCCTCAATGATGACGACGTGCTCCAGAATTTCAGCAATCGACCAGCTCTCCGGACCAGGCTTGAAATGCCATTGTGGATCCGATAAGTTGCTGGTCGCTTCGATAAGGCGGTCACGAGTGGTGACAAGATATTCCGAGACTCTCGATGTCTCTTGCGAGCTCAACATCGATGTGGTGAATGTCTGAAGCAATTCGGCGCTCATGTAATTTTCCTCTAAAACGTTAAGAAAAAACCATGATGGGACGCACTTCAATGCAGCCAAATCTGGCCCCGGGTATGCCAGCCGCCATCTTCGCAGCTTCATCGATATCCTTGGCCTCAATTAAGTAGTAGCCGCCAAGTTGTTCCTTGGTCTCGGCAAAAGGACCATCGGTGGTCATTGCTTTGCCATTCCTCACCCGGACGGTTTTCGCTGTCGGCGTTGGCTGCAACGCGTTGCCACCCTTAATAGCGGCTGCGTTCTTTTCGCCGAAAGCACGATATTCCGCAAACTCCGCTGGATCAAATCCGTTGGCGAACCGTTGTTCGGGTTCATAGATCAGTAACAGAAATTGCATTTGTTAATTCCTCTCTGTGCAGACGACGCATGACGTAGGCGAAATCGACAAGTCGCACAGATAAAATTTTAGGCAAGCTTCTGACCGCAACTCAAATTTGCCCTCGCCGAGTTTCTAGTAGTTCTTGGGGATGTCACATTCACAGGGAAAATAGCATCTGATAGCCGATTTATTTGCGCGATACGTGAATTGGCGTATCGAAAAGGTGGGGTCTATCTTGCATTACGAATTTAAGCGAGCCGTTTCGCGTGTAATTCCATTGATTGGGGCAGTAACTCTTTGTATTTGCGCGCAGGACTTCCGCGCAACACTAACCGGTACAGTTACAGATCCATCCGGCGCCCGAGTTCCGAATGCCACTGTTGAGGCGGTAAATAGAGATACGCAGCAGAAATATTCCTCGGTGACGACCAGCAAGGGCGATTACTTCATTCCCTATATGCTGCCCGGCACTTACACAGTGACCGTTGCGGCTCCGGGATTTCAAAAAAATATCCAGCAGAACGTCGTTCTTGATGCTTCAAAATCATTCGGCCTCAATGTTCAGTTGCAAATAGGCTCAGCAAGCCAGACAGTTGAAGTGACTTCTGCGCCGCCGCTCATCGAGACGGCGTCCGGTTCGGGCGGCACCATTCTTACCTCAGAAGAACTGGCGAGCGTGCCGCTCAATGGGCGTCAGGTCTACACGCTGTTGGGGACCACACCCGGCTCACAATTTCTGCAGACGCAGTTCGGCGCTACTGGCTATTCCGGAACGCGCGGCTGGGATGTTTCGAACAACTATACGCTGGGCGGAGGCGTTCAGAACTACCAGCAATTCACGCTGAATGGCACTAACATGACCGTCCAATACAGCTATCAGAACCAAGGCACCGGTACGTGGGAGATCGCACCGAATGTGGATGCGCTACAGGAAGTCAACGTGATGTCCCAAACATACGAATGCGCGCTACGGCCGTACGGGCGGCGGCACAGTAAACATGGTGATGAAATCAGGCACCAATCAATATCACGGCACTGCGTACGACTATTTTGAAAATGGACACCTGAACGCAAACAATTTTCAAAACAACGTGACCGGCATCCCCCGGCAGATGATTCATCAAAATCAGTTCGGCGGAACGATTGGCGGACCGGTAAAGAAAGACAAAATCTTCTTCTTCGGGAGCTATGAAGGATACCGCGAAAGTATTCCGTTTAGTGTTGTGGCAAACACAGTACCCGCTTATCTCCGGCCAAGTGGTACTGGGGTTAACTTCGCGAATACCGCGCAGAGCGGGGTTCTTTATAACGTCTACGATCCGAACACGACTCAATGCCTGACGGCTGCAGGCGCCCTAGCGCCCGGCACTTCGGTTGGAAACTGCCCCTCTCCCAACCACTATGGCCGCACGCTCTTTCCAAACGACACCATTCCCGCCAGCCGAATTAACCAGACTGGCGCAGCGATCCTCAATCTCTATCCGCTGCCCAATAGTGGCGGCGCGGCGCTTGGCAGCAATCTGGTGACGCCGGCGCCGGATGTTTATTCCTATGATCAGCCGATGGTACGCGTGGATTACGACACCAGCGACAAGACTCGCTGGTATAGCTTATTCGCGTTTCAGCGCGGCACTGAAAACCGCAACACGAACGGATTAACCGGAGTCGCGGAAACCGGCAATATCGACCATATTCGCCAGGACCTCACCGCCAGCCAGGACATGACGCACATCTTCACGCCGACGCTGTTAGCCGACTTCAAGCTTTCGTTCTCACGTTTTCTCGATTTCCAGCACAACGGCAATTTGGATCAGCCTGTCAATCCGGCGACTATCGGCCTAAACATGCCGTCCATTCCCACCAAACCCGTGGTGACTTTGCCTGAGATTACGTTGAATGGTTTTGCTTCCGCCGTCGGAAACCAGGTGCAGAACGACGTTTGGAACAACTTCATCTTCGATAACGACTGGACGAAGACCAAGGGCAATCACACGATCCATTTCGGGGGCGAAATCGCGGAATATCAACTCGCGGACCCCAACTATGTCGGGCGGCCCAACGGATATTTCACCTTCGGCACAACCTATTCGCAATACAATCCAACCGCGGCGAACACGTGTCCTGGATGCTCCAGCACCGTTCACGACAACCTGAGCGTGGCCGATCTTCTTTTGGGCAATCCGACCAGCGGCGGTGTGGATTGGAATTATACGTTCTTCGATTACTATCCAACCTGGGCTCTTTACGTCCAGGATGACTGGAAAGTCTCCCCGCGCCTCACCATTAACATCGGTTTGCGCTACGACGTGCAAATCGGATTGAAGGAACGGCACAATTATCTGAACCGCGGCGTCTGCATGACGTGCATTAACCCCATCACGAACAGCCCCACCTTCCAAGCCAATGTCGCTGCGGATTCAGCCGCCTGGACCGCAGCGGGAATAAATCCGTCGCTAATCTTCCCCGCGTTAGGCGGACTTGAGTTCGCCGGTGCAAATGGACAGCCGCGCGACGCCTACAACACGGACTGGTCGAATTGGGAGCCGCGCTTCGGATTTGCTTATCAAATCAATCCCAAAACGGTGTTGCGCGGCGGCTATGGAATCGAATACGCGGTCGGCCTGGAAGGCGGCACGTTCATCGGCGCAACGCAATCCACCACCTACACTGCATCCTTGAATGGCAACATTACGCCCAGCGGATACTTTGCAAGTGGCAATCCATTTCCGAATGGCGCGCTGGCGCCTACCGGCAACACGCTGGGCCTTTTGACCAGCGTCGGAAACCAACTCAATGTCGACTTCCCGGGACGGCGCATCCCGCGATCGCAAATCTTCTCGATCGGCTTCCAGCGCGAACTTCCCTGGCAGATGGTGTTAGACGCAAAGTACGCCGGCAATTATACGGATCGCCTGCGCAACGGCACCGCCAGCGCGCCAGGAAGCATCTGGCTAAATGGCACGATGCCGCTTTCGCAGTACCAAATGGCAATCGCCAATCCGAATTACTTCAACAAACAGGTGCCAAACCCGTACTACGGCGTCGAGCCCATCACGTCTACGCGCGGCGCATCTCCTACTATTTCCGCGGAAGCTCTGCTGACGCCGTATTCAGATTTCAATTTGATCGGCCAAGCGAACGATCCGCTCGGAAAGGAGCGCTACAACGCGCTCGAAGTGAAGCTGAATAAGCGGCTCGTCGGACAAGGAACAAGCGGCCTTAGCTTCCAGGTCGCCTACACCTATTCGAAGACCATGGAAGATAGCGGCTATACAAATGGCTGGCCTTATCAAGACGCCAACCTTCTATATGAGCTGGCGCCGAGCGACCGCACACACGTATTCACCATGACTGCGCAATGGGCGCTTCCCGTCGGACATGGCGCAAAATACCAGGCACACGGAGTGGTAGGACAGCTTGTCAACGACTGGAATATCAACTGGGTTACCGAATGGGAAACCGGCTTCCCGCTTGGTATCCAGCAAGGCTACACATACTACTGCAATCATCCATACCGGCCCAACGGCGGACCCACGAATACGGATTATCTCTATAATTCGACTCCGTTCAGCTTCGTCAATCCGGTCACCGGCGCGACCCAAAACTCCACCACCGGATGCTGGGCCCAGAATAGTGCCATCTCGCAGTATTTCTTGAATTCGCTGCCCCAGCGCATTGGTCAAGTCCGCGCGCCATCCGAACCAAATTTGGATTTGTCCGTTTACAAGAATTTCGTAATAAGAGAGCCAGTTCAACTTCAATTCCGGGCGGACGCGTTCAACTTGACCAATACGGCTCTTCGGCAAAACGTCCAGACTAATCCCAGCGCCGGGCCGGCGGTCTACTCCGGAGGCGTGTGGAGCGGCTTCGGTACCGTCAACGACGCGCAGTACAACTTTCCGCGAATTATTCAGCTTTCGCTGAAGGTGTTGTTCTAAGCACCACTGCGGTTCAGGGGTGCCGGGCGCTACACGGAAGCAGCGGTGGCGCGGCCGCTATCCTCGCCCGAAACCTGTTCGATATCTTCAAAACGTTGCTTGTGATGTAAGTACCAATAGACGAAAAGCAGCGTGAGCATGAAGATGCCGAGGATCACCATGATGAGCGCAAAACGCTCTAGAGTGCGGATAGGCGCCGCCGCGGAAGACTCTTTCTGGCTTACCAGTACATACCAGCCAAGATTGTCAAAATGTTGTTTGAGCCCGGTGCTGGCGTAACCGACAATGTTCGGGCCGTTTCTCGCGTTGGCGAGTGCCCAACCCGCTTGTTGGCCTTGTGTGGAACCGAGCGAATCCCGGATGCCATCGAAGTCCGCCGACTTTTCATGCACGAATACGTCTGCATTCGAGGCGGCAACGATTTCACCGTTTTCGCTCACCAGCGCCGCTCGCGCTCCATTGCCAATTTCATTCTGCTGAAAACGGGCAAGCATCGGCGAGATGTTCACGGCCGCGGACAAAACGCCGATGAGATTTCCGGATGAATCGGAAATGGGAAAGCCGACATTGACGTAGTAAGCCTTAATTGACTCGTTGTCCAAAATGTCGCTAATTTTTACAGTACCCTGCCCTTTGTTGTAGACCGATTGCCAAAACTCGTCGTCAGAGTAATCGCTCTTCGGAGGTTGGCCGGAAGATGCGACGACATTGCCGTTTACATCGGTAGCGACGATGTTTAGATAACGGGGATCGAGAATGCGGCGCTGTCTGAGAAATTCAGACGCGCTGGCGTTGAGCGATGATTTCGTGGTTGCTGTTGTCGCCGCGGTTTTGTTGCCTGCGGTCTTTTGAGCAGCTACGGCCGCCAAAATCGACGAATCAGCCGCCATCGCATTCACATCCGCTACTCGTTCGCGTACCGCATCGGAGACATCGTTACTGTACGTCTGGGCCAGCGCCTTGTAGTCGCTGCCTATGGCATTATCGAGAGAACGATCGCTTCGACCGGTTAATATCAGCCCCAGGATGCTAAGGGGCACAATGACCACTATCAAAACGATCAATAGCTTCGTTATGGAGAGTCGGACTTCAAAACGATCCACTGTCACACCTCCTTCCGGTGCATCAGAACGCGCCCGAGGCGGACGGTGGTGCGGCGAAACCCGCGAGGCGCCGTAACTCGAGGTCGCTTTCCGTCTCGATCATACTCCAAAAAAGACGGCGCGGGAACTCCGATAAAACTACTTCTCTGCTTTGGGACCAGCAACAATGTCAGTTCACCGGCGGGCGGCGTCCGCGAGACGGCGCGATGCAGCACGCTCTTTGGCGGCGAGATATTGTTCCAGCACTTTCAAGAATTGGGCCAGAAATGCCGGATGTGCCGGCCATGCCGGGCCGCTAACAACGTGGCCGTGAGTGACCGCCTGATCCATCGGCAACGCCACGTAGATACCTCCCGCGCCTTCAACTTCGGGAGCGCAGGCCGGATACGCACTGACTCGTTTGCCTTCGACAACGCGGGCAGCCGCCAGAATTTGAGCGCCGTGACATAGCGCGGCAATGGGTTTCCGCTGCTCATGAAAATGCTGCACGATTTCGAGAACCTTCGGGTTGAGGCGAAGATATTCGGGAGCGCGGCCGCCCGGAATCACAAGTCCGTCATAGACCGCTGCTTCAAGGTCGGCGAAATCGGCATTAAGCGTGAAATTGTGCCCGCGCTTTTCTGAATACGTCTGATCGCCTTCAAAATCGTGGATGGCCGTACGCACGAATTGCCCGGCACTCTTGTCCGGGCACACGGCATCTACGGTGTGGCCCACCATTTGAAGCGCCTGAAACGGCACCATCACCTCGTAATCTTCCACGTAGTCGCCCACGATCATCAGGAGCTTGGCATTCGGCATAAGCAGATGTTCCCCGATTCATTGTCGCGCTTGTTTTGCCAAGCAAGCTCACCCGGCTAAGTAAGCTTGTCCTATGAGGAACATCGCAGCATGCGGAATTGCCTTTGCTCTCGCTGCGTTCTGCATCACGGTGCCCGCGGCACAAAGCAGGTTCGTGGCGATTACGTTCGACGATCTGCCCTATAGATCGGTGGGATTGGCAGGTGCGCCACTGACGCGAGAAGCAATTGAATCGAACAGAAGAATTCTAGCAGCGCTGACACTCCATCACGTGCCCGTTACCGGTTTCGTTATCGAAACACATGTTGACTTGATTGGCCGGTCGGAAGGCATCGAAGTATTGCGACAGTGGGTTCACCGTGGATTGGAGTTAGGTAATCACACCTACTCCCATGCAGACTTCGATTTATTGACCGCGGCCGAATTCAAAAACGAAATCGTCAAGGGCGAAGCAACGTTTGCCAGCGTAATGAGAGCGGCGGGAAAAGAGTCCCGATTCTTTCGTTTTCCCATGAACCACACTGGCGACACAAAAGCGAAACACGATGAAGTCGCAGGCTTTTTGGCTCAACGTGGTTATAAACTCGCAACCTGCACAATCGATACGTCCGATTATCTTTTCAATAAGGCGTATGCGCACGCACTCGCACGGCACGATGACGCGGCGGCGAAAAAGCTATCTGCCGAATACCTCCGGTACACGGATACAGAGATCGATTACTATGCGGCGCTGAATAGAAAGGTACTCGGCTATGAGCCGCCGGAAGTGATGCTCTTGCACGATAATCGTTTGAACGCTGATGTCTTAGAGCAAGTGCTCAGGCTATTCGAAAACAAAGGATATACATTCGTGACGCTTGAGCAGGCGCAGTTGGACCCGGCCTACAGTGCTCCTGAAACTTACATCACAAAGTACGGGCCCATGTGGGGATATCGGTGGGCGGCAGAACGGGGCGTGAAGGTAAACGGTCGCTTGGAGACGGAGGTGCCGCAATGGGTTGAGGCGTATGCTGCGGACCAGCAGTAGCGCGCGTACGGTAACCAGCGAGAATTCCGATGAAACATCTACAACGAAAATCCCGATCAGCAGGAGCTTTGACGGCTGCCGCCGCTGCTCTTGGATCGTTTGCCCTGGGAGCGTTCGCGGTGGGCGCGCTTGCCATCGGTGCGCTGGCTATTCGCAAGTTGGTTATCGGACAAGCGCACATGGATAAGCTTCACATTCGTGACCTGCAGGTCGATCGACTGACAGTACACGAGTTAACTATTGAGAAGAATAACTTCTAAGCGACCCGTCAACTCACCCATTCGCCTTGGCGCATCAGTCGTTCGGCTTTGCCATCGGCTGTAATTCCGTCAAGATCCATAGCCGCCGACCCGATCATCCAGTCCACGTGAATGAGGCTATCGTTTGCCCCTTTGCCGGAGAGCTGTTCGGGTGAAAGATTCTCGCCGTTCCGGATGCAAGTGCTATAGGCTTGGCCAAGAGCAATGTGACTGGCGGCATTTTCATCAAAGAGAGTGTTCCAGAAGAGCAGCCCGCTCGCGGCAATCGGAGAGGAGTGCGGCACTAGCGCAACTTCTCCCAGCCGGCGCGCTCCTTCGTCTGTGTCGATGAGACGTTGCAGGACGGTTTCGCCAGTAGTCGCCGAAGCCTCAGTGATGCGGCCCGCCTCGAAACGGACCCGGATGTTCTCAATGAGAGACCCTTGGTGGGACAGAGGTTTGGTGCTGGTTACAAAACCATCGGTGCGGTCCTTGTGAGGCGTGGTGAACACCTCTTCCGTGGGCATATTTGGAAAGCCGAAGATGCCGTTGTTTGCGGTAGAACCGCCGCCCTGCCAGAGATGGTCGTCCGCAAGACCAACGCGGAGATCGGTGCCTGAGCTGCGAAAGTGAAGCGCCGAGTAACGGCGTTGATTCAGAAACTCGACGCGCCTTTGCAGATCCGCGCTGTGCTTGCGCCAAGCGGCTACGGGATCGGGAGTGTTCACGCGGGTGGCCGCGAAGATGGCCTCCCATAATTGTTCAAGCGCCGCCTCTTGCGAAGCATGCGGGAAGACGGCGCGGGCCCAGGCAGGAGTGGCGCACGGAACAATTGTCCAGTTGATGTCGTGGCGCGTGATCAGCTCAAGCGCTGGACGATAGGCTTTAGAAAGTGCGGCATTAGCGCGCGAGACTTTTTCCGGATCTTCTTTGGCTAACAGTACGGGGTCGGCCCCGGCAATGGCAAGCCGCGCCGCGCCGCTGCGGAACGCGTTGGCGACGCCGTCGAAAAACCACTGAGGAGCATAGTCGAAGCTTTCATCGGGCGCGTAGCGGAAGCGCAATAGCGTGGAGGGCTCATCGGCAAAAATTGCAGTCACCAGCTTGGCGCCTGCTTTATAGGCATGTTCCGTTATGCGGCGCACTAGCGGAAGCGCGTCTGTCGGAGCAGTCATGAAAAGTTCCTGACCACGTGCAAGGCCCAAGCCCACATTTACAGCGACGTCGGCTAGGCGATCAAGGCGCGCCTCGAAGGGAATGGATCCGTTGGTCAAGCCCGCAGCGGGGCGTTCGGCTAATGCTGTTTGGTCCACACCTTAAGTCTGGCATGAACCTTGGAACTTATCCGTGTGCAGCGGCAATGATTTCAAGCTGCCGCAGATGGTTTAGGTCGTGCCCAGCCATCGTATCCACGAGAGTTTGAAACGTCATTTCGCCCCGTTCGGGGTGCCGAAGCCGGCGGTTAAAAGCGTCTGGGCTTAATGAGTCAATTAACAGGAGATTCCAGCCTCGCAGGTCTGAGAAGACCTGCAGAGCAGTTTGGGCATGAAAGGAATGGTCGCCGTAGGGGCGCGCCCACGCATCCTGATCAAACGGCTGAACCACATGATTCTCCTCCGCCAGAGCCTGACGAAGTCTGAATCCAAAGGCGATCTCGCAGTCGGCGAGGTGACATAAGATCATGCGTGCCGTCCACTTGCCGGGCGCATAAGAACGTTCCAAGCCGCCGGATCCCAAATTGTCAACTAGACGAATCAGATTGTGGGAAGTCGCGCCGATAACTTCTCGCGCATTCAAAGTGCCGAGTTGGGCGGCGTATGGATTGGCGGCAACGGGCATGGTCTAAGTATCTATTAGACGCTGTAAATCCGTCGAGGAATCGGCCTTTCTACCTGTTACGATGGGGTTTCTTAGCCCTCTCGATGCCCGTCCGAACCTCATCTGGCATTCTCGCCGAGATCGTCCAACACAAGAAGCAGGAAGTCGCGGCATTGCAGGAGCACGCTGTTTTTCTGGAGCAGCAGGCGTACGAGCGAAAGCATGAGCCGCGTCCTTTTGTAGCGGCGTTACGGAAGACCGAAACAGCCGTCATTGCGGAAATCAAAAAGGCGTCTCCCAGCCGAGGGCTACTCACAAAGGAATTTCATCCGGCGATCTTAGCTAGCGCGTATGAACGAGGCGGCGCTGCCTGCCTTTCGGTGCTGACCGATCACGAATATTTTCAAGGCTCGCTGCATGATATGGAAGCGGCGCGAGCCGCCTCCGCCGTTCCCGTTTTACGAAAAGATTTCACGATTGATCGGGTGCAGATTTTTCAAGCTGCGGCGCATGGTGCGGATGCGATCCTATTGATTGCCGCCATTCTTTCGATCGAAGAACTCCGGCAATTTCGCGAACTGGCCAATTCGCTGCAACTCGCAGCCTTGGTGGAAGTTCATAATCAGGAAGAGCTTACGAAGGCGACAGATTCCGGCGCCGATTTAATCGGCGTCAACAATCGCGACCTGGAGACGTTCGAAGTTTCTCTTGACACCTCACTGCGATTGAGTTATCTGATGCCAACCAATGCCATTCGCGTGAGCGAGAGCGGTATTCGTACAAAGGCCGACGTCGATCTTCTGCGCGACGCGGGGTTTCAGGCGTTTCTTGTAGGTGAATCGTTGATGAAATCACAGGATCCGGCGCAAGCGCTATGTGAATTGATGGGCAGGAGCCATGAGCCGGGCATCTGATCTGCCATTCATTATTAAGGTTTGCGGCATCACCAATGAAGAGGATGCGCATACAGCCATAGAAGCCGGTGCAAATGCGCTGGGCTTTAACTTCTACGAAAAGAGTCCTCGGTACGTGACGGTGAGCCATGCACGCAAAATTATCGAAGCTGTCCCTGGCGATTACCTGAAAGTGGGCATCTTCGTAAATCCAGCCTTAGAGGAAATTACGGCCGCGTCGCTGGACATCGTTCAATTGTATGGCGAATGGCAGGCCGAATTCGAGGGACTAACCGTGTGGAAAGCCATCACGCCGAACGAAACGGAACGCTTTTGTGGTGCAGAGGCTTACCTCATGGATGCGCCAAGCTCTGCGTTCGGTGGTTCCGGCAAGATGTTCAATTGGATGCTTGCGCGCGGCCGCCACGGAGTTATCATTGCCGGCGGTTTGGATGCTTCTAACGTCGCCGAGGCAATTGCAACTGCAAAGCCTTGGGGCGTGGATGCCTGCTCGCGTCTGGAGTCACGGCCCGGCAAGAAAGAGGCGCGGAAGGTGCAGGACTTCGTGAGTGCGGCGCGGGAAGCGTTTCGCATTTACGTACAGGAAGAAGTATTGTTATGAGCACGATTTCCTTACCAGATGTTTTGGGACACTTCGGCCCGTACGGCGGCAGATACGTGCCCGAAGTATTAATGTCTCCGCTCGAGGACTTGGAGCAGGCATATCGTGAAGCGCGGCAAGATCCCGACTTTCAAACGGAGTTGAGCGGCTTGTTGCGGCATTACGCCGGCCGGCCTACACCACTCTATTTTGCGAAACGCCTAAGCGAAAGCTTGCGCGGTGCACAGATCTGGCTCAAGCGTGAAGACCTGCTGCACACCGGCGCACACAAAATCAACAATTGCCTCGGTCAGATTTTGCTTGCAAAGCGCATGGGAAAGAGACGCATCATCGCGGAGACCGGCGCCGGGCAGCATGGCGTCGCTACCGCAACAGTCTGTGCTCTTTTCGGCATGGAATGCGTGGTCTACATGGGCGAGGAAGACATGCGCCGCCAGCGGCTAAATGTCTTTCGAATGCGCTTGCTAGGCGCGAATGTCGTTGGCGTATCAAACGGCAGCCGCACTTTGAAAGACGCAATCAGCGAGGCGATGCGCGATTGGGTGACGAACGTGGCGACGACGCACTATTTACTTGGATCTGCGTTGGGTGCTCATCCTTATCCGATGATGGTGCGCGATTTTCATAAGGTAATCGGAGAAGAAGCCCGCAAGCAGGCACTCGAACAAATCGGACGCCTGCCTGACACTGTAATCGCCTGCGTCGGCGGCGGCAGCAATGCGATTGGAATTTTCTACCCGTTCGTCCCGGATAAGAACGTTCGCCTGATTGGTGTAGAAGCGGGCGGGCGTGGTCACAAACTGGGGGACCATGCGGCCAGATTTAGCGGCGGCTCGCCTGGAGTATTACATGGGGCGTTTAGCTACCTGCTTCAGGACGAAGAGGGGCAAGTTGGCCTTACACACTCTGTTTCGGCTGGACTGGACTATGCGTTGATCGGGCCGGAGCATGCCTGGCTGCACGATGAGCGGCGCGCAGAGTACGTGTCGGTGTCGGATGCCGACGCTCTGGCAGCAGCCAAGTTATTGGCTCGGATGGAAGGGATAATTCCAGCGCTTGAATCGTCGCATGCTATCGCCGAAGCGGTGCGCCGGGCTCCCCAGGAATCGAAAGCCGTCTATATCGTGAACGTCTCCGGACGCGGAGATAAGGATGTCGATATCTATCGGGAAAATATGCCAGAGTTGGACGATCGTAAATGACCGTGCAGGCTGCCACTAGAATCGGCGAAATGTTCGATCGCTGCCGGACAGATCGGCGCAAAGCGTTCATTGCGTATTTGACGGCCGGCGACCCCAGCCCGGAGCAGACCGTATCTCTGGTTCTTGCGTTGGAACGTGGCGGCACTGATTTAATCGAACTGGGAGTGGCTTTCTCCGATCCAATTGCGGATGGCCCCGTAATTCAAAGAGCGTCGGATCGCGCGTTGCGGGCGGGAACTAAATTGCCGCTTATTCTTGAGACCGTGCGCGAAATCCGCCGTCAGTCGCAGATTCCTCTTCTGCTCTTCAGCTATATGAATCCCTTGCTTCGATATGGATTTGAAAAGCTCGCACGAGATGCGGCAAGCGCCGGGGTAGATGGGGTGCTGCTCACGGATCTGTGCGTGGAAGAGGCTCAAGATCCCGTGAGCAAGTTGCGGCACGAAAATTTAGATACCGTTTTTCTGGCCGCCCCTACAAGTACGGAGCAGAGGTTGCGCCTGGTGGCCGAACATTCTTCGGGATTTGTTTATCTGGTATCGCGCACTGGCGTAACCGGCGAGCAGATCTCCTTATCTGAAGCGGTTGCGCCATTGACGCGAAAAATGCGTGCTTTGACTGATTTGCCATTGGCCGTCGGCTTCGGAATCAGCACTCCGGAACAGGTCGCCGAGACAGCCCGCTTTGCCGATGGCGTGGTGGTGGGAAGTGCAATCGTAAGGCAAATCGAAGAGCATATGGCGGACAAGGACCTCGCCGGCCAGCTAGAAAGTTTTACACGACGCCTCACTGCGCCGTTACGCGCGCAATGAGTCAATTTTCGCTCGACGACCTCGCGCGCTGCCGCGAGCAGATTGACAAACTCGATTTGGCCCTCTTGCGCATTCTTAATGAGCGTACGGCCATTGTCGAGACGATCGGCCGCATTAAACAGGAGTTACGGCTCGCCATTTACGAGCCCAAACGGGAAGATCAGGTTTTCGAAAATGTCGTGGGCCACAATGGCGGGCCGTTGCCGCACGAATCGGTTAAACGCATTTTCGAACGCATCATAGATGAAATGAGAACACTTCAGAAGATGAAGATCGTGGAGCAAGGCAGGCAGTGAACGAATGTTAGTGGTCATGCAGGAAGGCGCTACCGAAGCGCAGACCGAAAGCGTCATTCAACGCTTGGTGGAGATGGGGTTCACCGTCCATCGCTCAACCGGCGTACGCCATACCGTGTTGGGCGGAGTGGGACCGATTGACGATTTCGATCCGGCGGCTCTCGAAGTAATGGAAGGCGTCAAGGAATGCCACCGCATCGTTTCGGCTTACAAGCTTGCGAGCCGTCATTTCAGGCCCGGAGGAACGGTTCTCAGAATCGGATCGGTTGAAATCGGTGGACCTTCCGTTGTCGTGATGGCGGGTCCGTGCAGTGTAGAAAGCGTCGAGCAGATGGAAGAATCGGCGCGTGTAGTTGCTCAAGCTGGCGCGCGGATCATTCGTGGCGGCGCATTCAAGCCGCGCAGTTCACCTTACAGCTTTCAGGGAATGGGTGAAGAAGGCTTGCGGATTATGCGCGCGGCTGCGGATCGAAACGGTCTTTTGGTTGTTAGCGAAGTCATGGACCAGATGCAGATTCCGCTGCTGGTTGAGTATTCCGACATTTTGCAAGTCGGTGCGCGCAACATGCAGAACTTCAACTTGCTGCGAGAGCTAGGCCGGGTGCGCAAGCCGATATTGTTGAAGCGTGGAATCGCGGCGACGATCGAAGAGTTGCTGCTATCGGCGGAGTACATCATGTCCGGCGGCAACTATGAAGTGATGTTATGTGAGCGCGGTATCCGTACTTTCGAAACAAGCACGCGCAATACCATGGATATCGCTGCAATTCCTGTATTGAAGCGCCTGTCGCATCTTCCGGTGATCGCAGATCCCTCACATGGCACGGGTAAACGCGATTATGTAATGCCTATGGCGCGCGCAGCGGTTGCCGCCGGTGCCGATGGCTTGCTGGTGGAAGTTCATCCCGATCCCGATCATGCCTTCAGCGATGGCGCTCAAACTTTGCGTCCGGAGCAATTTCAAGAGTTGATGAAGCAGTCCGGTTCCATTGCCGCAGCTATCGGGCGGCGCGTCTAGACCGTCGCCAATGGAAACAGTTGCGGTAGTTGGCGTCGGACTGATCGGCGCATCTTTTGGCTTGGCTTTACGCCGCGCCGGCTTTTCAGGACGAATCATCGGCGTTAGCTCTCCGCGCGCCATCAAAGCAGGTTTGGATATCGGCGCAATCTCAGATGAGATGAGCTTGGAGAACGCTGCCGAAATCGCCGATCTGATCTATCTTGCCCAACCCGTGGAGCGCATTCTCAACACAATTGAATTATTGGGAAAAAGCGTCAATCCAAACTGTCTGATAACAGATGCCGGAAGCACCAAGGGCTCGATCGTCAAACGCGCACTAGACCACCTTCCGCGTAATTCATTTCTTGGCGGCCACCCCATGGCAGGCAAAGAACAGCGTGGCGCTAACGCGGCCGACGGAACTTTGTTTTCTGGCCGGCCGTATGTACTGACACCATCCGGCGAATTAACCGATAAGATGAGCCAGCTACAAAGCTGGTTGCGGCGAATAGAGGCGCGCGTCGTAGTGATGTCGCCGGCCGAGCACGACAATGTAGTTGCTTTGACCTCTCACCTGCCTCAGCTCCTTTCAACGGCAATCTCCATAACACTTGCTCAACAGAACAATGCTCGGCTTCGCGAAGTCTTCGGCCCCGGCCTGCTCGACATGACTCGCCTTGCGATGAGTTCACCGGATCTCTGGCAAAGCATATTGGACACGAACCGGCATGAGATTATCAAAGCCCTCAATGAGTTGACTGAAAATGTCAAAGTTTTACACGACTGTGTGCAATCTGGCAAGACTGTTGACGATCTTTTCGCAACTGCGCGTACTTTCGCCCTAGATTTGCGTAAGAAAAAAAACTAAATCGTGCGCGACAATTCACACATAAGTACGACCTAGAACTTTTTCTCAACTGGTAATAGAAAAGCGGCATATAATTTAGGTACGCTGGACTATAAAGATCCGTGACCTCCCTTGCCAACTCAGTAAGAAGTACGTTGCTGGCAGCACCTGAAGTTAGCCGCCTTTCCCATCTGCGGCGTTCGACCGGACTCTTCTCGCAAGGCCAAGTGGCCGATGCCGTTTACTTTATCGAAGAAGGTCTTGTAAAACTAACTCGCACCAACGGCTCCGGCGGTCGAATTATATTGACGATTCGTGGCGCCGGACATCTGGCTGGCGAAGAAGCGGTGATACAAGAACCGGGTTCGTATTATGAAGAAGCCGAAGTACTCACCTCCGCAATCATTTACCGCATCCCTCGTGAAGTTGTTTCTAGGACGATCGCCAGCAATCCGCAGTTTTCTACTGAACTCATCAGCTATATCCTCAAACGCAGACTCGCGTTGGCCGAAAAAGTCGAATTGCTTTGTCTGCGAGATGTAGAATACCGGATTCTCCACTACTTGGCTGAGTTATCTCAGTTGGTGAAGCCATCTGAAGATGGCCAAGGTTATCAGTTGCCCATCACGCAGTTGGAATTGGCCGACTTAATCGGCGCAACCCGCGAAACGACTTCAACTACTTTGAATCAATTGGAGCGCCGCGGACTGTTGAAGCTGTCTCGCCGCATGCTAACTATTCCTTCGCCTTCGATGTTGATGTCAGCAGCCACGTCAAAGAATTCGAACGGCAAAGCAGAAGCCGTTCCTTCGGAAACACAGTAACCGCCCTCTCTTTCGCTTCGTGCGGTCGCAGTACTTGAAACCGCCTCGAAATGAAACCACAAGTACCACTACATGCCCTGTAAGGGATTGATTTCAAACTTTTTCACTTGCTCTGTGAGGCGAAGTTTTGGTACACTGCATTGCAGATTTTCCGATGCAAGCTGGTTGTAATCCTTTAGGCCTCCGCAGGCATGTGGAGAGCGATGCTCTTCGTGTGTCTACGTGCATTAACGGGCATTCATCTCGCATCCGACAACAGGAGATTAGTAGTGAGAGAAAAAGGTGTAGTTAAGTGGTTTAACGCCGCCAAGGGGTACGGTTTTATCCAGCGCTCCAACGGCGATGACGTGTTCGTGCACTTCTCGGCTATCCAGATGAATGGATACCGGACGCTCGAGGAGGGTGCGGAGGTGGAGTTCGAGGTCAAAAGAGGCCCTAAAGGCCTTCAAGCCGAGAACGTCAATCGTCCGTAGGTATCAACCAGCTTAGTTTTGGCCGCCGCTGCGAAGAGCACGGCGGCCTTTCTGTTTTTAGGAATCCCCAAATCTCCTCCCTCATCATCAGCCAGTGATACCTTTCAGAAGACCAGCACATGCTTCGCATTCCTGACCGCGCTCAGATCTCTACTCTCCGGGATTTTCTTCTTCAAGCCGGTTACCAATCCTCGCAGTTAAAAGGCGAACTAGGTCTGAAAGACACACTTCACACCAATCTGGATAATCTTCCCCCCTTGCTCGAACGCACTGCGGCCGATGCAACGCTGCCAACCTTATCGCGCCTGTTCTTCGTAGGCTGGCCGACTTCTGTCGAACGCTGCCGCAAATATATACCCGATGACATTTTGCACCTCTGCCTGGATGCCGGAGTATTGCTGCATGAAGATAACGAGTTCGCGCCATCGGTTGTCATTACCCCGTTTGAGAACACGTTGTTGTTTGCTTCCGACGCCCCGCGCCATCGTGCGGACAATCCGAACGTTGTCCTGGGACCAAGCGGGACTACAAGGCTCTTTACAAGAGCAATGCTGCGCACGCATCGCGATTCTTTGCTCGATATAGGTACTGGCTCAGGCGTGCTGAGCATCGCCGCCGCCGCGTTCAGTGAGCGCGTGCTCGGCACGGATGTGAACGAACGCGCTATCGAATTTGCCCGCTTCAATGCGGCACTAAACGGAGTGAACAATGTTGAGTTCGCGGCTGGAGATGCTCTTGCCCCCGCGGAAGGAAGACAATTCTCGCAAATCCTGGCAAATCCACCTTTCTTTCTGACGGCAAACAAGCGCTTCGTCTATAGCGACAGCCCTCTTGAACTGGATGGATTTACGCGCAAGCTTGCAATGGAAGCGCCGCGCTATCTGGAAGACGGCGGCATATTTCAGATGATCTGCGAATGGGTTCAGATAGAAGGCCAGCCGTGGGAAGAACGCCTGCGCGGCTGGACGGCTGGTTCCGGATGCGACGTGTTCGTTTTGTTGGGTCCGAAAGTCAATCCGCTCGATTACGCGGAATGGCGCTTTCAGGAAGCGGTCAGCCTCTATGCCGGTCAAACTTCGCATTTAATGGCGGAACGCCTGAACTATCTTCGCGAACATCGCGTGGAGTACGTTCTGAGCGGTGTAATTACCATGCATAAGCGAAAAGGGTCTAACTGGTTTGTCTCGACCGCAGCCGATCTCACGCATGAAAACTGCGGGCCTGCAATTCGAGAGCGGATGGAATCGCTCACCTTGCTCGCAGAACAAAAAGAAGAGGATTGGCTGAAATCGAAACTTCGTGTTGCGCCGGACGCTGTAATCATGCAGGCGCAAGCCCTAGGAGAAAACGGGTGGGCTGTCACGCGGGTCGAAGTGAGCAAGCCGAACTTCATCTCGACGGAATTAAACGTCGATCTGCCCGTGCTGCGAACAATTGAAATGTTCGACGGTCGCCACACATTGAGCGACATCATCAACAAAATGCAAGCAGCGTTTTCGCTTTCCTATGAAGAAGCAAAGGCTCGTGGCTTGGCGCTGGCCAAACGCCTTGTGCAGAGCAGTTTTGTCCTTCCTGCCATCTTGCAAGAACGCTCTGGTCAAGAATAGAGGAGAATGCACTATCGAAAGTTGGGCACCACCGAAGCGGAAGTCAGCGAAATTGGTTTTGGAGCATGGGGCATCGGCGGTAAACAGTGGCAGGGCGGAAGAGATGACGAGTCGCTTCGGGCGCTCAAACGCTCGTTCGAATTGGGTGTAAATTTTGTCGATACCGCGCTCGCCTATGGCGATGGGCATAGTGAGCAGTTAGTCGGCCAGGCCCTGCGCGCAAGCTATCACAACGTCTACGTAGCAACAAAAATACCGCCGAAAAATCGAATCTGGCCGGCTTCTTCATCGACTCCCATTTCGGAAGTCTTTCCCTACGACTACATCATCCAGTGCACCGAAGAAAGTCTGCGAAATCTGAAACTGGAACAAATTTATCTTCAGCAATTCCATGTCTGGACTGACGCTTGGACGCAAACCGAAGAATGGCAGCGCGCAATTGAAGTGCTGAAGCGCAGCGGGAAAGTTCGGTACTTCGGCATCTCCATCTCAGAACATGAACCGGATTCAGCTTTGCAGGCCATCAGAACAGGCGCCATAACCGCTGTCCAAGTGATCTATAACATTTTCGATCAAAGTGCCGAAAAAAATCTGTTTCCGCTCTGTCAACAAATGCGAGTGGGCGTGCTCGCTCGTGTCCCCTTAGATGAAGGCGGCCTCACTGGCGCCATCAACGAAAACACAAAGTTTGAACCGGGTGAGTTTCGGGACACCTATTTCCGGGAGGATCGCAAACGCCAAGTTCGCGAGCACGTGGACGCGCTACAACGGGATTTGAAAGATGTCCCCGGCACTCTTCCGCAAATCGCATTGCGTTTCTGCCTTTCGAACAAAGCGGTGACAACCGTCATTCCTGGAATGCGGCGTATTCAAACGGTCGAAGATAACTGCCGCGCCGCTGCGGCCGGCATGCTGGACGCGCGCACGCTCGCGATTTTGAAGCGTCACACGTGGGACCGCAATTTCTATCAATAGATGAAAATCGCCATACTGTCTGACATTCACGATAATCTGTGGAACTTGGCCGCGGTCATGCCGGTGATGCGAACAGCCGACGTCCTGCTTTGCTGCGGCGATCTATGTTCGCCGTTTGTTGTCGACGAACTTGGGAAATTTAACGGCTCTATCAACATTGTTTTCGGCAACAACGACGCCGATCTCTATCGAATCACGGCGAAAGCGCTGAAAAAGCCCAATTGTCAGGTTCATGGTGAGCTCTATCAGGCAACTCTCGATGGCAAGCGCATCGCAATGAATCATTTCGATTACCTTGCACGGCCGATGTCCAAATCCGGCGATTACGATGTCGTTTGCTTCGGCCACAACCACGAATTTGAAATTTCGCGGCAGCATACAACGCTGCTAATTAATCCCGGTCCGATCATGGGCGCTAAGTTTAGTAGCGGCAAATGGGAAGATGCGGCAGCAACGTTCGTGTTGTACGACACCGCAGCCGACGCCGTGGAAGCTTTTGCAGTCGATCGCGAAACGAAGTCAGTAACTCGCTTCGAGCCTTCAATCGTTCAAAATCTGCCGGGCAGCCCTGCAGCCTGAGGCAATGGCGCCATGCACTGTGGCGCTATGCCCGTTTATCTCAGTTGCTTCGCCGGCAAAATAGAGCGTCCCGTCTACAGCGCGGGCCAATTTTCCACGCGCGTTCATCGCATGAGCGGGCACATAGCTGTAGGCGCCGCGGGCGAAAGGATCACCGTGCCAGTCATGGAAGTATGAGGATTCTAGTTGCTCGCTCAGCTTTTTGGCGCTCGTGCTCAATATACGGCTCAGGTCGTGCAACGCGCGCAAGACAATTTCAGACTTCCCAAGCCCCAGAAGCTCGTCCGCATGCGGTCCCGCACTCCATCCTGTAATGGATCGCGCTCTTACCGGCAGCGGTGTCCACCAGGTCGGAAAGTGCTTTTCCGTGGATAACAGAAAGCCCACATTGGCAAATTCGCCTTTCTCTTCCCAAACCACCTGACGAAATCGGAGAATCAGACGCACAACATGGCCAAAGCAGAGCTGTCTCGCTGCGGCCAGAATGTCTGTTGGCTCCGGATCGAATTCAATAGCTCCTAATAAGCCGGGTGCCGCTTGCAAAACGCCTAGTGGGACTGTAATGACGGCTTGCTTTGCAGTGATTGTCTGCACATTGCTGCTATCTCGCGATAGAAACTCGACCGTGGCCGTCCCCCGCTTCCAGCGGATCGCCTGTACTGCGCAATTTAGTTTCAACTTGGTCCCTAAATCGTCCATGCCCTGGGTCAGCCAACGCGGGATTGCTTCATAACCGTTCATCAACCGGAAGCTTTTGTCGCCATCGATCTCGTCCGCGGCCTCGGCGTCCTGAACCAGTGATGCGATACTGATTAGCTCGGCACGCGCCGCGTTGAATCCCTCGACATATGAGGTCGCCAGTTCCTTCGCATCTTTCGAATAACTCGATTGCTCCAAAAACTCTGAAAATGTCTCGTCTCGTCCCTTCTTGACCGCCGCTTTAAGGCCCTCCATCACCTGATCTACCTGCAGCCACGCATCTTTGTTCTTCACCGGCTTCCCGTCGCGAATATGCATAGCGCGTTCGGTGCAGTCATATAGAGTAAGCGGCGCGGATTCGGCGATCTTCAAAATCTCAGGGGGCTTTCCGTGTACAAACTCCGCGCCAAGCTCTATTGGAATCGGCGACATTCTGTCGTGAATCGTCCTAATGCGCCCGCCGATTCGGCTGCGCGCCTCCAGGCACAAGACGCGTTTGCCGCCGCGATCTAAATCGCGCAGCGCCGCGAGCCCTGCGGTGCCCGCGCCCACAATGACTACATCGACGTCCTTCTCGCTCACCTCGGTTGCTCCCCATCTTCTACGGCTTCGAAAGTGCCGGTCTGACGGTTTTTACGCACAGCATCGGCAGGAAAGCAACGTCCGTTCATTGCCACATAAACTCCGTGTGGCAGTGTTTGGACAAATGCGAGTGCACTGCCAAGATTGAACATGCCGTCCGAACTCCCAAATTTGTACGGCACCATGGCGCCCGTTAACACAATCGTTTTATCTCGTACTGTTGCTGCGATTGCCCTTGCCGTCAGATCCATAGTGTCGGTTCCATGAGTGATCACGATGTGCTGTTCCGGCGTCGCACGGCACTGTTCTACGACGATGTTTCTGTCGGCGTCGCTCATTTCGAGGCTATCCACCATCATCAACGTCCGAATCTCCAGCTCCAGATTGCATCGTCCCAGCTCCAGCATCTCCGGCACATGAGAATCCTTGAAGTAGAGTCTGCCGTTAATCTCGTCGTATTCCTTGTCAAACGTTCCGCCCGTTATTAGAACGCGGATGCGATGCTTTGCTGCTGCCATCATGCTATTGTCGGCCATCGCTACATTTTCTTTGCGTAAATAGAAGTACCTTCTCCGGAAGCTTGCAATGACTTACGACAACCTTCTGCTCCATCGTGAAGACGGAATTGCGGTCATCACGCTTAATCGTCCGGCCCGGCGCAACGCGCTGTCGCTTCAATTGATGCGCGAACTGATTTGCTGCTTGGACCATATCGATAGGGAGCGCACGGCCAAAGCCGTTATCCTCGCGGCCGCTGGCAAGGTTTTTAGCTCCGGCCACGATCTCAGCGAAATGACCAATCGCGACGTGTCCGCTTATCGAGAAACATTTGACGTGTGCTCGCAGTTAATGCTGCGCATCCAATCGATCTCGCAGCCCGTCATCGCAGAAGTGCAAGGCACGGCCACTGCCGCCGGTTGCCAACTGGTAGCCACCTGCGATTTAGCCATCGCCTCCGACCAAGCCAATTTCGCGACTCCTGGCGTTCGCATCGGACTCTTTTGCACCACACCGATGGTTGCCCTGAGCCGTGCAATTGGCCGCAAACGCGCTCTCCAAATGCTGCTTACCGGCGAGCCCATCGCTGCCCGGGTCGCTGCCGATTGGGGCCTGATTAACGCGGTCGTATCGCACGGTGAACTGTCCGCCGCTACTCGCGCACTAGCCCGCCGCATCGGTGAAGCAAGCCCGTTGACGGTGAACATCGGCAAGCAAGCTTACTACGAGCAGATTGATTTGGATCAACGCCGCGCCTATGCATACGCCAAGGAAGTGATGACAACAAATGCACTCGCACAAGATGCGCAGGAAGGCATCTCGGCATTTCTTGAAAAGCGTGTTCCTTGCTGGTCCGGCAAGTAACCGTTAGCCGTGAATTGTGCGATAAGAGATCAGGCAACGATCCGCGGTTTCCATCTCCGGAAAATCGCTGCCTTCCTGCTCGATTAAGTAATACTCGACACCGCCCTTTGATTCCGCGGCGGCAAACACATTTTTCCAGGGCACGCTTCCCTGCCCGAACAGGACGCGATACCCTTTATCCGGCGACCAGTCCTTCAGGTGCAACGAACGAATCCGTCCCGGATGGCTGTCGATCCATGCCACAGGATCGTTCCCGGTTTCCACGCACGTCCCTACATCAAGCTGAAGCATGATGCTCTTGTTTGTGTTATCCGCCAGGATGTGCATGGGCACTTGTCCGTTCACAGGCCGCCATTCAGCCGCGTGATTGTGGTAGCCGGCGTGCAATCCGTGCGATGCCATCTGCTCATTCGCCCGATTCAGCGTATCGGCCACATGCTTCCAATCGTCCGCAGTACTGACTTTGCCCGCACTCGCCATCACAATGTACTTCGCACCAAGAATCTTGTTCAACTCAATGGCATGGTCTAAGCCATTACCAAACGATTCCACTCCGTTGTGTGTCGAGTAGCATCGGATCTTCAAATCGTCTAGCTGCTTTCGGACTTGCTTCGCAAAATCCGGCGTCCAATCGAAGTACGGCGCAAAGAACTCAACGCACTCGTAGCCCATCTTTGCCACGCCATCTACCGTCCCAGTTAGATCTTTCTTGAGTTCATCCCGAACCGAGTACAATTCCAATCCCACCGGAATGTGCTGGGAAGCACCGGCAAGCTTGAATGCCGCCATTGCCGACAGGCTGGACATGAGAAACGATCTTCGTGATAGCGGCACTGCCAAGCTACCCTTGGTCAACGTACTGTTCTTTAGAAGATTCGTTTCTGGCTCGGGCATCCCCGAACGATACCATGTCTCTGCTTTGCGCGCGGAATTAGTACCGCACTAATTTGTCGCAGACGGCCGTAGCGACATGACTGTAATGTCGTCTAGTTGAGGACCTAATGAAGCAGCTTCATTAGCCAGCGTGCCCGCCAATCCGACCGACTTCACGGACCCTAGCCGGCGAATTGTTTCGACCGCCCAGGTTCCGTTCTCATCCTCCAGGTTTGCTTCGGAAAAACCGTCTGAGTAGACCACAAGTTGGTCATCTCTACCCAGCGAGACGCTCGCCTCTTGAAAACCGCGTTCCTTGAATGCGCCGAGCACGGTAGCGGACGCTTCCAGCAACTCGAAAGAGTTATCCGACCGCAATATGACAGGCGGCGGATGTCCGCAATTGACATAACGAATGCGCCGACCGCCTGCCTCATAAACGCCGTAGAAAAGCGTCGCAAAGTGCTCCGGCCGCGTCGATTGAAAGAACAATCGATTCACGCGATCCATCAACCGGCTTGGATGCCGCGCAAGCTCTTCCAAACTGCGGAGCGTTGCTAGCAAGTTTGCCACCAGAAGCGCCGCGCCAATCCCCTTCCCGCACACGTCGCCGAGCACGAATGCCATGCTGTCGCCGTCGATAGGCAAAAAGTCGTACAAGTCCCCGCTTACGTCCCCCGCAGGAAGCGACGCACATTCGCAGTCAAGCCCGCAAGTTGAAAAGCGCGGCTCCGGCAATAGTTTGCGTTGCACTTTTCGCGCAATGGCCAATTCCGCATCACGTGGCCGCCGCTCTTCAGGACTGGCGTCTATGTGCTTCTTGACAATCGAAAGAAAATGCCGGTTATCCCAAGGCTTTGGGATAAAGTCACATGCCCCGTGATGCATTGCCTCAACTGCCAGTTCGATGGTGCTCCATCCCGTCATGGCGATGACAGGCGTTTCCGGGCGCTGTGCGCGAAGCCGGTCAAGCAAACGCAGTCCCTCTTCACCGGAGGTCGTGTCCCAGGTGTAATTCATATCCACCACTATCAGGTCATGATCTCCGTAGGCCGCGGTCTCTAGAGCGGCATTAGGCGAACCAACCTCCTCGGTCCTGTAGCCGGAACCCTTAAGAAGCAGCCGCAGCGCTTCGCGAACATCCTGTTGGTCATCTACTACCAGCACTTTGCGAACGCCGGTTTGTTGATCCATCAATGCCTCAGCCGTCATTCCTAGCCTGTGCACAGACAAAAGCACTTCTATTTCCATCGTCAATTGTTATCATTCGATGTCCTTTCAGCGCCTTATCTCGCGTAAACTCAAAATGCGTGTTCGTTTGTGAACAGCATTCATCCCATGCTCGGCGAAATCGCGCGCCGGGCAAAATATTCACTGAACTAACGTCACAAATCTCCGGAAATCGCCATCTATGATAACTATGTCAACGGCGCAGGCATATTTACCAGTACGATTGTACGCGCAACGAGGGCGGCTGCTCAGCCTTCGAGCCATTGCCGCGCTATCTTTCGCTATAGCACTCTGTTGCGCCTCCTTAGTTTTCGCAACGCTTTATAATCTCGATCAAAGCTACCCGGTCGCCGCAGTCCACAGTCAGTCGCGGCCGCTTTCCGATACCTCTTCCATTTTCGTTTCTCAAACCGCTCCCCGGTCCACGATTGCTGGCGCCGTGAGCGGCGCAAAGGCGGAACAAGGAGTAGCCAAGCCGCTGTCAGTCGCACGCACGCATGACGAGTTGCTTGCGTTGGAGCGGCGGGGCGAACGAAACTATGTCGAGTTCAGTATCGCCCGATCAGACCGGTTTCAGCCCATTGGTCCAGTGCATATTGGTCTGTGGCGCACAGACCCAAAGCACTCTTCCGTTCGCATCAGTGTCCTAATCGATGGACGTCGCACCGACTTTAAGCGCGTGGATCTCTATGAAGCTCTCTCGATTCCAATGGCGCATTCGCAGCGGTTGGAACTGGTGATAAACAGCGTGGCTCGAAATCACATTACTGGCTACTTAGCAGAACCGAAAAAACCCTAATACGTGGGCGCCGCAATCTGATGCCGCGCTGAATCGGGCACAATGGCTGCATTGAGCACTATCAAAGCAGAAATGGATCGATGCCTTCGCGAGGCCATTGAACAAAGGCACCTGCTGAAGCTCGTCTATCAAAACAAGATTCGCATCGTGGAGCCTCACGATTACGGCATTCATAATGGCTCTGCCAAACTCCTGGGATATCAGATTGGCGGAGCCAGTAGCGGCCGGCTCCCGAATTGGCGCTGGATGGAAGTCGATGGCATTACCGATTTTCAGATTCTGGACCAAACGTTTGCCGGAGGACGGCAAGTACCCACCGGCAAACATTACCAATGGGATGAGTTATTTATTCGCGTCCAGCCAGCGAAACAGGCGAAAGGGGTTGGGTGACGCCGGTTCCTCCGTCGGCGCCTTCGCACCAGCCTACGGCCTCTTGATCCACTTCTCGTATTCGCGCGTGTGCCGCGACTCGAGCGAAACTTCGCGCCCAGCGATAAACATCTGCTTAATGTTGGTCTTCGCCTCCATCGGGTCGCCGTCGGTCAGAATAAAATCGCCGCTCTTACCTTTTTCAATCGAGCCTAATTGACTGCCTACTCCTAGAATTTCGGCGCTGTTGATGGTTAGGTCTTTGAGTGCTTCCTCTCTGGGTAGGCCAAATGCAACAGCCTGAGCGGCTTCAAACGGCACATTGCGCGCAAACTCAACGTCAAAGGTTCCGAAGCAGAGCTTCACGCCTGCTTTGTAAAATTCATTCGGCAAAGTGTATGCCGCGTCGTAAGGATCGTCATCGCGCATCGGCAACTGAAACGTCTTCCCCAACACGACCGGAATATCATGCGCCTTCAGTAGCGGGCCCGCGCTTCCCAGTTCACGTGGGTCCGCGATGATGATTTTCACCTTTTCCTTTTCCGCGAATGCGATGGCGTCTTTAATCATACGCTCGCGCTCAGCTCGCACGAACAACGGCAGTTTGCCGTCAATCACTGGAATCATTGCCTCCAATCGTATGTCGCGCTTGAACTCAGGACCACCCGTCGCCTTGGCAAGTTCATAGCGGCGCGCATCTTCAAAGAATTGGCTGACTTCATCCAACTTTTGTTTGTACTGACGTTCTTCTTCCGCGTAGCTGCGCGTGGGCCCTCCCAATAGAGCCGCAAAGCCTCCGCGTCCGCCCACACCCTGAATCTCGGGGAACAACATGTCCATCGCGGCAGTGGGTTTTACCGCCATGTCCTCCCACGTCCAGCCATCCAGATGCATAAGCGCCGCTTGGCCCGTAATGATGGAGCCCCCACCGCCCCCGCGTCCACCTCTCCCACCGCTGCCGGGCAACGCAACTACAGTGGTAACACCTGATGCGCGTGTCACATCGACGTGTTCACTGGAAGGGTTGAATGCAATCTGGGCGCGCAATTCCGGGTTAAACATGCCCATTTCGTCGAGATCGATCGTGTCGCGTAACGACTCAATCTCTTCAAGACCCACATTCGTAGCAGCATTGATCAAGCCGGGATAAAGTTGGAGCCCATGGCCATCCACCACCCTGGTGCCGCCATGCGGTGCCACGTGCGTGCCAACCTCAGCGATTTTTCCGTCGATTACCAGTACGGCGCCGTTGTGAATATCGGCGCCCACAACCGGATGTACGTCGACGTTGCGGACCAACACGGAATTGTCGGCCGCGCTCAAAACGAAAGCCGCCGCGAAGGCAGCCCCAACGGCGAGAAGTTTGTCAGTCAAACTCGTCTTCATTTAGCGGTTCTCCTCCAACGGGGTCGTTGCCCGGTTGGCGGCTCCAGTCGGCCGCCCTCCGCGTTGCGCATTGGCTTGAGCGTTCTCCTTCTCGATCAACTGCTTTTTCTGCTCATTGAATTTCGGCCGCGTTTCCAGATCTTTGTCCCGGTCGAAATACTCGTGACCGTCGATCCACACCTTCATGCACTTTGAATAATTCGAAAGCGGATCGTGGTCGAACAGTGCTAAGTCGGCTGATTTACCGACTTCGATTGATCCGACCTTGTCGTCGATGCCCAACTGCTTCGCCGGATTGATGGTCACCATCGCCAGCGCTTCCGTCGGAGTCATGCCGCCATAACGCATCGTCTTCGCCGCTTCCAGATTCAAATGGCGTTGTAGCTCATCGGAATCGGAATTCACAGAAACCACAACTCCTTTGCGCGTCATGATCGCCGCGTTATATGGAGTGGCGTCGAACGCCTCAATTTTGTACGCCCACCAATCGCTGAACGTGGATGCGCCTGCTCCGTGTTCCGCAATTTCCTTTGCCACCTTATAGCCCTCGAGTACGTGTTGGAAAGTACGAATCTTAAATCCCATCTCATCAGCGACGCGAATCAGCATCAGGATTTCATCCGACCGATAGCAATGCGCATGTACATACCGCTTGCCTTCTAATACCTCCACGAGAGGCTCAAGCCGCAGATCCTTGCGCGGAGGAATGGGATGCCCCCCGCGCGCCACCCGGTCGTTATAATCCTTCCACTCCGCCTGATAGTTTTTGGCTTCGGTGAAGCTCTCGCGAATAACCTCTTCAACGCCCAGTCGCGTTCCCGGATAACGCCTCTCCGCGGCTTGTCCTTGAGTAAAGAAGTTCTGTTGGGGTTCACCTGCGCGTTTGGGATTTTCACCGAGGGCGAACTTAATTCCCGGCTTCGCGCCTTCCATGAGCATCTCGGGTGCTGTCTTGCCCCACCGAAGCTTCACTACCACGGTCTGGCCCCCAATCGCATTAGCACTGCCATGTAGCACGTTAGAAATGGTTAGGCCACCTGCCAGCGCCCGATAAATATTGATGTCTTCGGGGTTGATGACGTCCTTGATATTTACCATCGAGGAGTCCGAAACTGTTCCCTCGTTAACCCCGCCTTCAATCGCGGTGTGCGAGTGACAATCGATGATGCCGGGCATCAAATACTTTCCGGTAGCGTCCACTACGGTTGCATCGGCAGGTGCGCTTACGTTCTTTCCGATCGCGGCAATCTTGCCATTTTCGATCAAAACGCTTCCGTTCTCGACCGTGCCTTTCGTCACCGTTAATACCGTGGCATTTCGAATGAGAACGGTTTCCGCTCCACCGGACCCCACAGTCAGTAAGGCAACACCAATAATCGGCAATAAAGGTCGCATCTAGTTTCGTCCTCCATCCGTCATGCCATCCGCGGCGGGGGTTGGATTTCCACGGCGTGTTCCCGGCGCTCCCCCATTAGGTGGTCCTTGTTGCAGTTCCTTCGAGGGTTGGTAAACGGTACCGTCCACAAATACATATTCGATCGTCGTTTTGTCGTCGAAGGCGTCGCCCTTGGTAACCACCACATTCGCGATCTTGCCCTTCTCCACGCTGCCCAGCCGGTCAGCAACTCCGTAAATTTCGGCTACGTTCAACGTCAGCGCGCGTACCGCATCGGCCCGTGACAGTCCAGCGTCAATCGCTTTCTTAACGGCGCGCTTTAGGTCCGGTGCGGTGTCCACACCGTCGGAATAGAACGCGAACTTCACGCCGGCTTTTGCAAACATGCCTGCAACCGCAGGCGCTTGCTCCCGAATCACCAGGTCGCGATAATTCGGAACATCGGTTGGATCGGTATCTCGTTGAGCAACCGGCCATTTCAAACTGATCAGTGCCGGTACGTTCGACTGTTGGATCTGGTCCACTCGCTTGAATGCCTCATGCATTCCGTAGAGCACGAACGGCGTCTTCAATTCCTGCCCGAAAGCAATCATGCGATCGATCTGTTGTTCTTGATCTGCCGGCAACAAAATTCGCGGTGATTCCGCCAATCCTTCCAGATCGTGATCGTACTCCGGCCGTTTATTGCCGTTCGGACTTGCAGCATAGATTTGTTTCGCCTGCTTATATTGATCCAAATCGAGGTAGAGCTGCCGAATGTAACTGATATTCCCCATCAGGGATGATGGGAACCCACGCCCGCCTCCAAAGCCGCCTACTCGAAACAGAATCTGTTGGCCGATGGGTTGCGCGACCACCATGTCCCGGCCGCTATCTCCCGAAAGATCGATAATTGCCCCAAGTCCCTCCACGATGCCGCGATTCGGAAACGTTGCGGCCGACGTGAATCCCGCTGCACGCGCCGCTTCCAGCCGATTGTCCGTAGGAGTGACCAGGTCGGCCGCCCGTTCGAACGAATAAGTCTGTGGCCGGCTCTCCGGTCCCCGCGAGCGCGCTTGAGCCGCCTCCATACCTTCCGAAATCTGCTCTTCTGTTGTCGTCTGAGGAGTCGGCGGTTGCGCCGGGGCTTGTGGTTGAGTCGGAGCGGCAGCACCAGCGGCGCGACCTGCTGGGGCCGGGATAGCTCCCGGTATGCCCCACGTACTCAGGCCGTCAATAAAGCCCGGATACACCGTCAAACCATTCCCATCAATGACCCACGCGCCCGCTGGTATCGTAGCGTTAGGTCCGACATTTTCAATCAGTCCGTTGCGCAGCACCACCGTTGCCTTCGGCAAGTCTGCGCCGCTCACTGTTACGACATGAGCGTCTTTGATTGCTACCGCGGTAGGAACTGCAGCCCGAAGAAACGGGGCCGCGAGCAGTGCTACTGCCGCAAGGGCATGACTATACTTCATAAGCGAGGCTCCCAGTCACAATTAAATGAGAAATTTCTTATTGTGACACAAGGAGGCGCATCAGCTTGTCCGTCAGTTACTTGACATGCATTTAAATTTGCGGATGCAGGCCAAAGAAGCCGCGACATGCCGCTCATGCGTGCTAGGTTGCCGCCATGAAGGGAATTAATTCCAAAAACGAGTCAATCACGGCTCCTTTGTTGAAGGACATGATTGCGCAAGATAAGGCCAATACCAAGGTCACCCAGGAAAACGCCTCCATCAGTTCAAACCCGTTGGATCCTCCTGCACTGTATGAAGACGCGGGTGATGGTTACAACGCCGATTTCACATTTCCTCAAGAGTAGTCTTGAAGCTGGAGCGAACTCCATGTTCGCTTCAGCTTTGACATCTTTCATTTCGCTACACTAAACCTTCATAGCCTGCCAGCCAGGCGGTGCTTGGTCAACATTGACCAGAATCGCCAGGCCTCTGCGCAGGGTTGCCGGACAGTTTTTCTTAAGATGAAGCGACAGACAACCTACCGCGATGCCGGAGTCAACATCGATGAGGCTGAGCGTGCTGTTTCGCAGATTAAGCGCTTTGCAACAAAAACACTGAATCCCAATGTCCTCACTTCTATCGGAAGTTTCGGCGCCGGATTCTCGCTGAAAGGTTGGCGCGATCCTGTGCTCGTCAGTTCCGCTGATGGTGTCGGCACCAAACTGAAAATCGCCTTCGCCACAGGCCGTCATGACACTGTGGGCGAAGACCTCGTCAATCACTGCGTGAACGATATCGCTGTACAAGGCGCAACTCCTCTCTTTTTTCTCGATTATTTTGCAGTGGGCAAGCTTGATGCCCAAGTCTGCGCCAGCGTAGTATCAGGCATCGCCCGCGGCTGTAAGCAAAATGGTTGTGCTCTCATCGGCGGCGAGACTGCTGAAATGCCCGGAATGTACGCCGAAGGTGAGTACGATCTCGCCGGATTCATCGTTGGCTGCGTCGAGCGTAAAGGCATGCTGACCGGCGAAAGCATTGTTCCAGGCGATCTGCTGATCGGTCTCCCCTCTCAAGGACTTCACACCAACGGGTATTCGCTTGCGCGCAAACTGCTGCCCAAGATCTCGGAAGATCTCGCCGACGAACTGCTCAAAGTTCATCGATCCTATTTGACGCCAATCCGTGCCCTCCACGACGCCAAACTCCTCAAAGGAGCGGCGCACATCACAGGAGGTGGTCTCACGGACAACGTGCCGCGCGTCCTTCCGACCGGCTGCGCGGTGGAAATTGAGCCAAACTCCTGGCCGAAACAGCCGATTTTCGAGCTCCTTCAGCGCCTCGGCAACATTCCGGAAGATGATTTTCGCCGCACCTTCAATCTCGGCATCGGAATGGTTCTTATCGTTGCCGCGAACAAATTTGGGTTCGTTTCGCAAATTCTGACGAAGCTTCGGGAGCCCTTTCATCAGATCGGTCGCGTAATACCCGCCAAATCGAAGCGCGAACCCAAGGTCAATTACTTGTGAAGCGTCTGGGTATTCTGCTTTCGGGCCGAGGATCGAACTTTGAGGCGATTGCCCAAAACGTTCTCGGCGGGCGGCTGGACTGTGAAATTGGGTTCGTTTTTTCAAATAAGCCGAACGCGGCCGGACTTGCTCGCGCTCGCGAGTTGAGCCTGCCGTGCGGATGCATCCCGTCGGCAGGCGTGGATCGGGTAGCCTTCGACTTGCAAGTTATTGATCTGCTGAAGCAGCACAACGTTGATTGGGTTTGTCTCGCAGGCTATATGCGCTTCCTGAGCGGTGGCTTTGTTTCGCAATTTCAGGGTCGTATCCTGAACATCCACCCTTCCCTGCTCCCGGCGTTTCCCGGTCTGGACGCCCAATACCAGGCGCTAACGCATGGCGTAAAGTTGACGGGTTGTACGGTTCATTTCGTAGACGAGAACCTGGATAGCGGCCCTATTCTGTTGCAAGCGCCTGTTCCGGTTCTCGATAACGATACAGTGGAGACACTTTCAGCGCGGATCCTACTCGAAGAACATAAAATCTATTCGGACGCCATCGCCTGGGTCTTAAAGGGCAATTATCGTGTAGAGGGTCGGCGCGTAATTCGGACTTAACAAATAGAAGCAGATGTTGAAAACCGCCTTAGCAATCGTAGTCGCAATCATCTTGATTGTTTTTGGGTTCGTTTGGTTCTCGGGCAAGCATGTCGATCTGAAGCTTGCCCAGCCAGTGTCTGCCATTGGCACTGAAACGCCTGTTCGCATCCAGGCGGACGGCCCGAACGGAATTAAATCCTTTTCGGCTTCCGTCGAGCAGGATGGTCAGACAGCTTCCGTGTATCACGATGCGACCAAGTCCAAGCAGCCGACGCGCATCTACAGCTTCACCGCCGGAAAGAAGCAGGCGGCATTCCTGAAAGAAGGTTCAGCCAAGCTGATCATTGAAGCGAAATCAAATGATTTTCGCGGCAGCACTACAAACTTCACCAAAGATATACAGGTGGTCCTCCGCCCGCCTACCGTTGTTGCTGATGGCCGCCAGCACTACATAAACCAGGGTGGCGCGGAGCTTGTGCTTCTCGATCTTGGCGGCAATTGGACCGACGCGGGCGTTCGCGTGGCCAATTACGCGGCGGGCACGTTCCCCATGCCCGGCCAGCCGAATAACAGCAACAGCCGCTTCTCATTGTTTCCATATCCATGGGACGTAAGTCCGGATACAACACCGGTCGCGTTCGCGCGTAACGGAGCCGGAACCGAGGTTACGACCACTTTCTGGGTGAAGGTCTTTCCAAAAAAGTTTCGCGAGAGCAACATTCAATTGACCGACAAGAATATGCAAAAGGTTGTTGGTGAACTCGATCCGGAAGGTACCGGCAGTCTGGTGGATCGGTTCGTCAAGCTGAACCGCGAAATGCGCCGCGAAAACGCGCAGACCATTTACAACCTGCGCAATAACACCGAAAAACGTATTCTCTGGTCGGGGCCGTTTATTCCGGTCAAAGGTGCGCGCGAGTCATATTTCGCCGATAAGCGCAGCTACATTTATAACGGCAGGAAGGTGGACGAGCAGGTCCATCTCGGCTATGACCTGGCTCAGACAACGAATATGCCCGTCAAGGCAGCGAACGCCGGCAAAGTGATCTATGCCGACCGGTTGGGTTTGTATGGTAATTGCGTCATCATCGATCACGGCTATTCGCTACAGAGCCTCTATGGCCACATGAGCAAGTTG
>Ga0070741_10003568_pt1 | contig 38275 bp, 29 predicted proteins | sample Coa_R1_4_FD_66440 | JGI IMG/M metagenome (GOLD analysis project Ga0070741, IMG submission 66440) | Surface soil microbial communities from Centralia Pennsylvania, which are recovering from an underground coalmine fire - Coalmine... | ecosystem: Environmental > Terrestrial > Soil > Unclassified ... | reverse complement strand
GCCGCGCGCTCAATGCCGTAATCGGCCGTCACGAGGTCCTGAGAACGCTCGTCCTGAATTACAAGGGACAGCCCCTACCGGTCGTGGCCAAGGAATGGTCGGTCGAGCTGGGCGAAGTCGATTTGCGCCGCCTTGCTGGCGAAAACCGAACCGCCGAACTCACTCGTCTGCTGAAAGCAGATTCCGCGCGTCCTTTCAACCTGGTGCGCGACCTGAAACTACGTACCACGCTTTACCGGCTCGGCGCGGACGAATACATCTTTCTTCATGTCTCCCACCACATCGGCTGGGACTTGCGCTCCAAGGTGATCTTCTACGAGGAACTGGCGCCCCTTTACGCCGCGTATTGTGAGGGGAAGACGTGCGAGTTGCCCGAGTTGCCGATTCAATACGCCGACTTCGCATTGTGGCAGCGGCAGCACCTCCAGGGAAAAGTCCTCGACGAGTTGAACGCGTATTGGCAGCAGCAACTCTGTGGCGCTCCTCCAAAATTGGAATTGCCGACAGATCGGCCTCGGCCACCGCTGCAAGGCCTAAAAGGGGCAAAATATCCGGTAGCTCTCAGCGAACGTCTTCTCGAACAAGCCCAGAAACTGAGCCGCGCGAGCGGCGCTACGCTTTACATGCTGCTGCTTTCGGCATTCAAGGTGTTTCTGCTGTGCCACACGGGAGAGCAGGACCTGTCGGTGGGATCGCCGTTCGCGGGCCGGCGCAAGGAGACCGATGCCATCATCGGCATGTTCATCAATACCCTGGTGCTGCGAACCAAGATTTCGTATGACCTCACGTTCCGGCAGCTGATGGCGCGGGTGCGCGACACCACGCTGGGAGCCATCGCCCACCAGGACCTACCCTTCGAAAAGATCGTGGAAGCTGTGCGCCCGCCGCGCGACCTGAGTCGTAATGCGTTGTTCCAGGTCAATTTTCGGGTCCAGAACAGCGCTCCGGCGGCGCTGAAGCTGGCAGGACTCGAAACCGAGTCGCTCGACCTCGTTGATAACAACACCGCGAAATTCGATTTGGCGCTCGAGCTGCCATCATCCCCGCAGTCACGCGGATATTTTGAGTACAACACGGATCTGTTTGAGCCGGCGACCATCGCTCGAATGGCGGAGGACTTTCACGCCTTGCTTCCGGCATTGCTTGCGAATCCAGATATGTTGCTGGGCCAGATCGAGGTGGTGAGGAGGATACGCCGTTAGCGCGAACTATATGGCAGGCGAATCCCCAGTGGCGGCGCAACGGGAGCCGGTCGGATATGAGATCCGGCGACGGCACGCGGGAGATCCCTGCCCGTTGTCGTTTTCACAACAGCGCCTGTGGTTTCTGGACCAGCTTTCCCCGGGAGATCCGACCTACAACATTCCGTATGCCATGCGAATTCGTGGTCCGCTGAGCGTGCCTGCACTGCAGCAATCGCTGGATGCGATCGTCGGTCGCCACGAGATTCTGCGCACCACCTTTGACAACGTGGATGGCACCCCGGTTCCCGTCATCGCTGATCATTGGCATGTCGAGTTGAAGCAGTTTGACCTCAGGAAACTTCCTGCGGAAGATCGCGAAGCAAGAGCCGGCCTGCTGCTGAAGAAAGAAGCGTCGCGCGGGTTCAATATCGCCCATGATCTGATGCTGCGAGGCGTTCTCTTCCGTGTTGCGGACGACGAGTACATCTTCCTCCACGTGTCGCACCATATCGCCTGGGAGTTTCGCTCGACCGCGCTGATGTATTCGGAGTTGGCGCGGTTCTACGACCATTTCGCCTGCGGGAACGAGGTCGGCCTGCCGGAACTGGCAATCCAGTTCTCTGATTTCGCGCTCTGGCAACGTCGCTTTCTTAGCGGCGACATGCTGGAGAAATTGGCTGGGTACTGGAAGGGCCAGCTGGCAGGGGCGCCTGCCGACCTGAATTTGCCAACAGATCTTCCCCGGCCTGCCGTGTCCAATCGACGGGGCAAACGGTACCCGATTGAGCTCTCAGCGGAGATCCTTGAGCAAGCCAAGTCGTTAAGCCTGCAAAGCGGCGTCACCCCATTTATGAGCTTGTTTGGAGCGTTCAATGTGTTCCTCCACTGCTATACGGGACAGGAAGATATCTGTGTGGGATCGCCAATTGCACGCCGGCGGCGTGATGAAATCGAGCCCATGATCGGTTTCTTCGTGAACACTATGGTCCTGCGATGCGACCTCAGCGGGAATCCCAGCTTCCGGCAACTGCTCAGACGTATCAGCCGGGTGGTGTTAGGGGCTATTGCGCATGCCGACTTGCCATTCGACAAGCTGGTTGAGATTCTTCGGCCTCCGCGCAGCGCCGGGCGCATGCCCCTGTTCCAGGTGAATTTTCGCGCAGTAAAGGAGCCCGTACCCGCGTTGCGTCTTTCGGGCGTGGAAGTTTCCCCACCTGAATGGATCGATAACGAGACTTCGAAATTCGATCTCTCCCTGGAATTGGTAGCTACTGGCGGAGCACCCGGTTTCTTTGAATACAGCACCGAGCTGTTCAAGCCAGAGACCGTTGCCGCAATGGCCGATGATTTTCACCATCTGCTGCAGGACCTGCTCACCTGCCCTGACGTTCCCCTGGCGGAAGTGGAAGCGGTGCAGCGAATCCGCAATCGTGTTCTCAGCCGCAGCGATGCAGGCCGCGTGCCCTCGATTTTATGAAGATTCAGTCGCTATGGAGTCTGGTTCGTAATGGCGCCGGCCGTGTGCCCGGGAGCAAAACCGCGCTGTGGACGGCCGATCGGTCTTGCACCTTCGACGCGTTGATCGCGCATTCGATGGGGATTGCGGCCACGCTGCACCGGGCCGGAATCGGCAAGGGCGATCGCGTCGGCGTGTGGATGGACAAAACCCCGGAATGCGTGCAGGCGATCTTGGGCATCATGGCGGCGGGAGCAGCCTACGTTCCGCTTGATCCTAGAGCGCCTTGGCGCCGCTGCCAGACAATCGCGCACGATTGTGGTTTTGCCGCTATCGTCGCCGATCAGCCCCGGCTCGGATCGTTAGCGTCCTTTCTCGGGGGACTGTCGCCGCGCCTGCTCTTGCTGGACACAACCGCCGACAGAATTGCGGGTGCCAATCTGCCGGGTTCGATTAACTCTCAACCGCTGGCGGACGCGTTGTCGGCCTCTGCTGTCGAACTGCCGGACCCCGCGGCGGACGACCTCGCTTACATCCTCTACACGTCGGGTTCGACCGGCACGCCCAAGGGCGTCATGCACACCCATGCCTCGGGTTTGGCCTTCGCTGAATGGGTCCAGAACAGGTTCGAGATTCGTTCCGAGGACGTGTTTTCCAGCCACGCACCATTTCACTTCGACCTGTCTATTTCCGACCTGTATGCGTCCCTCGGGACGGGATCGGCAGTGCGCTTGATTTCCAGCGTGGAAGGCATGCTGGCGCCGCACCTGGTCAAGCTGATCACCGACTGTCGCATCACGGTGTGGTATTCCGTGCCGTCGATTCTCATAGCCATGCTGGAGGCGGGCGAACTGGAGAAAAAAGGCTTGCCCACCTTGCGCACTCTCTTCTTCGCGGGCGAAGTGTTTCCTACTGCCCAGTTACGTCGGCTCCGCCGCGCCCTGCCGAGTGTAGGTTTGTATAACCTTTTCGGGCCCACCGAAACCAACGTCTGTACCTACTACGAAGTGCCCCCCGACATTCCCGACGAGCGTACTGCGCCCATTCCCATAGGCCGAGCCTGTGAGCACATGGAAACCTTTGTCATCGATGAAGCGGGCAAGGAAGTCGGCATCGGCCCCGAGGGTGTTCTCTGGGCCAAGGGTGGCAACCTTATGGCCGGCTATTGGAATGACCCAGGGCGCACCGCGGCCACATTGCAACCTGATCCCAGGACTGGCACCGGGATCGCGTATTGCACCGGCGATTTCGTGAAGCTCATGCCCGATGGCAACTACGAATTTCTCGGCCGCCGCGATCACATGATCAAGACACGCGGGTTTCGCGTCGAACTGGGTGAAATCGAGAGCGCGCTGGCGGCCCACCCCGACGTTCTGGAAGCGGTTGCTATTCCGCTTCCCGATCCGGCGATTGGCAATCGCATCGTGGCCTCGGTGGTGCTGCGATCCGGCAGGCATCTCGAGGCCGCTGAACTGCGGGCGCACTGCAGCCAACTGGTACCCATCTACATGGTCCCCGAACAGATCGAGGTCCGTGCGGAAATGGCTCGAACCTCCACCGGCAAGGCCGATCGGCAGGCGCTGCGGCAACAGTGGCAGGAGCGGCTGGCGTCGGGCGGAGGATCTTCGTGCTCGGCCGGCGCTTAGACCTGCCAGTCCGGAACTAACCTTGGCGCACATTGCAATTATTTGCACAGTGTCGGGCCGGCAGGTTTTGACTCCTCCTAATCCCGGTGTTTTCTTGAACTTTGCTTGAAAGGTGTCGATGGCGAGTGGTAATTCGGTTGCTTCTACTCCCCTCGAATTCCGCGCCCGAGGGATGGCACAACCAGCTAGTAGTCAGGCGTACTTCCCCTGTGTTTCCATACGGCAGCCCAAGAAAGGGCGAGCAAAACGATGAGCCTAAGCTTTTCACGTCTGCTAAGTGTGTCTCTTAAGCCCGTGGTAGCACTGTTGTTGATCGTGGTAGCGCCGAACGTGTTTGCGCAGGGCGTGTACATTTCGAAGCGAGCCAACCTCAACCCCAATCCCGGGACTAACCATTACTCCGATGTTGTCGCCGACGGCCACTACGCCTATGTGTCATCCTGGCAGGGAACCTCGGGCGTTTACATCTTCGACATTGCAAATCCCGATTCGCCGGTGTTCTTGACGCATTGGGCCCCCAGCGGTACCTCGAATATGCAAGGGATCCAGGTGTTGAACGGGATTGGCTATTTTGCGTCCGATGGAGGTAGTGGAATTTACATCGTCGATCTGTCAAATCCGGCGGTGCCGAAGATACTCAGCCGCATCACCACGACGCAGGGATTAGCAAGCAATAGCGTGCATGATCTCACCCTCGACGGAAACGGCCACATGTTTGTGCCGAATTACCGGATAAACGATGACGTTCAAGTATGGGATGTCAGCAATCCGGCGGCTCCAAAGCTAATGACGACGCTGACGGGCACAGACAGCGTTACCGTGCATGACGTGACCGTCCAGGGGAACCGGTTATACATGGCGGGTTGGGGATCGACAACGACGCCGGGCATAGTCGATATTTGGGATATAAGCGCTCTGCCTTCGGCCACGCTTCTGGGCTCGTTTCCTTCCGGACTCCATACGCAAGATATTTCGGTGACAGTGGATGGACGATTCTTAGCGTGTCCGCGAGAACTCAGCACCAATGGCGATGTTGGGATTTTCGATATCACGGATCCCACCAACGTAGTTCGCGTCGCAACGATTACCGAACCGGCATGGGGAATTTCTGCAACCAGTCCCTCCACCAGCAAGATCATGGGCAACCTGCTGTATGTGGCGTGGTATCAAGCGGGACTCTTAGTGTTCGACATCACCGATCCCACCAATCCAATCATGGTGGGCAGCTACGACACCTGGCCTGGAGTGAGTACTGGCGGCACTGGTGGGGGCAATGGTGACTGGGGTGTATGGCCGTTCCAAGGTCAAGACCGGGTATTGGTAAGCGACCGTACCACTGGTTTATACGTTTTGGATGCTACCGGTGTAAGTTCTCAACCCGCGCCTTACGTCATGACCCTGAATCCGACGACAGTGCTTGGTTCTAAACCCACGACGGGGACCGCTTACATGGTGGGAGTCGCTCCCTCCAGCGGAGCGACCATCAATCTTACGAGCGACAACGCAGCCGTGAGTACCGTACCTTTGTCCCTGGCTCCAGGTACGCACTCGGTCGTTTTTACCCAGTCAACGAGTTCGGTAGTAAACAAGACTGTGGCGACTCTGACTGCGACAGACGGCACCCATAATGCTCCCGCAACGCTTACCTTGAATCCTCCGCAGCCGGCGAGTGTGACGATACCCGGAGTCAGGGGAGGTTTGCAGACGACGGGTAAAGTGACCTTGAACGCGCCTGCTGCAGAAGATACTTCGGTGTCTTTGGCGATCGTGAGTGGCGGCTCGGCCGTAGCATGGATGCAGTCGTCGGTGACTGTGCCTACTGGAGCCACGAGCGCTACCTGGCCTATCCAGACGGTGCAGCTCTCGTCGTCGGTGAAAGTCACAGTCTCAGCGACTTTGAATGGATTGGCGAGAAGCGGCGCGTTCGTCGTTTCAGCGATTACGCCTTCAGCTCTGTCCTTCTCCCCAACTACTGTGACAGGTGGAACGAATACGACCGGGAAGGTCACGTTCCCGGCAGTCCTGACACAGGATACGGTTGTCACTTTGACGGTAACTGCAGGATCGAGCGCTGTCGCATCGATTCCCTCGACGGTGACGGTAACCGCCGGCACTGCGAGCGCGACATTCCCCATTACAACAAATCACGTCAGCGCGACGACGACGGTCACTGTTTCCGCGAGCGCGAACGGTGCGGCGAGGTCAGCGAATTTCACGGTAAAATAAGCTGAATGCCGGAAGAAGGAATGAATATCGAAGCGGACTTGCAGCGTTTTATCGCCAGCGAGGTAGTGCTGGAAGGCGGAGTTTCGGAAGGCGAACCACTGATCTCGTCCGGAAAAGTGGACTCCCTCGGGCTCTTGCAGATCTTGGGCTACATTGAGCAGAACTATGGGGTGACGTTGCTTGCTTCAGGTACTCCAAGAGACTTCGAAAGCGTCCAGGCCTTAGCCAATGCGATTCGAAATGCTCGCAAGGAACAGGTTTAGGCGGCGGCTCGTTACGAGGTAACTACGATGAAACGAGTGATGGTTGCTTCGATTTTGGTTTTGGGGTCTCTGTTCAGCATCGCACAGGAAACGAAGTCCTCGAGGCCGATTAGAAAATACTACAGAACACACAGCCCGATGCTCGGGACTTCCGGGAAACACCATGCGGGTGGAACTGCCGGAATGAACGTGGGTCCGGTGCCTGGCAAATCGCTGGACAGAGACTTACAACGATTAGAGAATCAATCGTCCAAACAAACAGCTGCGGAGTCCGCACCCCGTAAGACGACAAGGGTGAACCACGCAGTACCTCGCCCACAACCGCAAAGTTCTAATAGAAACCAGCCAATCAACTTCCAGTATCAGAAACCGCGTGGAAAGCTCACACAGAACAAGGCTGCTGCGCGGTCACGGACTGGCATGTCATTAGGACAGGGGATGGGGCGAAACTATTAGTCCGCGGTGATCTAAGAGTCTATTTTGCTAACAAATTCGGGTTTTGGTTCTTGGGCAGTGGAGCGCCGCGGAATCCGCCGTTCCTTTGCAGAGTACTTGATCAAGCACCATAGTGCGCGAAACCCGTCCTTCCACCCAATTTTCTTGCCTTCTTCGTAGGTTCGCCCCCAGTAACTGATTCCCACTTCGTAGACTCTCAAGTGCCGTTTCGCTACCTTGACCGTTACTTCCGGCTCGAAACCGAAGCGATCTTCTTCGAGGGTGATGGACTGGATCAGTTCGCGCCGAAACATCTTGTAACAGGTCTCCATGTCGGTCAGGTTGAGGTCCGTTAGAGCATTGGAGAATAGGGTGAGAAGCCAGTTGCCGACGGAGTGCCAGAAGTAAAGCACTCGGTGAGGGCGTCCGCCGAGAAACCGCGAGCCGTAGACAACGTCCGCCTTCCCCTGCACGAGCGGTTCCAGGAGCAAGGGATATTCGGCAGGATCGTACTCAAGGTCCGCGTCCTGGATAACCACGAACTCACCGCTGGCTTCCTGGATGCCGCGGCGCAGCGCCGCGCCCTTGCCCATGTTGTGCGGTTGCAGCAGTGTACGGATGGAGTTGTGCTCTCGCTGCAGGTCGGCCAGGATTTCGCGCGAGCCGTCAGTCGAGCCATCATCCACGCATAGCAGTTCGATGTCGAGTGCGACGGCGAGAACTCGTTCCACCACAAGCCGCAGCGTGGCCTGTTCGTTGTACACCGGCATGACGACGGAGAGCTTCATGGTGCGTTTGGCTTGGCGGAGATTCGTTTGCAGTCTAACAGGTGTTGAAATTGCACCTGCGGCGGTGCAATCGGGCCAATGTAAATCCTTCCTTGCTTTGGCCGGCAGTCTGAAATTTTGACCTAAGGCGTTTAACTTAGCACGTCTGTGGAATTATCAAGTGGGTTACCCCCACCGAAAGATTGCGCCGGAAAAGCATTAAGCAGCCGGCGCGATTCAACGTCGATTTCACCGCGAATTTTCGGTGCCGTACATACTTTGACGCGGTTCCAAGGCGCGTCTCCCGCAGGAAACAAAGCCGATAAAAGGTTTTTCCGCTGATAGTTGGCACGCCGAGTGCTCACCCCTACGTAGAAATCCTAGTCACCCTCTGTAACTCTGACCCCGGCCGTATGCGGGGTAAAGGTGCTGCCGTGTGCCGCGGCGGCGATGACGAAAACCACAGCCAGCAGACAGGAATAACCGGATGAATGTGGACGGTACCCGACTCGGCAAACGCGATCAGCAGATTACCCAGCTGCTTCTGCAAGGCTGCGATAACGCGGATATTGCAAAGCAGCTCAACATGGCGCGGCGGACAGTCAAGGCCAGATTGAATCGGCTGTTTGTTCGCTTCGGCATCACAACCGGAATCAAGCGAGTCAAACTCGCCACCCTCTTGTATCGGAGACAACTATGCTTGCAGTCGAGCGCTACGGAACACGAACGCCCAGTGAACGAGAGCACCGAATCATCGAGCTCGTTGCCGAAGGCCTCAAGAACAAAGAGGTCGCCGATGTCATTGGAACCACAGAACATGTCGTCAAAAACTATCTTCGGGTCATCTACGACAAACTCGGGCTTTGGAACCGAGTTGAACTCGCCCTGTGGTACGAAGCCCGCCGCTTCGAGCACGGCGCCAACGCCTGATTTGGGACCAATCCTGAGGCAGTGAGGTGGTGCCAGGCGAATGGCAAACATTTAGTTGCGGGGCTTACCGCAGAGACATTTTCGCTAATCCACCACGTATTGGGACACGGCATGTCTCGCACGTGGTGGATTTCGTTTTCTGGTTGAGCGGGTCCGGCCCAGATGCCTTCGTCATTCCACCTTGGGCAGTCCCAGCATGGCGGCAATGATGTTGCGTTGAATTTCCGAAGTCCCCGAGTAAATGGTCGAGGAAATGGAATCTCGCAAATCGCGCTCGATGCCGAAATCGGCCATGTATCCGTAGCCACCGTGGATTTGGACCGCATCGAGACAGGACTGGATCAAGTTTTCGCTGACGAACACCTTGGCAATGGCGGCGTCGAGCACCGCGGATTTACCCTGCTGCTTCAGCCAGGCAATGCGGTACACCAGCGAGCGTGCCGCCTCCAGGCGGACTTTCATGTTCGCGATCCGATGAGCAACGGCCTGGAATCGTCCAATCGGCCGGCCAAACTGCTTCCGCTCCCGCGCGTATTTTACGCAGGTTTCAATCTGGTGCTGCATGGTTCCCAGATAGCTCGCCAGGATGGCGCCACGTTCCCATGCCATGGAAGAGGTGAAGATGGCGCTTCCGGCACCTTCGGCTCCAACCAAGTTTTCCAGCGGAATCTCGCAATCCTGCAGGACCACCTCGGCCATGGGTGAGGTGCGCAATCCCATCTTGTCGAGATGGTGAGTGGTGACTAGTCCTGGAGTTCCTTTTTCTACGATGAACGCCGAGATTGCCGCGGGACCTTTCTGCCGGTCGCTGGTTGCGAAGACCAGGATGGCATCCGCGATGGGCGCATTGGTGATGAACATCTTGGTGCCATTGAGCAGGTAGCGATCACCTTTTCGCTGCACTTGCGTACGCAGGCTGAACGCGTCCGAACCAGATTCGGGTTCGGTCATCGCATGCACCGCGACCATGTCGCCGCGGCAAAGCGGGGGAAGATACTTTTTTTTCTGTTCTTCGCTTCCAAATTCCAGTAGAGGCAGTTCGAAGCTCCACATCTGGGCGTTGATACTGAATAGCAGGCCGTTGTCCCGGCAGGCGTAGCCGAGCGCCTCCATGGCCACTACAACAGTCATGGGGTCGGCGGCGGATCCGCCATATTCGGTGGGAATGGGCAAGCCCTGGATGCCAAACTCAGCGCATTTCTTGAAGGCCTGCGCGTCGAACTGTGCGCTGCGGTCTCTCTGGATGACATCGTCATTCAACTCGGCCTTGGCAAAGCGCAAAACCGAATCGCGGAACGCCAACTGATCTGCGTCGAAGGAAAAATCCATGCAGCGAATTTACTACAAGGAATTGCACGCGAGCAGTTTCTGTGTGGTTTCTGCCTGGAGGTGTTCGAGAAGATCAGTCCAGGTTCCCAGTCCTGGAACTATCGACACAGTGAATTGTTGATGTCCGCCAGTTTCTGGCTGGCTGCCGACGATCCGCGTCGAGCTGCCGCCGACAGCAGAATCTGCGCTTGCGCACAGCTTTGCGGGACGCCATCGCCGCGCACATAAAGGTCCGACAACAACAGGACCGCTTCGGAGTTCTGCTTCGAAACTGCCTTCCATAGCCAGGTAGAGGCTATTGCAGTATTTTTCGGTGCACCGGTGCCGCCCAGGTAGCGGCGGGCCTCGGCAAGTTCGTGCTCGCCACCATCCTTTTCTGGAGTGGCGCTACTGGCATCGGAAGAGCCGCTATTTTCGTCCGTTACCTTGGCCAAGCCTTCGTCACGCGAGCGATGTTCGGTTGAATTTTCCGACTCTCTACTGGTGGCTGGCCGCGCTTCAGGAGCGCTCGAGCTTGAGGGGGCAGCGGGGACAGATTGGGAAGAAGCTGGTGGAGAAGGCGGATTTTCCTTGTGGCTGATTTTCGATTGCGGTTGGGTTACGACGAAATAAATCAGGATTGCGGCCAGGAGCACTGCGAGGGGAACCAGGACGAATTGCCATCTCCTCCGCGGTTCGGACGAGGACGCGTGGAAGTCAGCGAGATTCTTTTCTCTCAGCCATTCCCACCCATGTTCCGTGCGCTCGATTGGTGGAGGCTCTACGGGTGCAGGTGGTTCGGCCTTAGGAGGTTCGGCTGGTTTGTCTTCGGAATGTAGCGGAAAACCGCATAAGCCACAAAAACGCTGCCGAGTGAGATTTTTGTGAAGACATGCCGGACAGGTAGCAAACTGCTCGTCCGTGACCAGCGCCGAAACCGGCTGTGGCGAAGGTGTCTGTGGGGGCGGCGCCGGGGCGGCGACCGCTACAGGTTCCTCGACGCCAGGCGGCCGTTCATCTTTGAGTTCCCGCAACAGCTCTTGAACCGCCTGCTCCCGCTTTTCCGGAGGGTTGGTGAAGTACACCTCTGCCCAGCGTCCCATGTTCCTGGCGAGCAAGGGATTGGACATAGGATTGAGTTCCGGGTCGGGAACCTTGGTGACTGACTTTGTCGGTTTTTCGGACGGCGAGGACAAGGGCTAAGCTCCGTCACTCCAGCGTCCACTGTTGCAGGAACCGTATTTCAAAGCAAGGGGGACATTCCTATCGCTTTGAACGGCGCTTATTCACAGGGGGTTCGAGCAGCGGGCTCGAATTGATCCTGTTGAGCTTCGACCTGTGATGCGTATCTGCCCTTGGGAGTTGATCCATAAGAAGGAACTCCCGAGCAATAGTAGAGTCCGGTCTGGAGATCGACCCAGACCTGGGCATTCGGATTACCCAAATACTCCGGTGCGGGTGGAGGAACTGCTAATCCCAAACTAACCAGCGTCCGCTCCAACAAGGTTAACGGCGGCGCGGCTGGTCGCGGCTTACGTTTCATGCCGACGGCGTTCGTTGTCCTTGGAACCGCTCCCCTGGCTGGTTTTGACCACAATCCCCAGGAAACGGCGACCAGAAAAACTACGCCTGCCAACACCAAACTCACATCGCCGCCACGTTTTGTTACAACTTTCTTGAGACGATCCTGCCATTGCTGGAGTCTCGAAACTTCGATTCTTAGTGGCCGTTCGGGCTCCGGAATTGATTCTTCCAGGTTGTCGAAGGAGCGGTGGAGAAGGACAAGGTCGGTTTCACCGTGCTTCTCGTGAGAACTATCTTCCGTGGTTAAACCTTCATCGGCATCGTCCAGCAATGTTTCGTGATCAGAATCTGCCTCGAGAATCGGATCAGCATCCTTCATCTGAGGCACGGGCCTGCGGAAGCTGGGACCGTGTTCGGTATCCAACATCTGGCGCTCCCACAGGGCGGCCCATTTGCTTTGCAGCTCGGTGCCGGGATACTTGCCGGTGGTACGTGACGCGCCACAGTGTTGACAGGAGCCTCCATTTTCCTGAAAAGGCTGACCGCAGGCCCGACATAACTCGCCCGCGATTTGTGTCGTCAACGGTGTTGGCGCGAGCGCCGGCTCCTCGCCCGCAAGCTTTTGCAGTTGAGGTTTGAGCTTTTCGAGAACCTGAAGGACGGACGCGCGTTCGGCAGCCAGTTCCTGTTTCAATTCGTTCTCCGACTGCTGCGTCATAACTTCGGCCACAACGCCTGCCATCAGTTCCGCAGTCCGGATCTCGATATCACCGAATGCGTTCATAGCCGGGAAGAACAACTCGACGACGCCGCCGACATCTGCATTGCGAAAAACCGGGACGGCCAGAAATGATTTCGCTCCGAGCTTTCGGCAGAGGACAAGGTTCAAACGGGAGTCGGCTTCTGTTGCCAAGCTCTTTACCGACTTTCCTGTCCTCACGCATTGCGAAGATGAAGTGGCTTCGACGGAGATCGACGAGTCGGCCAAGACAGCGGCAGTACCCGCGCCGACCAGGTAGTGCATCTTGTCTTGCTCAATCCTGCCGATGGCCACGCCCGCCGCAGAGGTGAACTCACATAGCTTCGACGCGATCATGTCCAGGGCGGACGGCAAATCGATTTGCAGGCTTTGCGTCCGCCGCTGAATTTCAAGAATGGAGTGGACAATGCGAGGGAACTCGTCCGGTGCGGTCTTCTGCCCAGTACGAGCTTGGTGCTCCTGCAGGATAAACGCCGCTTCCAAGAGCCGAGTAAAGGACTCGTCGTCGAGTGCCGGTTTAGCAGCTGTGGAATTCTGGATCACAGGGCTGGATACTCCCAACTGCTCTGGGGAGAAGGCTAGGTCATTGTAATGCAATTGCTTATCCAAAAAAGACAGATTTGTGGTTCGATTGGATCGGTTGGGGCGGCCCGAAAGCGACAGAGAGGCGGGGAAATACCGGTCCTCACGACCCGAGAAGGGGGTGTAATGTCCTGCAACAACTCAGGTTAGCAGGTTGTGGATATGCAAAACTGTGCACCTTAATGCCGACCGTGCGGCCGCTTTAATGTGCCTCGCCGGCGGTGACCGGTTCCGGGGGGACTGGCAATGGGTCGTGGCTCAGGTAGAAGTGCACCGCAGGCGTGATGATGAGTGACAACACCATGGAGATCAATATGCCACCGATCACGGAGATCGCTAACGGCTGGAGCATTTGAGATCCGGCTCCGATAGCGAATGCAAGGGGCAACATGCCGGCCACGGCGGCCAAGGCTGTCATCACAATCGGGCGCAATCGCCGTCGACTTGCTTGCAGCATCGCGTCATGGGCGGAGAGCCCCGCCGCGCGAAACTTCTGGTCAGCATCGAGCAACAGAATGCCGTTTTTCGCAACGATTCCAACGACCATAATCATTCCCATGAAGGAGGAGATGTTGAATGTTGTGCGTGTTATCAGAAGGGCGATGAATACACCCGAAGTTGATAACAGAGCGGAAGCGAGGATCGAAACAGGCGCAGCAAAGGTACGGAACTCAAACAGGAGAACGATAAATACCAGGACTATCGCTAAGACCAGTACGAAAATAAGGTCTTTAAAAGATTTCTGTTGCTCCTGGTAGGTTCCTCCGTATTCGACGCGGATTGATGACGGCAGGTGGAGGTTGGCAACGACCTTTTGAACTTCAGCAACACCGCTGCCTAGGTCGCGGCCTTCGAGTCTCGCGGTGATGGCGACGTCTCGCTGCAAATTTTCTCGCCGGATCTCCGTCTGCCCGGGAATTTGAATGATCTGTGCCAGAGAACCCAGCGTGGCCGTTTTACCGGTAGTACTGGTGAGAAGCGTGTTCGTCATCGCATCAATTGAGGCGCGATTTGCCGCAGGAAGCCTCACGCGGATGGTATAGGCCCGATCGTGAGTGACGACTGCAGTAGTAGCCGGTTCGCCCTCGAGCACAGCGGCCGCATCGGTCGCGACCTCTTCGGGGGTAAAACCGGCGCGAGACGCGATCATTGGGTCCACTTGGAACATGACAGCCGGGCCGCTAATTGTGTTATCGATGCCGTTCAGAACATCGACTACACCGCCGACTTTGCTGATGCTGTCGGCTACCTTGGGCGCCCATTGCTCGAGGAGCGCTGCATCCGGCGAGAACAGCTTGATCTGAATCGGCTCGGGAGCACTGGTCAGATCGCCAATCATGTCCTGTAGAACCTGGATGAACTCGACATCGATCGCCGGCTCTTGCGTCTTTATCTTTTGCCGCAGCTCTTCAATGATGTCCTCGATTCCGCGATTGCGCTTCGACTTCAACTTGACTGAAATGTCCCCCGTGTTGGCTTCGGTGACAGCGGCCAGGCCGAGTTGCAGGCCGGTACGGCGCGACGTACTTTCCACTTCCGGAGTCTCCCGCAGCATCTGCTCAATGTGCATGATCACGCGATTGGTTTCCGCCAGCGAGCTTCCGGCAGGCATGATGTAGTCGATGACAAAGCCGCCTTCGTCCATTTCGGGCAGAAGATCCGATCCGGAAAAGTGATAACACGCGTAAGCCACAGCAATGAGGGCAAGGCTGAGTACGCCCAGCCAGAGCGGACGCTCAAGCGCACGGCGAAGCCAGCGCTCGTGAAATGAGATCACCTTTAGGAAAAAGCCGCTGAGAGAGGCTTCCTCGGCCGCAATGAGACGTTGCTCATCAAGCTCGACCGTTCCTTCCGAAGTAGTGGTTTTTCGCTTGATGAAGTACTGGCTGAGGTTCGGCGTCCAGGTGAGAGCCAGCGCGAGCGAAGTGAGGAGCGACACTGCCATCGTGATAGCCAGTGCGCGGAAGAAGGTTCCCGTCACGCCCGTGATCGAGATCAGCGGCAAGAAAACCACGATCGGAGTAACCGTGGAACCAATCAGAGGGACAGTTATTTCGTTCAGAGCGCTTCGGATTGCCTGCAAACGGGGTTGGCCTGCGTCGCGGTGCAGAACGATGTTTTCGACCACCACAATGGCATCGTCAATGACGAGTCCCACGGCAGCAGCGAGCCCTCCGAGCGTCATCAGATTGAAGCTCTGTCCGAGGACCTTCAGGGCAATGAATGTCACCAACACGGTTACCGGGATCACCAAGCCGGCTACGATCGAAGTCCCCCAATCACGCAGGAAGATGACGAGGATGATCGACGCCAAGATGAGCCCGATCAGAATGGCGTCGCGTACGCTCTTAATCGAGGCGGTTACGATTTCCGACTGATCGTAGAACGCGCGCAGCTTGATGCCGGGGGGAAGGGATTGCTGAATCCGGGCGATTTCTGCATGCACTTCGTTGGCAACCTGCACGGTGTTGCTGTCGGGTTGGCGATTGATATTCAACAGCAGTGCCGGTCGGGCATCAGCAGTGACGATCGTGTACACCGGCTTTATGGCGTTGGTCACGGACCCAACGTCCCCAATCCGCACCGGTATTCCTGCTTGCGTGTTCTTGATAACGATCAACCCGATTTGCTCGGGAGTTTGAACCTGGCCGTTGATCAGACCTAAAACCAGTTGGTGATTCGACTCGATCAAGCCAGGAGAGTCGATGAGATTTGTGCGTCGCACGGCTTCGAGGATGTCCGGTACCGTTACGCCGGTTGCGAGGAGCTTCGCTGGATCGGGGACGATGTGATACTCGGGTTCCTGACCTCCTTGCACGAGCACTGTGGAGACACCGTCAAGCCGATTCAGTCGCGGCTTGATTTCATACGTGGCCATTTCCCAGAGCTGGGTTGCCGGAACATTTTCACCAGTAAGGCTGTAGCCCATAATCGGGAAGCTCGCGAAGGTCATGCGGTGAGCTTCGACCTTTGCGGTCGGCGGCAGTTCAGGTTGAACCCGTGACAGAGCTGCATTGACGTATTGCAGCGTCTGGAACATGTCGACCTTCCAGTCGAAGAAAAGATCGACCTCGGCCGAGCCACGGCTGGTGATGGAGCGCACGGATTGCAGCCCAGGGACACTGTTCACGGTTTCCTCGATAGGCCGCGTGATAGTGACCATCATCTGATCGATCGGCATTACGCCGTTGTCGACGGAGATCAGGATGCGGGGGAAATTCGTTTCCGGGAACACAGATACCGGGATCGTGAACACCAGGTATCCTCCCATCACCGCGAGAGTAATGATCAGGAAAATGACGGAGCGAGAATGGCGGGCAAACCAGTATCCTTGTTCTGGTTCAGGGCGCTCACTTTTCATCTTTCTCGCCCTCTTTTTTGTTTTCCTCCGAGCCCGCGTCCGGTTTCTCTTCCTCCGGAGCAGCCTTTGCAGTCTCGATTGTCACCTTAGTGTTGTCGGGCAAGCCATAAGCGCCCGACGTAATCACCTTTTCACCCTGTCGCAAACCCTCGAGAACCTGGACTTCGGCTCCTTGCTTGACGCCAAGCGTCACGGGTTTTTGATGGGCCCGGTTGTCGGGACCGGCCACCGTGACCGTGGTCGCGCCATTGGATGCGGTCAGCACCGCCGCCGCCGGGATAACGAGCGCTTCCGGAATCGTCTTCGCACTCATCAACAATTTCACGCTGCTCCCGGGCTTGCTCTTTTGTCCCGGATTTTTCGCCTGGACCCAGATTTCGACCGTGGTGCTGTTCGGATCCAGAGCGGGGCTGACGACGGTTACTTTGCCGTCGAGGGGCTGTTCGAGCTCCGGTACCGTGATTTGCGCCTTGTCGCCGACTCTCAGCTGTGCCGCTTCGTCTTGCGGAATGTGAGCCCGCGCGATCACCTGGGATATGTCCATTACGGTAATCAAGGGAGTACCAGTGGAACCCATTTCGCCTGGATAGAGCGGACGATCGGTAACAACACCATCAATGGGACTTCGAATTTGTGAATAGCTCAGCTGAGCTTCGGCGCCCAGGTACTTGCCCTTCGCTGATTGCAGTTGCCCTGCGGCGGACTTAATGGTTTGTTGCTTGCCAACTGCCAGTAAGGCGTCCAAGTGTTGTTGCGCGACATCGTATTGGCTGCGCGCCTGCACGAGGTTGACGGCGGCTTGGTCGAGATCCTTTCGCGGTAGCGCGCCCTGTTTGTACAGTTCCTGCCGGCTGTCGTAGACCTTCTGGGTGGCGTCCAGGTTCTCTTTGGCGGTTTGCGCATCGCCCTTCGCCTTCTGTATATCTTCCGGAAGACTCGCGGCTGTGGTGGTTTCGTACGCGGCTTGAGCTTGCTCGTACGCACCCTTCGTATCAGTTTGCGCGGCGGCCAAGTCTCGGTTTTCAAGGCTCGCCAGCAATTGACCCTTGCGAACCGCACTGCCGCGCTTCACATAGAAGCTCCGCACCGGAGCGTTGATTTTTGGAACGATGGCTGACTGCCGCAAAGGGAAGAGAATGGCTTCGGCACTGACCGTGCGCTGGATGGTCTTCTTCTCGACGGGCGCGACCTGCACAGTGACCGTCGGTTCTTCCACCTTTTCTTTGGAACAGCCGACCCACGCGAGCACCGGGACGGCGATGACGAACGCGATCGTATATAACTGCAGCCTTGTTTTCATGGATCAGAGTGTTCCAGTTAAAGTTTGTAAATTGGCCATCGCTAGCCGGAATCGCACTTGTCCGTCGTCATAGGCGTTTTGCGCCTGGGTCAGGGTGTTCTGTGCGTCAACAACTTCGAGGACGGTCGCTTCACCGCCTTGATACCGCAGGGTAGTGAGGCGCAGGCTCTCGGCCGCAAGATCTGCCGAACTGCTCAGAGATTCGAGTTCCGTACGCGCTATTTGCGCTTCGCTATAAAACGATCGCAGGTCCGCCAGGAACTGACGTTGAGCCGCGCTCAGTTCTACCTGAGCCTGACGGCGCACGAGCTTGGCTTGTTTCACTTTGCTGTAATTGGAACCCCAGTTCCATATGGGCAAATCGAGTGTGATTGCCCACGAGTACCCGAGATTCTTGAATCTCTGGCCACTGCCCGGATCGGTGCTGTACGTCGCGAACCGCGGAGCGTCTATGCCGTAGAAATAATCCCCGCTTATGGACGGCAAAGCGCCGGCCCATGCGACGGCAACATCTTGTCCGGCCGCCCTGAGGGAAGCAACCGCAGCACGTATTTCGGGATTGTTCTTTGTGGCAGCGGCACTTACTTCTGCGAAACTGGGTAGGGGCGCTGGGAGCCGCAGATCATCGATGATACTGAAATTCTCGTTGAAGTCAGGAAAGAGAAGGACAGCAAGTCCCAATCGCGCCTTGTCCATTCCGAGCTGAGCTTCCTGGAGATCGCGCTGCTGCTGCTGGTACTGGATCTGGGCTTTGATGACATCGGAGTGCGCGACCTCGCCTCCACGTTCCAATTTTTGGCTGATTTCGAAAAAGTGCTGCGCTTCGGTGGCAGCGCGCTGCTCGGTGGCATACTTTCTTTGGGCAACCACGTACCCGTAGTAGGCCTGCACAACGGTGACGACCAGTCCGCGCGCAGCAATTTCCGCCTTCGCCTTCGCCAACGCGACAAGTGCTCCCGTGCGGCGGTATTCGGCAATAAGACCTGGAGAAATGACCTGGTGAACGATTCCCTGAGCAACATATTCATGGGGAAAATTGTTCGCGATGAAGCGGACTGGAATGCCCAGCGCAGTCTGTCCCGCCGGTTGCGCAGGTTGGGTATAGAGAACCTGGGTGGTGTAGTTGACGTTCGGCAAGAGGCCGGCGCGGCTCTGAACGCGTTCCTCGCGGGCAACGCCCAGATCGGTCACTGCGGACTGGAACTGCGGGCTATTGGACCGCGCTCGCTGCAAAGCGTCCTGAATCGTTAGCACGAGCGGAGCGTTGGAGGGAGTTCGCCCGGCGCCGCCTGGTTGCCGCTGGGACTGCGTGTTAACAGCGAGATCTTGGGTGCGAACCTGGGCATTGCCCGGTACTGCTGCTGCCATGGAAACCAAAACGCACAAGATGGCCACGCGCCATGTCTGTGCACCAGCAATGTGCCGCATCATGGAAATTCCCCCGTCAAAATGATGGCTGAGGCAAGATTAAGCAAAACTGAACGAGAAGACGGCGTATTCAGATGCCGCGGCGGCGCTGGATGGCTAATCCGGCACCTTGTCCGAGAGAGGTAGTTCGACAATCATGCGGGTGCCGCGTCCGAGTTTGCTTTCGGCGGAAATGCTGCCTCCATAAGCCTCAACCAGCGCTTTAGCGATCGCTAGTCCGAGACCAAAACCGCCCGTTTCGCGGGTCCGGGAGGGATCAGCACGGTGGAAGCGCTTGAAGACGAGAGGCAACTCTTCCGGAGAAATTCCGATTCCGGCATCGGAGACCGTAACCCGGGCGCGGTTATTGCCGTTCGCGCCCACGGTCAGTTCGACGCTAGATCCGTCAGGACTGTACCGAACCGCATTTTCCAGCAGGTTCACCCAAATCAATTCAAGATCCTCAGGATCTGCGCGGCTCATGACGGTGGCCGCGTTCTGGTGAAATCGGATTGTCGTGTTATGCGCTGAAGCGAGTCCGCGAATGGCTTCGATGGCGAGTTGGCATGTTGCATTGATATCGATTGCTTCAAGTTGGCGGTCGAGTGTTCCATAAGCCCACTGCTCTGCCCGAGCCAGCCTCAGCATCCAACGCAACAGTTTCTCGAGCCGTTCCAGGTCTTCCAGCGATTGCGCGAGTCCGGCCTGATATTCCGCCGGCGTACGTTGCTTCTGTAAGAGCGATTGGATCGTGGACTTCAGAATCGCAACTGGAGTCTTCAGTTCGTGCGCCGCGTTGCCGAGGAACTCTCGTTCCTGCATAAAGGATTGCCGCAAACGGCCGACCATCGTCTGCATCGCTTCGGTCAGAGGAGCCAATTCGGCAACCGATCCAGCTTCTGCTGGCGGCTGGAATTCCCACTTGTGTGCAGATACTTCCGCGGCGCAGGCCGCGAGCTGCTGCAAGGGAGCAAGATTGCGCCGCAATCCCCATAACGCAAGGCAAACGGTCGCACAGAGCAGCAGGGCACTCGCTAAAGCAATGTAAACGCCCGCGGCCCAGATCTGCTGATGCATCTGGACAAGAGGGCATGCGTAGATGACGTCCAGGCGGGAGGGCGCCGAGGGCGTACCTTCCTCCGGATCGAGCACGGGGACATCGCGAAGGTGAATGGCCCGGTAGGGTACTCCGTCGTAGGAGAACTCCCAAAAGCGATGGTTGGCGGAGGTGTTGACGAGAGGTGGATTCGAGGACCGCGCGACGATGCTGCCGTCATCGGCCCGGATTTCGAACAGGTCGGCATGCTGCGAGTCTGATCCGAGCGGCAGCAGGGTCTTTTCGAAGAACAGCGTCTTGCCGTTGTTTTCGGGATATCGAACCAGAGCCACGATGTTCATAGCGCGGGCCTGCAGGTGCGAGTCCAGCGTCGCCAGCAGCTGTCGGCGAGTGTAGAAAACTCCCGTGAACACCAGTCCAATAGCGAGCGCAGCCTGCGACACGATCACTGTCCAGATCAGCCGACGGCGAATGGATCGTGTCTTCATCTTCTATTCCTGAAGGATGTAGCCTTGACCCCGGAGCGTATGAATGAGCTGCGGAGACGGGCCCTCGTTCAACTTACGGCGTAAACCGGAAATGTAAACTTCGATCACGTTGCTGAACTTTTCCCAGTTGTAGTCGTAAAGGTGCTCCAGAAGTTCCGTTTTCGAAACTACGGCGCGCGGTTTGTGGGCGAGGTATTCGAGTACACGATATTCCATCGCGGTGAGCTGAACGGTTCGGCCGCTACGATGCACGGTGCGATTCACGGTGTTAATTTCGAGATCACCAATCGTCAACGTCGGCGTTGGTTGGCCTTTTCCGCGCCGGATCAGAGCCTTGGTTCGGGCAAGCAATTCACCAAGGTCAAACGGTTTGGTGAGGTAATCGTCCGCACCGGCGTTCAGCAACTCCACGATTGATTCCTTCTCGTCGCGCGCTGTCAGAACAAGCACAGGAGTTTGGATTTTTTGTTGGCGAAGGCGGCGCAGTACGTCGAGGCCGGGAAGTCGCGGCAACATCAGATCGAGCAGGATTACATCGTACGGGTTCGTTTCGGCCATAAACAGACCATCCTCGCCGTCGGAGGAAACATCGACGGCGTAGCCAGCAGTCTCCTCGAGGCTGCGAGCCACATTTTCCGCCAAACGATGTTCATCTTCGACGACCAGCACCCGCACGTGCTCTCCTATCACTTCCTATTCTGACGCTTCCGAGCCATGAAAGAACACGGGTGCACCTTAAAGCACACCGGCTGAAGCGATGCTTAAGCAAAGCCCATTCTGAAACCAGATTTCCCGCTACGAACCTCCGCTGGACCGAGGGCGAGGCGAACGCGAGCGAAAACATACAACATCTGGGGCAGGGAACGGCAGGGGCTACTAGCGAAAGAATGGCGAAAGTCGTGCTGCACGAATAGACGCGTCCGATCTTCGGTAGGGAGCGAAAAATGAACGACCTAGCGCAAATTAAGATTACGCCGCGGGACCAGCAGGTGCTCGATTTGCTCGTCCAGGGCTGTAGTAACAAAGACATAGCCCGTAACTTGAACATCAGCCCTCGAACTGTGAAGCAGCACCTGCGCACATTGTTCTTGCGGGCGGGGATCAAGGATGGACGGAAGCGGGTCAGGCTGGCGACGGCGCTTTATTCCGGGGGTGAACCATGCAACCTTGTCAACATTTGACGGCAAAAGAGATCCAGGTTGCCACTCTGGTATGGGAAGGGCTGACTAACCGCGAAATTGCGAAGCTTGTGGGAACTACCGAACAAGTGGTGAAAAACTACTTACGAACTACTTTCGACAAGCTTGGTGTATGGAGCCGACTGGAACTGGCTTTGTACATCGCCGGGCACGGTGGCGCGCAATGGGCTCAGAATATGGGCCTCGCAGCCGGCAGTGTCGAAGAGTTTGCGTCCGAACTGAAACGCGCCGGGTAAGGGTAATTGCGCGGACTAGGTGTGAACGGCCGGGAGGCGAACCATACTTTTCAGGAACTCCTTTAACTGTTCCGAGTCCCTGCTCGACATCTCAGTGAAACGAACGCCAACGCCGTATGCCGGCCGGCTGTAAACCACGATTCCTTCCGCAGTTACCTTATTGTCCTTGAGCCAAAGGGAGATCTTCATGCGGGTACCGGGTTGGAGGGGGATCATGAGCTCGACGAAGCACCCGCCTTCGCCGACCTCGCCGATTTTGCTCCAGACTGGAGGCTGTCCGAAGGGCCGTAACTCAACCGGATTATTGCATTTCAACCGCTTGAATTTGCGAGCGACGGGGAAACTTCGTTGTTGGTTGTCGGCAGGAGTGGGGAGGGGAATATCCCACAGGCACTTCCCCGGCAGCACACTGCGCAATCCGATCCGGCCTTCCTGATCTGATCCGCGCTGGCCAATCCACTGCACTCGAAAACGCGCCTTGTTGGCGCCATAAGTTAATCCGATGACCTCACCTGGCTTGAGCTGGCGCCGAACTCCTTTGAGCATTGCGCCTTCGAGGCTGACGTTCACTGTCGAAACTGTGTCGGAAAACACCTGGCCGTGTGCATCTGTTCCAAAGATGCGAACGGAGAGAGTGACCTCTTTGCGTACTTCGTTTCGGGTCGGCATTACTTTTGCCAAGAATGAACGCTTTGCAAGCGCGATGTTACTCGATTCGGCGAAGTAACCCATAGTAACCAAGGGTCCAGCACCACTGGCCGCAACCCGGCGAACGGCAAAGTGCTGCAAAAGCTTTCATTTGCAGCGGGTTGAGTGGAGAGGGAGGGTTCCGAACATCTTGCAATCTCAACTTTTAGAGGCTTTCTCCACGGCAAACGAATTGCACCGTCAGCAACCGTGGTGCGCTCACCCAGGAAAAGCGCATCCGTCCCAGGTGGCCCGGCATGGCGTACAAGGAAACGTTTTGGATGGCCTGTGACTCGACCGAGCAGATGAGGGCCGAGTATGGACCATTTCACACCCGCATGGAGGCTGAAATCGAAGCCCGAAAGCTCGGTTTCGACTATCTGCTCCGTTACGAGCACATTATCGGCGACACCGATGAAATTCAGGAAGTGCGGTCGATTTTCATCGAATTGCAGCAGTCGCAACAGGCCGCACGGCTCCCCATCAAGCTTCATACGCGTTGCGCCAGTTGCGGCGAATCGGCAACTCATGATGAGAGTTGGCGTGCGGAAGTTTGGGCTGACATCCACGAGTTTGAACATTCCCGCCATCGCGTCCGGCTGTTTGAGCAGACCCGGGCCGAGGGATTAAAAGAGATTGCGGATTGGCGGGAGCAGTAGCGTTTATTTGTGGTCGCGTGCAAGCTTTGCTAGTATGACGGCCACGATATCTTGGGATGGTGTGGTGAGCGATTGCCCCGCCCGGATAACGGCTTACCAGGCCTATGCTTCTGGTCATCTCGCTTGTTTTGGCATTTGTGCCGTTGCTGGGGATCGTTTGGGTGTTGACGACCCGTTCGATATTCAGCGTAGACGGTCTCTTCCTTTCTCTCATTCTGGCCTCGATTTCGGGCATTTTTGGTCTGAACGCACTATGGGAGTTCCAACGTCTTCGCCGGAGGCGTGCTTACGGCTTAGGGAGGGTAGGTCGCCTTGTGCCAGCGTTTGCGGGAGCAGGCGTTGCTCAAGGGTTTGTACAGCGCGTGGACTTTTATGAGGCTCGAGTCGGTCAGCCTAATAAGTCCGTGATCACGATGGTCAACGGAAGTAATCAGCCGCCCCGCATTGTCGTCCTGGCGGGGGACTTGAGGAATCGCGTACCCGCCGGCAAACGAGTCCAACTCATCTACCGGGATCACGACGGCGTCAACACGCTTGTAGAAGCAGAGTACTAGTCGAGCGGTTCCCGTCCCAAGGCCTGGGTTCCTATCACACGTTCTTCAACTGTGCTGCAGCATCTGCCGCGACAAGCCAAAGGACCTCTCCCGAAGCGGGATTCACTCGTTTGGCGGGGAATTCGTCAGGATCGGAGTCCGGGTTAAAAATCGCCTCCACTGCCGAAGCCTTATCTCTTCCCGCGACCAAGAAAAGAACTTTAGCGGCGCTATTCAATAAAGGAAACGTGAAGGTGATGCGATCGGTTTGCAACTTCTGGACCCAGTTCGCAACGACCAGGCGGGATTTCTCATGCAGCGCCGAGGAATGCGGAAATAAAGACGCAGTATGACCGTCAGGTCCGATCCCCAGAAGGATCAAGTCGAAACGCGGGATCTCGTTCCCCTGAGATCGAAATACCTGACGCAAAGTTGATTCATATCGTTGTGCGGCCAGTGCCGCATCAGGGTCCTCGGCCGGGATGCGGTACACGTGATTGGGAACTGCGACCAGGGAAAGCATGGCCTCATTTGCCATGCGGTAGTTACTGTCGGGATGATCGGGCGGCACATGTCGCTCGTCACCGAAGAAAAAAAGTGTTTCTCCCCAAGGAACTGTTCCAGCAGGCTTGCTGGCGAGCAGCGAGTACAAGGACTTGGGTGTGGAACCACCGGAAAGGGCGACAGAGAACCTGCCGTGCTGGCGAACGGCGGCATTTGACGTGAGGATGAACTCTGCGGCGGCGGCTTCGAACAGGTCTTCGACACGAGAAAAGACACGAACCTGGGTACGCGTGGCCATTATTTCTCGAAGTTGCGCCAGCGGCGTCCGTCGCGCTCCATCAGATCGTCGGCATCCTTCGGTCCCCAAGTTCCGGCAGCGTAGTTGGGGAAATGGCGAGGCGGGAGCGCTTTCCAGACATCCAGTACGGGGTTAACCACAGACCATCCAGCCTCGACCATATCAGCACGCTGGAAGAGCGTCGCGTCTCCGATCATGCAATCGTGCAACAGCCGCTCATAACCGGTACTGGGAGTGACGCCGAAGTAGTCGGCGTACTCGAAGTTCATGTCGACGCCACCCAAGCGCATTACGGGGCCGGGCGTCTTGGCAGCAAAGCGTAAGGAAATGCCTTCCTCGGGTTGGATGTGCAGGACCAGTTGGTTAGGCATGAGGTTTTCAACCGGCGTGTCGCGGAACAGCACGAAAGGTGCACGCCGAAACTGAATGACGATATGGGTGTTGCGCACCGGCAACGCTTTTCCCGTGCGTAAGTAGAAGGGGACGTCAGCCCAGCGCCAGTTGTCGATTTGCAGCTTCATGGCGACGAAGGTCTCGGTGCGGGAATCGGGAGGCACGTCGGGTTCGCTGCGGTAGGCGGGAATACGTTGTCCGGCTACAATGCCTTCTCCATATTGGCCGCGAACCGTTTTTGTGAGCACCTCTTCGGAACTGAGCGGCTGAATAGCGTGCAGGATTTTCGCCTGCTCGTCGCGAACCGCGTCTGCCTGAAAGGAGATGGGAGGCTCCATCGCCGTCAAGCTGATGAGTTGCATTATGTGATTGGGCACCATGTCCCGCAGGGCGCCCGATTCGTCATAATAACTTCCTCGCTGCTCGACACCGACGGTTTCTGCCACGCTGATTTGCACGTGATCGATGTAGCGGCGGTTCCAGATAGGTTCGAAGATGCCGTTGGCAAAGCGGAAGGCCAAGATGTTCTGAACAGTTTCCTTGCCGAGGTAGTGGTCAATCCGATAGATCTGTCTTTCTTCGAGGACCGTCTGGATCTGATGGTTCAAAGCACGTGCACTTTCCAAGTCACGGCCGAAGGGCTTCTCCACAATGACGCGCCGCCATTTCCCGTTGCTCTCGGTCAGCAGCCCAGCCTTGCCAAGCGACTCGATGACTGATCCAAAATAATTGGGGGCGGTGGCAAGATAGAAGAAATAGTTGCCGTGGGTGGAATGGTCCTTATCGACTTTCTCCAATGTCGCCTTCAGTTGCTCGTAGGCAGCGGGATCGTTGAAGTTTCCGGGCACATAGTGCATACGGCGGACAAACCATTCCCACAGATCCGAGTCAACCGGCCCAGTTGCAAACTGCTTCATGTCCTCGGAAACCTTGGCGCGGAATTGTTCGGTGCTCATCTGTGCACGCGCCAGGCCAACGACGGCGAACTCGCGCGACAACAGTTGCTCGCTGGCCAAGTTGTAGAGGGCGGGAATCAGCTTGCGACGAGTAAGGTCACCCGCGGCACCGAAGATGACCATGACGCAGGGGTCGCCAGGACGACCTATGCGACTGCTGCTCGGAGCTGTCAGGACCGCACTTTGGGACATCGTGAGCCTCGGATTGAGTAGTTAGGCACTAATCGATAGCAGTAGGATCAGACCACAAAGTCTTAACGATGAGCCGGTAACTGCTACTTCGGTTCCACATGTCCGCCGAATTTTTGGCGCATAGCGGAGAGCATCTTCTCCGCAAACGTGTGTTCCTGCCTGGAACGAAAGCGGGTGTACAGGGCGGCAGACAGCACCTCCGCTGGCACGGCTTCTTCGAGGGCGGCTTGAATGGTCCACCGACCTTCACCGGAATCCTGCACAAAGCCGCTGTACTCGGAGAGGGCCGGATTCTCCGCGAGCGCCATGGCGATTAAGTCCAATAACCAGGAACTGACCACGCTGCCGCGCCGCCAAACTTCGGCAATATCGGCAAGGTTTAAATCGTAGCGCAACTCCTCGGGCAGTTCCTTACTGGTGGCATTGCGGAAGATGTCAAATCCTTCGGCGTAAGCCTGCATGATCCCATATTCAATACCGTTGTGTACCATCTTTACGAAATGGCCGGCGCCCGATGGTCCGCAGTAGATGTAACCGTCTTCGGCAGTGCCACTCATCTTTTCTCGTCCCGGGGTCCGCACAATACTTCCTCGGCCGGGGGCGAGCGTCTTGAATATAGGATCGAGCAGCCGGACAGTCTCTTCGGGACCACCGATCATCATGCAGTACCCGCGCTCCAATCCCCAAACGCCGCCACTGGTTCCGACATCGACGTAATGAATGCCGCGAGCGCGCAGCTGCCCGGAGCGGCGGACATCGTCCTTGTAATAAGAGTTGCCGCCGTCAATGATGACGTCGCCCCGCTGAAATCTTTGAGCAAGCGCCTGCACCGTCTGCTCAGTTGGCGCGCCGGCAGGAACCATGAGCCATGCGATTCTTGGCGCCTGTAGTTTGCTGGCGAAGTCGTCGAGGGATGCCGAGGGTAGGGCTCCTTCCTGCGCGATGTGCTTGACGTTCTCTGCACTGAGATCGGTAACGACTACTTCGTGTCCGCCTCGCATCAGGCGGCGCGTCATATTGGCGCCCATCCTGCCGAGTCCAACCATTCCCAATCGCATGCTTGCTCGCTTTCGTAAGCGCTGTTGTGGAATTACGGCCGCTTAAGTTTTGCCAAATACCCGGTGCCGCAAAATTCAGTGAACCGCTTCACGAAGCATGCGGTTCAGGTTTGCCAGACCTTGCCCCACCTCGGCCAAGTGAATGCGCAACGCGCGTCGTCCTCGTTCGGCCAACACCTGGAAGTCTCCTCGAGCCTGTGCCGCCTCGACTACTCCAAACGTGTACTTCTGACCAGGCACCGGCAAGTCGGCGGGATGATCGCATGTAATCTGAAGGAAGACTCCACTGTTGGGACCACCTTTGTACGCTTGCCCGGTGGAGTGCAGGAAGCGCGGTCCGAAGCCAAGGCAGGTCGCTACTTTCTTGGCCTCACGAATCGTATGGCGGGAGTTCTGCAAGGCGTTTTCATGATCCTCGTTCATTTCGAGGTACGCCAGAATGGCGAAGTAGTCGCCGCGTGAAATGCGGCTCAAGTGAGCACGGAGATATCCCGCTACCGAGCGGTTTGTGCCCGCGGCCTTGGTCAGAGCTTCTGCATTCTTGGGATCCGCAAAGAGACGAATGCCATTCTCCTCAAGCAAGGGCATTTCCGCAGGAAGCGAGCCGGTCTTCTCGTATTCGGAGGTAAGCTTACGGGTTGCAACTTTGCTGGCTTCTACATCGGGCTGGTTGAACGGGTTGATTCCAAGAATTGCGCCGGCAACGGCGGTAGCAATTTCCCAGCGGAAGAACTCCTGGCCAAGATCGTACTCATCGCCGAGCACGATGCGGACAATGGGATGGCCGGCATTGGCGAGCGCTGAAAGCTTTTCGTCGAGTCCGGCGTCGGTTTCATTTTGCAGCCGAATGTACGCGAACAAGCGGTCATCGCCATAGACGTCTGGGGAACCCAGTTGCTCGCGATCGACGGGGATAATGCCCTTGCCGTCCTTACCGGTGGATTCGGCGATGAGCTGCTCGAGCCATGCGCCAAGGTCGGAAATGCCGGGTGAGGTGATGAACGTGAGTTTGTCGCGGCCGCTTTTTGCCGCCGTGCCAAGAATAAGTCCCAGCATTACCCCCGGGTTCTCAGCGACAGGTACAGTTGGAGCGCAGGCTTGAACCATCTGCTCCGTACGTTCCAGGAACTTGGGGACATCAATCCCTATTGCGGCGGCTGGGACCATGCCGAAGTTGGAGAGCGCGGAATAGCGCCCGCCTATGCTCGGCACGCCGTGAAAGATGTGGCGGAACTTGTCGCGTTGAGCTACCTGCTCCATCTGCGAGCCGGGATCGGTGACAGCAATGAAGTGAGATCCCGCCTGGTCTCCTAAAACCTGTTTGGCCCGCTCATAAAAATATTGCTTGAAGATGTTCGGCTCCAACGTGCTACCCGATTTGCTGGAGACGATAAACAGCGTCTTTCGCACATCGATCTCATGCTCGCGCGCTCTGACTTGTGCAGGATCAGTGGAATCAAGTATCTCTAACCGTGGGTAATTGGCTGTTTTCCCGAAGGTCAAAGCCAACACCTCGGGCGCGAGGCTCGAGCCTCCCATGCCGAGCAGAAGGACCTGGGTAAATCCTTCTTCCTTGATTTCTGCGGCAAGACGCTTCAAGTCGTCTACGTGTCCAAGCTGTTCGTGCGTGATGTCGAGCCAGCCGAGCCAGTTCGCTTCATCGCTTCCAGTCCAGAGAGAAGCATCACGCTGCATCAGGCGGCGGGTGTTTCCCGACTTCTCCCATTTGTCGGTCGCAGAGTGAAGAGCGTCTTCCAGTTGTTTCGGCAGCGAGTACTGCTGCTTTGTGACCTTGGGAGTGATCTCGTGCCTGCTAACCTTTTCGATTGCGGCCAGCAGTTTGTCGAAAGGATCAGAGAACAGCCGAATGGCGTCATCGGTAAGCTTGTCAGTGACATCCTTGATGGAGATGCCTGCCTTGGCAAGGTCATCCATTGTTTTCCGGGCGCCTTGAATGTCATCAGTCAGGCTTTCGCGTACTTTGCCGTGTTCGCGAAACGCTTCCAGCGTGTTTGGTGGAACGGTGTTGACCGTGTCCTTTCCAATAAGTTCCTCGATGTAAATGACGTCGCGGTAGGCGGGATTCTTCGTGCTCGTACTAGCCCAAAGTACGCGCTGCGTTTGAGCACCTTTCTTGGCGAGCGCCTCCCATCGCGGTCCGCTGAACAGGCGCAGATAACGCTGGTACGCGAGTTTGCCATTCGCGATGGCGACTTTGCCCAGCAGGCTCTTGAGGAGGTTCTCTTCAGCGCCCTTCGCTGCTTTCAGCTTCTCATTCAGAAGCGAGTCGACGAGCGTGTCAATGCGGCTGATGAAAAAGCTGGCCACGCTGGCCATGCGCCGGAGATCGCTGTTGGTTTTCGAGTATGTTTCAAGTCCGGCTATATAGGCCAATGCGGCTTGTTCGTAGACATCCTGAGAGAAGAGAAGGGTGACGTTGACATTGATGCCTTCGCTGATCAACTGCTCAATCGCGGGTATCCCTTCGGCGGTGCCGGGGACTTTGATCATGATGTTTGGCCGGCCGACTTCTTTCCACAAACGGCGGGCTTCTTCAATAGTGCCCTTTGTGTCGCGGGCCAGGTATGGGGACACTTCCAGGCTGACGTAGCCATCGCGCCACTTGGATTCGTCATAAATCGGCCGGAGCAGTTCCGCCGCATCCTGGATGTCACGGATGGCAAGCAATTCGTAGCGGCGCTTGGCATCGAGTTCCGGCTGATTATTCAGCGATTCCAGGAAATCCGTGTAGTCAGTGCTCCCCACGATCGCCTTTTCGAAAATCGCGGGGTTGGATGTCATGCCGCGCACGCCATCTTCGTTGATCAACCGGCGCAGGTCTCCGCTGGTGATCAAGTTGCGCCGGATGTAATCCAACCAGATGGACTGGCCGTAGTTCAAAAGTTCCTTGCACGGATTCGTTGCCTTCGCAGTATCAAGAACTCCGGTTGGCTGCATATCGCTTCTCCATAGCTTTCACTTTTTCCAGTCTGCGACGATGACGCTCTTCATTGGTGAAGGTTGCGTTAATAAAAGCGGTGACGAGTTCCTCGGCCAGCGCATAAGCCACGACGCGGGATCCGAGTACCAGAACATTGGTGTCGTCGTGCTCCACACCCTGGTGTGCCGAATACGTATCGTGGCACAGGCCGGCTCGAATGCCGATCAGCTTGTTGGCCGCAACAGATGCTCCTACGCCACTGCCGCAAATGAGGACGCCCCTTTCGGCCTTGCCGTCCAGAATTGTCTTACCTACCGCCTCTGCGTAATCGGGATAATCGACGGGGGCCGTGGAATCAGTTCCGACATCGATCACCTCGTGTTTCTGATTGCGGAGGAAGTCGGCAATGGTCCGCTTCAATTCGAACCCAGCATGATCAGCGCCGACGACAATGCGCATTAAACTGATCCTCGGTTGCGGTGCTCAGCTGTCATCAGTGCTTGTCTTTCGCGGCCGATCTTAGTGCCGAATTCCCGCGCGCGCCATGACCTGCCGCGCGGCCTCAATGACCTTATCCGGCGAAAAGCCGAACTTTTTCTGCAACTCCTTCAGCGGAGCTGATGCTCCGAACGTATGCATTCCGATAACGACGCCGTTTTCGCCAACGTACTGCGACCATCCGAAAGTGGAAGCCTGCTCGACGGCGACCCTTGCTTTCACGTCGGGCGGAAACACATCTTCTCGGTAGTCCTGGTCCTGATGCTCGAAGAGGTCCCAGGATGGCATGCTGACCACCCGCGCTTTCACGCCTTCTGCGCTGAGCTTCTCATACGCATCCACACACAGCTGGACCTCACTGCCACTGGCCATGAGGATTACGTCGGGCTTTCCTCCCGGAGCATCAGCCATGATGTAAGCGCCTTTCGCAACGCCAGCGGCCGAGGCGTACTTGGTCCGATCAAAGGTAGGCAGGGCCTGTCGGCTAAGCACTAAGCCAGCGGGTTCGTGACGAAGTTGCATGATGACTTTCCAAGCTTCTAACACTTCGTTCGCGTCCGCAGGACGCATGAGGCACAATCCTGGAATAGCACGTAGCGAGGGCAATTGCTCGACTGGTTGATGCGTTGGACCGTCCTCGCCCAAGCCGATAGAGTCGTGCGTCCATATGTAGATGACCGGAATCTCCATGATCGCGGCCAGGCGGACGGTGGGCCGCATGTAGTCGCTGAAGTTGAAAAAGGTTCCGCCATAGGCTCGCAGCTTCGATAGGGCCAAGCCGTTCAGGACTGCCCCCATGCCGTGTTCGCGGACGCCGAAGTGCAGATTGCGGCCATCATAGTGGCCGGCCTGGAAGTCACCAGCGCCTTCGAACTTCAAAGTCGTCTTGTTCGAAGTGGCTAAATCGGCAGAGCCGCCGAGAAGCCAGGGTACATTCTGCGCAATGGCATTCAAAACTTTGCCTGAACTGTCTCGCGTCGCCATGCCTTTCGGATCGGGCGGAAACGTGGGCAAATTCTTATCCCATCCTTGTGGCAGTTCGCGGCGCTGGATGCGATTCAACTGATCCGCCAAATCGGGGTATTGCTTTGAATAATCATCGAATTGCTTGACCCACCGGCTGTGAAGCTCTGAACCGCGTTTGCCAATTCCTTCGCGAAATTTCTCGCGCACGCCGTCCGGGACGAGGAACTGCGAATCTTCTGGCCAGCCGTAGAACTTCTTGACCAGCTTGACTTCGTCAGCACCCAGTGGCTCACCATGGGCGGCCGCTTTGTCCTGCTTGTTGGGGGAACCATACCCGATATGACTGTTGACAATGATTAGGGTTGGCTGGTCCTGTGCCTTCAAAAACCTGGAGTAAGCGTCGGAAAGCGCGTTCAGATCATTGGCATCTTCGACCTGGAGCACATTCCACCGATAACCTTGAAACCTCAGCTTGACGTCTTCGCTGAAAGACCAATCCGCGGGGCCATCGAGAGTGACGCGGTTGGAGTCGTAAATCCAGCACAGATTCGACAGCTTAAGATGACCAGCGAGAGAAGCAGCTTCACTCGCGACGCCTTCCATCATGTCGCCGTCTCCGCAAATCGCGTAGACGTTGTAGTTGAACATTTCCAAGCCGGGGCGATTGTAATGCGAAGCCAGCCACTTGGAGGCAATCGCCATGCCGACGCTGTTTCCCACGCCCTGGCCGAGCGGTCCGGTGGTCGTCTCGATACCCGAGGTCAGACGGTATTCCGGATGTCCGGGAGTCTTGCTGCTAATCTGGCGGAACTGCTTGATGTCCTCGAGGGACACTGCGTATTCCCCGAGGCGCTCATATTTTGGATTGACGGCGCGAACTCCGGCCAGGTACAGCAGGGAATAGAGCAACATTGAAGCGTGACCGTTTGAGAGAACGAAGCGGTCGCGGTTTGGCCAAATCGGATTTTCAGGATCGTACCGCAGGAACTGCTGCCAGAGTACATAGGCGACTGGGGCGAGAGCCATCGGCGCGCCGGGGTGTCCGGAGTTCGCCTTCTGCACGGCATCAATGGAAAGGGTGCGAATGGTGTTGATCGCCAACAAGTCGAGCTGACTACCCGTTGCGACTGGCTGCTCGCTCGTAACCATGAGATCTCCTGTTTTTACCCGCTGTACTCGGGCGCGATCGAGAGTAGCCTCAATCTCGCTGGGATAATGCGCACCCAATCTTAAAGAAAGTTCAAGGTTTAGGCATGCAATATTTGGATGATGGCCGGGCAGGTGGGGATACAGCGAAGAGCAGGTCGGAAGCCCGCTGTGGAAAATCTTTAGACTTACCGCTTTAGCTGCGCCAGGTAACCGTTCTGCTTCTGATAGCCGCGCGTGGTGCTCTCGACAAACTTGAGGAATTCGCGCAGGGTGTCACGTTCGGCCGGCTCCAAGTCGGAGAACTTGACCCGAATACCGAAGGAAGGAGTGCTTTTGGTGACCACCCCGTTCAGCACCATTCCTTTTACCCACAGCTTTCCACTGCTGAGCCAAAGTCCGATCTCGACATTGGAGCCGGCGCTGACCGGGGAGGAAGCTTCAACAAAGCAACCGCCCAGGCTGGTGTCCGACAAATTGCCCCAAATCGGCGTTGCTGACCCTTGCACGTGGAGTTCGACAGCGACAAAGCATTTCAGGCGAGGGTACTTGCGCCGGTCCTGGCCCCACGACGGGGTGAAAATGTCAGGTGAAAAGGGAGGTGGATCGGGAGCAGGCGCGACCGCAGCAGCAGCCAATTGAGCCGGCGCTGCAGCAACTGGTTTTGCCTCGGGGAGCGCTCCGGGGTCCTTTTTGGGGGAAGAGCTCTTAATCTCCCGCATGGCCTTGAGCAGGGCTTCCTCGCGGTTCTCCGGAGCGGCGTCTCGGTATGTCTGCAACAGCTTTCCCAGATGACTTACCAGGTCGGGATCGGAAAGGAGTTGCGTCCAATCTGCCGAACCATTCGAATGCGTTGCGTCGCTCATATCGCACAAGTTGGCGAACCTTACCCTTGAGGGGTGAGTGTTACCTTCGTACAGCTTGCCGGAGTTGCGAATGGACCACAAGATGACCAAGGTGACGGCTGCTCGTAACCAAGGGAGGTTACGAACGTCTAGTCTCCCCCCATCCCCAGTTGTCGCGGGGCACTAGAGAGCAAGGGTTTGCAAATTGTGTTCAGAACAGGGATGTGTTTAAGGTCCGGTGAACATAACCCGCCTGTCATGCGGCGGACTGCTGGCGTTTCAAGCGTGGTAAGACGCCCTTGCCATAGAAATCGATAACACGCCGTTGATCCTGCTGACCGGAGTGAACATGGACCTCGGTTGCTCCACTATCAAATAGCTCCATGATGGCCTTTGCGTGCGCATCTGGGTCGGTGCTGACAGTCCACTTCTTGTAAACCTCTTCCAGTTTGAACTCGGCTTCAGCGCGCCTCTGAATCTCTTCGGGATCGCGAACGTTGTAGTACGTCTTGAAGGACTTGGGGATAAAACGCCATCTTTCCGCAGCGTATCCTGCCTCCTTCTGCCCGCCAACCACGATGAAGGCTTCGATCAAGACAGGCATAGAATTGGCGTCCTTGCCCGCTTCTTTCACGCCGGCCTGGAACTCAGCCTTATGCTGTTTCCAAGTGTCGGGATCGGTAATGAGACCGTCGGCGTATTGTCCCGCGCGCCGCATGGCCTTCGGTCCATTAGCGGCCATAAAGAGGGGAATCGGAGTTTTGGGTACATCATAGAGCTTCGAGTTGACGTCGAAATACTTGCCTTTGTGTTGCACCTGCTGACCAGTCCAGAGCTTACGGATAACCTCAGTCGCCTCGATCAGCCGCTCCGATCGCTCTTGCCATTTTGGCCATTCATTGGTAGCGGCTTGCTCGTTTAGAGCTTCACCGGAGCCAATGCCGAGAAACACGCGGCCCGGGTAAAGCAGCCCTAAGGAAGCGAATGCCTCTGCCACAACAGCAGGGTTGTACCGAAACGTTGGGCAAGTCACTCCTGTGCCCAACCAAATGTGACGGGTCCGTTGACCGAGGGCGCTTAGAGTTATCCAGGCGTGGCCAACGTGTCCCTCGTTTGCCTGCCAGGGCTGGAGGTGGTCGCTAGCGGAGAGCAAGTCAAAGCCTGCTTGCTCCGCGGCAATGCCTTGCTCCACCAACTCAGGAACCGTGAACTGCTCATGCGCGAGAGCAAACCCGACCGCTCCCTTGCGGGACAGACTGAGCGCAGGTCCCTGCGCGCCTCCGCTCTGAGCAACACCGACGGGGCTCCGGCTGCCACCACCTATTCCAAATGTCGATGCGCCGAACAAAACTCCCGCAGATTTCAGCAGCGAGCGGCGGTCAACATCCGACGTGAGACCAAGGCCAAAACGTGACTCCATTCTTCCTCCGTCGATCATCGTTGCGCTTCGATGCGAGGAGAACGGAGGGCGTCTTAGGAACAGATGGATCAACAGCAGTTATTACGGAAAGTCCACGTTCAGAGCGTACACTTCTTGCAGGCTAAGGTCTTCAGCGTACAGGCGCGATCCGTCAGGAGCGGTTCCGCTCCAGGTTCCTGAGTTGAGTGCCTGGAATTGCTTCAGCGCGGAAAGACTATAGAGTTCTTCCGAATGAGCGGCTCCCATCTTGACTCGCCGCGCGGTGGGATGGTCGGTCAAGAAATTATCAAAGTAAACAAACGTGCTGTCCTTTGACCATGTGGGATAAGCGAGATTGCCAGGCTCAGTGAGCCATTTAGTCCACTTTTGCGTGCGAAAGTCGTACAGCATGAGGGTGCCCGAATCATTCGTCATCGCCGCTAAATACTTCCCATCGGGCGATCGTCGCGGACTGAACAACCCTTCTGAACCGGGGATTGTAGAGACCCGGTGCGAGTTCAGGTCCAACAGCTGAATGACTGAGTTTGACAAGCCTGGGCCCGTGCCGAAGACCATCTGGTTCCCGTCGAGCGACCAGTTAAAATCGACGGCGCGGCCTGTGATCGGCAACTTTTCCGGGTTGCCGCCTTGCGAAGATATTAGGAACGCCTGGGGTGTCTGCCCGATTGAGGAATCGAGGTAAGCGATCTTGCTCCCGTCGGGAGACCACGATGGAAACTCCGCGCGGCTCGGAGAATATGTAAGTTGTAGACGTTCGCTTCCGTCTGTGCGGCTCTTCCACAACGTGTTTCCCGGAACCGTTACATAGGCCACCCAGTTGCCATCTGGAGAGAACGCAAGGTCGGTTGCGGATACATCGAGTGAATAGGGTACGAACTGCCGAACACGTTCATCGTAACGAACAATATGCGACCGAGGCTGAGTAGCTTCCACGAACAGCCGCTTGCCGTCGATCGATGGCACAACAAAGTAGTACAGCAGCGGACCGGTGGTTAGACGAACCGGAGCAGGATGGGCTCGTCGAAAGCCACCGATCTGATCGGGGACGGCGAAAATGTTGGAACCAGAGTCACTGACACTGACGAAAATGTAGTAGCGGCCGTCGGGGGTCCATTGGCCGCAGCACTCGGCGGGAGGATCATGCCATCCAGGAAGCACGCGATGCAGATTTGACCCATCCGTGTGCACCTCCCAGATCGACGAAGCCAGCCGGTTTGGCTCATTGATCGTGAACCGTATTCGCTTGCCGTCGGGTGAGAACTGCCCGGTGTTTGGGAAACCGTCTACTCTCAGCAGGAGCTTGCGCGCGCTCCCATCCGCATTGGCAAGGTAGATATTCGGGCCGTCGGAAAAAAGCAGTTGCTGATTGTCGGGCGACCAGCATGCAATGCCGCTCACCGCCACATCAGTAATCACCCGCGGGGATCCAGACGGTAACGGAAACGCGAAGTAGCGGACGTCTTGCCGAGTACCTTGAAACGAACCTAGTAACAACTGCGAGTGGTCGCGGGAGATATCAGCAACCAGCACGTTAGGAGTGGCAGTCGGGATTTCAGAGCTGTCTCCGCCAGCCGCGGCAACTTGTTCGAGCACAAAATGGCCGCCAATGGTGGCGCTCAAGTAGATCCTCGACCCGTCCGTTGTCATCGGGCCTTTGGCAACGCCATCATGAGTGATCTGTGTCGCCGAAGTGACTTTGGGAGCAGGAAGCAGCCAGAAGAAATGGATGCCAGCAATGATGAGGAGTAAAACGCCAATTGCAGTTCCTGCGGCTAGCCAAGGCCACAGCGGGCGGTGGACGCTGCCGGGAGTGGCAGAACTGACCCTGCCCGTGGTCGTATCACGTTTGAGACGCTTCAGCGCGGCGCGCATCTCCGCGGCGCTCTGGTAGCGCGTTTCTCGGTCCTTCTCTAAGGACGTGCTGATGATGCGATCGAGCTCAAGCGGCAGGTCGGGATTCAGCCTGGCGGGTGGGACTACAGACTTGTTCAGGATGGCGTCAAAAATTGCAGCCGTAGTCTCACCGCGGAACGGCAATGCTCCCGTAGCCATTTCGTACAAAACAGCTCCAAACGAAAACAGATCCGTACGTGCGTCTAAAGGTTTCCCCAGGGCTTGCTCGGGAGACATATACGCCACTGTCCCCAGCGTGCTGCCCGGGCTGGTGAGGTGCTCGTCCGTGATCGTCGCTAAAGAAGCTTGGGTTGTGAGCGGGCTGACCTTTGCTAAGCCGAAATCCAGAAGCTTGGCATGCCCTCTTTCTGTGATGAAGATGTTGGCAGGCTTAATGTCACGATGAACGATGCCTTTCGCGTGGGCGGCATCTAGCGCGTCGGCAATTTGAATGGCCAAGTCGAGCAAGCGTTCCGTCTCAAGTGGCCGGCCGCCAATGATGGCCTTCAGGGTCTGTCCTTCCAGGTACTCCATCGCGATGAACAGGCGTCCATCGGCTTGTCCAATTTCGTGAATAGTGCAGATATTGGGGTGGTTCAGCGAGGATGCAGCTCGTGCTTCGCGCCGGAAGCGCTCCAGAGCAGGTGGGTCGCTGGCGATATCATCAGGCAGGAACTTGAGAGCTACAAAGCGTCCAAGTTCGAGGTCCTCGGCCTGGTACACAATGCCCATGCCGCCGCCCCCGAGTTTCTGCACGATGCGATAACGGGAGATCACCGCGGGCATGGAGGACGAGGTTGACATGCCCGATCATCTTAGCGCAAAGGCCCAGGAGAACGCTGTGATGCAGGCTGCTGAGAACCCCGGCCCCAAAAAAAACAAGGAGCATCGGATTGTCCGATGCTCCTGGTAAGCAGGTTAACCCAGCTTTATTGCAGAGGCGCAACCGTGGCAGCGCACAGTGCGAGCGGAGCAGGGTTCTGGAAACGAACTACCGCATCTTCGATCGAGCAGAAGCCCTTTACGCCCGTGGTGTTGACCGAAAGAGGATTCGCTTCAACGTGGTACTGGGTATTGATACCACCGGCAGGTGCAGTCGCACCGTAGGTGTAGCTGTAGCCGCTCTTGCCGGCGCCGCCACCGTTGGTGGCCAGGTT
>Ga0070741_10003567_pt1 | contig 38276 bp, 39 predicted proteins | sample Coa_R1_4_FD_66440 | JGI IMG/M metagenome (GOLD analysis project Ga0070741, IMG submission 66440) | Surface soil microbial communities from Centralia Pennsylvania, which are recovering from an underground coalmine fire - Coalmine... | ecosystem: Environmental > Terrestrial > Soil > Unclassified ... | reverse complement strand
GGCACCAGATAAACATCCGATCTCTGACGCCGATGGAATCGTGCTACTCCATTTTCATCCGATTGCTGGTGCGCCGCAAGGCGAATGGGGAACTCCCTTGAAAATGTAGAGCAAATTTCTACGATGCAGTTCATCGCCATTTGCTCTACCACTGCCCATTTTCATTGGCTGCGGTGACGCATCATCACGTATAAAGCCCATCGAGTGGTATGGAGCGTGATGATGCGTCAGGGTGAACCAACGGTTCATGGGCAACTCCTGAGAGTTTGATGCGCCGGGGGGATATCGGATCATGCGCCGAACGGTGTCGCCTTCGACGGCTGGACGACGCGTAAATAAACATGCCACGCTTGGTTTAACATCAAACCGCGCGCGTGTCAATGCCCCGAACGCGCACGGGCAAACTCACTCTGTGTCCAATGCCAACAGCGCTCCCAAAAGCACTTGGGCTCCGCAAAGAATTTCCGCTGGCGAAGAAAATTCGCGCGGGTCGTGACTCACGCCGTCACGGCTCGGAATAAAAATCATGCCCGCTGGCGCGACGCGCGCAATGTGCGCCGCGTCGTGTCCCCCACCGCTCGGCATTTTCACGGCGTCAATGTTTTGTGCGGCGCAGACGCGTTCGAGCAGATTGACAATGTCCGGCGCAAATTCTACTGGCGCTTCGTCGGTCAAAATTGTCACTTCAACGGCGACGCCGCGTTTACGCGCAATCCATTGTATGGCGCGTTGAACTGCCGCCGCGCATTCGCGTTTCGCTTGCGCGTCGGCGCTGCGAATGTCCACGCGCAATTCCACACGCCCCGGAATCGAATTCATCACATTGGGTTCGGCTTGAATCACGCCGACGGTGCCGACGACCGGCGGCGCGGTAAATTCATTGGCAATGCGTTCGACCGCGAGAATGATTTCCGCGCCGGCGGCGAGCGCGTCATGGCGCATGGACATGGGCGTCGCGCCGGAATGATTTTGTTCGCCCGTGACCAAGATTTGCAAACGCGTCGGCGCAGCAACCGCTGTGACAATGCCGATTTGTTTTCCCGTCCGCGCCAACACCGGACCCTGCTCGATGTGCAATTCCAAAAACGCGCGCACGCGCGACCAATCGTAACGCGACGCGGCAATGTCGTGCTGTGCGGCTTGAAGGGCGGTGCGTTCCGTCGCGATTTTGGAACCGGTTTCCCAGCCTTTTAATTCTTGAATGGCGCGCGCCATCAACACTTTGGAACGGTCGCGCGCAAACAACTCTTGTTTGGAAATTTCCGCGCCTTCCATTACGCGACTGCCGAAACCATAACCCGCGCCAAAGCGCGCCGATTCTTCCATCACAAAATTCATGACGTGCAGGGGCGCGTTCAACCCGCCGTGTTCATGCAGCACGCGTGCGCATTCGACGGCGCTCAACACGCCGACGATGCCGTCGTACTTGCCCGCGTTGATGACGGTATCAATGTGGGAGCCGCACGCGAGAACTGGCGCGTCGGGATTCTTGCCGCGCAGTACGCCGATGAGATTGCCGATCGCGTCGCGCTGAATTTCCAGCCCTGCTTCGCGCATCCACGCGCGCAAAAGTTCGCGCCCTGCCATATCTTCGCGCGTGAACGCGAGGCGCGTCACCCCCCCCTGCGGCGTGCGTCCGATTTCGGACAGCTGCTCAATTTGGCGCGCGAGACGCGCGCCGTCTATTTGTTCGATGAGGTTTTTGCGTTGGGTCACAGTCAATGTTTATAAAGCGTAGAAATGCGCGGTGTCCGTTTTCAAAAATTGCGCGCTGCCTCGTTTTGCGCGTAACGCGCCGTTTTCGACCAGAATGCGCCCGCGCTGCATGGTCAATTCCACCGCGCCCGTAACCGTGCGCCCTTCGTACAAGGTGAACCCCGCTTTGGAATGTTGATTCGCGTTGGAAATGGTCCATGTTTTGGTCGGGTCAAAAATGACCAAATCCGCATCCGAGCCGACCTGAAGCGCGCCTTTGCGCGGGTACAAGCCAAAGGTCTTGGCGGGCGTTTCGCTCAGCGCCGCAATCAGTAGGGGCAGGGTTATCCTACCCCCGTTTACGCCTTCGTGATAACACATCGGCAGCATCGTTTCGATTTGTGGCGCGCCGTACGCGGCATCAAAAAAGTTGTCGTCAATCTTTTTCGCTTTGGGCGCGTGGTCGCTGCCAATCGTTGTGAGGATGCCTTCGCGCAAGCCCTGCCACATCGCGTCATTGTCGCGCGTGTCACGCAGCGGCGGACCGATTTTCGCTTGCGCGGCGAGACGCTGTGTCGTTTCGTCCGTGAGCGTGAGATACTGCGGACACGTTTCGCCGACGACGCGCCAGCCGTTGTGTTTGGCGCGGCGCAGCGGCTCGAGATTTTCCGCCGCGCTGTTGTGAACGATATACACCGCGCAGCCCATCACATGCGCGATGCTGATGGCGCGATTCGTCGCTTCGGCTTCCAACAGCGCGGGGCGCATCGCCGTAAACATTTTTTTGGCGTCCAGTCCCGCGCGATTGAATTTGTCTTCTAAATAATCCGTGACGACGCCGTTTTCGCAGTGGACGTTGACCAAACCGCGTTCTTGCGCGACCACGTCCATCAGCGCCGCCATCCAGTAATCGTCCGTCATCCATTTCAGTTTTGCGTACGTCATGAACACTTTGAATGACGTGACGCCTAACGGGAACGCGGCGGGGACATCGGCGATTTGATGTTCCACGTCGAACAAGCCCGCGTGCATACCGAAATCGAGAAGCGAGTTTTGCAGACCGTCATCGCGAAACGAATGGAGCTTCGCGATGAGCGACTCGCCGGGCTTGACGTACGCGTAATGAATGAGCGTAGTGACACCGCCAAACGCGGCGCTGACGGACGTATCGTATTTGTCGTCCAGATAAATCGGATGCACGTGCGCGTCAATGAGTCCGGGGAAAATGTATTTGCCGGATGCGTTAATGGTGCGTGATGCGTCAAGCGTCAAACGTGAATCCATTGCCGCGATTTTTTCGCCGCGAATGCCAATGTCGGCGCGCGTGATTTTTCCGTCGGCGACGACGAGTCCGTTTGTGATGAGAAGGTCGAGAGGTTTGTCCATGAATGTGAATATGTCGTTTCGAGCGGAGCGAGAAATCTCGGTGCCGTGTCATGGAGATTTCTCCGATGAACTGCATCGGACACTCTGTTCGAAATGACAGTTGGGTTCACTAAAAAATGTTTTGTTGAATGTGGAGCGCGCGACAGATCGCGCGGATTTCATCATCCGTCAAGCCCGCCGCTTGTTCGCGATTGGCGAGATTGAGATATTCGTAATGCGCGCCGGTTTCCGCATATTCAATCGCGTCCACCGCGCGTTTGACGGAAATGTTGGAACGCGCGACGACGCCGTGCTTTGCCCACACAACCACGCGATGTTGACGCAAACCTTCCAGCGTGGCTTGCATGAGTTCCGGTGAACCCGGCACGCGAAACGGCGCGAGCCCGATGCCTTCGGGAAAATTGACAATCGCTTCGGGCTCCCAGCGCAAAATGTGGCGATTGAGATAGCGTTCGTCCTGATAGGCGGGAATGTGACTGAGATACGTCAGATGCAGCGGCTGCGCGTGCACCACCGCGTTGAAATTGGTCTGCGTGTGCGCGATTTGATCTTGGTGCACCGCGAGATGCGAATTGAATTCGCTGGTGAGATTCGTAAACAGACGGCGCGGCGAAGTGTACAGCTGCGCGGTCGCGCCGCCGTCCAATACGCGCACGGCGCCCAAATTCGCGGCGGGGTCAAGGCGAATTTCGCGCAAGCGGCGTCCCGAACCGGTGACGAGGAACAAACCGCCCGCGAGTTCGGGGACCGCAATCGGCAGCTTGATTTCTTCTGCGACGGGAAATTTGCGACGCGGGTCAACGTCCCAGCCGAGATAGATCGAGATATTGCCCGCCGCGCCTTCGCTTGCGTCAATCTCGCAGAGTCGCGCGCCGGCTTCGCCAATGGCTTCGAGAAATTCGTCGAGGTCAGGATATGGAGGTTGGAGAGACATGATGCTTTTCGCTGTAGATGACTTGATTTGATTGTGGTATGATTGCGTTGGCTGTCGAAAGGATCGCGCGCCTTTTGCGATTGCGCGAATCGAATCTTCAAAGAAGTTGTCCATGAGCCGTTGGCTCATCCACAGTCAACGAAAATTTAGGAACCGCGAATCGCGCGAAGCTGCGCGAATTCAAAATTTTATTCGCGTAGATTGGCGGTTGATTTTCAGAGGAGTTGCCCATTCGCCGCCTTGCGTCGCACCAGCAGTTGGATGAAAATGGGCAAGCCGTAAAGCAAATGGCGATGAACTGCATCGCAGAAATTTGCTCTACATTTTCAAGGAGCGAAATCGAATATGGCATACACTGTCCGCGATTATATGAGCAAACCCGTGATTGTGATTGACCCGGAAACGCCTGTCTCCAGCGCGCTTTCGATTATGCGCCGACGCGGGATTCACAGTCTGGTGGTGGATTTGACCGAAGGCGCAAGAATTGCATATGGCATTATCACTACAACTGATATTCGTGACAAGATTGCGGCGCAAAAGCGCGACCCTGCGGCGACGATGGTGGGCGAAATCATGACGACGCCCGTGTTTACGGCGTCGCCGCGCTGGACGTTACAGCAGTGCGCGGAACGGATGCACGAGTTGGGCATTCATCATATGCCCGTGTTGGACGATGACGGCGCGGCGATTGGCATGATTTCGGCAACCGATATTTTTTCCGCCGTGGAAGAAGCGGGCTGGGAATCGTTGGGATAAAAAATTATTGGTGTTACAAAAAGACGAGCCCGCGCGAGCGGGCTTTTTTAGTTCGCATTCCTGATCGCGGCGTTTGGCGAACTACATCTTGATTTCCAATTCCTGTTTTGGACCGTTTAACGTAATCACGAGTTTGTTGAGGAGATTGCGACCGAGAATGATTTCACTCTCTTGGTCGTCCGCAACAACGTCAATGGATGGAAAGCGTACCCCCTCGACTTAATGTCGAGAACATGAAGCGTCATTGCGCGTGGTTCACTCCACTGACCGCGCAGGCGAACATAGTTTGCTTCTTCGGAACGCAAATGAATCAAAACGTCTGCATTTTCCCTCCTTGCTTTGCGTCTAAATCATAGCACAGAATCAATCGCCTCCAACACGCGTTCGGGCGTCAACGGCAGTTGATACACGCGCGCGCCGATGGCATTTGCCACTGCGTTGGCAATCGCGGGCGCCATCGGCGTGAGTGACGGCTCGCCGATGCCTTTGGCGCCGAACGGACCGAGACCGGTGCCCGATTCCAAAATAATCGTTTTCGTTTCGGGAATGTCGCTGGCGGTCGGCAAAAGATATTCCGCAAACGACGGGGTGATGGTGACGCCGTTGACGATTTGCACATCTTCCAGCAACGCGTACCCCAACCCCTGCGCCGCGCCGCCTTCGATTTGTCCCGCGACGGCGGCGGGATTCAAGGCGCGTCCTACATCGTGACATGCCGCGCTTTTGAGAACGCGCACTTCGCCCGTCTCTGTATCCACCGCGACCTCAACCGCTTGCGCGCCGAACGTGTAATCGGGCCAAATGTCGCCTTGCGCGTTGTCGGGGTCGAGTTTGTCGGTGAACGGCGCTTTGAACAAAGACAAATTCGCGCGCGGCAAACCTTCCGCCGCGCACATGGCGACAAGCTGCGTGAGCGGCATTTTTTGCGACGCGTCATTTTTCACGAAAACGGTGCTGTCGGCAAAATCCACTTCGTCGGGTTCGCATTCAAAATGCTGCGATGCGCGTTCCGCGAGCGTTTTACGCACCGCCATCGCGGCTTGATACGTCGCGTTGCCCGACATGTACATTTGGCGTGTTGCGGTCGTGGTGCCTGCAAGCGGCGTCAATGCGGAATCTGTTCCGTACACGGTGATGCGTTCCATCGGCACGCCCAACACTTCGGCGGTAATTTGCGCGAGCGTGTTCATTTGCCCGCCGCCAATATCGGGCACGCCGCAGCGAATCACAACACTGCCATCCATTTCCACACCCACCCACGCTTGCGACGTGTCATGAAACCACGTGATGCGTCCGTAACTCTGCATGTATGAGGCAAGCCCGCGCCCAATTTTGATGTGCGGCGCGGGGGGGGGGGATTTTTCGCCCAATGCTTCCCACGCGCGGTTCGCGCATTCTTCGAGCCACACCGCGCCGCGAAATGCCTGACCGTTCGGCGTTGTGTCCCCCGCCTGCGCGTAATTGATGCGGCGCACTTCGCGCGGGTCCATGTCCAATACTTTGGCGATTTCGTCCATGTGCTGTTCATACGCCACACACGCTTGCGCCGCGCCGAAACCGCGAAATGCGGACGTAAATGTATTGTTTGTCGCCACCGCGATGGCATTCACCGTGACGTTGTTTACTTTGTATGGACCGACGGCGGACGAAGATGCATATAACAAGACGTACGGCGACAAGTACACGTACGCGCCTGAATCGGCGACGAGGTTCACCTGCGACGCGAGAATGCGCCCACTGCGCGTCACGCCGGTTTTGTGCGTAATGGTGAACGGATGACGTTTGCAGTGCGCGAGGATGGACTCTTCGCGCGTGTACACCATTTTCACGGGACGATGCGTTTTCAATGCCGCGAGTCCGATAAACAATTCGACGGTGATGTCTTCTTTGCCGCCAAACCCCCCCCCCACGAGCGCGCCCATCACATGCACTTTGTTCTGTGGCAGTTGGAGCGCGGCGGCGATACTGCGAAAATGCTCGACGACTTGGGTGCTGACGCGTATCGTCAACACGCCGTTTTCGTCTACCCACGCAATGCCGGCTTCGGGTTCCAGATACGCGTGGTCAATGAATTGCGTTTTGTAGGTGCGTTCGACAATCACGTCCGCGTCGCGCATCGCCGCGTCCGCGTCGCCTTTGACGATACGCCAGCGCGCGACAATGTTATCGGGTTCGGTGACGATGGGCGCGCCCGGTTTCAGCGCGTCTTCGGGTGTGAACACGGCGGGAAACGGTTCGTACTCCACCTCAATCAAATCCAATGCGCGTTCGGCGATGGACAATTCTTCGGCGGCGACAATCGCAATCGCTTCGCCCATAAAGCGCACGCGGTCCCGCGCGAGAATTGGCGCATCGGTGCCTGCGCGTTTTGCCGTGCCTGTGACGCCGGGAATGTCGGTTGCCATTTGCGCGCCGGGCAAATCTTCCGCCGTGAGCACGCACACTACGCCGGGCAGCGCGCGCGCTTGGGTCGTATCCACGCGCAAAATTTTCGCGGAGGGATATTTCGCGCGCAAGACTTTGGCGTGCAGCATATTGGGCATTGTGTAATCGCCCGCGTATTTTGTCGCGCCCGTCACTTTGCCCATCGCGTCAATGCGCGGCAAGGGTTTGCCGATGTGACGCAGTTCGGGAAGGTTCGCAATGTTGGGTTGGTCGAGTTGAATCATGGAGGTCAAAGGTGCCAAAAGAGCCAAAAGTGCCAAGGGTGCCAAAATTAAAGTTTCGTGAGCGATGATCCATATGGCATGTTTGGCACGTTTGGCATGTTTGGCTTATTTGGCATTTTCGGCATTTCGAATCGCTTCAAAAATTCGCACATAGCCCGTGCAGCGACACAAATTTCCGGACAGCCCTTCGCGCAATTCCGCGTCGGTTGGATGCGGATGTTCGTCGAGCAATGCTTTCGCCGACATAATCATGCCGGGCGTGCAATAACCGCACTGTGCCGCGCCAAAATCTACGAATGCTCTTTGAAGTGGATGGGGATTGTCCGCGCTGCCCAAACCTGCGACGGTGAGAATTTCTTGTCCTTCCGCGAGCCACGCGAGATGGAGACACGCATTGACCGCCGTGCCGTTCACTAAAACGGTACAGGCGCCGCAATCGCCTTTTTCGCAGCCGCTTTTGACATCGGTATAGCCGAGCTCGCGCAGCGCATGCAACAGCGTCGTGTTCGGATTCAGCGCGACGTGATGCGCGCGACCGTTAACGATGAGTTTGACGAGTCTGGGAGACATTTTCGATTTTCAATTTTCGATTTTCGATTGGAACGAGAACTAGAGTTCAATCGAAAATCGAAAATCTAATAGTGCAACAAAATGAAACTGCGGGGTTGCACCTTTTTTCTTGCCCATATAATTCGGCGCGCTTTCGCATCCGTATCTCGCAGTCTCATCATGTTGTTGCACTAAATTCTAAAATCAGATGTTATTCCACGCTTGTTCCAACATGCGGCGCACATACACGTTCACCATGCGCTTGCGGTACTGGGCGCTCGCGCGCAAATCACTTATCGGCGCGCATTCTTCAGAGGCCGCGCGTGCGGCTGCTGTAAGGTTCGTCTCGCTGTAAATTTGTCCGCGCAAGATTTCTTCGGCGCGTGTTGCGCGCATCGGACGCGGGGCGACGGCGCCCAAGGCGATTCGCACGTCGCGGATTTTGTCCCCGTCGCGCTGAAGCCAGACCGCGACGCTCACGAGCGAAATCGCGTCGGCTTGGCGCAGACCGAGTTTGTAAAAGGCGCTTGCGCTTTGGCGGTTGGCGGTTGGAAGTTGGAGATTGAAAATGAGTTCGTTAAGGTTGCGCGCGGTTTTGCGCGGACCGAGAAAAAATTCGTCGAGCGGCATCGTGCGCGCGCCGTTTTGACTGACGAGTTCGATTTGCGCGTCGAGCGCCAAAAGCGGCGGAAGCATGTCGCCCGCGGGGGACGCGCTGCCGATGTTGCCCGCAACAGTTGCCGAATTGCGAATCATCGGGTTGGCGAAAACGGACGCGGCTTGACGCAGTGCGTCATGTTCGGCGAGCAGCGGATGTTTCAAAAATTCCGCGAGGGTAGTGGACGCGCCGATTTTTAGCGTTCCGTTTTCGCGCGCGACGCCGCGCAATGCCTGCACATTCTGAAGTGCGACCAACACATCGGGCTGGGCGCGTTTGGCGCGAAGGTCCACAATCATGTCGGTGCCGCCCGCGAGGGGACGAATCGCCGCGTTGTTCTGCGCGAGCGCGTCTAACGCTTCGTCGAGGTTTTTGGGTTGAAGCAAATCAAATTCACGCATTGGCTTGTTCCTCGTCAGGTGGAACGTTGCGGCGAACGTTCATTACGGCAGCGGCATCCAGCGCGGCGCGCACGATGCTGGCGTATCCCGTACACCGACACAGGTTGCCGCGCAAATAATCGCGTACCTGCGCTTCCGTCGGTTGTGGATTTTCATTCAGCAGCGCGCGGGTCATCATAATCATGTCGGGCGTGCAAAAGCCGCATTGGAACGCGCTGTGTTCGAGGAACGCTTCTTGGACGGGGTCGAGTACCCCGTCGCGCGCGAGTCCTTCGATGGTCAAAATGTCCGCGCCATCACAAGCGACCGCGAGGGTGAGACATGAAAGCAGCGGCGTGTGGTTGACATGAACCGTGCACGCGCCGCATTCGCCAATGCCGCAGCCATATTTCGCGCCCGTCAAAGATTCTTGTTCGCGCAAAACGTTCAACAAAAGTTCGTTCGGATACACCGCCCATTCGCGCGGCTCGCCGTTGAGTGTGAGATGAATTGTTTTCTTTTGCATGTCTAGAAATCGCGAATGAGATTCCTCACTCCGTTCGGAATGACAGAATCCCAAGTCGCGGTTCATTGCGTTCTTTCCCACGCGCGCCGCAACGCATCGCGCACAATCACGGACGCAATGTGTTGACGATATTCGCGCGTCGCGCGCACGTCGCTGATGGGTTTGATTTCTTGCGCGGCGAGTTTGCCGATGTGCTCCGCGAGTTCGGGTGTAAACGTTTGTCCGATGAGTTCGCGTTCTGCGCCGCGCGTGCGTACCGGCGTTGGCGCGACGGAACCGAGCGCGATGCGCGCGTCCGCAATCGTGCTGCCTTCACGTGTAACGCGCGCTGCCGCGCACACTTGCGAAATATCCGCGACGACGCGCGCAATTTTGATGAACGCGCTGCCGGTGTTCGGCAAAAGCGCGGGCAATGCGACGTGCGTCAAAATTTCATCGGGCTGCGCGGCGGTCTTGCCGGGACCGAGAAAAAAGTGTTCGAGCGGCAGGACGCGTTCGGACGTTTTGGACTTGAGCGTCACGCGCGCGTCAAACGTGAGAAGGGGGGGGGCGGAATCGGACGCGGGCGACGCGTTGCACAAATTCCCGCCGATGGTCGCCATGTGCATGATTTGCACGGTGCTGAACCAATTGCAGGCTTCGTGGAGACAAGCATAGAGACTGGAGATTGGAGACTGGTATATTTCGCGAATGCTTGTCGTTGCGCCAATTTCCAGTCCTCCATTTTCCAGTCGCTTGATGCCATTGAGCGCGGGGATTTTCGATAATGAAATGACATACGACGGCTGGCGGCGTTCCATTTTCATCTGCACGATCAAGTCGGTGCCGCCCGCCATGACACGCGCTACATCGCCGTACTCGGCAAGCATCTCTGTCACTTCGTATACCGTGCGCGGCACAAAATAATCAAACTCGGAATAGAGTATGTGGGTGTTGGTCGGAAGCATAAAAAATTCGGAATTCGGAATTCGGAAACCGGAATGTTAATTTGTGTTCCAGTAACGAATCGGATTGCGGCTGCCGGAAAATTGGAGCCAGTTCAAATAGGTTGTGCCAAAATAGCGCACGTCTTGCAAGTGAATGACATAGCGCCCGTTCTCTTGGGCGCGCTGCACCGTTTTGCGTTTGGCGACGTAAATGTCATTGCCGCGCGCGGTGCGTGCGTAGATGATGACTTTGCGCGTGCCGCGTTTTTGATTGATGATCCAATTGCCGGTCGAGCCGGAAGCGTCGGGATGGATTTTGAATTTTTTGCCGTACGTGAAAACCACGATGGCGTCTTCGCCGCGTTTGAGCAAACTGGTATCGGCTTTCATTTGTTGACCTCCGTTACATGTGACCAGTGCTGGCAGGTTTAGGATATTTAGTTGTGGTTCACGGCGTCCTGTGCAGTAGATTTGCCCATCGTCGAATTGAATTCGACGTCTGAACAAAGCGGCGGTGTTGTGCCGTCGCATTCCATTCGATGGTCGCGTGTGTTACAGAACGATGCGTTCAAGAGGAATTGTTCTATAGCACACTTGTTCTAATTCGTCAATTTCCGGTTCTTTGTGTTCGCCGCGTGCGATCAATGCATCACACTTGTAGTTTTCCCTATACTTTTACTCTGCTGCTTGCAGCACCGCCATCGCTTCTTCTCGTTTCTCGTTTCTCGCCTCTCTCTGCTCTTTCTCCTTCACCGCCCTCACAATCTTTTCCGCCGTAATCGGCAGTTCGGTAAAACGAATGCCGAGCGCGTTGTACAACGCGTTCGCGTACGCCGCCGCGCACGGATTCGTCGCCGCTTCACCAATGCCTTTTGCGCCGAACGGTCCGCTCGGTTCGTACGTATCGGCAAAATGCGTGATGATGTTTTCGTTGAACGGCGCTTCGCTGATGGCGGGCGTTTTGCCGTCAATCCAAAAACCTTTTGACGCGAGTTGTCCCGTCGCCGCGTCCCATTGATTGTCTTCGACAAGTGCGTAACCCATGCCCTTGGAAAGACCGCCTTCGAGCTGCCCGATTGCCATCGCGGGATTCACGACCGTGCCGCAGTCGCTGCCGATGACTGCGCGATTCGTCGTCACCTGTCCTGTTTCCACATCCACAGTGAGGTCAACAAAGTACGTCACGTACGCGGGCGGGCAATTCACCTGCCGCAAACTTTCGACGGCTGCCATCGTGCCCCACGAGTTGATTTGCAATTGTTTTGCGAGCGCGCCGAGCGTGATGCGGCGTTCAGGAAAATTCGGACAATAGATAACGCCTTGCATCAATTCAAAATCGGGTTCAATCACCAACGAATCGGCTTGCAAACCAAGCACGCGCGACGCATACTCGAAAATCTGCTGTTTCACTTTTTGCGCGGCTTTGTGCGCTGCGCCCCCCCCTGCGTACACGCCGCGCGTCGCGTGCGTGACCACATCGTACACGGTCGTCAATGTGTCAGCGGGCGAAATGCCCACTTTTTCAATCGGCACGCCCAATTCTTCCGCAACGATTTTCGCTATCGCTTCGAGGGTGCCGCCGCCGTGGTCCATCATCGCGTGAATAACATCCACCGAACCGTCTTCGTTGATTTTCACGAACGCGCCGGAATAATCAATCACTTCGCCGGGTTTGGGCGCGCCCGCGCCGCTCGTGTGAAAACCGCGCGCCATGCCGATGCCGTGACGATAGCGCCCGGTTTGTGTTCCCGGTTTGGGACGCGCGCGCCAGCCGATTTTTTGTGCGCCTTCGCGGAGCAGCTGCGGTACGCCGTCGCTGCGGATGATAGATTGTACTGATGGACCTTGTCCCCAAAACGTGCCGCCGAGCCCGACATAGTTTTTCAACTTGAATTCGATCGGGTCGAGTTCCAGTTCGTGCGCGATTTCATCCATGAGCGATTCCATCGCGAACGTCGCTTGCGGATTGCCAAATCCTTGCATCGCGCACGAAGGCGTTTTGTTCGTGTACACCGCTTTGCCTTCAAAACGCAGATGCGGAAATTTGTACAGCGACGCGCTCCAACCCGCGAGCACCGAAAGCAGGGGATACGCTTGAATGTTGTGTCCGCCGATATCGGCTAACGCTTGAATATGTCCCGCCGTGATTTTGCCGTCGCGCGTCACGCCGACTTTGAGTTTCAATTTCGTTTGATAGCGCACATGGTCGTACATGTCTTCTTCGCGCGTCGAAACGAGTTTCACCGGACGTTTTGCTTTCAACGCGAGCGCGACACAAATCGGAATAATCGAATTCATCTGAATCGAAGAACCGAACGTGCCGCCGATGGCAACGCGTTTGACATTGACCTTGTGCAATGGAATCGAAAAAATTTCGCCAAGCAGCTGCCGCACATTGTGAATGCTTTGCGTTGTGGGATAAACGGTGATGCTGCCGTCGGGCGCGGGGTCGCACACGCACGCTTTGGTTTCCATCTGCGCGTGATAAATGCGGCTCGTCAAATATTCGCGTTCAAAAATCTGGTCGGCTTGCGCGAAACCTTGTTCGATGTTTCCCACTTCGACCAAGCGCGTGACCGCAACATTATTTTGAATTGGTTTCGTTTCGCCGTTCAACACAATGGATTCGTGAATCGGTTCCGCGCCTTCGCGCTGCGCGGCATCGGGGTCGGTGTAATGCGGCAAAATTTCCCATTCGATTTGTATCGCGCGCAGCGCTTTTTCGGCGAGGTGTTCGGTCGGCGCGGCGACGGCGGCAACGGCTTCGCCGACATGACGCGCTTTGTCCGCGAGCACGGTGCGGTCGCGGTACAAGAAGGGGGGGGTGCTGACGATGCGCTCGTTGTATTTGAGATGCGGCACATCGGCGTACGTCAAGACCACTGCGCCCAGCGCTTCGGCAGCCTGGGTATCAATGCGTTTGATGCGCGCGTGCGCGTACGGGGAACGCAAGACGCGCGCGTGCCACATGCGCGGCAGGGAAATATCTGACGCGTATTTTTCGGTGCCGGTCACTTTGGCGATGCCGTCTTTGCGGTGATAGTTTTTGCCGAGGGTGTGAAAAGCGCTCATGCGGGGCACTCCTTGGATCAGCATACAATGCCGAATCGTCAAGATTGTATGCTTGTATACAATCGTAAATTATAACGGAAAAATCGAGATTGTCAATCCCTGCGCCGGCATTTATTCGCGCGCGTCGCTGATTTGCTGCATCGCTTCGAGAATCATGGTCTGCGCTTGCGCGAGATGCGCTTGCATCAATTTTTCGGCGCGGGCGCCTTGGTGTTTGGCGAGGGCGTCCAGGATGGCGAGATGGTCCTGGTACGAGACGCGGCTTTTGTGTTCGTCGTGATAGTAATAAACGCCGTACAGCGCGTTGCTTTCGAGCAGACTTTTGGCGACGCGAATCAAATGCCGGTTGCCGCTGACCTGAATGATTTTGGTGTGGAATTCGTTGTTGAGTTCAATCAGCCGTTGAATTTGCTGCCCGCGCGTATCGGCTTGATTGAGAATCGCGAGAAATTCGTCCGTATTCTTGCGCAGCCCTTCGAGCTGCGGCGCGGTCATGTTTTTCGCCGCAAGCCGCGCGGCGTATCCTTCCAACACAATGCGCAGTTCGTACAAGTCCGTCAATTCATCCACCGAAACGGGACGCACACGCGCGCCTTTTTGCGCCTCAAATTCAATCAGTCCTTCGGCTTCGAGACGGCGCAGCGCTTCGCGCACCGGCGTACGACTGACGCCCAATTCTTGCGCGAGCGTTTCTTCAATCAAACGTTGATTGGGTTTGATATTGCCTTGCACAATCGCTGCGCGCAAATAATCTGAAATTTGCTGACTGACGGAATGTGCGGAAAAGCGAGGGCGGGTCGTAAGCAAGCGTTCCTCCAGCATGACGCGTCGGGCGCGATTTTTACAATAGGATTTTTGGTCAAAAACAGGCAGAAATATCTTAGCACGGCGCAGGCGTGCGCGTCAATCCGCCGCGCGTCTGCGTGAATAATCCCTCACCCCCAGCCCCTCTCCCAATGGGCGAGGGGGATTTTCATTGACGGTTCCCATGACATTTGTCCCTTGTCGCGCATGACGATTGCCCCATGTGTGGGCAACGTGATTTCAGCATACTGAAACTTGGCAAGTCATGAACCGGAAAAGAAATATGACAAGACAAAAATTAGCCTTGGCGCTGACCGTGTTGTTTCTGAGCGCGTTCGCGCTGCTCGGCTGTGGCGGCAAAAACGCGTCCGTACCTCTGCACGGCGGACGACTTGAACCATCCAAAGCGGCGTCCGATTTTACACTGACAGACCAAAACGGCAAGCCGTTCACGTTGAGCAGCATGCGCGGCAAAGTGATCCTGCTCTATTTCGGCTATACCTCTTGCCCCGATGTTTGTCCTTTGACCTTGTCCGACATGGCGGCGGCGCGCAAGGATTTGGGTCAGGACGCGAATCAGGTGCAGGTCATCTTTGTTACCGTGGACCCGGAACGCGATTCGCAACAAGTGTTGCAAAAATATGTGCCCGCCTTTGACCCCACCTTTATTGGTGTGCGCGGGACGCCGGCAGAAATCAAAACTGTCGCGGACGCGTACGGCGTGAAATACAAAAAGACTCTGCTCGAAAATTCCGCGTTGGGTTACGCGGTAGATCATTCCGCGTTTATCTATGTGATTGACCGCAGCGGACAACTGCGCGAACTGCTGCCGTTTGGCACGCAGCGGCAAGACATTACGAGTGACCTCAAGATTCTCATCAACGAAGGAACATCCTCATGAATACGAAACAACTTGTACGCATCGGGCTGTTGACGCTGACAGCCATCGCTTTATTGAGCGCGTGCGGCGGCGCGGCGACTCCTGCCGCGAATCCGACCAGTTCGCCGCCGATGGGTTTGACGATTACGGATGTGTGGGCGCGCGCTGCCGTGATGACGACCGGCGGAATGCAAACGCCGTCGTCAGGTGGTATGGAAATGTCCAAACCCACCAGCGCGGTTTACATGAAAATCAGCGGCGGCGGAATGGCGGACAAATTGGTAAAAGCGGAAACCACTGTGGCAGAAAGCACGGAATTGCATACGGTCGAAATGAAAGACGGCGTAATGCAAATGCGTCCGGTCGAAGGCGGCATTGATGTGCCCGCCGACGGAACGGTGGAACTGAAACCCGGCGGCTTGCACATCATGCTCATCGGATTGAAACAGGAACTCAAGCCCGGCGACAAGGTGAACGTCAAATTGACGTTTGAGAAGGCGGGCGTGCGAAATGTAACAGCGGAGGTTCGTTCGGTCCAACAATAAGACCACTGCGAACCGGCTGGTAGTGCAACAAAATGAAACGGCGGGGAATGACCATGTGGAATTGGCTGCGTTGGGGTCTTGTCGGATTGGGCATTGTGATTGTGGGGGGCATCGTCGCGATCAATTTTGCGGGATGGCAAGAAGCCTGGCGCGCCTCGCGCGAAGCGACACGCCAATTGGTTTATGTGGTGCCTGCGGGCACGACGGCAAAACTCGGCGCGGGGCAAGCGGTGAACGTTTTGCCCAATACGGTGGAACTCCAAATCGGCGTTCAAGACACATTGGTCATTCGCAACCAAGACGTTTTTCCAATTGATGTAGGCGGCGTCAGAATTAACACCGGTCAATCGTACATTCAACAATTCACCGTGCCGGGCACGTTCGATTTGGTGTGCAGCGTGCACACGTCCGACAAAATTCGCGTCATCGTCAAACCGGCAAGATGATGTGCGGGGGCGATGACACCGCGCCATAGACGCGAACAAAAGCGTACGCTGTGAGTTGTCCAGAGCGTACGCTTTTTATTGTTCCGTATCGGGGCTGGTGTCTTGGCTGCTGGCACCACCGCATTGGGTCGGTTTCTGGGCTTGCTGATAGATGCGATTGAATTCGGCAATATAATCTTGCGCCAGTTTCGGGTCGTCAATCAACAAAAGATTTTCGTCATTGGATTTTTCGGCGTTCGCGGTAAAGTTGAATGAACCGGTGATGACGTAGCGGTCGTCAATCACCATCGTCTTGCTGTGCAGGGTATAACAGTTTCCGTCCTCCAAAACGTCGAGCCCCGCGCGCTTCAAGCCGGGAAATTCCGCGCCGAGTGCGCCGTTGTTACGCGTTTCAAACACACCTTGTATGGCGACTCCCGCTTTGGCTTGCGCTTTCAACGCGTCGCCCATCGCCGTATCGGTAAAGGTAAACGCGGTGATGCGGATATTTTTTTGCGCGGCTTTGAGTCGCTCGAGAATGGCTTTGGCGGCGCCGCCGTTCGGCGAAAAATAATTGTGAATTGTCACGCCGTTGCTCAACGTGACAACTGGATTCGGCACTTGCTTGCTCGGCGCGTCGGTCGCGCGCGATTGAAAGAGACGTTCGAACCGCGTGCTGTAATTTTCAATCAGCGCGGGAATCGCCAAACGCAGCATGTTGTTGTTGTTGCGATACACATCGTTCGGCGTGAAATTCATCGAGCCGGTCCACAACAGCCGATTGTCAATAATGACAAATTTGTTGTGCATCAGCGCGCTGCGATGGTCGCGTGTAATGTTCACACCGCCTTGTTCCATTTTGGCAATCGCGTCGGTGTACTCTTTGGCATCTTGGTTCGCCGCGTAATCGGTGACAAGCCGCACGCGCACGCCGCGCTGCGCGGCGCGTATGAACGCGTCGGTCAAGGACGGCAAGCGGAAATCAAACACTGCCGCGTCAATCGTTTTCTGCGCGCGTTCCAAATCGCCGATGATGGCTTCGTCCACACCGCCCTTGCGGTCGTCCTTTTTTTCGGGATAGGTTGGGATGGTAAAGTACACCGTGTACCAATCGCCCTCGCTCACATGCGCGCGCGGCAGGCTCGTCACGGGCATCCCGGTTTGGGGCGCGCCGGTGATCGGCGCGGTTGTGGGCGGCGTGGTTCCACCGTCGCCGCGATGGAATCCGCCAAACAGAATGCTGCCGGCGGCGACGAGAAAAACGATGACGAGTCCGATGAGAATAGTCCATGGATTCATGCCCATGGAAGCGGATTGGGAGGAGAATTTTCGTTTGCTCATGTGCGCGACCGGCAGATTATTGGGACTTGCGTTTGCGCGAACGACGCGATTTTTTGGGGGGCGGATTGGGCGCGGGCGCAATCGCCGCGTTCGCTTGTGCGCTCAACGTGAGGCGCGCGCCACTTGCGCCTGCGGTGGCGAGTTGCGCGGAAGATGGTGCGGTGGGCGATGCGGTGGATTCACGCGCGGCATCTGCGGAGGACGCGGCGCGCGCCGCGTTGACATCTTGCGCGTGCAGTGCCTGTACCAGAAACGCGTTGGCTTGCGCCAAAAGCGCTTGAACACCTTCGACGCCGCTTTGATTTGCCGCGCGGACGGCAGCGGTGACAATGGTGTCGGCGGTGTCGTGTTGAATTTGTTCTTCCGCCCACTTGAGCAGCGCCTTGGCATCCGCGTCCGTGAGATTATCGGTCAGTGATTCGTTTTCGTATAGGCGCTCGATGAGCGCCTGTTTTTCTTCGGGCTCCATAAGCGACGTTTCAAAAAACGGACGCGTCTTGACACACTGCCGATCAAACCACAGGTGTCAAGACGCGTCACGCGATGACATCCGCGTCCGTAACAAGCGACAAAGGTGTGGAACCTAACCCGCTTCGCCCTCGCGCTGCAACGTTTCTTCGGCGGCGGCGATGCCGGAAATGTCTTCTAATTCCTCGCCCTCGTGAAACTCGCGCGCGCGCGCCTGGCTTGGAATCAGACCTTCGGGACGAACGAGCATGACGATGGCGAGGGCGAGACCATATAATCCATAACGCCAGAGGTTGAAATCCACTCCGCTCAAGAAGGGAATGAATTGTCCGAGATTGTGCGCGGCGCCCGTCAAGAGTGTGAGCCCGATGCGGTCTATGCCTGCTACCATGACGCCGCCCAAGATTGCTCCGTACGGATTGCCGCTGCCGCCCAATACGACCGCGCACAGCACGGTGACGGAAACGGTAAAATCAAAACTGCTGGGGAACACGGCTTGGATGTACGACGCAAAATAAGCGCCGGCAAAACCGCTGAACGCCGCGCCCATCGCAAACGCGAGCAGTTTGGTGCGGACAATGTCCACGCCCATCGAAGCGGCGGCTTCTTCGTCTTCGCGCATCGCCATCCACGCGCGCCCGAGACGCGAGTCCTCCAGCCGGCGGTTGAAAAAGATTGCGGCGAGAATGATCAGCAGCGCGAGCCAATACCACGGCGCGAGGTCAATTTTGTTGAACGTCCCGATACCCGGGATCGTTGGCAAAGCAATCAAACTTACCCCGCGCTCGCCGGCAGTGAGGTCGAGACAATTGATGTTCAAAAATGGAATGGTGACACAGGTGAGATTGCGGAACAGGACAGGCACGATTTCGCCGAACCCGAGCGTCACGATGGCGAGATAGTCGCCGCGCAGGGGAATCGTCGGCGAACCGAGCACGACCCCACTTATCATCGCAATCATCGCCGCCAACAACATGGCAATCCAAAAATAGTTGATGGGAAATGGAAAACCTACCCCCCATGGTGGATGCGGTGTGGTCAACAGGGTCATGGCATAGGCGCCGATGGCAAAGAAGGCGGCATATCCCAAGTCCAACAAGCCCGCGTAACCGACGACGATGTTCAACCCCAACGCGAGCATTGCATACATCAGCACCGTGACCAACGAGCCGGTATAACCGCCGACTGCATAGTTCGAAATCTGCTGCAAGAAACTATCAATGAAGGGGTAGATGGCAATCAGGATGCCAATGATCACCAGCTTCCAGTGCTTGGCTAGTTGTTGTCCAATGCGATTGACGTTCCATTGACGCACCATGTTTTTTCTCCTGTCCGGTTACGCTTTCTGTTGGACGCCGGTACCGAGGAGTCCTGTTGGTTTGAACACCAACACCAAAACGAGCAGACCGAAGACGACCGCGCGCGTCCACTGCCCCGCTAGGTACTGGTCGCTGAGCGCAGACACCAAGCCGATAAAAAAGCCGCCGAGCATCGCACCTGTGATATTGCCGATGCCACCCAACACGGCAGCAGTGAATGCTTTCAACCCCATGTCAAAACCCATATTCCACTGCACGCCCTCAAAGTAGAGTCCACCGGCGACACCGCCGACACCCGCCAACGCGCCGCCGAGCAAAAAGGTGAGCGAGATAACGCCGTCAATGTTGATACCCATCAAACGCGCCGCGTCACGATTTTGCGCCGTCGAACGCATCGCTTTACCGAGACGCGTGCGTTGGACAAAAAGACGCAGCGCAATCATCAAGGGAATTGCCATCGCGAGCGCAAAGACCTGCTTGGGCGCGAGATTGATATTGATGCCCGTATTGGCAAGCAAATTGATTTTGGGGATGAGCGCCGGAAAGGCTTTGGGCGTTGCTGCGCTGCCGCCAAAGTACGAGAGCACGTCGCTAGGAATTCCTGCCCACCACAAACCCACTTGTTCCAACATAAAGGACATGCCGATGGCAGTAATCAGGGCAGCAATGCGGGGAGCATTGCGCAGCGGTCGGTACGCCAAACGTTCAATCGTAACATTGAGCGTGGCGCAAATGACCGGCGCTGTGATAAACATGAGCGCAAGCGTGATAATTGAATGAGTGGAATCGGACTTTTCGCTTGCCCCGAGCAGGCTCGCGATGGTCAGTCCGATGAATGCGCCAACCATATACACGTCGCCGTGCGCAAAGTTAATCAACTCGATAATGCCATACACCATCGTATAGCCCAGCGCGACGAGGGCAAAGATAGCGCCTTGCGCCAGCCCATTGATGACTTGTTGGATAAAGAGTGCCGGGTCGCTCAGGAACGCATTAACGAGGAACAATGCAGTTGCCGCCAGGATCAGCCACATTGCGACGGTGCGGAAGGTGAGTTTTGGTTTCATGGATCGTTGAACGCCTCAGAAATCGAATGACGAACACGGTGGGGATAGAACGCGAAAAGTTTCGCTTTTACGCGCTCTATCCCCGAGTACTCGATCAATATGAAGCGGCGGGGTAAGACCTTTGATGTTTTTGGAAACCTCGAAGGTCTTGGAACCGACAACTCCGCAATTTCATAAGGTACGAGATTGCAGCGGATGGGCTACTGTGCCAGACCGAGATACTTGAACTTGCCGTTCTCGACGACGTTCTTGGTCATGGTGGCGACGGTGGTATCGCCGTTGGCATCGAACGACCACGTAGTGCCGAGAATGCCTGTAAAGTCTTTGGTGTTAAAGACTTCGTCGCGGACGCATTTGCGCGTGACCGTGTTCTTGGCAACGCAGTTGTCAATGGCTTTCAACACGACCAACGCGGCTTCATAGCCGTACGCGCCATACACGCCCGGTTCTTGTCCGAACTTTTTGACGTACGCTTCGTGCCATGCCTTGCCGGCGGGGCTGACTTCGTCGAGTTTATCCACCGGCAGACCGGCAAAGGTGAGGAAGGTGCCTTCCGCATCGGGACCGGCTTCTTTCAAAAAGTTGTCGGACAACATGCCATCGGGTCCCGAGAGTTGCCCTTTGTATCCGGCGGAGCGAAGCGCTTTCCAAATCAGACCCGGGTGGCTAGAGGCGACAGCGCCATAGTAGACCGCGTCCGGATTCAGATTGACGATTTTGGTTGCCAGCGCGCTATAGTCGGTCGCTTTGGTGTCTGCGCCTTCGTGCCCGAGGACTTGGATGCCAAGATCTTTGGCGGTCTTTTCATAGACATCGGCAATGCCTTTGCCATAGAGCTGTTGGTCATCGAGGATGTAGACTGTCTTGACGCCGCGTTCTTTTGCCCAACGCGCGCCCACAGCGCCCTGCACATCGTCCGGCGCGACCACGCGCGCATAGTTACGCACACCGGTCGGATAATACTTTTCCGGTTCATCGGCATCCGTGAGACCGGGCAGTTTCTTGGTCAGACCGGCATAGGTGTTGGCGCCGCTTACCATGACCATCGGACCGGCTTGATTCAGAATCGGGATGGACAATTTTGCCGCGCCAGAATTGTACGTGCCGAGATAGGCAAGCACGCTTTGGTCGGCAACCGCCTTGTTCGCGTTGGAGGTTTCGACGTCGGGGTCCCATGCGCCGCGCGCCGCACTGGCATCATCCCATGTCTCTATGACCAGCGTATAGTTGCCGGATTTGGGTCCATGCGCTTCCACCGCGAGTTTGGCGGAATTTGCCATCGAAATGCCGTCCGCCGAATCGCCGCCGGTGAGTGGCGTGCTGGAAATGATTTTGATGGTCTGTCCGCCTGCCGTCCCGCCAATGCCGCCGCAAGCTGTTACCAGTACCACGGCGCCGATAAGCAGAGCCAACACGATAAGAAACTTGAGCTTCATCTTCTTTCTCCTCCTAAAGGGTACCTGACTCTATGACCGCATTTCAGAAAACGAGACTGTGACGGGTGCTGAACAGTCTCTTCTGCCGGTGCGCTATCCTTTTGCGGTCAAGGCGATGAAACGAATCCGGAGCGCTGCACCTCCCCAGATCAAGAGTGATTGAAACGAAAGGAATGTCAGGTTCTGGCGCCATTTCGCCGAGTCGCGTTTCGGCACAAAAACCTTATCGAAAGCCAAGTGGGTTTGCGAAAAGGGCAAGAGAACTTACGAGAACGCGGTTGAGGTCATCATTGATTCGTCTATGTGTGTAAGTGTTCTAGTAGTTTTGAGGGCGTGTGGTGCGACGTCAAGCCCCGTTGAAAACACGGCGGATAATGCGCGAATTATATGCTACGTCGTACGGTCAGGTCAAGCGCGCGGGTCATGATTCATAAGCCGGCGGCTTGAGCGTTCGACGCCGCCAAGCGCCTTTGCCTTTCTGTGCAATCACCAAATCAAAACGAACAGGGGTTTGAAGCGAGTTTTATTCTTCGCCGAGATAGGCTTTGCGGACTTGTTCGTTCGCCGCAAGTTCTTTGGAGTTGCCTTGCAGAATGATGCGTCCGGTTTCGAGGACATAACCGCGGCTGGCAACGGACAACGCGCGCGCCGCATTCTGTTCGACCAACAAGATCGTCACGCCTTCATCATTGAGCGCCTTGATAATATCAAAAATCGTGTCCACGAGTACGGGCGCCAAACCCATGGACGGTTCGTCGAGCAGGAGCACGCGCGGGCGTGACATGAGCGCGCGTCCCATCGCCAACATTTGTTGTTCGCCGCCGGAAAGAGTGCCGCCCGCTTGCGTGCGCCGTTCCGCCAAACGCGGGAACAGTTGGAACACGTGGTCGAGGTCTTTTTGAATTTCTTGTTTGTCCTTGCGCGCGTACGCGCCCATCTCGAGATTTTCCAACACGGTGAGACGCGTAAAGATTTGGCGTCCTTCCGGCGCTTGGCTGATGCCCCGCGTGACAATTTCATGCGCGGGCAGCCCGCTGATTTTTTCGCCCTGGAGACTAATCGTGCCGGCGCGCGGATGCAGCAGCCCGGAGATGGTTTTAAGCGTCGTCGTTTTGCCCGCGCCGTTCGCGCCGATGAGCGTGACGATTTCGCCTTTCTCTACCGTAATCGAAATGCCCTTTAGGGCGTGAATATGACCGTAATAGGTGTGGATGTCGTTGACTTCAAGGAGCGGCATGAGTAAATCAAATTCCGAAGGATGAAGGCGGAAGGATGAAAGGTGACGTTTTGGTCAAGTGTCCCGCATCCTTCTGCTTTTATCCTTGCTTCAGATATGGATTTCGGATGAGCCGAGATAGGCTTCGCGGACGCGCGGGTCTTGCTGCACTTCTTGTGGCGTCCCTTCCGCAATCTTGACGCCAAAATCCAAAACCGTCACGCGTTCCGAAATGGTCATGACCACGCGCATGTGATGTTCGATGAGAAAAATGGTCACGTTCATTTCTTGACGCACCTTGCGAATGAAATCTACCATCGCCAATGATTCTTGCGGATTCATGCCGGCGGTCGGTTCATCCAACAATAAAAGTTTCGGGTTGGTGCCGAGCGCGCGGGCGACTTCTAAACGGCGTTGGTCGCCGTAGGCGAGATTTTTCGCCAACAAGTTTTCCTTGCCGCGCAAGCCGGTAAAGCGCAGCAATTCGACCGCGCGGTTCGTGACGCGTTCTTCTTCTTCGCGCGTGCGTTTGTCCTTGAGGATCGCGCCGAGAACCCCGGCGTGCATCGTCGGGTGCTGTCCCACCATCACGTTCTCGAGCGCGGTCATGTTGCCAAAGAGGCGGATATTCTGAAAGGTGCGCGCAATCCCCAATTTGGTGATTTGGTGCATCTTGAGTCCGACGAGCGAGGTATCGCCAAAGCGAATGGTGCCTTCTTCGGGCGTGTAATAGCCGGTGATGCAGTTAAAGAAGGTCGTCTTGCCCGCGCCGTTCGGACCGATGAGACTGACGATTGACCCTTCCTCAATCGTAAAGTCTACATTGTCCACGGCGGTCAATCCGCCGAATCGTTTGGTCACGCCTTTGGCTTGGAGAATGGTTGCCATGGAATTTCGGATTTCGGATTTCAGATTTCGGATTGAAAGCAAAATGTCAGGCATTGCAATCTGCAATCTGAAATCTGCGTTCTGAAATTGTTAGTGGAGTATTTTGCTCAAGAACTGTTTCATGCGTTCGTTGGTCGGATGGTCGAACATTTCTTTGGGTGTGCCTTCGGCAACCACCATGCCGGCATCCATGAAAATCACGCGCGAGGCGGCGTTGCGGGCAAAACCCATTTCGTGCGAGACGACCAACATAGTCATGCCTTCGTGCGCGAGGTCGAGCATCACGTCCAAAACCTCGTTAATCATTTCCGGGTCCAACGCGCTGGTCGGTTCGTCAAACAACATAATCTTGGGATTCATTGCCAGCGCGCGTGCGATGGCGACGCGCTGCTGCTGACCGCCAGAGAGCTGCCCCGGATACATGTTGATTTTCTCGGGGATGCGTACTTTTTTCAAGAGGTCATGCGCAATGTCCCGGCTCTCTTTTTTATCGCGTTTGCGGACTTGAATCTGTGCGAGCGTCAGATTTTCCAACACCGTGAGGTGTGGAAACAGATTGAATTGCTGAAAGACCATCCCGACTTCGGCGCGCACGGCATTGATATTTTTATGTTTTGAATCAATGACATTGTTGTCCACGACAATGCGTCCCGCGTCAATGGTCTCGAGTCCGTTGATGGAACGCAAGAGCGTAGATTTGCCGCAGCCGCTCGGTCCGATAATGACCAACACTTCCCCTTGATTCACATGCATGGTCACGCCGCGTAGCGCATGAACGTTGCCGAAATATTTGTGCACTCCTTCGATTTGAACAATCGCGTTGTTGGTCTGGCTTGGCATAGTGGCTAATACTGTTTCCAGCGCGTCTCGATCCACCGCGTCAACAGCGAAAGCGTCAAAGTCAAAACGAGATAGATAAAGGCAAGCGAATTGTACGCCTCCACATAACGAAACGTGGTGGAAGCATACAGACGCGCTTCTTGCGTAATGTCGCGCACGCCCAACACGGAAGCGAGCGATGAATCCTTCAGCATCGAAATCAAATCGTTGCCAAGCGGCGGCAGCACACGCCGAATCGCTTGCGGCAAAATCACAAAGCGCATGGCTTGGGCGTACGTCATGCCGAGCGAACGCGCCGCTTCCATCTGTCCCTGCCCGATGGATTCGATTCCCGCGCGAAAGGTTTCTGCTTCGTAGCCGCCGTACGCAAACGCCAGTGCAACCACCACGACCCAAAACAAGTTGATGTCAGAGGGCTTGATGGTTGCCAGCATATTGTCAGTCCCAAGATAAGACGCAAACGTAACCCCCACCAAATTGAGTAGCCCAATCAGTCCGGGAAAAATCACAAAGCCCCAATAAAAAATTTGAACTAGCATCGGAATCCCGCGCACGATTTGGACGTACAAGGTGGCGAGATTGAAAATCACCGTGTTTTTGGAAACGCGTCCCAGCCCGGCGACCAGCCCCAACAAAATCGCAGTCGTATAGGCGAGCGCCGTAAGCGAAAGTGTAACGACGATACCGCTGAGAATGCGCCGAAAGATTTGTTGGTACGTTTCGTTGGAAGCGAATTGATACGCGAGGATTACGCTTGCCAGCAGGATGAGGATAAACCACCATGGCAAGCCGGCAAGGCGGTCTACAATTTTGACCTGTGTGGAACGTGGTGCTTCCGTGTTGATGTTCATTGTGGAGTTGAGGGCAAAGTCCTCGCGTGAGCACTTTGCCCTCCGAGTCTCCCTGGGTGTTATGTTGTGCTATGGGCTTACTGGTTTTCGAACCACTTTTTCTCCAGTGCCGCGAGCGTGCCGTCGTCCTTCATGGCTTTAATGGCAGCATTGATGGGCGCCACGAGGTCCGAGCCCTTGGGAAAGACAAAACCCAAGTACTGAGTGACCAGTGGGTCGGCAAGGATTTTGATTTTATCCGCATTCGACGACAGGTACTGTTTCGCGAACGAGTTATCCGCGACGACGACGTCCACCTGTTTGGTGATGAGCGCGTTCACAGCTTCGGGGAATTGGTCAAAGCCTACGACGTTGTTTTCGCCCCATGCTTTGACTGCTTCGTCATAATTCGTCGTGCCCTTTTGCGTACCGACTTTCAGGTCCTTCATGGCTTTGGCGTCTGCCAGCGTTGCAAAGCGGGTTTCGTCGGCGCGAATCATGACGACTTGACTGACGGTGAGATAGGGATCGGAAAAGTCAACGGTCTTGGCGCGTTCATCCGTAATGGTTACACCATCTGCCGCCATGTCAAACTGTTTTTGCGCGATGGCGGCGAGCATACCGTCCCACGCGATTTCTTTGAACTCGGGCTTGCAGTTGATGCGTTTGCAGATTTCGGCGAGCGCGTCATAGTCCCAGCCCACGCCTTTGCCGGTTGCCGTATCAATCGAGTTGAACGGTGGATACGCGTTTTCGACGGCGACCGTGATGGTCTTGCCCCCGAGGTCGGGCATGGCAGAAGAAGTGCCGCTTGTCGGCGAGGGGGTCGGCTGCGGCGGCGGGAACACTTGGACCCACTTGTCGCCTTGCACTTGATTGATGACGACGTTCGTGGATTCGGGCGGGCGGTCGCCGTTCTTGTCGAATGAGATGCCGCCGGTCACGCCGTCAATCTTGACCGCGCGCACCGCGTCGGCGAGCGCCTTGCGTCCAATCACCAGATTGCCATCCGCGTCTACAGTGGACGCTTTCTTGAGCGCTTCGGCGAGAACATTGACCGCGTCATAGGTCTGCGGAGAAAAGACGATATTTTCTTTTTTGCCGCCTTTGGCTTCGTACGCTTTGACAAAGTCGGCGTACGTATTGCCTTGCTGCGCGGAACCGAACGAAGCATATTGCCCTTGCGCCGCGTCTTTGGCAGTCTCGATGAACTTGGGCGAGTACGTGCCGTCCGAGCTAATGAAGACCGTCTTGTCGAGACCGACTTCGTTCTTTTGCGTCACGAGCACCGCCGCTTCGGGCCAAAAACCGCCAAAGTAAATGACGTCTGGTTGGTTCGCGGCAATTTTCGTCAACGTCGCGCGGAAATCTTTTTCGCCGACGGTAATCGCTTCCATATCGCCGACGACAGTCCCGCCTGCGGCTTTGAACGCGTCGGAGAATGCTTGCGCCAAACCCTCGCCGTACGGCGAACCGTCATGAATGACTGCCGCTTTAGTGAGTTTCAATTCTTTGGCGGCAAAGTTCGCCACGGCGGGTCCTTGCACGGCGTCGTTGAACGCGGTGCGGAACACAGTTTGCAGACCGCGCGCAGTGACTTGGACGGCGGTCGCGGACGGCGAGATGCTGACGATGTGCGCCTTGTCCAAAATTTCCGTGCCCGGAATTTCACCCGACGAACACATAAAGCCGATGTGCGCGACAATCGCAGTGTTCGCGACGACTTTGTTCGCAATGGTCGTACCGCCGGGACCACTGCACTGGTCGTCTTCGGACAGCAGTTCGATTTTGAAACCGTTAATATCCGAACCGAACTTTTCGGCTGCCATTTGCGCGCCGAGCTGTTCGTCAAGACCAAACTGCGCGAGGTCGCCGGTCAACGCCGCGCTAAAGCTGACTTTGATGGTGTCGCCTTTTTTGACGGTGACGGTGCCCCATTCATCCGTCCCGCCGGATGGCGCGGATGTGGGGGATGCGGGTGCAGTCGTAGGTGACGCGGGTGCCTGAGTTGGTTGTGCCGGCGCGGCAGTGGGCTGCGCGGGTGCCTGAGTTGGTTGTGCCGGCGCGGCAGTGGGCTGTGCCGGAGCTTGCGTGGGCGCGGGGGGCGGTGTCGCCGGCGCGCCGCAGGCGCTGATGACGAGCATCAATGCGACCGCGAGTACGGCAAAAACAAACGTGCGTTTCATTTCCTTCTCCTCCTCCAAGAAGATTAAATTGCAAATTGCAAATTGCAAATTGCAATTTTTGAATTTCTAATTCACATTACACCGCTGCGTAGGAACGAATCCATTTGGGTGTAAAACACGAAATGGCGCTTGCGAAAATCTCTGCGTAAGGCTCGTGCTTGGCGGGCGAGCCAATGCGTCTCAAGTGCGTCGCTGCTCGGATTGGCTTGGCTATCACCTCCCCTTTACAATAGGGCGAAGCGTTTCGTGTATTGTACGGGATGCTTGATGTTTCCGCGCACACAAATTGCCAAACGATGTGTTTTGAAATCAATTTGGATGGTGCCATGTTTGAGGAACACGGACTATGGCTGCCGATGTGATTAGGGTGCTAGAGTATATCGCAGTTAAGAATGTGTGTCAAAGAAAAAATACTGTCGTTATGTTGATTCAATGGTCAGCTCTTCGAGGTCGCGTTCATGCACCTCGCGCTGCCGCCGCGCCGAAGGAATGAGACCCTCCGGTCGCACCAGCATCATCACCACCAACAATGCCGAATAGGCGAGCAGACGATAGTCCGAAATCGGGCGCAAAATTTCCGGCAGACCAATCAGCACCGCCGAACCGATAATGACGCCGGGAATGGAACCCAAACCGCCGATGATGATGAGCGCCAACGCGTTGATCGAGACCAGCAGCGTAAAGTCATCGGGAAAAATATGCTGCTGGCGTGATGCGTAAATCGCGCCGCCGAGTCCGGCAAAAAACGCGCCCGTCCCAAACGCGAGCAATTTCGCGCGCGTCGTGTCCACGCCCATCGCTTCCGCCGCGTCTTCGTTCTCGCGCATCGCCGTCCACGCGCGCCCCGTCCGCGAATCATTCAAACGCGCGGCGATAAACGCGACGATGATACAGGCAAACAAAATCAGATACCAAAACGGTGTCGAAGAAGTGAACGCGACGGTATAATTCACCAGTGGAATTGTAAACGTCGGCGCGGCAACGTTGAGAATGCCTTGCGGTCCGCCGCTGAGCGGATTGAATTTGAAAATGATGCGAATGATTTCGCCAAAGCCGAGCGTGACGATGGCTAAATAATCGCCGCGCAAACGCAAGACGGGAATGCCCAAAAGCGTTCCCGCAATCGCCGCCGCAATCATCGCAAACGGCAGCGCCAACCAAAAAGTCAATTTGGCGGGGTACTCGGGCGCCGTCAGCAGCGCCATCACGTACGCGCCAATTGCAAAGAAACCCACATAGCCCAAATCCAACAGACCCGCAAAACCGACGACGATGTTCAGCCCCAGTCCGAGCAACACAAACAAACCAATCGAGCCCAGCACTTGATTCCAATACACGCCGATAAAGAGCGGCGCGAGAAACAAAAAGATGCCTGCCGCAATCAATGCGGCGAGTTGGACGCGATTGTCCGACGGGCGCACGCCGGTGACCGGACGCGGCGCGCGCGCGCGGAACGCGCGCCAACCGACAGAGAGACACGCGCCGAGCAAACCGAACCCCACCATGATGCCCACCCAAATCGCCGTGCCGACAAACGCGGATTGCCCGAACAAGAGCGCGGCGACGGCTGCGGCGGTCACTTTTTCAAAGACAAACGAAAGGTCCAAATGGTTGGCGTATAACGCGTTTGCCATGAGCAAAAACAGCGCGACCATCGCGCCGGGAATCACGCCGGCAATCACCGCGCGCCGTAACGCATCCCCCCATCCCTTCGCGTCGCGCGCGGCGACAATACCCACGATGACGGCGATGAACGCTGTGAGGACGCGCGTAAACTGCGGATTGGTATCAGTCGGAACCTGCGCGGCGATTTCACTCGCCGTCGCGCCCAGAATCGTCAACCATACACCGCTCAAGGTCAGCGCCTCGAAAACGGTATAGATGCCGATGAGGATGAAAAATACAAGCACGAGTCCGGCGACGAATCCGGTGCGAAGGGCAATTTTCATGAGACTGTCTCACGCCCTTTCTTGTCCGAGCGCTTCACCCAGAATGCCTTGCGGGCGGAAAATGAGCACCAACACCAACAATGTGAATGCGATGACATCTTTGTACTGCGAAGGAATATCCAAAAGCGTCGGACCCAACGCTTCGGCGAGTCCGAGAATAAAACCGCCGAGCATCGCGCCGGGAATATTGCCGATGCCGCCGAGCACCGCCGCCGTGAAGGCTTTGATGCCCGGGAAAAAACCCATTGTCGAATTGATTTGACTGTTGTGAAAGCCGAGCATTACGCCCGCCGCGCCCGCGAGCACGGAACCAATCGCAAACGTGACGACGATGATGCGGTCTACGCTGATGCCCATCAACGCGGCGGCTTCTTTGTTCGTCGCCACCGCGCGCATGGCGGCGCCGGTCTTGGTACGCTGCACCAACCAATACAGGACAATCATCAGAATCACCGACGCGACAATCACAAACGCGCCGGTTACCGGCATGGGGATATTGCCCGGAAAGAGGATGGCGCCTTGCAGCAAGGGCGGCTTGGTATAGACGCGAATCTCCGCGCCAAAAATCAAACGCGCCGCTTCTTCGAAAAACACCGATGCGCCAATCGCCGTAATCAACGGCACGAGGCGCGGCGCCGCGCGCAGGGGACGATACGCGATCCGTTCCAAGCCGACGCCCGTGCCCATCGAAACCAACATGCCCGTAACAAAGACGAGCGCAATGGTGAGCATTTGATTCGTTTTGGTGAACCCGGTCGCGTCGCACGCGGCAAGCACAAAAAAACCGGCGTACGCGCCAAACATCATGACATCGCCGTGCGCGAAATTAATCATCAGCAAAATGCCATAGACCAATGTATAGCCCAACGCAATCAAGGCGTACACGCCGCCCAAGACCAAACCGTTGCCGAATTGCAAACCCCAGAATGCCAACGGATACGATTTCGTCAGCAGCACCATGGCGATGCGGAGGATGAGGAATAGAACAAAAATGGACGCGGCGACAGCAAGCCAATTGATGCGGGTAAAAGAAACGCGTCGGCTGCGGAGCAAGAATTTGGATCGAGTGTCTTGATGGGTACCGGATGCCGTAGACACATCAACTCCTACGCGGAGGATTCGTCCATATGGGGAAGGACGATTTTGATTGTGCGAAATGGTTTGGCGGAGTTTAACAAAAAAGAGGGGTCATGTCAACAAAATTTTTCTTTGGTGATTATCCACGTCAAGACCCCAAGGGTTTCCGGAAACCCTTGGGGTCTTGCACAAAAAGCACAGTCCTCTACGCGTGAGGCGCTGTGCTTTTTACAAGTGAATGACGCGCGTTGGCGGTTCCAGGGGGCGTCGCGTCAGACCGTTTGCATTTGGCTAACGTTTGGCTCAGGCTTGGGAAGTGACTGTGCCGCAGCAGCCGCGCGTGCGGCGATGAGCGCGTCCACAATGCGCGGGTCCCACTGCGTGCCTCGTCCTTCTTGAAGCGTACGCAGTGCCTGTTCCACGCCGAACGCGCGCCGATAAGGGCGGTCGCTAATCATCGCATCGAAACTGTCGGCAACGGCAATCACGCGCGCGCCCAAAGGAATTTCTTGTTCTCTAAGCCCGGAAGGATATCCCGTGCCGTCCCAACGTTCGTGATGATGCAGGACGATTTCTCTGCCGCGCTCAAAATCGGTATGCCCCCGCAGCAGCTTGACGCCGAGTTCGACATGCGTTTCGATGAGTCGCCGTTCGTCGGGCGTGAGAGTGCTGGGCTTTTTGAGAATCCCTTCGGGGATGCCGAACTTGCCAATGTCGTGCACCCGCGCCGCCGCCATAATCAAGTCCGCTTCAGGACCGGAAAGGGGCAGCTGTTCCAGAATCGCTTGACACAACTGCGTCACCCGCCGCGAATGTCCGCCCGTATAAGGGTCGCGTTGGTCAATCGCATCCGCCATTTCTTCCAACATCCGGCGCGTGTTTTCTTGCAGCTCTTTGAGATGCTTGAACGCTACATAAACCAACACGAGGGGAACGACGAGCAGCGCCAACGCCCAGGCGTGTTGTCGGGCAACCAGCGTGCCGAGAATGCCGAGCATGTACTGTACCGCTTCCGGCGCGCTCATCTCGCGTACGAGCGTGCGAACCAAGTCCCACGGCGTTTCACCGGTCATCGCGGAAATCTCGAACGCCGCGCCCACCATGTCGGCACAAAACATAAAGACGGCAGCGCCAAGCAGCACCAGCGCGCCGAGTTCATCCGTCTGCGCGTCCACATGCGCGATCAGCGAAGTGACATAGACCGTGAAGGTCCAACGTCCCACCCATGTCGCAATATCCGAGCCGAACAATTTCATGCGCTTGCGCGCGTCGAGCCCAAAGAGGAGCCATCCGATGCCGGCGGTTGTCGCGGCGAGGGGGGGGGGCAGCAGCGCCGCCATCAAAAAAAGCTGCAAGGTCAAGATCATCAACTTGACGTTATGGCGGACATGAATGGGAAAGCGCGTGGCGACAAGGAACGCGCCGAGGAGAAACAAGGCGAGCAGCAAGGCGCGCGGTTCAAACGCGGCGCGCACCCACGCGCCGGACCACCCTGCGGCGAGCGCGATTGCGCCCAGAACAAGGGCAACCATTCCGGTTAGGGGTTGCGGAGAAATCCGCTGCAAAGGCGTACGCATAAATGGCAGTGGTCAAGGCTGCAACGTGACCGAGAGCAGCTGTTCGTTCCAGCCCGAAACGGATTGAGACTTGTTGCGAAATTTCGCGGTCAATTTAACGGTCGCGTCTACTTGCGAATGCACCATCGCGTCCACACCATACGTTTTTGGCTCGGCGTCGTATTGAATCGTAATCTGTTCTTTGTTTCGTAGTTTTTTGCCCGTGTAGATTATCTGGGCAATTTTTGCTTTGGCGGGAACATGGACGGTGTACTCGACGGAATCAACCTGTGTGGCATCCGCGCCAATCTTGACAATGATTTTGAGGGTTTGCCCATTCTTGAAAACGATGATGGGGTCGCCCCGGCAGCCGACGGCAGCGGACGAGGCAGGGGGGGCAGCGGGTCCAAAGACGAGGAAAACGAGCAAGCAGAGCGCCGCGGCGCGCACAAGGAAAGGCGACCAAGCGTTCGCAACAGAATCTCGGATCCCGGCGGCAAATTTAAACGCCATAAAGCATACCTCGATCTCGAGAAGTAGCAACCGGGTAGAATCAAAAGAGCAGATTCACCGACTGGGCGCGGGACCCGGCAGTTCAATGTACAGGGGAAAATCCATTTCAGTATAGCGCACTTTGGGGATAGGTCAATACAGAACTTTTGGGCGAAAATCCCTATGCGGCGCATTCAATTCTCCCACTGAAAAAACGCGCAACGGGGCTATCCCCAAGAAAAATTCGCCGAGCTGCTCGCCGCGCTCGATGCGTGGGTCGAAGCCTCGGGCGCGTATGCCGCCGCCACCGCCGAGAACGTTCGCACCACCCACACGCGCAATGACGCCGTCGCCGTGCTCGACGCGTGGATGCATCAACTCCGCGTGGCAGGGCGCATCCTCGCGCGCCAACACCCCGAAGTCGCCGTCAAATTGGGAATCTAACAAAAATCGTATCGTCGTGTTGGGGCGTTCCTGTGAACGCCCCAACATGAACACCCCAACAACAAGCCCATGATTGCATCTCGCAATCATGGGCTTGTTCTTGTCAAGCGGGAGACGGGATTTGAACCCGCGGTCCTCTGCTTGGGAAGCAGATGCTTTACCACTAAGCTACTCCCGCATGTGCCTCGATTATATCCTGCCCCGCGCTCTTGTCAAGGGCGATTTGAATTTGTTATAATATTTTGTATCCGCTGAAAATTTCTTGGACACAGATTTCACCGTTAAACATGGCAGATGCAGTGACGCTGTGGCATCTGTGTTCCGTTCACAAGTGAGGGTCTCGATGGAGCCGAAAATTGAATGGTTGGGACATGACAGTTTTCGTTTGACCGGCGAAAAGGTCGTCTATATTGACCCGTGGAAGATTCAAAACGCGACGCATGATGCCGATGTTGTCCTGATTACACACGACCACTTTGACCATTTCGTCGTCGAAGATATTGACAAAGTGCGTAACGACAAAACGCTGGTCGTCGGACCGCATCAATTGCAAGGCAAAATTCACGGCAACGTTAAACTGGTGAATCGCGGCGACAGCATCAACGCGAACGGCGTGCCGGTCGAAGTGGTGGCGGCATACAATCTGCGCCCTGACCGCCAAAACTTTCATCCGAAAAATTACGGCGGCGTCGGTTACGTCGTCACGCTGAACGGCAAGCGAATTTATCATACCGGCGATACCGACCCCATCCCCGAAATGAAAAACGTCAAATGCGACATTATGCTGGTGCCTGTCAGCGGGACGTACGTCTGCACGTGCGACGAAGCAGTGGAAGCGGTGGATCTGGTCAAACCGAGCAAGGCAATACCGATGCATTGGGACACGATTGTCGGTTCATGGGAAGACGCGAACAATTTTAAACAAAAAGCCAAAGTGCCGGTCGAAATTCTCGGCAAGACCGCCTGACGACAAAAAAAATTCCCGTTCACAAGAACGGGAATTTTTATTTCAACTCTTGGCTTCCGGATTGGGCGCGGAAGATGCCGCGTTCGACGTTTGCGCCTTGGATGCCGATGGCGGCGCAGCGCGACGTGTTCCACTGCCGCGCGGGGCGCTTTGTGGACCGGTGTGGCGATAGAGGAACCAAATCGCGCAGATGACGAACGCAATTACCGAAATCACTTGCGCGGTCGGAACACCCGTGCCCGCGAGCAGCCACGCATCGGGACGCTGCATTTCGGTAAAGAAACGCACCAGCGGATAAAAGATACCGTATAACAAAAGCATGTCGCCGGGCTTGAGCGACTTGTCCCAACGTCGTCCGATATACAACAGCAATCCCGTGACGACCAACATGCCGAGCGATTCGTACAAAAAAGTGGGATGAAAGCGCGTGGTGTCGGGCAGGGAAGCAAATTGCGGCAGACGATGCGCCGCCGTAATCGGAATGCCCCACGGCAGATCGGTGGGATAGCCGTACAATTCTTGATTAAAGAAATTGCCCCAGCGCCCGATGGCTTGCCCGAGCGTCAACCCCGGAATCGCAATGTCCACCAAGGTCCACACCTTGAGTTTGGCAAAGCGCGCATACACCCACAACCCTAACAAGCCCCCGGCGGCAGCGCCAAAAATTCCCAAACCGCCGCTGCGCGGATTCAACACGTTAATCAAGTTTGTCACAAAATCTTTGGAAAAATAACCGAGCGGGTCGCCCTGCGCCCAATCCGAAAGGACGTGATACAAACGCGCGCCGACTACGCCAAAGAGCAACACAAAGAGCAGCCCGTTCCATACATGGTCGGGGTCCACGCCTTTGCGTTTGGCTTCGCGCGTGGCGAGAAACGCGCCGGCAATCGCGCCGGTAACAATGATGATGCCGTACCAATAAATCGGCAGAGAGGTTTGCCCAAACAGGGCAAAGGGCAGGGGAATGGTAAATGCGACCGGGTCCGGGGTAAAGTTCATAACTTCCTCATACGCTTGGATTTGGAGTGACGAAAATTATAGCACACACAAAAGCAAAGCGAAAAATTGCGCGGCAGTTGCGTTACAAGACAACGCGCTGCGGCGTAATTTCGATGACTAGATCGTATGTGGAATCGCCCCGAATATCCCAATCGTATTTCTTCAAGAACGCGGCGGCGACGGCATCCGGCGCATTTTGCAGAATTTGCGCGACACCTTCAAAAACGAGCGGGTCGCTGCCGTCTTCCAATGCGAGCGCCACACGCCTATTCGCCGCGATATTGCGCGCCTTGACCGATTGACGCGCGGTGCAAAGATACGCTTTGTTATCGAGCCAAACAAACCATATCGGCACGAGATGGGGTGAGTTGTCGGCGCGGACGGTGGCGAGCCAAATGTTGGCGGCTTGCTCCAAACGCGTCGTATCTGCGGAATCAAACATCATCGTACAAAAAAAAGAAAAGCGCACGGTTTTTGTACCGTCCGCTTTTCTAGTTCGAGACCTAACCCATGCCGCCCATTTCACTGCTTCCGCCCATTTCGCCGGCTCCGCCCATACTTGCTCCGCTACTTTCGCCGCTGCTTTTGCCGCCAGTGATGGCGTCTTTGGCGGCTTTGGCAACCGTGAATTTCACTTTCTTTTTCGCGGGAACAATATAGCGTTCACCCTTGCGCGGACCGAACGGCATGGTCGCTTCACGCGCTGGTGTTTCCTTCAGCGAAAGCTTGCCGATACCCGGAATCACAAATGTGTTCTTGGCTTCTTGATACGCGAGTTCAGCCAGCGCTTCAAGATAAGCATCACTTTGTTTTTTGGTGATGCCGACCTTGTCGGCGAGATGGCGCGAAATTTCACTCTTGGTCATTGGCATGCGAATTTCCTCCTTGGCATATCTAGTGGGTCAGAGATTTGAATCCCACATTGCTGGGTAACATACTTGCATTATAGGTTGAGAAATGCCTATATGTCAAGCGAAAATTTACACCCCGCGCGGCCCCACTCCATTCTTTCAATTGGATGACAATTGCGCTTTGACATAATGCGAAAGCCGAAAAAATCGCTTGAGCCGTACTCTTGCATTGAAACCTCTTACGTGCTAAAAGATGCGCGTTGATTTCCAAATGCTTTTTGCGGAGCAGACCATGAACGTGTTATCGTTTCCCACCCATTTTGTGTGGGGCGCGGCGACAGCGGCGTACCAAATCGAAGGAGCATGGAATGAGGACGGCAAAGGCGAATCCATCTGGGATCGCTTTGCGCACACGCCCGGCAAAATTCTGAATGGCGATACCGGCGATGTGGCATGTGACCATTATCACCGCTACCGCGACGATTTAAAGTTGATGCATGATTTGAATTTGCGCGCCTATCGCTTTTCGACCGCGTGGACGCGCGTCCTGCCGCAGGGCAGCGGCGCCGCAAATCCGCGCGGCTTGGATTTTTATAATCGTTTGGTGGATGCCATGCTCGGATACGGTATCGAACCGTATTTGACGCTGTATCATTGGGACCTGCCGCAAACGCTGCAAGACCAGGGCGGCTGGAACAATCGCGACGTCGTCGGTCGTTTTGCCGATTATGTGAGTTTGCTCGCCAAGCATCTCGGCGACCGCGTGAAAAATTGGATGACGTTGAATGAGCCGTGGGTGATTGCGTTTCTGGGACATCGCAGCGGCGAACACGCGCCGGGCTTGAAGGATGAAAAACTCGCGCTGCAAGTGGCGCATCATTTGCTGGTGGCACACGGCGCGGCAGTGGACGCGCTCCGCGCGAATGTGCGCGACGCGCGCGTCGGCATTGTCATCAACCTTTGGCCCTACGAAACGATGCACGACACAGAAGAAGAACGCGCGACGGCAGAGCGAATGTGGCAAGTGGACAATGCGTGGTTTCTCGACCCCATTTTTCGCGGCACGTATCCCGTCGCGCCGTGGGAAGCGTACGGCGCGAAACAACCGCGCGTCTTGCCGGGCGATATGGCGCAAATCGCGCGTCAACTCGATTTTTGGGGCATCAATTATTACGCGCGTCACGTCGTCGGCGCGCCCGAACGTGTGCCCGGTTCGGAATATACCGAGATGGGCTGGGAAGTCCACGCGCCGGCATTGGAGCGAATGCTCGTGCGCCTTGCCCGCGAATATCAACTGCCGCCGATTTTTATTACCGAGAATGGCGCGGCGTTTCCGGATGAATACAAAGGCGACGGTGTCGTACACGACCCGCGTCGGACGGCGTATTTGTACGCGCATCTCGAAGCGCTCGCGCGCGCGATGGCGCAGGGTGTAAATGTGCGCGGCTATTTTGTATGGTCGCTGATGGACAACTTTGAATGGGCATGGGGCAACAGCAAACGCTTTGGCATTGTATACACAGATTATGCGACGCAAGCGCGCGTGCCCAAAGACAGCGCCAAATGGTACGCTCAAACGATTGCGGAGCATTCGCTCGCGCCGTTATAGCGCTAGAAATCGCGCACAAAAAAATCGCGCAATTTTTGTGAAAAACTATTGACATGCGTCGGGAATCATGATATAGTGCCGTTCGGTCTGAGGAGGTGCACACTGATGGTATTTAAACCAACGTATCTTGTGCCAAGCGTTCGCTTCGCCGTTTTGGGCGGAGATATGCTTTTGCCTTGTACGAGTGCGCCTGCTGACCGTCGCTAGATTTGCCGCGACGGAATTCAAACCACGGGCTGCACTCGGTCCGTGGTTTTTTGTTTCTCTTTTTCAAACCACGGGCATTCACTCGTGGTTTTTTTGTGCGCAGCGATTGAAATTGTGCGGAACGCAGTTCCGCGCTCCCCCTTCCTGTGCAGGGAAGGGAATTGAGGTTTAGGTGTTTCAAAGGAGTTCGCCATCTCCCCCTTCCTTTGCAGGGAAGGGGGCTGGGGGTTAGGTGTTTCAAAGGAGTTCGCCATCTCCCCCTTCCTGTGCAGGGAAGGGAATTGAGGTTTAGGTGTTTCAAAGGAGTTCGCCATCTCCCCCTTCCTGTG
>Ga0070741_10003566_pt1 | contig 38297 bp, 40 predicted proteins | sample Coa_R1_4_FD_66440 | JGI IMG/M metagenome (GOLD analysis project Ga0070741, IMG submission 66440) | Surface soil microbial communities from Centralia Pennsylvania, which are recovering from an underground coalmine fire - Coalmine... | ecosystem: Environmental > Terrestrial > Soil > Unclassified ... | reverse complement strand
GCAGGATCGCGACGATCTGCGTCTCGGTGAAGCGGGTCTTCCGCATGGGCGGGCTCCTTCGGCCCTTCGGCCGGCGGAACCCACAGTCTCAGCTGGCCCGGATTACCGGGGCGACGTCACCGCAAGAACTGCACCGAGAGCCCAGCCGCCTCCGCAATCTGTTCCTGCGTGCGATCCGAGGTGATACGCCGCCGTACGACCACGTCGCCCAGACGACGCAGTGCCACCAAATCGGTTCGCTGCCTTGGCACGGCGACATCGTCGCGTCCCGGCTGCCTGAAGGAACAGAACTTATAGTAGCGGTATGATCGCGGGCATCGCCTGGTCCCGGCTCTCGAGGAGGTGTCCCGTGTCCCAGCGCCCCGTCCGTCGCGCGTTCGTCGCTGCGGCGGTCCTTCTCGCCCTCGCGAGTCCGATGAGCGCTCTCGCTCAGAGCGATGGAATCCCCATCGCCGTGGTGCCGGTCCCGAACGCGCCTGTGGCCATCACGTCATGCAGGAAGAACGCCTGGCTCTACACCGTCGTCAATAACCGCACCACGCACGGCCTGCTCTCGATCGCCGTTGACATACGCTATTTCGACCAAGACAACACGCTCGTCGGTGAAGCGAAACCAAGCAATGCCATCAGCCCTCCGGTCGACGGCGGCGAAAACACCATCGTGCAACTCGACCCTAGCGCTGGGTTCAGCGAACCAGCAAGCGCCATCGTACGAGCAACATGCCGCATTCAATCTGCCACCTTCACGTCCAATAAGAAGTGGACGTACGGGCAGCGATGGACCGATAAACTGCTCCCGCCACGGCATGCGTCAGCCAACGATGTCGGGCAAGAGCCACAAAGCGGGCTCGCTCCCTCGCGAAGTGCCCCCGCGCCAACACAACGGCCGCGCGTGCACATCGCGATAACGAGCGCGTGGACCGACAACGTGAACGGCGTACTGTACGTCCACGACGCGCTCGCCATCACCGGCGGTGATACGCCTGCAACGCTGCAACCTTCCGATGTCGTCTTGACGCTCACGCTTGCGAACGGCGCGAGCAAGACGTACGCGGCGATGGACCAGCCGGCCCCGACGTACGCGAAGTTGAATCCGCTCGGCGACACGCCAACGATAGCGTACGAGGTCGATCCGGCGGCGGACTTCGGACGCATCGGGCCGATGACCATTCCGCCGCACGCCACCGTGACGACCACCGCGACGTTTATGGTGCCGGACCTCGTCAGCGCTAATGCCACCTATCGTGACGTGGCCGTCCAGTGAAACCGCGTCTTCTTTGCGCCTTCGCGCTTCTGTGGATGCTCTCGGCATGCGGTGGAGGGGGCGGAGGCGGCTCCGCCGTGGCACCGCCCGTCTCGAGTCCCACGTCCACTCCGACGGTGGCTCCCACAGCGACGACGGTCAGCGGGACCGTCGTGGACTACGCAACCGGCGCTGGCCTCTCGGGCGCGACGGTCACCGTGGGAAGCCTTCCCAACGCCTCGACCTGCAACGAAGCGCAGACGCAGAGCCTCAACGTCTGCGGAACGCCGGCAGCGCCCGCGCAGACGGCGATGACCGCGAGCAACGGGACTTTCACGATCAACAACGTTACGGCTGGAGCGCACATGCTGACCGTCGCGAACGGTGCAGGCTACGCTACGCTGCATGCCCAGATCGCGGTCGCAAGCGGCGCGAATGCGCTCGGCACCTTCAAGATCACGGCGCTCTCAAGTGATGAGCAGCACTGGCTCGCTGACGTGAACGCTCAGCGCGCGACCGTTTCGTCGCCGACCTCGTTCGCCAATCTCGCGGTCGATGAGTACGCCGAAGAGCAGGCGCGCAAGTGGGCGGCGGATGTCGTCTCCGGCGCTACGACTTACGGTGATGCGGGCTACGCGCCGTATCAGACGGCCTACGGGCAGCAGCCGGGCGCCATGTATGGCGCGAGCGGTGTCCTCGCTCTCGTGGGCAACGCGGGTGCATACCTCCAGGCCGACACGAACTGGATGTCCGAGAAGGCGAACTGCCCGAACGGCGATTGGCAGACCTGCACGTTTGCGGACAACACCGGCCACTACATGAACCTCTCCAACACCGTCGACGTGTGGGTGGGACTCGGTGAGTCGGCCAACGCGTTCAACTACAGTACGTATGGTGCGGAGTGGGCCTATAACGTCATGATCATCATGAACGTGAACGGACCGGCACCAGCGGGATACGTACGGGCGACGGCGGGGCCGATTCGCAGGGGCATATGACACTCGAATCATCGTGGCCACATCGCATTGATGACGCGCACCGGGCCGGCGACCTCGGCTTGCCGGACCGACTCTCGCCGGTCACACCCAATGGCCACACGCGCGGGAGACGAAGTGAACCCCGCTGAGGACCAGCGCATGAAAAGCGCGCTTACATGGGCCATGCACGGAACGGGCGGCTTCACTGAGCCGTCCGACCGCGTCGCGCTTCTCGCTGCTCAAGTCATCGCGCGAGCGGTGGTGTTCGGCGCGTTCGTCATCGCGGATGCGATACTCGAGGAACGTTCGTCGCGCGACGTTCCCGAGCGCACGTAACCGACCGTTGGCGCGATTGTGCCAACCTCTGTCGGCCTTGGTATTGCATTCGCTCCGCGCGACGTCCGCAATCCGTCCAAGAATACGCGCCATACCCGTCGGTGCTCCAGGCGCTCAACCGCGCGACGTTCCTTGCCACGGTGGAACGCGGTGCTGGGCTACACACCGAAGTGCAACTACGGCGTGCAAGTCGACGCGACGGCCCCGACCGGGACGAGCGCATTCTCGGCCGGCGGCACGCAGACCATCTACGCGCTGCAGGCGGGATACACGCTGAGTCCCGTGTTCTCGCTCACCGGCGGCGTCCAAGATCAGGTACTGGTCACCAGAGGGCGCTATTACGGCTCCAGCAGGATGCGCCGGCCGTGTTCGCCCGCCTCGGCTCGCTTGGGCTTGAGGATTGCGTTCGGCTTGCGAGCCTCGCGCCGAAGGAGCAGGCCAGCGCGCTGCACGCCATCGAGCAGGGTGCAGATCCGGTCGCGGCTTGGCGCAAAGAGCGCGACACGCGCGTACTGGCCAACGTGCGGGACGCGGCCGCGCTCGCGCAACGTTACGGCGTCCTCATGGTTGACCCGCCGTGGGCGTACGACGACTCGGGAATCGGCCGTCGTGGGGCTGCCGCCACGTACTATCCCACCATGACGATGGAGCAACTGCTCGCGACGAAGTCCACGATCGAGGCGCTCGCGGCCGACGACGCGGTCCTCTTGCTATGGGCCACGAGCTCCTTCCTCGAGGAGGCGTTCACGCTCGTCCGATCGTGGGGATTCACGTACAAGCAGGAAGTCATTTGGTACAAGGACGGCGCGTTCGGGAACGGTTCCGCCTTCCGGCTAGTGCACGAGTCATTACTGGTGTCCAGCCGTGGAGCGTGGCTGCCCGTCGCGGACCACGGGATTCCGTCCGTAATCCAGGCGCCGCGCACTGAGCACTCCGCCAAGCCAGACGCCATGTATGAGGCGGTCGAGAAGTTGTGGCCGCGGGTGCCGCGGATAGAATTGTTCGCGCGACGCGCGCGCAAGGGCTGGGATGCCTCGGGCGCCGAGGCACCGCGGGCTGCGGAATCGGGTTCGTCGAATGCTGGCAGCGCATCGGGCCCCGTCGCAAGAAAAGCGCCGGCTCGTACCGATAGATCTGCCGACGATACCGAGCCGTCGGAGACCTCGGGCGAACGAACATGAAAGCCGAGGTGTACCTGCTTTTTTCGAGTCCGGCCGACCGGCACCGTCTCGGTGGTGACTTCGGCGCGATCTCGCTGTACGAAATACTGACGGCGGGGCACAGCGCGTCGCTTTGGGAGAAGCAGCGCATCTAGACAGGGCAGCGGACCATCGGCCGGAAATATGGTGCGTAAACGGGGGACAAGTATGGCCGATATCGCGACCGTCGTCGCAGCCGCCGTCTCCGCTGCGGGCGCGGCGGTTTCCGCCGCCGTCGCGGCGTCGACGGCATCGCGTGTCGCCGCCATCAATCGCGCGGCGAGCCTCGAACAGGCGGAGGCGGCCGCGCGACGATCGTACGAGTTCGACGCGCGGAAGCGTCTGTACGAAGCGGCCGAACCGGTCCTGTTTCAACTGACGGAGCGCGCGAACGACGCTCTGACCGCTATTCTGTCGCTCGCGGAAGAAGCGCGTTCCGGTAACCTCTCGCCCTGGGTCGACCCGAAGGCGGACTCCTACTATCCCCGTTCCATCGCCTATGCGCTGCTGTTGCCGTCGGTTCTGTTCACGCTGCTGCGTCGTAACCTGACGGCGGTCGATCTGCGGCTCAGCGCGCGTCTCACACGATACTACGTCATCGCGAAAATTCTCTACGAGAGTTGGATGCAAGACTACGACTTGGCGAAAGCCGAGCCGCCGATTCGGTATATCCCCGACCCATCGCGCGAGCATGACGCGGCCCGGAAGAGGTCCGACCCTGCCGCGGACCGCCAGGGAATCGTGCTCGGGTTCTTGGAGCGGGCGGTCGACGCAATGATAGCGCTCGACTCCCGCGGCCAACTGTACTGCCGCTCGTTCAGCGACTTTGACGCGGGCTGCTCCGAGGAGGAAAATCCACTCGGTGACGTCGAGGGACTCGTTCGCGGCTTTCATCCCGAAAGGCATCGGGTGCTCTGGCGGGTCCTGGTCTTGCAGGCGATTCTCTGCACCGCTCTGCTCGATGCGGGGCCCACGAAAGGATCCGATGTCACTCCGGTTCTGAGGCCGTTCTCACAAAGGGCGTGCGCTGCTCTTTCGTGGAGCTACGTCGATGAAGACGGCGCGGTCGCGACGGCGGAAATCGAAGCCGTCGAGAGATATGTGCGCTCGCGGTACGGCGAATTGTACATGGCGATCGCCGACGCCGAGACGACCGTAGCAGCGATCGGGGCGCGAGCTACGGAAGGCGGCTCGCGAAGTTAAGAACACCGTCTTGCCGCTTTCCCGGCGACGCCGATCATTCGCGCCCTGCGAGCGAGTCAGCGGCAGGAGGTGATCGACGGCCTGTCGCTTTAGGCTACGGCGTTGTCGGTGTCGCCGTGCCATACTTACGGAGCGCCTGCAGCACCACGGGAAGGAACTCGTCCCGGTCGGGCTCGCCGTAGATGTTGTTGACTTCCTTCCACCCGGCGTTGCACTTGCCGATGCGGCACATGTCGATCATGTAGGCCAGCAGCGAGGACTTTCCCAAGGGCCGATCGCCGGCGCCCTCGTGGAGGTAATCCGCGAGATGGCGCCGCGCGTCCGCTCCGACGATGTCCGGGTACTCCTTCGCCGCATCGACGAGCTCACCGTTCTTGTACCGGACGACCTTCACCACGAACGCCGTCCCGGAGAAGGCGCCGAACGCGTACGGTGCCGCCGGCTCGCTTCCGACCAGGATGGGATCCCGCGTCGGCGTGCCGCGGCGGACTTCGAAGTCGCCGTCGCCCCAATCGTCCCGACGAACGTGCACGTCCGTGTCGTTCTCGGCCTCCACCACCACGCTCCCGATGCAACAGTGCATGCCACCGCTCGTGGTCTTCACGACCACCAACGGATTGCGGGTCGTGTGCGTCGCGACGAGCGCCACGCTCAACGGGGCATCAGGCGACACGGAACGGTCGAAGAGCGTCTTGCCGGCGTGCGAGTAGGACACCCGGGTCTGCGTGTTTTCATAGTCGGGGCTCGGCACGTATACGACCGTGACGCTCGAGGACCCGAACGCCACACTCGTGCGCCCGGATAGCGGTTGAAAGTTCTCGTCGTGAACGGGCGGAAACGTTCGCTGCGCGATCGGTGGAGGCGTCGGGCGGGAAGCCACCCGGATGCGATGCCCACCGTTCGGTGCGCATGCCGTCATCAGCCCGAGGAGCAATGCGCCAGTGCCGCGGAGGGGCGCGGAGCTTCGACTTCGCACGCGTCCCGCGACACAACGACGCTTCATTCGAGCGCGCATCGACACGATCACGATCCCCCGGCGCCCATGGCGAGAAACTTCTACTACGCTTCGACCGAGGCACGGTCCTCGTCGACCGCGGCGGCCATTCGCTTCTCGGCGCCGTGGCAGTATTTGCAGCCCGGAGGGACGTCCACTGCGGTGCAGAAGTCGCGGCCTCATGCGCCATGGTGTCGGATGGTGTGGTTTCATCGCGCTCTGCGTTATCGCAGCCGGTAATACCGTCGGCGCGGCCGCAACACCCGGTGCGGCGTCCACTCAATCGATCGACGTGGTGGGGTGCAATCCGGTGCCGGCGGGCATCGGTCTCGCAAGCCTGCTGGCGAACACCGTGCGAGTCAGCTACGTCACCCACTCCGGGAAGGCGATCCGCTTCGTCCAGTTCGAAATCAACAGCGGTGGCGTCTTGAGGCACGCCAGCGACGCTGGCTTACGCCGCAAGGGCGACGTCGTCGAGCACGAACTCGTCGTCGAGGACGGCGCCCTGCGGGCCCGGGTCCTGCCCACGTGCACCGTCGACTACGTGCTCTTCAACGACGGCACGACGTACGGCGAGCGCGTCGTAGCGAATGCCCCGGAGCCGCAAACGACACCCGTACCGCTCCCCCCGCCGCCTGTGATGCGTCCGAGCTCTGTGCCGATGGCAGCACCGATCGTCGTGACCGCCTGTGAGGGCCGATTCGACGACCCGAGCAACAACGACTACGACATCACCGTCGGAGTGACGTTCGAAAATGCGTCCGCCAAGACGGCCGACGTGGTCAAGTTCGGATTCCAGCTCGTGGACCCGTTCGGGAAGGTTTTGCAGACGGAGTCCGGCACGATGTACGGCTTGTTCTCGCCCAGGGTAACGATCGAGCCGCGGAAAGCCGCGCTCGCGGACCGCTTCCTGACCCAGCCGACGTTTCCGAACTCTCCGGCATGGAGTTTCTCCAACTTCAACGGTCACGACGTGAACCGGATCTTGTGCATCCCGCTCGCCGCGCACTTCACCGACGGCTCGACTTGGAATCGATAGCGCCGATAAACACGCGATCGGGGGCTGAACCAATCGGGGGCTTCGAGGGCGCCTTTGGACGCACGGACGTGCGCTGCTAGATCTGACCGGACGGCTAGGCTGTCCCGCGTGGTCGAGGTCGCTCGCGATTGAGGTAGGAGCCGTGCCGTCGGCGTCGCTTTGCACGCTCTGGGCGCCGGTGCTATACTGAGGGCAAGTAGAGGATCTCGTTCGACCACGCGGTCGGCGGGGACTTTTGCTCGGCGGAACGTTCGGTGTAGGGTTCCTGCGGAGCCCGAGTCGAGTCGGACGGGTCGACGAGAAGTGGTGGCAAACCGGCGCTCAATGGAGCGTGGCGCGGTGTCGCGGCGACCACAAACCGGTCCTTCCTCGGACGCGGGCACTCTCGGTTCTCGGCCGCGCGGGCCGGGCCGGCATTGCCCTACGAGGTTCTTCATGGCGAAGGCCAAGCCGCAACTACCGCCCCCGCAAGACGATACGCTCCTCACTGTCGCCGACGTCGCCCGTCGCTATCGGACGGGCCGGGAGCAGGTCCACCGCTGGATCCGCCGCGGCCAGCTCTCCGGCGTCATCCGCATCGGAAAACTCGTCCGCATCCCGCAGACGAGTCTCGCGGAATTCGAAGCACGCCACACGTCCGCGCAATCGCGTTGACCAGGGGTCCTTCCAGCGGCGACGTCAGCGCACGCGCCCAAAGCAGGAGGGATCTGCGGCGTTCTTCGTACACCCGGCATGCTACGTGAAAAAAAGGCGGGAAGCCTTACTTGAAACAGACACGTGGGTCGGCTCGTAATCGCATGGCGATCACGAGCGGGCCGCCGCAGCTAACAGCCGTACATCTTTCGGTGCACTCGTCGGCCCGGGCAGAAGTGAACTACCCGAGGTCGAAACGCGACGTCCGCCGCGATGTCGCCGAGTGCAACCTGATCAAAGTCGTCGGCCAACCTCGTAAGCGACTCCCGGATGAAGGTGATCGGAACGCGAATCGCGTGCACGTCCGCGAGCACGTCATATCCGATCAACGCCCGCATCGTGCTGTTGCGCATGGCCGGCGCGAGCCCGCGCGCTTTGCTCGGGCTCGCGATGTCCGGTTCGCATACGCGGTAGATGAGCGTCCGCACGGCACCCGGCGGGATCAAGATGCCGGGCACCAGCGAGTCGCGGGCAACAGCGCCGGCAAGCCCGCGCACCGCGAAGGTACAACTTCCGGCAACCACTCCGGCGATGGAATCTGCGAGTTGCGCTGCGGCAGCCAAGGCCTAGACCTGGTCGGCAATGTCTTCGCCATCGGACGGCGGGGCGAGATCGCGGCCTTGAAGGTCGATAGCGATACGACGCTTGCTCGGCGGTCGCGGAGCCTACGCTGAGTCGCATGCCGCACGTGACCGTCGCGTTCGCGGCGGTGACGCGCGGCGGCGCGTTAGGCCACAAGGAGCGGTTGCGCGGGCCGCTAAGTACAAGGCGAGCGAGCGATTCCAGAAACTGCTCGCGGGTGCCCGGGGGAGAGCGCATGCCGCGGTTTTGTGACATCGTGATGAAGGGCGGTATCACGAGTGGGATAGTGTATCCCGCGGCCGTAGTCGAGATCGCGAAGGACTTCGTTTTCAAGAACGTCGGCGGCACGTCGGCGGGTGCAATTGCTGCCGCGCTCACGGCTGCCGCCGAGCGCCGGCGGTACATCGACGGCTCGTACGAGAGTTTCGATCGGGTCGGACAGATCCCGACGTACCTCATGACGGACTCGCGCCTGTTCAAATTGTTCGCGCCGAACAGCAGGACAACATCGCTGTTTCGCACCCTGATCAGCCTGGCGGGACGGCCGCGATTTCGGCCCGCCCTCCTCGCGAAGTGGTGTGGCCTTCTGTGGGCGTATCCGCTCGCGTCCGTTATTGGTGCCGCTCCCGGTGTCGTGTCCTTGGTCGCGGTCGCGCGCACGCGCGATGAGACGGCCGCGTGGTTGTGGTGGTTCGCGATCGTTATTGCGGCCGCGACCATCGCGGGCGGTGTGACGATTGCAGCGGCGATCGCGCTCGCACGCGACCTTCTCGGCCGGCTGCCGGCGAACGGCTACGGGTTAGTTACCGGCATGAACGATGCCGACCGTACGAGCGAGGTCGCGCTGTCAACTTGGCTCGCGGCGGAGATGCAACGGACGGCTGGGCTTCCGGGCAATGTGCCCCTCACCTTTGGGATGCTGTGGGACGCGCGCCGCGATCCGGCGCTGCCGGGGCTCGAGGAACAGCCCGAAACGCCCGACGTGAACCTGGAGATGATCACAACCAACGTGACCTACGGCCGCCCGTATAGTTTTCCGATCACGACGCACGAATTCTTCTTTGATCCCGACGAGCTGAAGCGGTACGTTCCCGATTACGTCGTCGGATGGATGATCGCACGGTCGCGGGCACCGCGCGATGCAGACGAAGCGGCGCGGTTCCAGCGGCTGCTCCCGAAGCGCGCATTGCCGCTAATGGGCGATATGCCGGTCATCGTCGCTACGCGCATGAGTCTGGCCTTTCCGGTCCTGCTAAGCGCGGTTCCGTTGTACGCAGCGGATCGCTCCGCGGCTCCGCAGCCCGACGGGTTTTTCCCGTTGGAACGAGTGTGGTTTTCGGACGGGGGCCTCTCGAGCAACTTCCCCATCACGCTATTCGACGCGCCGCTTCCACGCTGGCCGACGTTTGCGATGAATCTCGCCGCATTCCCTCCGGGCAAGCACCGCGTCGCCGACGAGGCCCAGAACGTCTACATGATCACTCGGAACGAAGACGGACGTCTCCCGGCGTTCAATCGTATCCACGGCCTGACCGGCTTCGTCAGCGCCATCGTAAATGCCATGCAGAACTGGAACGACAACACGCAAGCGACTCTGCCGGGGTACCGAGACCGCATCGTGACGGTATTCCTCGACACCGACGAAGGCGGGCTCAATCTCGACATGCCACCAGAAGTTCTCTCGCGCCTGCAGAAGCGTGGGGCCGCTGCCGGTGCGCTGTTAGCCAGCCGTTTTCGCGACCCGAGCACGCTCGATCCGGTCAAGCCGCCGCAACTGGGCTGGGAAAATCATCGCTGGTTGCGCTTCCGCACGACTATGAGCTCCCTACGCGCATTTCTCGGCATGTTCGGAGGCGATGTCCGCAATCCTGAGGCTCCGGACGTTTCGTACTCGGCGCTCATTGAAGCCCGAAACGGAACGCCGGCGCGCAGCTATCCGCTGAAGACCAGCGACCGGACAGGTGTCGACGCGCTCGTGCGCGACACGGTTTCGTTAGCCGATTCGTACGACAATCTCGGGGCGCTCGACGATCACCAGCCGAACCCGCCACCGCATCTCGTCCCGCGCGGCTCGCTCAAGAGTTAATCGGAGTTGCAGCGCGCCGCCATAGCTCTCGAGACGCGCATCCGGAAAAGCATGGTCGCATGGACCAGTAAGCCCTGACCAAAGATCCTCAAGCACGAGGTCACCGAGTTCGCGTAGTAAGTCGCAAGCGAAAATCGGCGACCATCGTCGAGCGAGTTGTATCCCGAGCGCTCATACTAAACTTTGCGAGGCGGCGTCATGCAGGCGGAACCCCTAGAGAAGTCGGACACGCTCAAGAGCCTTTCGCTTGGCGGCTGGCGCCAGTTCGACGACATCACGATTGCCTTTCATGAGCGGTTGACGATCATCACCGGCGAGAACGCGACTGGCAAGAACACGCTCATGCATCTACTCGGCAACGCCGTAGGATGGGACATACCTCTTGCCTCGGCGCCGAATTTGCTGCGCTCGGTCGCAAGATTCTTTGGAGACGTCTGGCGTAGTTTCCGTTCTACACCACAAGACACGCCCAACGTCGACGTAACGCAAATCGGCGAGATTGTCCTTGCGCGGCTCGGAACGCTCCAGGTTCGTCTATACGAAGGCAAGGATGATACGCTACGTACGCGGCTGGAACCGATCACACGCCTTCCTGGGATCTACATCCCCTCGCACCGTCCGCTTTTCGCCCCCGCGACACCGGTCGCCGTGCGACGGCGAGGTCTCTCATTGCCAGAGATGTTCGACGAATATCAAATGCGCGTGCGTCCTGCCTGGACTGGTGAGCGCGTCGAGCGTCAAGGCGGCGCGGTGAGTTTCCTGAGGGTCGCACTGAACCTAATGGATGCAAAGGACGCGCAAAGCTTCGAAGAAATCCTGCGCGGCGTGCTACCGCAGTCGCTGGGATTCGACAAACTGCGCATGGATCACGCCGGCAATCGCGTATTGTTGGAGACTACAACCGGCTCGTTCGACATCGATACGGTCTCCGGAGGCGTCGCGGCGCTAATCGATATCGCTTTTCAATTGTTCACCTATTCGGCTCGGTATTCACGTTTCGTTGCGCTCATCGACGAACCCGAGAACCACCTCCATCCCGCGCTCTAGCGCAGCGTCCTGCCGCGTATGATCACGGAGTTTCCTGCCGTTCAGTTCATCGTTACGACGCATTCGCCACTTGTCGTGACTTCCGTCAAGGATTCGATGGTTTACGCGCTGAGCAGGCAGCCCTCGACTTCGCAGCTTACCGACGGCTCCGCCGAATACGCGCCGCCTAAGATCCAGGGCGAACTGCTTGAGGACGACGAGCCCTCCGAGGATCCGCAGCAGGCGGTGCAGACGCGTGTCGTCAGCAGGGCCATTCCTGTGTTCGAACGAGCCGGGACGGCGAACGATGTGCTCGCCGAGATTCTCGGCGTTGACTATACGATGCCCGAATGGGCGGCTTCTGATTTGAAGCGGCTCCTCGATAGAGCGGAGGCTGGCGGAATGGATGATGCGGCGCTCGACGACCTAGAGGATGGGCTGCGCCCCGCTCAGCTCGAGCAGTATCTCCCTACGGCATTGATCGAAGCGAGTAGGCGAATGGAGCGAGGCGGCCCGGATTGGTCTGCGCCGGCATGATTGTTGTCAAAAGGTTGCAGCGGATGACCCAAGATTTGCAAAGCTCATTATGGACCTGGCTAAGTTCGAGGAGCGGCTGAAAGCGGACCCGTCGAATACGTACCTTCTGTCGCAATATAAGGTCGCCAAGGAAGCGCTGTTGGCGGAAACCCACAAGAAGTGCGCCTACTGCGAAGCCTTCTTTCTTCACGTCTATTTCGGCGATGTGGAGCACATTCTCGCGAAGGGTTTCGATCCCGTAAGTCGGACGCTAGACTACATGAACTTAACCATAGCCTGCGCATGCTGCAACAACAACAAATCGGACTATGAGGCGCCGCAAGATGACGACGACGAGAGGCTGATCGATCCTACGCGAGACGATCCCTCGGTACATCTGCACGCTCTCGGGCCCCGCCTGTTTCACCGCACGCGCCGAGGCGAGGTCACAATCGAGGTCATCGAGCTCAATCGCGATGATCTCGAACGACGCAGGGCGGAAGCGCTCAAGGCGCTCGAAGCCGAGCGTTCGAGATATGTCGCTGAGCGTAACCCAAGTATAAAGAGTCGTTTAAAGCGCGAACTGCAACGCAAAGCGAATCCGGATCAGGAGTTTTCTTTCGTAAAATCGATCGCGATGGAGGTTCTCTTGCATGCCGAAGGTTAGCGATAAACGTACCTCTGCATTCCTCCCTTGCGAGACCATCAGCACGTTGGTATTGCACAGCGTCATCTCTGACTCAAGCCCACGCCGCCTTGGGGGATGTGACGCCACGTCGGCCGCTACGCCAGGGCGCAGGCAAAAGAAATCCCGCCTAACGTCCCTTCCCGGGTGCCACGTTTCACGGACGTGGGAGCCTGCAGACACCAACTGAGCGCTAGCTTTCTGGTCGTCGCTGGGCAGGGCTAGCGACGAACGCCGCCGAAGTCGCATTGCAGCGTTTTCCGGAGGGTGTCCGATGCGTTCGTGCCTTCGTGCTACCTACTATGAGATGCGGTCTGCGTTCGTGGCGTCCGTCTGCTGCGTTCTTCTCCTTGTCCAAACAGCATATGCAAGCCCGGTAACGCCCGCGCAAAGTGCGTCATCCGCCACCGGGCAGAACTCGTGCACGTCAAACTTCGATTCGTCCCAAGCGAGCAACGCGACGTACCAAACGCTCATGCTTCCCGAACTGCAAGTACAAGCAGCTTTGTGTGCCACCGCGTTCGTCGGGCTTGCCAATGCGGGATTCGTACACGCAACCGCGCCGGAGAAGGCTCGTTGCTATACGGCTTCTGCTATCCTTTACGGCGGGCCTCCGAAGTCTCCCATCGCGAAGATTCCGCCGGCGAAGGCGACCGCAGCGGAACGAAAAGCGATCGATACCCAAAACGATCAAGCAGCGAATGCACATGTCGCCGCTATGGCAACGTACCTGGGCGTCGTTGCGCTTCGTCTTGACCGGTACTGCTCGCCATTGCTCGCGACAGCGCTTGCACTTCAGAATTCGCCGCAACCTGTGCTGTACACAGCAAGTCGCCCGACGCTTTATGTGCTCATGGCTTCGGGAGGGGCTGCGCCTGCGGCGTCGTCACAGAGTGGCAATTCGTCCGGCTCAAAGAGTTCCGGCGGTGCTACGGCCGGGTCAGCGATGTCGGCGGCCGTCGACAATCCGGATGCGCTCCTTCTCTACATGATAGCGCAGCGTCTTCAAAGCTCGGTGTGCACCATTGCCGCGACGACGCCCCATAAACCAGGTACCATCCCTGCGCCTTACGACAACGACAACGTCCCGGGCATTGTCGCTCAGACGAGCAGTCCATGCGCGTATAAAGAGGACAACGGTAAGCCGACGGCAACGGACGCCGTGCCCGCGCTCGCCGTCGTTCCCGAGTCAGAGTGGACCATCGAAGACTTTCGCGCGCAGTGCGCTGAAGATCCGTACGTTGCTGTCCCGGGAGCCGGGCACGGTACCGTAGCAGGTATCATTTTGAATGGTGCAATTACGTCCCGCGATGGCGCATTCCGGTTGTTCACAATTGCCGGCGGAACGGAAGCGGATTTCGGCGCCGAACTGGTAACGTGCGAAGCGCCGCAAAATTCCCAAAGTCCGCCGAACAACGTGGCTGAGTGGAGCGATCTCATATCCAGCGGCACGACCACTCATCGATTGTCGATGTTTCCGATCGCCGCTGCTGGGGCCATCATGGCCGCAAACTTAACGGCGAAATCCAGTTACAACGTGAGTCCCACAGTTTCGGGAACCGCGGCCAGTAATGCGCTGACTGCATTTGAAAAGACGAACACAAGCCTTGCCGTGGGCCAAGGACTGGGGCAGTTCGCAGCCGGCTTCTCGACTCTTACATTCGGAAATCCCGGCTCCGCATTGACACTTCGGCCGACGTTTGAGAAGTGGGCAAGCGAGTTCAATCAGCATTTCGTCGCCTTTTGTCTAGCCCAAGGCAAAGTGGCGCCGAATGTGTGCGCGTACATCAAGTGAGTCAAATCTGTTAGCGGCGTTGCCCATCGCTACCGAGCGTGCGACATTGCCGAGCGACAACGGCAGAGGCGTACGGTTTCGAAGCGGGAGTGCAACGCGGCTCGTCGTTCCGCCCGGCTCGATAGTACGGAAGGTCTTCGAGCTGACACCCGTGCCGGCAACGATCGGTATGGTGCGCGCGACCAAACGCGTCGCTACAGGCTCGCCGAGCGACAGCTTTGTGTTCCCGATCACGCGGGCCGCGCGGCGTGAACGAGGTTCACGAGAAGGGCCGCAGATGCAGAGTCGCTTTGATCCACGCGAACCATCCTTGAGCGTTTGATGCGAACGAGCCGAAGTAAATTCTACCAAGGCTGTCTACGACGAAGACCGCCCGCACGCCCTCGCTGTTTAAGAGAGCCTCCTCGATGGGAAAGTCCCTGCTCTTCCCTTCTTTCAGCTTCAGCGGGAGCCACTCGGGGTCGCCCATGTACCCGCCCGGAACATTGAAGTGTCCTTCATTCGGAACCCACCCAATCTTCTCCACATGGACCGGGCGACGGCCGATGTTAGCAACTGTAATCAGGGCCCAGTCCTTATCCGGGTCACGGACATAGAGGGACATCGGCGGATCTACGTTAGATGCTCGGTACTGCGCGAGCATTTGGCGGACTGCATCGTCATCCGGTCCATTTCGCATCTTGAAGCCTCGCCGCAGGCGAACGCGGACGCGCACGGCGTCCCGGCGATACGTCAGAAACGCGACCAATAAGCCTAGCGGTCCCGTAAGGCCACCGACAATCGCGAAGACAGCCGTCGTGACTTCCGAGGCGGTCATAGAGCGCGCTCGTTCGTCGCGAACGGCTCTCTGACTGCTCTTAGCGTCGGCTTTCCCCCGGTCAGGCGTCCGGCCGCGCGAACCGCGGATCGAAGCTCCCCGCGATAGGCTTCGCGGCGATTCGGGCGGTCCGCTCCGTGTGGTCTTCGCCGGCCAGAAAGGTGCGCCGATTCCCGCCTTCCTCGACGAAGACCCAGAACGTCGCGCCAGCGTCTTCGAGCGTGATCGTGCGGCTGCCGTAACGCAGCGTCACCGTCTTGTCGCATCGCGAAGCAACGAGGTCCGGGAGCCGCATCCGAACAACGTCGACGACCATCCGCGCCCAACGCTCGAAGGTCAACGCCCCGAGCGCTGTCATCGGCAGCGGTTCCGGGGACGGATCGGCATCCACGAGCAGCGGAGCCGCGCGATGCGCTCGAGCCGGCGCACCCTGCGCTGGAGGTCGGTCGCCGCCAGCGCGTCGGCGATCAGCTCGGCGGCGTAGTCGGCGTCGATCAGGCCGCCCGCGCGGTCGACGCGCGCCGGGTCGACTTTCGTGAGATCCACCCGCAGAGTATAGCGCCGCCGCTGCGAAGTGTGCTGTCCCAGCGCGCTGTCCCCTACAGACCATCGTCCTCGGCGCTGTAGAATCGGCGTGCGCGTGTCCCACTCGTCGGTTCCGTGCAGGGGGGAGGGCTTGCCTGGCTAGGGAAGGGAAGGCGTACGCCGAAACACGCCTGGCCGGGTCGCTGCAGGTCTGAGGGGAGGACTTAACCGTGAAGCGTGCATTCTTGGCGCCGCTGGCCGCCGTGATTCCGGCGCTCTTGGCATCGCCGTCCGAGGCGGGCGTTCCGCGAAATGCTGACGGCGTTGCGTCGACCTCCGAGCGAGGAGCCCGGGATGGAGCGGTGTCGGCGGCGCGGACGTCCGCGCGCTTCATCCTGTCGAATGCGGGCCAAGTGTACGACGACCAGCTGGCGCACGTCAGTCACAGCTCGCACTCAAGTCACGCCTCGCATGCGAGCCACGCCTCGTCGAGCCACAGTTCACATAAGCCGCGGCCACACGCAACGCCTGCGCCGAGCTATCCGCAGTATCCAAGCTACCCGTCCTCGCATAGCTCGCACGCGTCCCACGCTTCGCACGCGTCCCACGCCTCGCACTCTTCCGGCTCGTGACCGATTCGGCGATCGACGAAGGGGGAGGGCGCATGTCGGCCGTCCTGTCCTTCCCGACGGCCGTGTACAGCGTTGAGGCCGTCAAGCGCGCCGCGTACCGCTTCACCGACCGACTCAGTTTCGAGATATCGCTTAATGGCGAGGAGATTCGCTGCTCCGTCACCGCGCTCGCGGACATGACGTCGGAGGACCTCGCGTCGGTCACCGCTCGCGTGCGCAACGAGGTGCTGGACCAGGATCTTCGCGAGCGCATTGCGGCCGAGACGGCCGTCGTCCGCAATGTCGTGCTTGCCTACGCGTTTTCGGCGGCCGGGCTGCAGGACTTGTGAGTCGCTTCGGCGCGCTCGCCGACTACGCGCCCGCGCTCGAGACGCGCTATCAACTGCTTCCGTTTCGGTTCGCGAACCTCGATGACGGCCGCTGCCTCGTGACGAACCTGGTCGGCGAGTACGTGCTCCTCGCGCGCGCTGACCTGGAGGATTTTGTACACCACCGGCTGGTGCCGTCGAGCCCTGTGTACGATGACCTCAAGGCCAAGCACTTCCTCGTCGATGGGGATCATTCGGTCGCTATCGACCTGTTGGTGCTAAAAGCCCGCACCAAGGCGAGCCGTCTCGCGCACTTCACCGGGCTGCACATGTTCGTCACGACGCTGCGATGCGAGCACGCCTGCCCATACTGCCAAGTCTCGCGGCAGAGCGAGGATCGGGCGGCGTTCGATATGTCCGAGGCGACCGCGGACCGTGCCCTGGCGATGGTGTTCCGCTCACCCTCTCCGACAATAAAGATCGAGTTCCAAGGTGGCGAATCAGCGCTGAACTTCGGCCTCGTCCGATACATCGTCGAGCGTGCCGAGGACATCAACCGGCACGAGAGACGTGACCTCGCGTTCGTGATCGCGACGAACCTCGCAATCGTCACGGACGAGATGCTCCACTACTGCCGCGAGCACGATATCCTGGTCTCGACCTCACTCGACGGCCCGGCGGATCTTCACAACAAGAACCGTCCGCGCGCAGGCCGCGATTCGCACGAGCGAGCCGTCGACGGGATCCGCCGCGCGCGGGCGATCGTCGGCCGTGACCGCGTGAGCGCCTTGATGACAACCACCCGGGACAGCCTCGGGCGCGCCGAAGAAATCGTCGACGAATACCTCCGCCAAGGGTTCGCCGGCATCTTCCTGCGCCCGCTTTCGCCCTATGGGTTCGCGGTCAAGACCAAGTCGTACGCCGCCTACGATGCGGACGCATGGCTCGACTTCTACTTTCGGGGACTGCGGTACATCCTTGAGCTAAACCGGGCGGGTTACCGCTTCATCGAGCACTACGCGAGCTTGGTCCTTGGAAAGATGCTCACGCCGTTTGACACGGGCTACGTCGATTTGCGTAGCCCGGCCGGCATCGGCATCGGCGCGCTCATCTACAACTACGATGGGGAAGTCTACGCCTCGGATGAGAGCCGGATGCTCGCGGAGATGGGCGACAAATCGTTCCGCCTGGGCAACGTCCACCGCGATACCTGGGAAGACATCATGACCTCGGAGGCGTTGCTCGGGCCACTCGAGGCCTCTTTTACAGGTAGCGCGCCCATGTGCTCCGAGTGCGCCTTCGAACCATATTGTGGGGCCGATCCTGTGTTCCACCATGCGACCCAAGGCGATGCGGTCGGGCACAAGCCGACCTCGGCATTCTGTCGACGGAACATGGCGATCTTCAAGCACCTCATCGGGTTGCTCGAGGAGCCCGAGACCCGACGCATTCTGCTCGGGTGGATCTGAACGATGCTGACGCTCGCGACGCGCGCACTCGAACTGCGCGGATTCCCCGCCGATGAAATCTCCCGGCACCTCTTACTGTCCGAGGACCGCGCCCTGCCCGAGGCGCTACGGCGCGGCCGGGCCTTTCTCACGAGGGAGGCTGACCCGCCCAGAGGTTTTGGCGCATACGTTGGCTTTCAAGACCGCCGCGATATCCTCGACGGCATCGACGCCGAGACACCGTCGGTGCTTTTGCCGGCGTCCGACTTCGAGTACCTCTCGGACGGCGACGTACTGCGCGTCATGCCGAAGGGCAAGGCGGCCCGGGCTGTCTACCGGCGCCGCTCGCGCCAGAACTTCATTCTGACGACGGAGCGCTGCAACAACTTCTGCCTCATGTGCTCGCAGCCGCCGAAGCGCGAGGATGACTCCTGGCTCGTGGAGGACATCCTACGGCTCCTCCCCCTCATCGATCGCGCAACCCCGGAAATTACGATTACCGGGGGCGAGCCAACGCTGCTCGGGTCTGATTTCCTCCGGATTCTGTCGGCTTGCGAGAGCTGGTTGCCGGAAACGGCCATCCACATCCTCTCCAATGGCCGTACGTTCGCGGACATGGAGTTTGCGCGCGGCTACGCGGCAATCGGTCACCATGACGTCATGGTGGGCATCCCGCTGTACTCCGATGTCTCACATCTGCACGACTTCGTGGTCCAGGCGAGAGGCGCGTTCGACGAAACGGTTCGTGGCATCCTAAATCTCAAGAGCCTGGGACAGCGTGTCGAGATCCGGGTGGTGCTGCACCAACAGACGTACCGTCGGCTGCCGCAGCTCGCGCAGTTCATCGCGCGCAATCTCCGCTTCGTCGATCAGGTCGCGCTGATGGGACTCGAGATGACCGGGTTCACCCGTGCGAATCTGCCGCAGCTCTGGATCGACCCGATCGACTATCAGAACGAACTTGAGCAGGCCGTGGACGAGCTTGTCGCTCATGGCGTCCGCACCTCAATCTACAACCACCAACTATGCGTCCTGTCGGAGCGTCTCTGGCCCTTCGCCCGCAAGTCGATCTCGGACTGGAAGAATGAGTACATGCCGGAATGCGGCGGCTGTACCAAGATGGACCAGTGCGGCGGATTCTTTTCCTCGGCGCACATCCGATACAGCGACCACATTCGCCCCTTCCTGGCCGCTGGCTCCGGCACACCTTCCGGGACGCCCTCGCGTCAAACCGCGATGGCCTTAGCGGCCGAATAGCGCGCCGCGCGCCGCAGTCTCGCAAAGGCTGTAGCGAGGGCGCTGTCCCAGAGAAACCGCTCAACCGAACCACGGCCCGAACGTCGTTCCGTATCGAGTAGATCGGCGTCGATGCCGACGATCAGCCGCAGTCAGTAACGTCGCGCAAGACAACGTACGACCGCGGAGTCTTGAAGCTGGGCCGGCCTCTCTTCGTAGATCAGCAAATCGCACGAGGCCTCCAGCGCGGCGGCCACCTCGCCGCGCTTTGGTAGGTCAATCGCGTTGCCTCCGCGCGCGCCGAACGTCGCATGGATCAGATGGCCCTGTGGCCGCAGATTCTCTGTGAGGGCCAACAGCAGCGGAGTCGAGACAAAGTCGGTCACGACTGCGACATCAAACGGACCCAGTTTCCCGAAGTCAAAGGCGTCGACGTCGCCTACGATGGTACGGCACTGTGCTGCATCTCTGCGAGCGCGGACCGCGCCTTCGAGATGTGCGATTCGCTCCGCGCTTATGTCAATGGCGATGACGGAAAAGCCACCGTCGAGTGCGAGTAGTGTATGCCGGCCGAAGCCGCACGGCACGTCGACGAGCACGCCGCGCCCCGCGGGGATCCGCTCCATGCAGCAAACGACGAAAGGGTGTGCTTTAGCGAGCACTACGCTCTAGAGTACGTCGCCCTCACGACGTGATCCCTGCCATGCGTGCCGTGACTGGAAGCATGCGCGACGCTTGCTGAAGCGCGTCTGAACCGACGATCTAGCGAGTGGGGGAGCACTATGGACACACATGCGCCTTCGGCGAATGGCTTGCAGTCGGCAGCAATGCAACGAGGTCGGCTACGCTTTAATGCGCTACTGCGCATATTCGGAGAAATACCGTGTCTCTTCGCCAAGACAATCGCATGCCCAGAGTGGGACCGCGCTAAGGAGAATCGGAAACGCGAGGCTCATTCGCGTCGCGACGATGACCGGCAGGTCGCCGGCAATCGGTAGGGCTAAGCGCGGCGAATACGCTTTGAATCGCTCCGCTTCCTCCGCATCCCGCGGTCGGCGATGTCGCGCAATCATCCAGTCGACGACGTGATCGGGGAAGAACTTTCGCATCTCGCCGGGATCGAAGAAAAACGAGTGCAGAGTCGTCGGGAAGTTGTACGGGCGACCCCAGCTCGCATTCGTCGTGATCATCTCAAGGTTCACATCGGGCTCGGCGGGGGGCTCCGGCAGCCCATCAAAGGTCGGATCGCGATGAGCGTCCCAGAGCATGCCGAACGTGAGCGGAATTCGACCGTCTGGAAGTCCCGCGGTGAGCTCGAGCTCCTTCGCGAGCCATGTCGAGAGCGCGATCGGGTTCTCGCGATTGCAATCGTCGACGCCCGTCACCATGCCGAACCCGTTTTCGGGTAAGCGGGCCAGGGCGTTGCGGGCGACGGTGATCAGAACTGCGAGAAGCATCCCCGCAGCGATCGTGAAAAGACTCAAGAGGAAGTCAACCGTCGAGAGCCACCAGGCCGTCGCCGAGAGTGTGCGAGCGACCGCGACCGCAAATGCGATGCCTGGAACGGCACCCATCAGCGATGCGAATGGTAACGCCGCGAAGAGTCGCAAGGGTTTGACAAACCATGCCGGTAGCCGAGATCGACCGGCCAAGCCCGTGGCGGTTCGAAAAAGCCCTCGCGTGCGGGCATTCGGAACAAACAGTCGGGCGAGCCGCCTGTCGTTCGCCAGCCACTCGGGGATCTCCGCGAGCCGCTCAAAGCCTGCGTTCGTCGACTCCGCGACGCGTCGCCTTTTTGCCGCTGCCGTGAGCGCGGCGGCGATCGCACCCGCGGACGTACCGCCGACATTTTTGAACCGGAACGTGCGCGCGATTTCGACGACCGCCGCAGGATAGACGATTCCGCTCGTGACCCCACCCTTCATCACGATGTCGCAGTTGCGTTCCACCTGGCCCTCCCCCCGTATCGCATGAGTAGCCTGTACGGACATTCGATGCCGACCGAACGGAGCCTCGCCTCGCCCTGCGATAGGGACGGCGAACCGGGCAGCGAAATCCAGGGTGGGAGGTGGGTGAAGTGCGATGTTTTGCAGTGATGGGCGCAATTGTGCTGGTCGACGCGCCCCTTGCGGCGCCGAGCCAATTGCCGCAGCAGCAAAGCAAGGGCACGGCGAATTCGAAGCCGCTGCCAACACCATCACCAACACCAACACAAATTCCCCACACCGCCTCCGTGTTGCAGTCCGCGTACGCCCCATCGCTACTAGAATGGACCCTGGGGGCAGTGGCGGTCTCACTCTTCATTTTCCTCGTGGCGGCGCTGATCGTCGCATACCAGCGACAGAGAACACTCTTGGAAGAGGTTCGAGACCAGGCGCGACGTTCGGACGAGAACCGCACGCAGCCGTCAGATGCGGCGGCAGGGCCTCCGCCGCAGAGAGTGCAGCGCGGTCCGGAGCCGAGAGTGGCGGAGATGCCCGACGATCTCAGTACCGCGATCGCCAGCGGGAAAGCGGTCCTGTTCGCAGGCGCTGGACTAGCGCCTCACGCCGGACTTCCCTCATGGGCGGATGTCCTCTTCACGCTCTCTCGTCGGGTCATTGAGCGGGACGCGCGGAATGCTGAACTCTATGAGACGTCTCTTGCTCGGGGCGACCTCGAGGCGCTTGAAGGTCTGCTGGCGCAAGACCTGAGCGTCCAGGATCGTAATGCTGCGCTGATCGCAGCATTCGCGCAACCACGCGGAACGCCGCAGCTGTACCGCGATCTCGGCAGCATGCCGTTCGCCTACATCATCACGTCGATGTTCGACGATGGGTTGGAGCGTGCACTCCGCTATCCCGCGATCACTGTCAGCGGCGACGGTGATCGACTCGACGAGGCGTTGCGCTACGGCGAGACGACGGTGGTAAAGCTCAACGGCGAGCTACGCGATCCTTCGACGATACGCTTCACGACTGATGAATACCGTAACGCACTCGTTGAGAATCCGACGTTCGCGAAGACGATTGCATCGATCGTACTCTCAAGGCCGGTCTTTTATGTCGGCGCAACCGTCGCGGAAATCCAGCGCTTCCTCTCAGAGTCCACGCCGCGTCAGCGTGCCGATCAACCACATTTCGCGCTAATCCGTGAGAGCGCCGACTGGAAGGTTTCCGCGCATCTTCTCGGCTCACGCTACGGGGTCACGGTGATTTCGTATGTACCAGGCCCGAACGACAACGAGCTCGGGCAGTTTGTCGCACGTCTCGCACGAGAAGTCGAAACGAAGCGACGGGCATTGCCCGAACCGCCGAGGCGTGGGGCGTCGAATCCAGAGGAAGCTTGCATCACGCATGTTTCGCTCCTTAACATTGGACCATTCGAGAGCGCCGAGTTCGACCTCAATCCCAAGCTAAACGTCATCCTTGGAATCAACGGCGCTGGGAAATCTACGGTCCTGAAGGCCATCGCGTTGTGCTTGTGCGGCGACGATCCAGCGGCTAGCTCCGCGGGAGAGCAGCTGCTCAACCGGAACGCCGATCGCGGCTCGATAGTGCTCACCATCGCTGGCGCTGCCTGTCGCACGGACCTCGTGCGAGAGCGCGGACGCGTGCGAGTGACCGCGAATCGTCTCACACCGCTGCAACGGGGTGTCGCGCTTGCGTTGGGGTTCCCGGCGTTGCGTGCCGCTTTCCCTGGAAATCCCACGGGGCCGGCGGCGAATGAGCGGCAGTGGCCGGAGGCAGCAGACGTTGTGCCGTTGCTGAATGTCGCGGCCGACCGAAGACTCGGCTCGTTCAAGCAGTGGATCGTCAATTTGGACGCACGATCCTCCACCGAGATCGACGCGGCGAAGCGGAATCGGTACGATCATCAGCTCCACGTGGCGTTTCGACCCCTTCGCTCGTTGAGCGGAAATGCGAGCGTGCGCTTCGCACGCGTGGACCGTCAAACGTGGAGCGTATTGGTCGCGACGCCCGACGTCCCCGAATTGCCGCTTGAACTGGTCAGCCAGGGAATGACTTCGCTTCTTGCTTGGATCGGCGTCACGCTCGAGCGGTGCTCCGAGATAAACCCGGATCTCGACGCGCCCGAACGTGCCCCCGCCTTGATTCTCATCGACGAGATCGATGCCCACCTGCATCCGTCGTGGCAACGCGAACTCATTGGTGTGCTCAGGGACATCTTTCCGAACATTCAGCTCATCGCGACGACGCATTCGCCGCTCATCGTCGGAGGGATGGAGGCAAATGAGGTTTTCCTGGCACGCCGAGAACGCGACGATCCGAAACATGTAGAGTTTTTTCCGCTCGGGATGCGCTTCAAAGGCCTCCGAGTGGACCAGATCCTCGCGACTATTGCGTTCGACATGCCAACGACGCGTGAGCCAGAATCGACTGAGCTGGTTCGCAAGTACGAAGCCTTGAATTACAAGACCGATCGCAGTCCGGACGAGGATCGCCAGCGCCAAGAGTTGGCACGCAACCTCGACCCGTTCTTTTTCGCCGGGGTCACGCAAGAAGAAATTGCCGCCGAACGTCGTCAGGCCGAGCAGCTCGATGATCCGGACTCGCTTATTAATCGACACTTGAGCGGAGCTCTGACGCCCGATGAACGCGCAGCGATCTTAGCTGCATTGAATGACTCACAATCCGGGCCGGAGGTTTCAATGTAATGCGGCGCGTTCGCTTTTCGGTGCCGAACGGGGATCCTGAATGGGACGAATGGCAAAAGAAAGTGCGGCGACAGCGCGAAATGCTGCTGAAAGTTTTCAGGGCATTCAGGGAGTCGGGGTTCCGCGACAAATTTTCGGCACCGATCAGCGACACGACGTACAAAGGTTCGCGCAACTTTATCTTCGCCGCATTTCACCGAAAATGCGCATACTGTGAGTCCCCGCTTGAGCCAACGGTCAAGTTCGGCGACGTCGAACACTTTCGGCCGAAGGCCGCGGTACGGGCCTGGAAGTACGAATCCCAACAGGCGCCGGGAGACGACCCGTTGACCCGCATTCTTGAGCCATTCACGGACCTGCCGGGCGAGCGGCACGGCGGATATTTCTGGCTTGCGTACAACATCGAAAATCTGTTGCCGTCATGCCCGCAGTGCAACTCCTACGAGAAGCAAAATTACTTCCCTGCAGCAGGGACGCGGCTGACATGCGATGAGCAGCCGGAATGCGGTGTCGAAGAGGCGATGCTCGTCAATCCCTACGTGGACGATCCGAACCAGCACCTCGCGTTCGACGACGAGAAGGGTTTCGTTCGCCCTCTATCGCTCAAGGGGGCTGTGTCCATAGCCGTGTATGGACTGAACCGCACCGGCTTGCCGGAAGCGCGCAGACGCGAGATCATGACGGCGAAGCTCGCGTTCGACGATTGGTATCGGGCCTTGTTCGACCGGGATGAGGCGACCGTCGCGGAAAAAGAAGCCGTCCTTAATGAGTATGAGACGGGAGTGCGGCCGTATTCCGCAGCCGCGCTTACGCACATCGGCGCCCTTCAGGAGGCGCTGTTGGCGCGCGGTGTCGCGTTCTCGCTGTGTCGCGGGATTTGGCCTTCGACGCTGCGCAGCAATATCCGCGTCGCATAGCTGCATTCTGACCGAAGCCGCGCGAGTTCGGAGAGCTCGATGAGGAGTTCGTACCCCGTCGTCGGAACCGTCGCGGCCTATGAGCGATCGCCGTTCGTTCCTCGGCGCGTCACCATCTGTCCGCGACCTCGTGGCGCCGACCGCCGACGCTTCCAGGGCGATCGTCGCGCGCCTACGTCTTGAGGCTCGGCTTCACGCCCAGGCGGGCTGGCGGCTTCGGCATGCGGTATTCGATGCGGAGGATCGCATCGAGCGATTGGCCGAGTGCGGCGAGCTTCGCGCTGGCTTCAGCAACCGCCTCGCGGTCTGCGGTCGGCAGCGGATAGCTCTTCGTCGGCAGTCCGATGCTGCTTTGAATAAGCTGATCATAGGTTACGTCCGGCGGTTGCGGTAATGTCGCGGCGGTCCGATAATGGGCGAGGTAGTCACGCAGCGCTTGAATCGCGCTCCGGAAACGAAGCCATCGATGATTCTCCCAGTTCATCGCGGTGGGCCCGATCGTGCTCGGCGCTGCAAACCGCGACGCGATTAGAGCTCCGGCGGCGGCACCTCTGGCCCGCAGTCGCCGCAGGATCTCTGGAGGCATGTCAAGGTTTAGCCCACCTTCGTCACGGTCGAGGAATACCGTCACGATCCGGTCGCGGTATCCGGGGAGCGCAGCTTGTGTGTTGTCGTTCCAATTCTGCATCGAGTTCACGATGGCCGACAAAAACTCTGCAAGCTCACCGAGGGTGTCGAACGCCGGAAGCCGCCCCGCACCGTTAGTCGCTGGCATGTAGACGTTCTTGTGCTCGTCGGCGTCGCGTTTGCGGCATGCTGGAAATGGCGCGAGGTTGATCGCAAGTGTTGGCCAGCGGGGGAGCGCCGAGTCGAAGAGCGTCAGCGGAAAGTTGCTGGATATGCCGCCGTCTGAGAACCAGCACCGTTGCAGCGGAGGAACTTGTCCCGCAGGCACCGGCGTCGCAAAGTCCGATGTCGCGACGAATCGCGCTAGCGCTTGGTCTCCTCTTTGTTGCACAATCGGGTGTGACGGCCGGACACCCTAGTGCGGCCGCCACGCGGGGCACCCAGGGGCGCAGAATCGCCGCGAGTTCGGCCTGGAGTGCGGCGTGCTCGTACGTGCCGCTCACTTTTTGCACCGGCCTTCCGCGGACCCATTCGCTCTGTGGCTTGGTCTCCGGCAGCCGAATCTCGTGGATGGACATCCGCGTTCCCCCATGCATTGGTCTTGCATGGGCGCGATCAGTACGCAGGTCGGACCGCTCGATCATGCTTCTCGCACGTAGGTTAGCTAAATCAGATCAAAGCGCGGACAGAGAAACTCCAGAGGAAGACCAAGCCGGGCTCGCCGGCCAGGGCCGCTTCTCATCGTGTCGCCTTACCGATCCACGACCGTGCTTCGTTTCGATAACCAGCCGCGGCGAGATAGCAAACACAAGCGAACTCCAGTCGGGAGGCCGCCTCTGGATTCCGCGCGAGTAACGCTATGGCGTCCCCGCGCTCCTCGACTTGGACATCGACACCTGCACCGCGAAGAAATTGCGCAAGGGTTTCGGCACTGCCGTCGCGCGTGCGGATTGGTCCATAGTTGATGTGCTCTCGAGCAGCGGCGACGATGTCGGCTATCGGGAAGACGTAGCGTTTCATGGACCTACAATAGTGCAAGCCTCGCGCACAGTGATGTCGCGGCGCCCGCAATAGCGCCCTACTCGGAAGCCGCAGGCTGCCCAGCCCGGTGGCAAAGCGCGGCCGTCCGGCGCCGCGGCGACAACGGGCGAGGAGGACTAGCAGTCGAGCTAAACCAAGCCTCTCGCGACCCCACGGGGTGGAAGGAGGTCCTGATGTTCCGTCGTGTCCTGACGGCCGTTCTGGTCGCCGCGCTCTTCTTTGCGCCGGCTACCGCATCAGCGACTCACAAGACCACGGCCAGCGCGCCGGTCACCAGCGGCTCGCTCCAACTGTTCTCGACCGAGGCGGCGGCGCAGAAGCATTGCCCGCACGACCAAGTCGTCTGGTTGAACACGAATTCGGGCATCTATCACGAGAAGGGCATGCGCTGGTACGGCAACACAAAGGCCGGTGCGTACGTCTGTCGCAAAGAGGCGGATGCTGCCGGCGATCGTGATACGCGGAACGGGCAGTGAAACACCGCCATGCATCGTGCGCGGCTTTCCGGCATCCCGACAGATTCGATGGCGCGTCGTTCCCAGCGCTCGCTATTCCAGGGTGACGGCGTGGCCGCGCCGCTTCGACCGTGACGGTGAGTTCGTTACAGCAACATTCGCAACGCACTGAGGAGAGCCAGACCCTTGCAGGACGACGCGCCTATCCAGACCCCGTATGTCGACAATGCTCCGGCCGTCACAGGCGGGTTCGGCGCAATTGAGTTCGCCGAGAACCCCGAACCTCGTGTAGCGTGCCTGCTGCTGCTCGACACGTCGGGCTCGATGGCTGGCACGCCGATCGCCGCCCTAAACAGCGGCATTCAGCAGTTTAAAGAGGAACTCATGACCGACTCGCTCGCCGCCAAGCGAGTCGAAGTCGCAATCGTGACCTTCGGCTCGACCCCATACCTCGCCATGGACTTCGTCAGTGCATCTTCGTTCCAGCCGCCGCGGTTAGAAGCCGAGGGCGGAACGGCGATGGGCGCCGCGATCGAGGAGGGGTTACGCCGGTTGGACGCGCGCAAACAGATGTACAAGGAAAACGGTATCGCGTACTTCCGCCCGTGGGTCTTCCTCATCACGGACGGTAGCCCGACGGACTCCGTCACACAAGCCGCGGTGAAGGTCCGTAACGGCGAAGCCAACCACGCGTTCCTGTTCTACGGAGTCGGAGCCGGACCACACGTCGATTTCAATCGGCTCAACGAGATTTGCCCCCCGGGTCGCCCGGCCGCGAAACTCGAGGGAATGCGTTTTCGCGAACTTTTCTCCTGGCTCTCGAAGTCGATGGGGACCGTTTCGCGCAGCACGCCGGGGACCGCAGTGTCTCTACCGGCGCCGACAGGCTGGATCAGCGCCCCGACCTGATGTGTGGCAGGTCATCAGCGCTCGCGCGACCGGCACCTCGCATGCGGCGACCGGGGCGCCTTGTCAAGACCGGGAGGCATTCCGCATTGTCGAGGATTGCGATGGCGGCGAGGCGGTCGTCGCCGTGGTCTGCGATGGCGCGGGAAGCGCCCCACTCGCCGACTCAGGGGCCGAACTCGTCTGCGAGGCGATTCGTTCGCTTGCGGCGGGGTTCGTTGCGGATCGCGGCAGTTCGGCGCTCCAAGATTCTGACGTGCACGCATGGATCGCCGATATCCGGCGACGGATCGAAGAAACGGCGGCGGCTGAAAGCGCCGAGCCCAGGGACTATGCCTGCACGCTCGTCTTCATCATCGCGGCCGAGCGACGGACCTTCTGCGGCCAAGTTGGTGATGGCGCTGTGGTGCTGAACGATGAGGACGGGCTGCATGTGGCGTTGTGGCCGGAAAACGGAGAATACGCGAACCAGACGTTCTTCGTGAGCCAAGAGGACGCCGCAGCTCATCTCCGGATTACGCGTTGCGGGCCAATACGCGACTTCGTGCTGTTCTCGGACGGCCTTCAGCGGCTGGCGCTCGATGAAGCGCAGCGCGCGCCGCATGGTGCGTTCTTTCAGCCACTCTTAGATACAGTGCGGGGCGCGGACGCGCTGGACGCGACGAAAGATCAGCTTGCCGCGTTTCTCAGCTCCGACCGTGTAAACGCCAAGACCGACGACGACAAATCCATCGTCATCGGATGTCGAATCGACTAGCATCATGGTCGTGCTCGATGCGTCCGGCAAAGCGCTGGACCTGAAGAAGAAGCTCGGGGAAGGGGGCGAGGGGGCGGTCTGGGCGTCGCCGGAGCGGAGCGACCGCGCCGTGAAGACGTATCTGCGCCCCATCAGCACCGAGAAGAGCGAGAAACTCGCGACGATGGTCGGGATCGCGGACCCGCCGCTGTTACAGATCGCGGCATGGCCAAGCGGGCTCGTGTACGACGCGACGCGCAAGCCGGTCGGCTTCGAGATGCCGAAGCTGGGAACCCAGCGCGCGCTCCACGAGATCTTCGGCACGAAAAGCCGAATGCAGATCTTCCCGGAAGCGGACTGGAGGCTTCTCGTCCACGCCGCCGTGAACGTCGCCGGCGCTTTCGAGTTCATGCACCGACGTGCAATCGTGATTGGCGACGTTAATCCGAATAATGTCGTCATTCAGAATGACGCACAGATCCGCTTCATCGACTGCGATAGCTTCCAAATAACGGTAGGGTCCCGAACGTTCCGGTGCGAGGTCGGGATGGCCGAGTATCAGCCGCCCGAATTGCAAGGCGTTGCGCTCGGAAGCGTAACGCGCACCGCGCAACACGATGCGTTCGGTATGGCAGTGCTCATTTTCCAATTGTTATTCCTCGGTAAGCACCCGTTTATGGGCCGGCTCCCGAATCCGGGCGCCAACCCTCCGACGATTGACCAGAACATCAAGCTGGGCAATTACTTCTACGACGAACGGGCGCGACAAAGGGGCCTGGAGCCGCCGCCGGCGTCGTTGACCCTCGCAGCCGTGACCCCGGAACTCGCCCGACTCTTTGAACGTGCGTTCCGCGGTGCGCCGGACGATCGGCCGTTGGCCCACGAGTGGAAACCTGCGCTGCAACGCCTCGAGGCCAGCGTCGTGCAGTGTTCCGTGAACAAGGCACACCGGTATCGGCAAGGGATCAATTGCCCTTGGTGCACGATAGAAGTGCAGCAGCAGATCGTGTACTTCGCCGCACCGAGCCTCATGGCCGGCGGCCTGGTCGACGAGTCGATCTGGGCGACGTTCCCGCAAGCCGAAGTCGATCGCCTGTGGGCCGAGATCGCCAAAGTGGCCCCGCCAAACATTGCTTACGCGGCCACACCCGCCAGCTTCCCGGACGGTAAACCGATCGACGCGGATCTCCGGGTCAAGGGCAAGCAGTTCTTGTTATGCATGTGCGGGCTGGCGGTCGTGGCCATCGCACTCGCCGCGCTGCCGCGTACGCGGGTGTACGACTGGGTCGACCTTGCCGTTGCGCTCATCGTGTGGCTGCTTCGACCGCGCGGAGGGGCGGAACTCATGGCCCGCCGCGTGCGCTTCAACGAAACGAAAACAGCGTACGAACAAGCAGAAGACGAGTGGAGGAGATGCGCCGAGGCCCAGGGGTATGCGACGATGCGCCAACAGTTAGCCCAGGTGAAGACGCTACTGTCGGCGCAGCGGGCGACGTACGAAGCGGAAATTCGTCGCGTGCGCGAGACCGGGGAAGCGGAAGCGAAGAAGCACTATCTCGATTCGCAATTTATCCGGGCCGCGAAGATTAAGGGCATCGGTCCCGCGTTAACGGCGCGGCTCGCATACTGGAACATCGAAACCGCGCTCGACATTACCGACGCCGTTTACCGTGTGCAGGGAATCGGACCAGCGAAGGCCGCGGCGCTGAAGACTTGGCGGAGCCAGGTTGAGCAACGGTTCCGGTTCGATCGGAAGATGATCGAGCCGATGTTGCTCGACGTGAAACGGCGGCATGTTCGGCAGCGCCTCCAAGGGCGTACCGAGCTGCTGACCGGGCCGCAGATGCTGCGCGGCGTCGTGGACGCGCAGGAAAAGCGCGCTTATGCGGCTCGCGCGACGGCGTTGCAAACGCGGGCGCTGTTTGACCAAGCCCGCGCCGATATGCGGAAAATGAGTCCGCTAGTCTACCGGTAGCAAGGCGTGCTGCAACTGGTCGGGTTCCCTGCGGCGGGGTTCAGCGGCGGCATGGCGCCGCTCGAACCGGAGCTCGACGCCATGTTGCGTTCCGCGCTGATCGCCGCCGAGGCGGTCTATCTTCGGGTTCAATCGGCCCCGGGCGAAGCGATCGTGCTGACGCAGTTTCGGGTCATCGTCTTGAAGGCAGCGCGTCGTTCAAGCACCGGAAAGGCCTTCGGGCGCTTCTTCGCGCTGGACGAAATTGTACGCTTCGATTGCCGCGGCTGGCTGGGCGTCGACTTTATCGCGGTGATCACACGCGTGACCCAGCGGGACCAGATCCCCGCATGGAACCGCTGGAAATGCACGTTCGGGGTCACCTTTTCTTCGGGCCTCGGTGCTGCGACCGCCGGATACTTACGCTCGCTCGAAGCCTGGTTGGCGGGAGAGCGCCGTGCTGCCCTGTTGAACGGGCCGCTCCCTACCGTTACACCGGTCGGCGTAGCGGTTCATGGAGGCGAGGCGTTTCACATCCAGGTTCCGGCCGTGTACTATGAAGAGAAGGCGATTCGCGAGTATTCTGGCGGCTACTCGGGTGTTTCGGTTCCGGTGATGCGCGGGGTCCGCGTCCGTGTGGGCGGGTCGCGTGGCACCTCGTGGACAACGCAGGTGCTGCAACAGGACGACGCGGGTTCGCTACTCATCGGCAGCCGTCGCGTCGTGTTCGTCGGCGCGCGGCGGACGATATCGGTCTCGCTCGACACGATCGCCACGGTGGAAGCCTTCATTGACGGCGTCGGCATCGGCGTCGCAAACAAGCCGATAATGCGATTCAAGACCGAAGACGATCTGCCGGGTCTCCTCTTGAAGCGGGTTCTCAACATCCCGTGACAACGCGTAAAGCCGGCCTAGGTCGAGGTGGAAAACGTCGGGGTGTACCGAGCCGCCCCGGAAAGCGGTGGTGCTCTGGTTGAACGAGGAATGGTTGTGCGACTACGACGTGTTCACCGGAGGAGAAGGCATTCCACAACACGGGAGCGAGCGAAATGAAGGTTCAATGCGCAGCGCCCCGCGCAATTCGGTTCGCGCATGGTTCAAAGCTTAAGGTACCGGAAGAGGACAGCGACTGATGATACGCCGTTTTCTGCCCCTCGTTCAAGCCGTGTTCGTCGTTTGTGGCGCGTTCGTCGCGATGCCGGCCCGCGCTTCGGACGTCCAGTGCACTGCCGTCGCAGAGGCTACGAGCAAGATGCAGTCGGAATTGGCCTCGGCATGGGAGTCGAAGCAGGCTGGTGATAAAGACGCGGCGTTCCAGAAGGCGCGCGACGTTGTCGCGGCCTTAAGCGCCGGCTATGCAAACGGGTGGCGACGATGCATGAGCGCCGAGGGGAGGCTGCGCGCCATCGCGCTGCTTTCAAAAGCGATCCTGCTCCTCGCGGACTTAGAGGACACGACCCGGACACTTAAAGGGTCGCTTTCGGCTTCCCGGGTCGCCATCGACGACGCCCGGCCCATCCGCAGCGCGAACCTCGCATACTGGCGGTCGATCAATGCCGACTATGGGAAAGTTCAGGCGCGGTACAACGCGGTGGCACGTGATGAGGCGCGAGCCGCACAAGCGCGACGGGAGGCGGTCCTACGCGTAACGCATCCTCACGAGTCCGAGGCGGACGTGAACAGTATCATCAACATGGATGCAGCTCGCGCTCGCCCACAGCGCCGTGCGACGCCGATCCCCGTACCGAAGCCCGGCGCTTGCGCACGGCCCAATGTACCGGCGACCACGATTCATGCGGCCGAACCTATCACGCCGCCTGTGGGGCAGGAGCAGGGTATTGCAGGCGACGTTCAGGTCGCCGTTTCGCTGAACGAAAACAGCCAAGTAACCGCCGTTAGAATTCTGTCGAGCCCCAGTGTTGTACTGAACGAAGCGGCGCTCAATGCTGCGCGAGCATCGACGTTCCAGACGGAAATTCGCAATTGCATCCCCATCCCCGCCGACTACATCTTTACGGCGTCCTTCACGAGTCAGTGAGGCATTCCGCCGGCCCGAGCCGGGAAACTGGCCATCGCTAGGGGACCCGCGAAGTAGCACGATACTGGGCTCAGCTGTTCCGTCCGGTCACGCTGTGGCGCTTCTCGAAGTCTTCGAGCGAGGTCGCCAAGACGCGCACGAGTCGGCCGATGCGCACGACGGAGACCTCGCGCTTGCAAATCCAGCGATGGATCTGCTGTCGACCGGTGAGATAGCGCGCGGCGACCTCGCCGACGGTCGCCGCTTATGCAGGTCTGACGCAGCGACGTCCGACCTTGTTGCATCGCGACCACCGGCCTGGCCTTCGGAACGCGCATCTACGTGAGCAGCGGTTCGGAAGTTTATGCCCGGCCGGGCGATGCTTCGTATGCAAGTCGCGTTCCCGATATCGTTGTGGTCGGCCCGTAATGAAGCCGTCTCGTGTGTTGAGAGGCGGCGGAAGACAGAGGGGATCACGGGATCTTGAGCGGCACAACGCCACGCTCGCCACCATGCCCTCGCCGTCGGCAGCAGCCAGGGTCCCGCGTTCGCATCGCAGCCAGAGGGGCGGCGGCAGCCTTTAGCCGCGATCATCGCGGCGGTCGTGAGTTCCAGGGGAGAGCTTGCTGGACGTCTGGTCGAATCCATCGCCTCGAACATGACGACCAAGGGGGGATTCATGGGGGGATACGCGAGCGCCATCAGCGCCGCCAGGGACGTAGGTGACGCGATTTTCGTGCTCAGGCGCCATCCCGTGCGGGCCTGGACGCGCGTTCGTAATCAGCAGGTCAGCGGTTCAAGTCCGCTCGTCGGCTCCATGCGAAAGCCCCGCAACCACGGGGCTTTTTCGTTCGCCTTCGCCGTCGCGACGCACGGTCTCGCGACGGTCGCTGTGCCAACCTTGCCGCCTATCGCGCGAGGTATCGCTGCATCGCCGCAGCAGCGTCGGCTCGCATGCTCGGGAGCCGTGCGCGTACGTTGGCGCGGTAAAGGGCGGTCGAGGTGTGCCCGAGCTGCCGCGAGATGACGTGCAGCGGGGACGCCGGCCGCCGGCGCGAGCGTCGCGCATCTGCATCCGTCATGACGCCCACCGACCGACGGCGGCGCACATACGCCCGGACAACGCTCTGCGGAAATGCGCGCGGCTTCGTTTCACCGCCTCGACCGGTCTGTGGCGGAGCGTCCGTTTAGCAGGCGGACGTTCCGCGACGTGTACGGCCGCCTCGCCCTCACATCTCGATCGCGAAGATCGCGCCGGGACCCGACTCGTCCTCGATGCCTCCGGAGACGTACAGCGTGCGGTTGTCGGGCGAGAAGGCCGCGTGGCTCGTGGTCGTATTCCCGGACGGAATCCGCCGCTCGAGTGCGCCGTCCGAGGTGTACTCGAGCACTTCGCGGGCGCCGTAATGGGCGACGTAGAGCCGGCCCCCGGGGCCGACCACGAAGCCGTCGGGAACGGTCGTTTCACCCTCGACGTGAGAGACCTCGGCGAAGAGCCGGCGCGGACCCAGCGAGCCGTCGCCGCGCACCGCGTAGGACCAAATCTTGCTCGTGACGCTCTCGCCGACATAGAGCACTGAACCGTCGTGCGACATTGCGATGCCGTTGGCGTACGCGAGGCCGCCGGCGACCTCGCGAATGCGCCCTCCCGGATCGACGCGATACACCCGGCCTTGCGGGTCGGCGGGCACCGTCTTCGGCGTTTCCTTGTAGCCGGAGTCGGTGACGTAGTAGCCGCCGCGCACCGTATCGAGTGCGAGGTCGTTCGGGTAGGTCAACCAGCGGCCATCGACCTTACACGCGACGACGCGGACGATGCATCCGCTCGCATCCAGCCGCAAAATTGAGCCCGCGCTCGACATGACGACGTGCGTCCCGTCCACGTCGATTGCGTGGCCGTTCGCCGCCGGGACGTGCGCCCAGACTTCCGACCCGGCACCGTCGGATCGCATGCGCACGATCTCGCCCGGCGCCGTCATCGAGTAGTAGAGGGTCCCGTCCGGCGCGACGACGACCCCTTCCGTGTAGTGGTCGGAGCGCGCGACGAGCCGGGGCTGGCTCATTACGGTGCCTGCAGCTCGCCGGTGGCGCTCGTGGATCGCGCGGTCATTCGCGTCGCCATGCGGCTGCGCCGCGAAGGAGCTGCTCGACCGCCTTCGTGATGATCGCGCCGCTCGTGACCGAACGGCAATCGAATCGAAATGAGCAGCAACGAGAACCTCGGGACGATGGCCGGCAAGCGCGTCGACGTGCCTCCGAACGACGGACGAACGGAAACGGCGCACGGCGTTCGACACCGGCAACGCTTATCTCTCTTGTATCCCCTCGCGCCTGCCGGCGTCGCGGCGAGCGGCTGTTCGACGGCAGCGAACGGCACGATCGGCGAATACCGACGAGGCCAGTTCAGCGAGCGTCGCGCGGTCGGCACGCGATCGCGCCCGGGTACGAAAGCGCTATGCGATTCTCGGTCGGCGTGAACTACTGGCCGCGGCGCAGCGAACTCGCGATGTGGCGCCGGTTCGATGCGGGCGAGATCGGCGAGGAATTGGCCCGGATCGCCGGGTTCGGTCTCGACACGATTCGCTTCTTTCTGCCGTGGGACGACTTCCAGCCGCGCCCGGATGAGGTCGCTCCGGAGATGCTGGACCGGCTCGAGCGGTTCGTCGGCATCGCGCACGAGGCCGGGCTGCGCACCGTCCCGGTGCTGTTCTGCGGCCGCCTTGCCGGCCGCGACCGGCTGCCGTCGTGGGCGCGCTCGCCGCGCGGCGTCCGCGACCTGTACGCGGGGCCGATGCTCGACGCGCAGCTCGTTTTCGCGCGCGCCGCCGGGGAGCGTCTCCGCGCGCATCCGGCAGTGCACGCGTGGGATCTGGGCCATGCGTTCACGCAGCTCTCCCAACCGTCGCGCGCCCGCGCGCGCACCGGCGACCACACGCCGCAGCTCGTCTCCGAGGCCACGGTCGCGCAGTGGAGCGCGCGCCTGACCTCGGCGCTGCGAGAGACGTCGTCGATCGGCACGACGGCGGGCGCGTACGCCGGCGATCTCACGTCGGACCGCGGCGTCCGACTCGGATCGCTTGCGATGCCGTTCGCGTTCGCGTCCCTCGAGGCGCTCGGTCCGGACCTCGGCTTCGCACGCGACCGTCTCGATGCGGAAGCGGTGCCGTTTCTCGCGATGTTGACGTCGGTCTTCACGCACAAGCCGGTCGCGGTGACCGCGTTCGGTCACGTCGAATGCCGCGCCGACACGTTCTCGCTCGACTATCCGTGCCTCGGAGAGGAGGAGAACGCCGCATACTGCAGCGCGGTGTTGCAGAGGCTGCACGCGGACGGCCGCCTCGGCGCGTTCTGGTGGTGCTGGGCCGACGCGCTTCCCGGCGACGGCGCGATCGCGCCGCCGGAGAGCGCGTTCGGCATCGTTCGCGCGGACGGCTCGGAGAAGCCGGTCGGCGCGGCGCTCGCCGCATTCGCTCGCGAACGCCGGGACGTCGTCGCGGCCGACGACATGCCGGCGATCTCGGCGGACTACTACTATCGGACGCTGCCGTCGAGCACGGCGACGCTCTACCAGGCGTACCTCGCGTTCGTCGAAGCGCGCCGGGCAGAAGGCTAGGGCTTTCCGTAGGTCGCTGTGAGGTAGCTCGCGATCGGTGCGATTTGATCGTCGGGGATGGGGGCGCCGTACACGCCGCGCATCTTCGTCACTTCCGCGGTCCACTGCGCGTTCGTCAGCGCGGGCTGCGTCGAGACGTATGCCGAGGAATGACACGTCAGACAATAGCGCTGCGCCGCCTCGACTCCGGGGCCGGGCTTGAAGGCGAATCCCGCGTCGCCCGGGAGCGAGATCGACACCGTTCCTTGCGGCGGGGGAGGTCCTGACGCAAGCGCGATTCCGCCGGTGAGGGCGAGCAGCGTCAGCACGACAAACGACTTCGTCACGACACGGTCACCCTGTAGGTCTCGATCGTGTTGAGCATGTAGCCGCTCGGGTTCCAGATCGGGGTTTTGGTTTGCGTGGACCCGTCGTTCGAGGTGGCGCGGACGGCGAGCGTCGCGGAGCCCGGCTTCGCATCCCAGGTGGCGTTCCAGCGCCGGAAGCTGTAGCGGCCGTAGTCGCGCTCGAGCTCCGCGTCGCGCCACGTCGACCCGCCGTCGCTCGAGAGCTCGACGCGCCGGATCCCGTGTCCGCCGTCGAACGCGATACCGCGAATCGCCGTCGGCCCGGCCTTCACCGTCGCGCCGTCGCTGACGTTCGTGATGAACGACCGAACGTCCATCCGGCTGATCGGAACGGTCAGGAAACCGGTGGATCCGGGCGCGACGTTCGCGTTCGGCGTATCCGGGATGCGGTACGCGGTCTTCATCCAGAATTGATCGTCGACATGGTCGAGAACCGTGATGTCGGAGAGCATCTTGACCCAATAGGTCGCGTACCATCCGGGAACGACGAGCCGCACCGGATATCCGTTCAGCAGCGGCATCGGCGCGCCGTTCATCAGGTAGGCGACGATGACGTCGTCGCCGCGCGCCACGTCGACGTCGAGCGACTTCTTGAAGTCGGGCGTCGTCGGCAGCACCGGCGTTTCGAGCCCGTTGAACTGCACCTGTTTCGCGTTCGCGGTCAGGCCGGCGCGATCGAGGATGTCGCGCAGACGCACGCCGGTCCAGCGCGCGTTGCCCATCGCGCCGTTCGCCCACTGACCGCCGGCGACGCGCGGCGAGAACAGACCGCGGCTGTTGCCGGAGCACTGGTTCACCGCAGCCACTTCGACGGTCGGCATCGCGGCGAGGTCGTCGAGCGACAACGAGAGCGGACGCTGCACGGCGCCGGTGACGGCGATCCGGTGCTTCGTCGCGTCGACCGACTGCGGAATGTTCGCCAGATGCCAGCGGACGAAGAACGCGTCGTTCGGCGTGAACACGCCGTCGTCGAACACCGCCATCGGCGTCTCGAGCTGCGGCGGGCGCGGCGTCAGCAGAATCAGCGGGCGTTTCTGCGGGAAGGCGACCAGCGGCCGCATCCCGTTCTGCATCGGAAGCGTCACCGTCTGAGCCGCCACGGTGCGCGGCAGCGCGGCCGCGCCGATCGCGGCACCGGCGGACGCGAGAAAGCGTGCGCGACTCGCTGCCATCGAAGCTCCTCCGAGTGTCTGACCGCTTGCTATGCGGTTCGACGACGGCATCCCTGCCCGCCCCGAGAACGCCGCGAGACGCCGGCCGTGGGGTTCGGAGCAGCGCAAACCCGCGAAAGCCGCATAGCCGTCCGACGAGTGCGCCGGCTGCGACGGATTCGATGAAAACGGCGCGCCGGCGTTCAGCGGGAGTCCGGCTCCGCGGCGAGCGCGTTCGCGCGGTGGTGCGTGTCGAGGAGTTCGCGCTCGCGCGCCGGATCCAGACCGGCTTTCCGCTCGCGATCGGGCGGAAGCGACTGCAGCCACGACGCGATCGCGATGAACGTCTCGCGCGGATCGCGAAGCGTCAGCCCGGCCGCGACCGCGCGGCCGATGTCGATGCGCAAGAATCCGGCGAGCTCCGGCGTTTCGGGAAGCCACAGCGGCAGATCCGTCCATGGCGCCACGCCCGACGCGAGCAGCTCCGCTTCGCCGATCCAGATCAGCTCGGCCGGTGACGCCGGCGCGATCGCTTC